>OGNC01000057.1_pt1 | contig 106416 bp, 103 predicted proteins | sample 1573311 | NCBI WGS metagenome assembly OGNC01 (sample SAMEA2581889, study PRJEB24529) | metagenome | biome: Human gut stool | place: China | collected 2011
AGAACCGCACCATCCCCTATACCGACGATGAATCCTTTTTTGACGATGAATGGAATGATGCGGAGGAGCACTTCCTTACGCCCAGCATCGTATTTTTAGAGCTGGATAATGCCAATCAATCAAGTGGTTGGAACAGGGACGTATATCGCCTGGAGAAAAAACTGCTGGAATACTGCAAGGGGCGGGATCTATCGCTCAACCAATGCCATACCTTCAAAACGGACAGGCATCACCTGATCTTCATGTCCGTGCAGGAGGAGCAGGACGATTGGGAAACACCGTACGCCTATATCATGTACATAGACATCGGGCCCATCACCCGCTATATCGTGACGCTGAATTGGGCGTTCTTTGGGGTGCTGCTGGCGATCTCCTCCGTCATGTGCCTGCTGGGGTTCCGGTTTGGCAGGGACATTGAGAAGGAAGCGGAGCGGCAGCAGACCTTCTTCCAGAATGCCTCCCACGAGCTGAAAACGCCGCTTATGGCGATACAGGGCTATGCGGAGGGCATACAGGCGGGCGTCATGGACACGGGCAGCGCGGCGGAGGTGATCCTTGCGGAGAGCGACCGCATGACGGAGCTGGTGGAGGAGCTCCTGGACATCTCCAAAATCGACATGGGGCAGCAGCTGCTTGCCCTTTCCGAGATGGATGTTCGGGAACTGCTCTATGACAGCATACGCGCCGTGGAGCCGGCAGCCGCCGGCGGTATCGCAATCGTGCCGGATTTCCCCGAGGAGCCCGTTATGGTCAGCTGCGATGATACCCGGCTGCGCAGAGCGGTCACCAATATCCTATCCAACGGCGTGCGCTATGCCCGCAGCCAGCTGCGCCTGACCTGCCGCGCGGACAAGCGTCATGTGACGATACGGATACAGGATGACGGGGACGGCATTGCCGAAGCGGACCTGCCGCACATCTTCGACCGCTTTTACATGGGAAAAAGCGGAAAATCCGGCATCGGCCTTGCGCTGACCCGGGAGATCATCCACCTGCATAAAGGTACGATCCGCGCGTATAACGGAGAAACCGGCGCCGTTTTCGAGATCTCCATTCCGGTGAGCAGATAAGAAGATCACCGCGCCGCCTTTGAGCGTCCCTCTTGTAAAAAGGACGGGCCTGGAAAGAATCTTTGCTGGTGCCGGGCGGAGAGTTTCCTGTGATTTCCTCTCGTGCCGACATTGTTAGAATGGAGTACATCTATGGACTGCAAAGCAAAAAAATATCTGCATATTTATGACTGGAACTACTGGTGGGGCTATTATCGCTGCTGTAAGGACTGGGAACCTTTCCATGCGGCGGAGTTTTCTCTTTCTGAGGACGAGGCGGGAGAGGTGCCCTTTTTCCACTTTGATTTCCATAACCTCCCCGCACTTCACCAGACCATTCGGGAGGGTGAGTTTGTGGAGCCGGATAACCCGGATCATCCGCACTTTCTGGAGCAGGCAAGGAGGCTCAGAAGCGGTGAACAGGACTGGTTCGTCGGGGCGCTGTACTATCCGCTTTTTTCACCGGAGATGCATTTCTGCAACGCCTCCGTCCGGAGCGGCGTCCCGCTGACACAGCTGCTTTCCCCGTCTGTACCGCCCTATTACGGGGTGATCTTTCTCCGGGAGGAGCGCCCCCTCACTCCGGAGGTGCTGACGCATTGGGCGGAGACACTGTCCCAACCCCTGTTCGGCCAGCCGTTTTCCTGTACGCTTGCACAAGTCCCCAGCCGGCAGGAGGCCATGGAGCAGTTTGAGAATGAGATGCGGCTGATGCGATGAACGAGCGCCCGCCGCGCTGCCCGGCAGCAGCTGCAAGGCTCCCAACGCCCTGCGGTTGCAGAATTACTTACAACGGAGAATATACATGACATTTGAAATTCACAGCAATATCACAAATCGATCTATGACCGTAGCTGCCCGCGCGATGCGCAGGGTGCTGCGGCGAAAGAGAAGCATTATTTGGGCCATCTTCGGCTGGAGCGTCTTTTTATTCAACGCATTGCTGCTGATACCATTCGATGGAGAGCCTTTTGTGCTTGATGTCAGAACGTTGACTTCCATGCTGGTAGAGGTGATGCTGCTGTCCGTTCTGCTGTTTCAGGACCGATTCAATGGCATGATCGCCCGCAAAAACACGCTGGCGGGCACAAAGGAATATCATGTCGCATTCGGCGAGGATTCTTATACCGTCGTTACGGCGGCCACCACCTCCACCTTCCGCTATGAACTGATCGACGCACTGGCTGAGTCGCAGGAATACATCATCCTTCTGATGAAGAAACGCTATGTGCAGCCTCTGGACAAGCGTACTCTTACCGGAGGGACGGTGGAGGAATTCAAACGATTTCTTGAGGAGAAGACCGGAAAGACGTTCCGGCGTGTGAAATGAACGAATTTTCTATAACGCCCTTTCGCGGGCTGCATTTGCTTCTGCTTTTGCTTACGGCAGCGGCGGTGCTGCTCATATTCTTGCTGCTGCGCGGAAAACCGGAAGCACGTCGCTCCCGGTTTCTGATCGGCGTGTGCCTTTTTAATCTCGCGCTGTTTACCGTCTACAAGCTCTCGCTGTCCCTGGACGCAGCGTATGTCCGTGCCTACTATCCCAATGGCTTCAACATTTTCAATGAGCTGCCGCTGCACCTGTGCAACATCAATCTGTTCCTGATCCCGCTGGGAGTGTGGAAGAGGAACCGCTCGATCATGGGTTTTTCCTTCTTTGTAGCGCCCCTTGGCGCACTGATGGCGCTGCTCTTCCCGGAGCCTCTGTTCTCCGGCTTTTCGCTGTTAATGCCACGGATTTTTGGCTACTATGTGACCCACGCAATCCTTGTTGTCTGCGGCCTGAGTCTGGCGACGCTGGGCTTTTACCGCCCCGACCCCAGGGATATCCCGCGGATCCTCAAGACCTTTGGTTTGCTTGCCGTAGGTGCGCACCTTATCAATCTCCTGTTACGCCTCACGCTCTGCCCGGAGGCAAACTACTTCTTCACCTACGGCGCAGAGATCGGCGTGCTCAAGCTGTTTTGGCGTATCATCCCGGCGCCGCTGCTTTACGGGCTGCCGGCACCGCTGATCCTTGCAGGCTATATGTACGCAGTCTGTGCGTTGTCCCGCCTGACGCAAAGGGCGGAAGAAGCGTCTTTTTCATAAAACAGGACACAAAAAGCGGCCTTGGGCGCGATGAACTGCCCCGCTTTTTTGGCGGTTGGCAGTTGAACGCTGCCGGCCGCTTTTTATGCATCGGACAAAGCGGAGCGCTTCTGCGCTCCGCAGCAGGATATCAGAAAAGGCGGGCTGAGGCGCGCCGGGGAAGGAACAAGGTCAACAGAACCGAAGAAGGAGCGCGAGCAAAGGCTCACCGGGGCGCTTCCGGGAAGAATTCACCGTGCACCGCGTGCACGGCTTTTTCATATTCCGGCTCGCTGATGCCGACGGTGATGTTGATCTCGCGCGTGCCCTGCACGATCATCCGCACGTTGATGCCGGCGCGTCCGAGCGCACAGAGCAGACGGCCGGAGACGCCCGGCCTTCCCGCCATGTCCCGTCCGACGATGGACACCATGGCAAGCCCGTCTGCAACGCAGATGCTGTCCGGGCGGACGGCGGCGGAAATGTCCGACAAAAGCGCCTCGCGGCAGGCGGAGACCGCCGCGGCCGGGGCGATGAACGAGATGCTGCCAAGCCCCGTTGCGATGTGGTCAAAGGGGATCTCGTGTGTTTCGAGCACCGAGAGGATCCTGCGGCAGTAGCCTACGGCGCTGTTCATGTTTTCCTTCTCCACCTGTATGGAGCAGTAGCCCTTGCGCCCCGCGATTCCCGTGACGGGACAGGCGGAGGGAGGGCTCTGCGAGGAGACGAGGGTGCCGGGCGCGTCCGGCTGCATCGTAGAGCGGATGTGAATGGGAATGCCCATACGCCGGGCTGGCGTCACCGCGTCCTCGTGCAGCACGTTGGCGCCCATATACGCAAGCTCCCGTACCTCGTCATAGGCCATGGCGGGAATCGCCCTTGCACTGGGCACGATCGCAGGATCGGCACGGAAGATGCCGGGCACGTCCGTCCAGTTTTCGTAGGCATCCGACCCGGAGGCGCTTGCCAGCAGCGCTCCGGAGATATCCGAGCCGCCGCGCGGCAGCGTGTGGATGCGGCCGTCCGCGCCGCCGCCGTAGAAGCCGGGCATGACGGCACGCTCCATGTCGCGGAGCCTGCGCATTAACGCCTGCTCCGCCAGCTTGTGCTGCGGGACGCCGTCAGCGTCAAAGAAGTGCAGCTCCGCCGGGTCGAGAAACGGCCAGCCCAGCAGGGCTGCCAGCATCCGCCCGCTGAGGTATTCGCCGCGGCTGGCGCAGTATGCTTCGGATGCGCCGGAGCGCAGGTCCTTTTCGATCTGCCGGAGTTCCGCCTCCAGATCGATGCCGAGGCGGAGCTCCTGCGCGATCTGCCGGAACCTCGCAGCGACAGGTGCAAAGGCAGTCTCGGGGTCTGCGCCTGTTTTTACAGCGGCATGGCAGTCATACAGCAGATCCGTCACCTTTTTGTCCTCCGCAGAGCGCTTTCCCGGGGCGGAGACCACGACAAAGCGCAGCTCCGGGTCTGCCGATACGATGCGCTTTACCTGCCGGAAGCGGGCTGCGTCGGCCAGAGACGTGCCGCCGAATTTTGCTGTTTTCATAGGGCGTCTCCCTTCAAAAGATCGTCCATATCGTAAAGACCGGGCTGCCTGCCGCAGAGGAAGACGGCAGCCCGCAGCGCACCCTCCGCGAACAGCCGCCGGTCATGCGCCTCGTGCTTCAGACTCAGCGTTTCGGCTCCGGTCGAGATCAGCACCTCATGGATGCCGGTCACACTGCCGAGGCGGATGGAGGATATGCCGATCTCGCTGTGTTTTCGCGGTGAAAAGCCGCTGCGGCCGCACACAAGCGCTGCCTCCGGCCGCTCTTTTTGAACGGCGGCAGCGAGCATACGCGCTGTGCCGCTCGGAGCGTCCGCCTTGCGGCTGTGATGCGTCTCCACGATCTCGATCTCCGCCTCCGGAAACAGGCGCGCGGCCTCGCGCACAAGGCTGCGGAGCGCCGCAATGCCGAGACTCATGTTGCCGGAAAAAAAGACGGGGATCTGCTCTGAGGCGCGCTCGATGCGCGCGCGCTCCTGCTGCGTGTGTCCGGTGGTGCCGATCACGATGGGAAGGCCGTGCTCCAGCGCAAAGCCAAGCGCGCTTTCGGTCGCGGTGTGAAAGGAAAAGTCGAGCACGACGTCGGCAGGCTCCAGAACTTCGGAAAAGGACGCAAACGCGCCGTTTCCGCTGCGGCTGACCATGGGCCCTGCGGTGCAGTCCGCAAATCCGGCGTCCAGCAGCGCGCGAAGCGCTCTGCCCATCGCGCCGTTTGCGCCGTGCAGAAGGATCTTTGTCATCTCAAACACCCCATGCTTCGAGCGCGTTCAGAAGGACGGCCCGGCGTCCTTCCTCCATCGGGGTGAGCGGCAGACGCAGCGTGTCGGTGCCGTAGCCCATTTTTGCCAGCGCCGCCTTGACCGGAATGGGATTGACCTCGGAAAACAGCGCGTCGATGACGGGCAGCAGACGGCACTGGAGCGCCGCAGCGCCGCGCACATTCCCGGAGAAGAACAGCTCGCACAGCTGAACCGCCTCCCTGGGCAGCACATTGGAGAGTACGGAGATGCAGCCCTCGCCGCCCATGGCGAGAATCGGCACGATCTGATCGTCGTTGCCGGAATAGACGTCCAGGCACGCCGCTGCCCTGTGAAACAGCGATACGATCTGCGAGAGGTTTCCGCTTGCCTCCTTTACGGCGGCGATGCGCGGATGCGCTGCAAGTGCGGCGCAGGTCTCGGGCAGCAGGTTGCAGCCCGTGCGGGAGGGAACGTTATAGAGGATCACGGGCCTGTCCGATGCGTCCGCGATGGCGGTATAGTGGGCGATCAGCCCGCGCTGCGTGGCCTTATTGTAGTAGGGCGTCACCACCAGACAGGCATCTGCTCCGGCGGCGCAGGCAAACCGCGTCAGCTCGACGGCTTTTTCGGTGCAGTTTGCGCCGGTGCCTGCGATGACCGGCACGCGCCCGGCGGCCCGCTTTACGGCAAAGGCGATCGTCTGGCGGTGCTCCTCGGCGGTCATTGTGGACGCCTCGCCCGTTGTGCCGCAGGTGACAAGCCCGGCGACGCCGCTTTCGATCTGCCAGTCTATGAGTCTGCCGTAGGCGTCATAGTCGATGGCGCCGGAAGATGTCATCGGGGTGGCAAGCGCTGTGGCAATGCCGCGGAAAAGTGTTTTCTGTTTCATTTGAGCTACCTCCTGTTTCTGTAGGTCGTCAAGTTCTTCTTTCCTGTTTGAGCTTTTCCAGAAATGCCTCGAGACGATCCATGCCGCGTTCGAGCGTCTGCTCGCCGCAGCAGTAGGATATGCGGATATGCCCCTCTGCTCCGAAGCAGCTTCCGGGTACTGCTGCGACCCCGGCCTCTGCGATCAGACGAAGGCAGAACGCCTCGGAGCAAAGGCCGAAGGCACGGATATCCGGGAAGGCATAAAACGCGCCCTCCGGGACGGGGCAGCAAAGCCCCATCGCATGGAGGCGGCGCAGCACCAGCGCCCGTCTTTTTGCGTAGGTCTCGCGCATTGGCGCCGTGTCGGTTTCCAGCGCCGTCTCACAGGCGGCCTGGAGCATACTGGGCGCGCAGGTCAAAATATGCCCGTGGAGCGCAGTGAGCTTTCGGATGACCGGCGCGCTGCCCATGAGATATCCGATGCGCCAGCCCGTCATCGCCCACGGCTTTGAAAAGCTCTGGGCGATCAAAAGCCGCTCCCGCAGGCCGGGCAGGGCCGCAGTATCCGGACAGGGCCGCATGCACAGCCCGCGGTAAACGTCGTCGCAGAGTATAAAGATGGGCTTGTCTCCGACTGCGCGGCGGATGGCGGCCAGAGAGGGCTCCTCATATACCGCGCCCGTCGGGTTGTTCGGGCTGTTGAGCACGAGCGCCTTTGTCCTAGGCGTGATGGCGGCGGACAGCGCTTCATACGTCAGCTGAAAGCCTGTCCGCGATGTATCCAGATACACAGGGACGGCGCCGGCAAGGCGCGTCACGGTCTCATAAAGCCCGAAGGCAGGCGTCGGGATCACGACCTCGTCGCCGGGGTCGAGGACGCCGGTTAGGGCACAGTAAATGGCTTCCGTTGCACCGGCAGTGACGATAATCTCGTCCGGGGCATAATCAAGATGGCGCGTTTTTGCCTCATAGGTGGCGATTTTCGCACGAAGCGAAGCGCTGCCCTGATTTGCGGTGTAGTGGGTGCTGCCGCCTGCAAGTGCGCGGACGGCGGCCTCGCATATGGGTGCGGGCGTGGGAAGATCCGGCTCGCCGATGGTCAGCGTGATGCAGTCCTCACGCTCTGCGGCAAGGGCGGTATAGCGGCGAATGGCGCTCAAAGAGAGCCCCGCGAGCGATGTGCAGAGCCTGTCTACCATACTGCGCCTCCCGCGACTGCCTCAAAATAGCGCACGCCGGTCTCAAGCACGCGCTCGTCAAAATCGAACGCCGCCGTGTGCAGCGCCGATGTCTCGCCGCAGCCCAAAAACAGAAACAGGCCGGGAAGCCGCCGCTGATAGTATGAAAAATCGTCGCTTGCCATGGTTGGCGCGGTCAGCGCCTCGATGGGAAACAGCGCAGAAGCCCTGCGGAGCAGATCGGGCGGATTCACAACAGCGGGGTAGCCCTCGCTGAAATGGACGGCGGCCGCACAGCCGCTGGTTTGTGCGACATGGCGGCTGATCGTCTCCAGCGCCTCCCGGATGCTGCAAAACGCAGCATCATCGAGCGCGCGCAGACTGCCCTCCAGCCGTGCGCTTCCGGCAACTGCATTGCGGACGCTTCCGGCCTCCATGCGCCCGAAGCCGAGCAGACTTTGCGGAGCCTGCGGAAGCGGCAATGCCGCGGCGCGGCTGTAAAACGCCACGCAGGCTGCGAGCGCGTCACGGCCGGAGGCGGCGGAGCAGAAATGTGCGCAGCGCCCCTCGGCGGTGAACGTCACCTCGGCCGAGCGCGCCATCATGGCGCCGGGCAAACCGGCGATCATCCCGGCAGAAAGACCCGGCCAGAGGTGCAGGGCAAATACGGCTTTGACGCGCAGACGCTCCAAGACCCCTGTTTCGCAAAGCAATCTGGCGCCGCCGGTCGTTTCCTCGGCGGGCTGAAACAGCAGCAGAATGTTGTGCGGAAGCGCCTGCTTCGTGCGGATCCTGCGGCCAAGCTCCAGCACCATCGCCATGTGCCCGTCGTGTCCGCAGGCGTGCATTTTTCCGCTGTGCTGAGAGGAAAACGGCAGACCTGTCTGCTCCGCAATGGGCAGCGCGTCCATTTCAGCACGAAACGCCAGCGTATCCGCCGCGCCGAAGTCAAAATAGGCGCATACGGCGCTGTCAAGCGGGAAAAACACCTCGCAGCCGAGCGTGCCGAGGACGTTTTGTAAATAGTCCATGGTCTTGGGCAGCTCGTCGCCCAGCTCAGGGATGCGGTGCAGGGCGCGCCTGTCCGCTGTCATGGGGGTGAGCGTTTGCATATTTGTAAACCTTCCTTGCTGCTTTTTGAATGTCGTGCGTCCGCGGCTCAAAGCTCCCGCAGGGCGTCCACCAGCGCCGTCTTGGCGGCGGAGGTCTCATCCTTACGCTTGAGGATGCGCGCGGGGCATCCGGCAACCACGGTGTCGGGAGGTACGTCCGAGATGACGACGGCGCCCGCCGCAACGACCGCACCGCGGCCGATGCGGCAGCCCTCGATCACCACTGCGTTCGCCCCGATAAGCACCTCATCCTCCACGACGACGGGCAGTGCACTCGCAGGCTCAATCACCCCGGCCAGCACCGCGCCTGCGCCGATGTGGCAGCGTGCACCGACCATCGCCCTGCCTCCGAGCACCGCGCCCATGTCGATCATGGTGCCCGCGCCCACGCTTGCGCCGATGTTGAGGATGGCGCCCATCATGATGACCGCGCCCTCTCCGATCTCGACCTGCTCGCGAATGATGGCGCCCGGCTCGATCCGGGCGTTCAGCCCCTTCGTGTCCAGCATGGGAACGGCGGAATTGCGGCAGGTGCTCTCGATCACGATATCGGCAATGGCGTCCTGCTGCGCCTCGATGGCGGGGCCGATGTCCCGCCAGTCGCCAAATACAATTTTTGCCCCGTCCCCGGCCGGAAAGATCTTGGCGTTCGGAAAGCTCGTCGGAAAACGCTCCCAAATGTAGACCTTGACTGGCGTTTTCTTTTCGGCAGTGCGGATATATTCGATCAGTTCCGCTGCGTTCATGTGTGCGCTCCTTTTCATGCTTATTTACTGTAAATTCATCATATCGGATACTTCGATGCAATACAATGCACAACAATGCGCAGATTATTGCAAAAAATGCTCATTTCTTTGCCACAATGTCAAGTGATGAATTAAGAAAATAAACATACAGCCATCTTCTCCACAAAGAAAAATAAATCACTGTCGATTCCAGTGTAGATAGATTTTCTTTTGCCTTCTTCATAAGGAACTTTTCTGTGTTTGTAGGCGGAAAAACATTTACATTCTTGCTCTTGAATACAACTTAAAAAAATGCTATACTTATACATAAGTATCTGCCTGCACTTTCGGCAGATTGATTTTTGCGCATTAGTTAGAGGCAGCTAACCACAAGGAGGTGTTGACTTATTATTATTTCATACCCTGAGGCTCGTTTTGTTCCCACCGCTGTAAGCATTGCTGCATCAAGTCAGATTATGCAGGCGAATAAAACAGCCGATAATCAATATCTCATTCCCCTCATAGATGGTACCATTGAAAACATTGATATTGCCGATGGAATATTGTTGACAACATCAGAGTTTGTTTCACAGGAAGATATTGAAATGACAACAACACACGACGATTTGAGCCTGTTTCAGATTTCCTTTTGCATTGATGGCAATATGGAGTGGTCTTACATCAATAACGAGGTTGTTCATCAATTTCAAATTGCGGCACAGCAGAGCCAAGTACGCTACGGAACATTTAAGGAGTGCCGAAGTAAAATAAGCGGAAACAGAAAATTCAAAGGCATTAGCATTACTTTGGATGAAAAAATCTTTGAGCAAATTTTCACCTGTATCAAAATAAGGGGGGCATTATATGATACAAGAAAAACAGCGCCCGTAAGAGTATATACCTACACACCAAACATCAGTAAAATTCTCTCTGAAATCCTTGCTTGCCACTTTTGTGATGAAATGAAAAAGATCTATCTGCAAGGAAAAATTTTTGAGTTAATTGCTGTTTACTGCGACGAGGTTATTTGCAAATCTCCTACAAATGACTTTGGCATCCGTATCAGTGTGGAAGATTACAATGCGCTGTTGAAGGCACGAGAATTTATTGGTGAGAACTTCGCCCACCCCCTCACAATTCCAATTGTTGCAAAGGCGATTGCTATCAACGAGCAAAAATTAAAGGATGGATTTAAGCGGTGCTTTGGAGTTACAGTTAATGATTATGTTGTAGAAAAACGGCTGGAAGCAGCGATACGATTATTGAAAACTGGAAAGCATACAGTGCAGGAAGTGACATGGATGGTGGGGTATTCTCATACGGGATATTTCATCGAGCTTTTTCGGAAGCATTATGGAATATCCCCCGGCGAAATGTTAAAAAACAATAGATAAGAACTTCATGTAAGTCTGAAAAGACCGCATGAAGTTCTTTCTTTTGTGACATAGGAACTTCCGATAGTGACACTATGCAGAAAATCATCGTGCTATACTAATAGCAGTTAGCGTTATCTAACCAAAAACTTGGAGGTTATTGCTATGAGCAGAACTAATGAAAACAAATTAAAAATGAAGGACATTGCAACCATAGGCATCTTTAGCGCACTCCTTTTTGTGGTGACAATGGTAGCAGGAGCTTTGATGGGAATTAGCATGGTGTTGAATATGTATTCCGTTGCGGTTGTTGCCGTTTTATCTGCGCCGCTTTATATGCTGATTATGGCAAAAGTACATAAGAAAGGCGCAGTCTTATTGACTTTTGCTATTGTCGGCATTCTATGGGGGCTGTTTGGCGGTATTTTTGTCTTGATTTGGATGTTAGGGTTTGGCGTTGTAGGCGAAGTCCTTGCCAGCAAATCAAAGTATCAGAATTACAAAATGCTTACCGTTTCTTTTGGATTGTATTCAGTTGGATATTATTTAGGTGCCATCGCACCCCTCTATTATTATCCCGCATTTTGGTATGGATTTGACCGTCCAAAGGAAACCGTGGATGCAATGATTGCAGCAGCACATTCTACGGCTGGGCTTGCTGCAATTCCGGTTACATTGATCGCGATTGTGATAGGTGCTGTAATTGCAAAGAGAATGTTGAAGAAGCATTTTGAAAAAGCAGGAGTGATTTAATGCACCGCATAGACCCCCGGATAGTGATTATTCAGATTGTGCTTTCAGGGATATGTGCATTTTGGATTTTTAAGCCGTTAGCCATGCTTTGTGAAGTGCTTTTTCTGATGAGCTTTCTGTTATATTTGCAACACCCGAAGGAGGCTTTGCGGCTGGGCGTATGGTTTGCGTTCCTTGTCGGATTGTATGCCTTACTGAATGAGAGCAACGCTCCGCAAATCATAGTCCAGCCCGTTTTCCTATTACGCAAGCTCTCTCCCTTACTGGGCGTAATGGTTTTGTCGCTAAAGGCGTTGACCGTGAGTGAGCTATTCATGGGGCTTCAAAAATTACATTGCCCTAAATCAGCTACGCTTGCGCTTGCTGTTGCATTGCGATTTATTCCCACCATTCGCCATGAGCTTGAACAGATTAGAAACGGCATGAAAACAAGGGGCGTCCCCTTAAATGTGATTACTTTTGCAAAAGCTCCTGCCATGACCACAGAATACATGATTATTCCCTTTATCATGCGCTGTATAAAGGTAGCGGATGAATTGTCTGCGGCTGCGGTCACTCGTGCAATTGAAAATCCTGTGCCAAGAGGGATGAGAGTTCCTCTAAAAATCAGAATAAAGGATATTGTGTATCTGATGATGGTGATTTGCTCTAATATCGGAACACTTCTTTATTCATTGTGCGGGTAGCGCGGAGGTTCAGAATGAGTATGATCACAATAAGAAATTTACAATTTCAATATGATGCCGCTCCGGAGATAAATGCTCTTTATGGAATTGATTTAGAAATTCGTAAAGGAGAGTGCATTGTTTTAACGGGAGAAAGTGGCTGCGGGAAAACAACTTTAACACGATGCCTCAATGGTTTAATACCCAACTTTTTTGAAGGAACGCTTACAGGAGAAATATTGTACGAGGGTGTTCCAGTAAACAAATTGGAACAGTATGAGCTTAGTCGCAAAATTGGCACAGTGTTTCAAGATCCCCGTTCACAATTTTTTGCAGTAAACACAACGGACGAAGTAGCTTTCGGGTGTGAAAATCTTGCCTTTTCCACGGAGCGGATAAATCAGAACGTGGACGCCGCATTCTCCCGAATGAATATTGACGTACTGCGAGATCGGAGTTTATTTGGGTTATCCAGCGGCGAAAAACAGCGGCTGGCAGTTGCTTCTATCTATGCAATGGATACCGATGTCATTGTTTTGGACGAACCGACGGCAAACCTTGATGGAGAAACAATACAAAATCTCCGTGAGCTTTTATTTACACTAAAAGCCGAGGGGAAAACTCTCATTATTTCTGAACACCGCCTTTCCTGGCTTGTCGGAATTGCTGACCGATATGTATATATGCGCAAAGGGAGAATTGAAAAAATATGGGGTGCGGCGGAGGCTGCTTGCCTTTCGCCCGATGTGCTGCGAGAATACGGTTTACGCAGCATACAAAATGTGCTTTTTCCTACAAAGAAAACTCCTGCAAGGTCTGATGCAAACGAGCTGACGTGTCAAAACCTCTGTATTTACTACGGAAAGCAGGAAATTATCCATGATTTGAATTTTCGCTTTACATGGGGCGAAGAAGGTCGGATTATCGGAATTGTCGGTGCGAACGGTTCCGGGAAAACAACATTTTCTAAAGTGCTGTGCGGACTTATGGCACCGCGAACTGGGGAAATTCGTCTGAACGGCAAAAAAATGACCCATAGAGAGCTGCTGAAAAAAACATACTTTGTTATGCAGGACGCGGATTATCAGCTTTTTACGGAAAGCGTTGCCCATGAAATGGAATTGGCGGCACGAAAAAATAAGCAAAAAAACGTTCGATCTTCAAAAGAGGAAACAACAAACATTCTTGACAGGTTCGGCTTGGCCGAATATTCCGAAAGACACCCGCTATCCCTGTCCGGCGGACAAAAGCAGCGGGTCACGATTGCTGCGTCCATCGCTGCAAAATCGGATATTCTTGTTTTGGACGAGCCGACGAGTGGGCTTGACGGACGGAATATGCTCCGTCTAAAGAATATTCTGCGTGAACTGAAAAAACAGGGAATGCTGATTTTCATTGTAACCCATGACGCAGAATTTCTTGAAGGATTAACAGATGAATTACTGACTATTTCAAATAAGGAGGAAAACATGGACAAAAGAGAAAAACAGCAATCGCCTTTAAGGGGGATTTTGCAGTTTGCCAGTCAGAGGAAAGGACTTTTGAGGATTTCCGTTGTCCTTTCTGTTCTGTCCTCTGCGTTTGGTATGGTTCCATACGCTGCTGTAGCTGTGTTGCTTGGGAAAGCGTTAGACAATGCTTTGACCATAGAATTGGCAGTCAGCTTGACCTTGGTGGCTTTGGCAGGATATTTTCTAAAACATTTTCTATATTCAAAATCAACCCTATGCTCCCACAAGGCAGCGTATGAAATCATACAGAATATCCGCTGTGCAATTATGCGGAAGATGTCAAAAATGTCTATGGGGACAATACAGGAAAAATCTTCCGGCGAATTTAAGCAATTAGTCATTGATGATACGGAACGACTTGAAGGACAGATTGCTCATGCCATTCCCGAAATGACAGCAAGTATTCTCATTCCGATTTTTGTGTTTGCCTATCTGCTTTTTGTGGATTGGCGTATGGCGCTTGCTTCTCTCGCTTCGGCTGTTTTGGGAAATGTTATCTATTATAGCATGATGATAGGGCGCAGCGAGAGGATGAAAGAATATATGTCCGCGAATGGAGATATGAACGCAACCATTGTTGAGTATGTAAATGGTATGGAAGTTATCCGTATGTTCAATCAGACTGCTTCTTCGGTGGGACGGTTTAAGGGAGCAGTATTGAAAGTGCGGGATATTACTACCGCATGGTATAAGCACTGCTATCCTTTTATGAGTATCAGTCAGGTTGTTATGCCCTCAACGATTGCATTTGTTTTGCCCGTCGGCGTTGTACTTCTTTCGGGTGGTACTACGACATTAAACGAGGTTATTTTATGTATTCTTCTCTCTATGGGGCTTGTTGGCTCTTTACAGGCAATGATTGAGTTTTGGCATGACATTGCCGCAATTTATGAGATACAGCCCCGTATTCTGGCACTTTTAGAAGCAAAGGAGTTGCCCGAGCCGATAGAAGCACAACACAGTAGCGGCAATGATGTGGAGCTGAAAGATGTTCATTTCAGCTACGGAGCAATCGAGGTTATCCATGGTGTTTCCTTTACGGCAAAGGCTGGGACAGTCACAGCGTTGGTAGGTCCGTCCGGTTCGGGGAAATCAACTCTGGCAAAACTCATTGCCCGCTTTTGGGACGTGAGCGCGGGTGCGGTAAATGTGGGCGGCGCGGATATTCGCAATCTGCCGTTATCCGAGCTTTCCGAAAAAATCAGTTATGTTTCACAGGATAATTTTCTGTTCAATATGAGCCTGAGGGACAATATCCGAATCGGTAAGCCGGATGCTACGGATGCAGAAGTAGAACGGGCTGCGTTACTGGCGAGATGTGATGACTTTATTGCCCGCTTCCCTAAGGGTTATGATACCAACGCCGGGGATGCAGGTGCCCGCCTTTCGGGAGGGGAACGGCAGCGTTTGGCGATTGCGAGGGCAATTCTAAAGGACGCTCCGATTATTATTCTTGATGAAGCTACGGCGTTTACCGACCCGGAGAATGAAGATAAATTGCAGCAGTCCATTGACCATCTGACAAAAGGGAAAACGCTGATTGTGATTGCACACCGCCTGTCCACTATCATGTACGCAGATAAAATTTTAGTGTTGGAGGATGGTGCGATTTCAGCGGAAGGGACCCATGAGCAGCTATTATCTTCTTCACAGACCTATTTGGATATGTGGAAAGCCCATATATCGGCAATGGATTGGAGTATGAACAAGGAGGTGGAAATATTATGCTGAAAGTAATTAAACGAGTATTGCGTTTGAGTGGTGATTTGTCAAAGCGTATCTATGCGAGTTTTGTATTCAGCTTTATAGACTCAATTATGGCAATGTTCCCTGTCGGGGCTGTGTTCTATACCCTCACAAAAATACAGAACAACAAAGCATTTGCAGGGAATGACTGGCTTGTACTTTTTGGAATACTGATAATCTCTCTTGTTGTCCGCATGGTGTTCAAATACTTAGTGTATAGCTTTCAAAGCACAGCGGGATTTGAGTTTGTTTCCAGAGAGCGAATTACATTAGGAGATAAGCTGCGTAATGTGGGTATGGGTTTTTTCCATGAGCGAAATATGGGGGACATTACAACAACGGTTACAACTGACCTTAATTTTTTGGAAAACTACTCCATGCACATTCTTGACCGTGTAATAACCGGAATGGTAAACATGGTGGTGATCAGCATATTCATTCTGATGTTTGACTGGCGGCTTGGTGTGATTTTTATTTTAGGTGTTCTCTGCTCGTTCCTGATTTATGGGCGTATGCAGGAAAAGGGAGAAGAACTGACTGCAAAACAGCGGCAGGTACAGGCTGCTTCTGTTGAGGCTACGTTGGAATATGTGCAGGGAATATCCGTCATCAAATCATTCAATATGGCAGAGAAAAATTTAAGTGGCATTGAAAAGGCTTATGAAAAAAGTATGGAAGCGTCTTACGCTCTTGAACGGGATTTTGCACCTATGAATTTGGCATATTCTATGGTTTTCCGTGTAGCTGCCTGCGCTATCATATTAGTATCACAGATTTTCGCTTTAGGCGGGGAACTGGATTTTTCAAGCCTCGCGGTTATCCTCATTGCTTCATTCTCTATTTTCAATCCTGTAGAGGTAATGGGGCAAATGACCGCCATGATACGCTCCATGGAAGCAAGCCTTGACCGTGTGGAACGGATTAAGGGAGAAAAGAATATTGATGACGGGGGCGGAGATATTTCCTTAAAGAGTTATGATATTGTCTTTGATCATGTTAGCTTCTCCTACGAACAGGGAACGAAAATTCTTGATGATGTCAGCTTTACCATTCCGCAGGGAGGAATGACCGCCATAGTCGGGCCTTCCGGCGGTGGAAAGACAACGATTACCCGTCTGATCTCCCGCTTTTGGGATATTCAAGGCGGTAGCATTACCATAGGTGGCAAAGATGTTCGGGAATTTACATCTGACAGCCTTTTGAAAAATATGAGCATGGTATTTCAAAATGTCTATTTATTCAAAGATACCATTGAAAACAATATTAAGTTTGGTTGCCCGGAAGCAAGCCATGAGCAGGTTGTAGAAGCAGCTAAAAAGGCACGCTGCCATGACTTTATTTCCTTATTACCAGAGGGCTACAATACCATGATTGGAGAGGGCGGTTCTACTCTGTCCGGCGGCGAGCGCCAGCGCATCTCCATTGCCCGCGCCATGCTGAAAAATGCCCCTATCGTCCTTTTGGACGAGGCCACCGCAAGCGTTGATCCCGAAAATGAAGTGTATTTGCAGCAGGCAATCAGCACTTTAGTAAAAGATAAGACACTGATTGTAATTGCACACCGCCTGTCTACCATTCGGGACGCAGAGCAGATTTTAGTCATCGACAACGGGAAACTTGTTCAGCATGGAAAGCATGACGAGCTTGTTTTACAGGAGGGTATTTATCAGAAATACTGGAATATTCGCCAGAACGCAAAGGCATGGAAAGTAGCACAGTAGATTATGATCCTCAATTCGTTAATCTGAAAGATTTTGCGAGCACCAATCCATGAGAAAAAAGTAACGGTGGGTAAGGATCGTCCCTTGCCCTCCATTTTCCTGCACAAAAGTACAATTGCCTAAACCTTATCTAACAAACAAGGACTATATCTTTGTCTTCTGCTTCTTCACCGTATATGCGCATTGACTTTGCAGCATTCAGCCTATAGCAGGAACTTTCAAGGTTCCACTTGCGAAATGGCAGAATCCCTGCTATAATGTTTATGTAAGTTTCAGAATTGCCACCGAGCAATTACAGTGAATGAGTAACACAGTGCCTGAGGATGAACATCTTCAGGCACTTTTTTGTTTCTTCTGCCTCTCACAAATAGAGGCACAGACGGGGACGGCGGGGAGTATGCCCCCTCCCTGCTATCAATTTCATATCTGGGATCCTTGGGTCCAAAAGCGCTTAGAGAGCTTCGGTTCTTTAAGCGCTTTTTTATATAGATCGGAGCCTAACCGCTCCCTTACTCTTTGCTCCGGGGAGCCTTTCGGCATACCCGTACAGATAAATATTACATGCAGGAATGCAGAAAGGAAATGCCAGTGGAAGACGATTACATGATGGTGATCATCCCGTGTATTGCGGAGATTGCCGCCTCAGATACGCCTGAACGAGTCAAAAAGCTCCGCCTTGGAGCCGTTAGCGAGCTTCAGCGGTATCTGCATTATTACCGGCAGCTTGGCTATATGCCGAAGCTGCTCTATGCCATTGCAGACAAGAAATGCCGGATGATAGTTTCTGCCACAACCAAGGCGGAGATGCAAAAGCTAATCCGACCCAATTGTCCGCACTATGACGGAGCCGGATTTATCCCAGCTGCTTACAGTGTCCCGGAGGAAGAACTCATCTGTTGGAGCGAAACATCCCTGAAAGGGCCGCTGACCGCAGAGGGCTTTCAGCGGTATATGGAGCTTTTTAAGCAGGTGCTTCCGGAGGAAAGCCGCAGACTCGCGTTGTGAGGTGATGCAGATGGATAATATCGGGAATACCGAGCATGCGTTGACCTTTGCGGATCTGCGTGTTCACTACTATACCGGACGGAGCTACCTCATCTCCGGCGAAGGCCGAGATAAGGTGTTCGGCTATCGGCACGGCGTGATGACCGATATCGGAGATCTGCCGGAAGCCGAGTGGACACGGCTGGCAAAACAACTGATCCGGCAATCCGGTGAGCAGGAGCTATATCAGCAGCTTTTCGCATGGGAAAGAGAACAAAGCCATTGGGAACAAAGTCCTTCTCAGTTTGAACTGGATGTGCTGAGTTTGCATATGGCGCGGCTGCCGGACAATCCGGCGTGGTGCGATTTTATTCCATTCAACCGGAAATATCGCCCTGAAGTGCTTTGCAAAGCAGAGATTCTATGGCTCAAGTGTTCCGGGTGCGGAAAACGCCAGGAAATGACAGGAACGCAGCTCAAAAATATCCGTGACAGAAGCAATGGTAAGCTGTACTGCCGGAAATGCGGTGATTGGATGCCGGTCCACCCATGCGCTCATCCTAAGGAAGGGGGTGATGGGAACGGATAAAGTCGTCATCGTTGTCAAGGACGGAATGGTTTGGGAAGTATTCGGATCCTGCCCTTACAAATTCGATGTTGAGATCCTGGACATGGATTTTAACGAAGCCGACCCTGACGCAGAGAATGCCGCACAGGATCGGCTTCAGACTGTCCGGCAGTATCTCAGCAAAATCTATTAACAAAAAGGAGAAGCATTATGCGAGAAAAGAACAATACCAATCTGGAACGGATGCGCGAACTGATCGAGCGGCTCACGGAGGCGGACATCGCCTACTACAAAAACGATGCTCCTATTATGACGGATCTGGAATATGACCGACTGACAGAGGAGCTCGCCGCTTTGGAGCATGATACCGGGCTGGTGCTTTCCGGCTCGCCGACGCAGAAGGTTTCCGGAGAGATTTTGGAAAGCCTGGCGGAGGTGCGGCATACAAAGCCCATGCTGTCCGCAGGCAAGACGAAGTCCATTGAGGATCTGATCCGGTTTGCAGCAAGACGTGCTGTTCTGCTGAGCTGGAAGATGGACGGGCTTACGCTGGTTTTGCGGTATGAGTACGGAAAACTGAAGCAGGCCATCACCCGCGGCCGCGAGGGTATCATCGGCGAGGATGTGACCCATACGGTGCGCACCTTCCGAAACGTGCCCTTGACGCTCCCCACGAAGGAATCGTTTGAGGTACGCGGAGAGGGCGTCATCTCATGGGAGAGCTTCCGCAAAATCAATGCCAGTCTGGAGGAGCCCTATACCCATCCGCGGAATCTGGCCTCCGGCAGCACGCGAAAGCTTGACGCCGGTGAGGCAAGCAAGCGCCGGTTGGAGTTCTGGGCTTTCGAACTGGTCAGCGACCATCTGGAGCCTGAGAGCAAGTTTGCGCAGCAGCAATTTCTGCAGCGCAGCGGTTTCTCGGTTGTGCCGTATATCTTTTTGGATGCCGGGCACAGCGAGCAGGACATCCGAGATACAGTCGCCGGCATGGAACCCAAAGACTTCGCATATCCGGTGGATGGTCTCGTCATGGAATATGAAAACCTCCGCTATGGTAAAAGCCTTGGAGCAACCGGACATCACGAGAATCGCCTGATTGCGCTCAAGTGGGCCGATGAACTCTATAGCACGCGTTTTCGCGGCGTGGAGTTGGCCACGACCAGAACCGGTATGGTAAGCATCACCGGTCTGTTCGATCCGATCAGTATTGACGGTACACTCGTCAGCCGCGCTTACCTGCACAATCTTGATATCTTCGATGAGTTTCAGTTTGGCATCGGTGACGAGATCAGCGTGTATAAGGCGAACATGATCATTCCGCAGATTGCGGACAATAAAACGCAGAGCAACACCTATATGCTGCCCATGACCTGCCCCTGCTGTGGAAAGCCGCTAACGGTAAAGTACACATCGGGCGGCACACGGCAGCTGTATTGCGGTAATCCGCACTGTGCAGCCAAGCTGGTGCAGAAGTTTGCGCATTTCTGTGAAAAGACCCGCATGAATATCGAAGGACTTTCAGCAACAACGCTGGAGAAGCTCATCGGTCATGGCTGGGTGCGAAATTTCGGAGACTTATACGAGTTGGAGCAACACCGTGAGGATATTGTACGCACCGAGGGTTTCGGCGAGCGATCCTTTGACCGACTGCAGGCGGCAATTGAAAAGAGCCGCCGCTGCACGTTGGCAAAGTTTATCGCCGGTCTCGGTATCCCGATGGTCGGGCGCCATGCAGGCCGGGATCTGGATCGCTATTTCCATGGCTCATGGGCAGAGTTTGAGGCGGCAATTCTCAACGGCTTCGATTTCACACAACTGCCGGATTTTGGCGAGACCATGCACAACAACATTTATACCTGGTATGCGGATGCTCAGGAGGCAAAGCTCTGGCGTCCGCTGCTGAGAAAAATTCAATTTGAAACAAAGGAGAATTTGACTATGGAAACCACCATGAATAACCCCTTCGCAGGCAAGACCGTCGTTGCTACCGGGAAGCTGGAGCATTACACCCGTGACGGCATCCAGGAGAAGCTGATTTCTCTGGGCGCCCATCCGTCCGGTGCCGTGAGTAAGAAAACCGATTATCTGATCGTTGGCGAAAAAGCCGGCAGCAAGCTGACCAAAGCACAGCAGCTGGGCGTAAAAACGCTGACTGAACAGGAATTTGAGGACATGCTGGCCTGAATGGCAGGCGGCGCAACGGTTGCGGAGCAGGGATTCCCTGCTCCGTTTCCGGTCTCAGGAGGAAATCAAGATGACAAACCACAAATACCGTTGTCCTGTCTGCGGAGCCAAGAGCTTCGAGGTCACAGCACATGTTACGCAGGATTGGAAAATCGACTGCAACGGCACTTTTCTGGAAGCGTTGAATGAGTGCGTTGAGGTCACGCACTATCCTGACGAAATGGATATTTGGAGCTGTTCCAACTGTGATTTTTCCGCAGAAGGCAAATCGTTTCTCGTAAATACTCACAGTTAGGAGGACACATAATGAGAAAAACGAAGATCGGGGTCATGGACTTCCACGGCAGCGTGGATATCACCGACCCCTGTTACGACAAAGACGTCTGGTGCCGGATGAACAATGTGAAAATCAGTGAAGGCGAATATGCCTGCTATGTCTGGCGTCATACCGACAAAGGTAAGTATGAGGACGGTACGCCGTATTCGTATTTACTGGTTGGTGCGATTGGGATATACCGAAACGGTGATATACCGCGCCAGAAGGACATGGAGGAGATCGGGAGTATAGGCGTTGACGTCGGGCTGGCTGGGTTTTTCCACAATAAACCGGATTACAGCGACGAGGAATGGGGCAGGTTCTGCGACCGCGTCCGTAATGGCGATGCATGGCTGATAGAGGACGGCTTTTATAGCTCGTCCGGGTACGGCGACGGATGCTATGGCGTATATGCTTATAAACAGGATGGCGCAATCACCGCATTGGAACTCCGTTTTCTGTGATGAGGCGGGGCGCGTGCGTAGTTCTCATGGATTGCGTAGAAAACAATAGGAGGTCACAAAATGAAAGAAACCAAGAATGCACGTTTCCGTCGCGTGGCGGAGGCGCGCGTCAACAAAATTATCCGGATGCTGCGCCTTCTGGGCAACTGCTCCGGAACAAACACCTATGCCTATGACGCCGATGCCGTCGAGCAGATCTTCACGGCACTGCAGATCGAACTGGATCAGGCGAGAAAGCGATTCTCTGAAAACGGGAGAACGGGACGAAAGCGGTTCTCTCTTTCGCAGGCGCCGACGCCGGACACCGTTTCGTATCCGCACATCACGCTGCCCCTGCCGGACGGCACACATCTTCGAGCTGTCGCTTATGCAGATACGACCTATCCGGCCATCAATCTGTATCTACTGCGGGATGGCGAGCCGGAGGAGCTCGTATGCTTTGCGGAATACAACTCGGAGCACAGCCCCTGCCACGAGCTTTGCATCGGCGTCTACACCTCCGATGCGGAGGACACACAGTACTATGGGCCATATCGGCCAGAAAGGGAAACAGAGTATGGAAAAGGTGATTGATAAAAGCCAGGCATATGAAGCCTACCGACTTGCGTGGGATGATATCGCAAAGTTGCTGTCAGATCAGATCAAGGCTGTTCTGGGCCGAAGGTTTCTTCTGCGTGTGTGGCCGGAGGATCAAGGATACTGGGGCGCCCGTGCACTGCATGGGCTGTTTTCGGTTGCTGATTTGAATCGGCTGCTGGATGCTGTACAAGCAGACGCGGAGACCCGCATGGAAACTCTGCCGGAGGATTCAGAGGCCGTACACGGTTTCGGCATGACACTTGGCTCGCTTCTTTTGAAGGCCGCTTTACAGGCGGACTGGAAGTGTGAGATGGTCGAGGACGATGCACTCTGGCTGATCGGTTTTGTCAGCTCGGAAACGCGGCCTTACACAGTGAGCGGTCTTTTAAGAACGCTCAATCCGGATACGCTGATGTCGGCCAAAGAGATTCTGACATACCTGAAAGACAACGACAGCACTGACCGCACGCTCAGTGATATTAGGCTGCGCTATTATGCCGCGCACGGAAATGAGCTGTGCTGGCGCTATCCCATCTGCGACGGAATCCATGCCGGTGCGTTTATCCTGGCCACAAAAGACGGCTATCTGAGTCTACCCTACAACAGTATGGACGAGGAAGACTATGAAATCCTGGTATTGGATGACGCTGTATTTCACGATCCGGCATCACTTACTACCTTTCTGTCAAACTGGGAGGATTTCTCTGCCGACCTGACGGATGCCATGCGCGAGATGCGCCGCATTCTGGAAGGAGGCGAAGAGGATGCCTGATGCGGTTAAACCCGAGATCTGTCTGACAGGAAAGCTTCTGTACCCGGTACATATCGGCTTACCGGCATATATTCAGGAGACTGACGGATACCGAAGGACTTCCACAGTCTGTGCTATTCTGGCAGACACACAAGAAGCTACCGTGATTGAAACGCGCAATAGCGTGTATTCCATTCAGAAAGCATGAGGTGCAGTATGAACAACAATATCGACTGGATCATCCATCTTGTAGCAAACGGAGCCTGTGACGAGTGCGGGAAGGAGGAAAAAGGATTCCTGCCCTATACCTGCAATGCGCATACTCATGGCATGGAGAAATATGGCCACCCGGATTTTCAAGTGATCCTGAGTCTTCCTCCCCGTGAAATCGGAAGGATCCTCAACACATTGGGGCTTAGGGTTCAGGAAGGAGAACGCTTTCAGGCCGGCAGGTATGTATCCGGCATCTATGCCGACTGCGATATCCGTCTGGATGAATTTCGGGAAACGGGACGCGATGTGCTGCGTGCAGTCATACCGGATCGGCAGAATCGCTTTCCGGAAGACCCACAGTGCGAAGAACCATATCGACTGCAGAGCATGGATACAGAGGATCTGTATGAGAGAGAAGGTGCATTGTCGTGAAAATTGCCATCTACCAGATTGCGATAGAGCGCGATGAGAACCGTCTTGCGTTTCAGAGCCTGAATCACATCATATCGGTCAGCAATGGTCGAGTCCCTGCAGAACTTTACGACTGCGTTTTTGCCGGAGAAGTTTCTGCGCAAACACTGGAGGATATATTCTATGTTTTCAACATGGAGCACCCTTCCGGTTACAAAGGGCGGTCACTCTCGGTCTCCGATGTAGTGGAAATATTTCTTGCATCAGGAGGAAGTGAGTTCTATTACTGTGAGCCAATCGGGTTCAAGCGGATTTGCTTTGAAAAGGAGTAAACCAAACGCTGAGCACAAAAATAAATCAGGCTTTACAGCACAAACAGGAGGCGTCGAATTATCGGCGCCTCCTGTGGCCTAAAAGGAGAATATCACAATGAACATCGAAGAAGTCTTATCAACAACGCACAGAATCTCTCCTCGTGAGAGGGTTCCCTTTCACTGCACCTGCTGCGGCGAGTGCTGCCGCCATGTCCGGCAAAGCGTTCCCTTGGAAAGTCCGGATGTATTCCGGCTGACACGGCTGCTGCGGGAAAAGGATAAGGGAATCATTTGCATGGACGACTTTATTGCGCGGTATACCGAACTTGCCCTACTGGACGAATGTGGGTATTTCATGCTCATGCTGAAAGTTACAGGTGTTGACGACGCCTGTATTTTTCTGAAAGAGAATCGGTGTATGGTCCATGCGGCAAAACCAAGAACCTGCCGGATCTATCCATTCGTTGCCGGTATCGGAGATGACGGCCACCCGGAATATCTGGTGAGCCGCGAAAAGGAACACCATTTCAAAGGCCCGACCGTTTATGTAAAGGCATGGATGAAACGGCGGTTTACCGAGGAAGACAAAGCGTTTCTTAGAATGGATCTTGGTTCTGCTCGGGATATTGCACGACTCATGCGGCGGATACCCGAATTCCATCGGCAACAGGCGATGCTCCTGTTCTGGCGATATAAGTATTCAGATTTCGACTTAGATCAGCCGTTCCTAACGCAATATGCAAAAAATCTTCAACAGCTCAAGGCGGCACTGTCCCTGTTGGCGGAGCGGCCATAACCAACACAAACCGACGATTATTCTATGAAAAGGAGAAGTAAAATGAATCAAAGATTACAACACATTGTGGAGCACTACGACGAGATGTGCATCGGAACGGATGAGCATTTTCGTTTTCACTGCAAACAGTGCGGGAAGTGCTGCATCAACCGGGAGGATATTCTCCTGAATCCCAAAGACCTCTACAACATATCCAAGGAACTGGGACTTGCGCCACGGGACACCATTGCACAATATTGCGAGGTATATCTGGGGCAAAACTCCCGAATCCCCATTGTACGGCTCAAGCCGAGAGGATCTATTAAGCGTTGCCCGCTGCTCAGGGACCGGAAATGTTCTGTTCATAATGCAAAGCCTACGGTTTGCGCCCTGTTCCCACTGGGCCGCAGCATAAAGCTGGATGCGAAAGAAACGGATCCGAACGCCATTGAGCGTGCCAGAATCCAGTATATCATCAACCCCATTGAGTGCGGAGATCGTTCCGAAGAGCATACCGTACGCGAGTGGGTAGAAAGCTTCGGCATCCCCATCCACGACAACGATTTTATTGCATGGCAGAAAGCGCTGTTCTCTGTAAGACAGCAAATCGTGGAGCTGGAGAAAATGCTTCCTGACAAATCCATGGAGCGGGTCTGGTCCATCACCTATCAGGCGCTGTATCTCAATTATGACATTCAGGAGGATTTCCGGAAACAGTTCCAAAAAAACAGCGACCGTCTTATCGACGCACTTGAACATCTGCCGGCATTGTGGAAGGAGCTCAGCCATGAATGATGACCGCAACCGTAGCCAAATCATTCGCATCGATGCACGTAACTGCTTTGTGGAAAGTCTGAATGATGCCTTTGAGATCGGGAAAGCGCATTTTACATTTGCCTCCTACGACCTCAGCAAGCCCTCCGGCCAGCGTCAGACCAACAGCATTCAAATCTACATCGATATGGCGGAGGTGTTGGAGTTGTGCCGGAAGCTGGTGGGTGGTGAATTGCGCTATCTTATGCAGGTTAAGAAGAAAAATGGCGACAGCACGCCGCTCTATCAGTGTCTTGGCGGCACTTCGGCGGAAAAGCTCGCAAGGTACGGACGGGCACGGGCGGATGGGAAAAGCCTGTCGCGGACTGCACAGCTCGTCTGCGGCAGTAAGACGGATTTTCTTTTCGTTGCTGACAGCGGTCCCGGAGAAACCAACGCCAAAGGTCTGATCGTACCGCGGTTCGGAAAGAATCCTGAAAACCATGTCTCGGTCAGCATGACTTTTGAACTGTTCAGCGAGCTTATGCTGATGACCAAAACCCACTACCAGTCATGGCTGACGGCATACTATCTGCAGAACCCGATAAAATCAGCGACAATGCCGGCACAGGAAACGTATGCAGTGCCAGATAGCAGCCCGAATACACTCTTCTGAAGCACAGCCCATGAGGTTTCGTACATTCAGAGAAAGCATCCGAAACATGGGTGGTGTGAGGGCAGGTAACGATGTGTATTTTGCACAGACACAATCGCAGTATACTGCCGCTTTTTGCCGGAGTATCCGGCGAAATCTAAGAGGGACAGTACAATCAGCTGTTGCTGGCTTAATGGAGGCTGGGACTACAGCGGCGTGTATGCCGAAGAATTAAGGGTGAAGAATGGCTGCATACATCGAGGTTACACCCTTTTATCAAACGGAGTCGATGATGTCGAGACGGTTCATGCCATCAAAACGATTGAGGATTTCCTGTGGAAGCAGTATCCTCAACACTGACATTTCAGCGATACAGTATACCAGTGCGGAGGAGCTTGCTTTTGCAAGCTCCTCCGTTTTGCGTATAAGTATCTTTTGCGGCGTCAGGTAATGCTCCACTCCCGCGCCTTTGTTTGCTCTGAAATCATACGGGCATACCACCCGTTTTGTGCCAATAGCTCCTTGTGGTTTCCGCGCTCACAAATTATTCCTTCGTCCAGCACAAGGATCTGATCCGCCCCGATGATCGTATTCAGACGATGCGCAATGACAATTACCGTCTTGTCTTTCATCAGAGCGTCCAGCGCCCTATGAATCTCTTTCTCATTGTCTGCATCCAAACTGGAAGTGGTTTCATCCAACAAGACGATAGGTGCATCCTTGATGAGAGCGCGTGCAATGGAGATTCGTTGCTTTTCGCCGCCGGAAAGGGTATTTCCACCTTCGCCCACCACGGTATCGTAGCCGTCCGGCAACGCCGAAATAAACTCGTGGCATTGCGCTGCCTTTGCTACCGCGATGATTTCCTCCATACTCGCACCCGGCTTTCCCACCCGGATGTTGTTCGCTATGGTGTCATGCAGCAGATAAACGTCCTGAAAGACGATGGCCATTTTCCCTGTCAGCACATCCGGTGACTGTTCCCGAATATCTGAGCCTCCAATCGTAATGGAGCCCTTTGACACATCCCAAAACCGGGAAATCAGGCTGATGATCGTGGTTTTACCACTGCCGGATGGCCCTACCAGTGCCGTCGTCGTCCCCGGCTTCACAGAAAAGGAAACGTCATGCAACACGGGTACATTCTTCTCATAAGCGAAATTTACATGGGAAAAGCTGACATCAAATGCGTTAAGCTGCGCTGCATCCTCACGATACGGCAAGGGTGCCTCCTGCCGAACCTGTAAGATGTTCTCCGCCGCCTTACTGAGATACTTCAATTCCGGGTACAGACTGCCGAGCGTTGCCATCATGCTGGAAAGCGATACGCCTATCATCAGTAGGGCGATCATGCGCTGTGTGTCGATTACTCCCGCCTGATATAAGGCCGGAGCCAAAATTAAGGCTGCCGGAAGAATCAACGAGGTCACAAAACTGAAGGAGATAGAAAAAGGCATAATCGAGAGTTCCAGTTTTACGGAATCTTTTTTTAAGGAGGTAAAGCTATCGTCAAGGCGCTGAAACTTTTCGCCTGTCATGTTATAGAGCTTAAAGGTTCTGATTCCATTGATGTACTCCACAATGCGGGAGATCACACGACTAACGCTTGCCCGCTGCCTGCCGCCGTATTTCTGTGACATCGCTCCACTCAGACGCATTAAAGGGAACGCAATCAGGATCAGCACCGTAGCAATCAGTCCATACTGCCATGAAACCATAAAGGCAAACAGGAGGGCCAGAGCGCTGAAGAACAGCACCTTTATCAAGCTCGCCAGAGAATGTGTCAAAACCTGTTCAAAGTCTGTAATATCCGTAGTCAGCGTACTCATGAGGCGGCCGATGCTGTTCTTGTTGAAATACCCAAGATTCAGGCTGCGGATATGATCGCCGAGAGCAAGGCGCTGCTGCGCCGAAATATCTGCGCCGCGATATTGTACCTGCGTATAGTTTACGGAAAATAAGATAGCCCTCACCAAAAACAACAGCACAAGGATGACGCCGTACAAGGTCAATCTTTGCATTGTAAAGACGCCGCCGATCAGCTCGATAATCGTCATAATCATTGTGCTGAACATACCCATGTGAAGCAGGGCATCCACACAGGACAGCACAATGGGTAGATACAGAGACTTTATATTTTTACCGGCTACCCGGCGAATCATTTTGAATGTGTAATTCATGCTGTCACCTCCTGTGTATAACTGCGCCACATATCGGCATACCGCCCGCCCTTTGACACCAGTTCATCATGTTTTCCTTTTTCCAAAAGGCGTCCTTCGTGGAATACACAAATCTGATCTGCGCCCGTAATCGTATGGAGCCGGTGAGCGATCATGATGGTGGTTTTGCCTTTCAGCAAGTGCGATAAGGCAAGCTGGATTTTATGTTCGTTTTCCAAGTCCGCAAAGCTGGTCGCTTCATCGAAGATAATAATGGGAGAATCTTTCAAAATTGCCCGCGCAATGCAAATTCGCTGCTTTTCTCCGCCCGACAGCTTTACGCCGTCCTCGCCCAGTTTGGTTTTGTAGCCGTTCGGAAGGCTCATAATAAAATCGTGGATCTGCGCAGCTTTGGCTGCGGCCTCTACTTGCTGGGGCGTAGCTTCTTTGTTTCCAATGGCGATATTTTCATAAATACTGTCATGCAGCGTAAAGGTTTCCTGAAATACAAAGGACACCAAGTCCATCAGATTATCATTTTTCAATTCTAAAATGTTCTTTCCGCCGATGCAGATGCTGCCCTCCGCGACCTCCCAAAACTTAGGGATAAGCTGTGCAGCGGTGGTTTTTCCAGCCCCGGAAGCCCCGACAAAGGCGGTCAGGCTGCCCGCAGGCAGAGACAGCGTGATGTTTTTCAGCACGTCGATCTTGTCATATCGGAAAGTAACGTCATCAAAGCTCACACCATAAGGCTGTGCGCGGTCTAAGGTCTGTATTCCCTCTGTTGTGCAGGGCAGATCCATAATGGTTTGGATTCGCCCCACGCCGCTCATGATCTGACTGAACATCATGGCAAAATTCATCAGATTGAGCAGACCGGAGAGAAACACCATACTCATGACCATAAAATACAAATAATCCTGCATGGGCAATGCTCCCCGGAAGTAGAGCAGGCCGCCCAGCGGCAGGGCAAAAAGGATTCCGCTTTCAACCAATGCCACAAACAGGCCGTAGGTATATCCCTGACTTTTGGTGCAGCGTTTCCAGAACGCATTGTATTCCTCTACCGTGTCTGCATAGTCCCGATAGCTCTCAGCGGTCATATTGTAGGCTTTCATTACGGGCATCCCGTTGATGAACTGCATGATCGCCGTGTTCAGCTTTTCCAGCAGGCGATGATAGGTCGGCATCTGTTTCCCGGTAATCGCCATTGCCACACCTTGAATAATAAGCCCCAGCACCACAGGCACCAGCAAGCACAAAGCCATGGGGACATTGATCGTGAGCAGGTAAATGAATACGATCACAGGCGCGCATATTGCAGAGGTCACGTCCGGAATCTGATGAGCCAAAAATCTCTCAATCCGTTCCACATCTTCAATGATGACTTTTTTGATCTCACCCGAAGCATGGTCGGTGAAGAATCCCAAATTCACTTTTGCAATGTGCCTGCTGATCTGCGTGCGCACGTTGTATAGCGTGTTAAAGGCTCCAATGTGAGAAAATGTTCCTGAAACAATGGAGCAGAGAAATTTTCCTGCAATCGCTGCTGCGGCAATCAATCCATAGCGCAAAGCATTTCCTTCACCATCCAGCAAAACCAAGATGCTTCGATACACCATGACATACGGGACAAACGAGCATAATGCGCTGGCAATCCCGAACAGGGCAGATACAAACAGATGCAATTTATACTTCCCGGCCAACTGCATTAAATAAGCAGTGCCGGATTTTCTTTTCTTTTCCATAGCGCCTCCTGTTATTTCCGCATGGCGGCCATGAGCCGCCATGCGTCATCAATTTGAAAGTCATCTGCCAAAGTGCCGTCCCGGATCACAAGCGCACGGCTACAAGTGGCAAGGGCACATTCCAAGTCGTGGGTAATCATCAGGATGATATGGCCCTTTTGGGCAAGTGTGTGAAGCTGCTTGCTGACAGAGCGCATATTACGGCCATCTAAGCCACTGGTAGGCTCATCCAGAACGATGACCGGTGCTTCGTTCAACAGGGCGACAGCCAAAGCAAGACGCTGTTTTTGTCCTCCTGACAGGGTTGCCGGATGCCGGTCTGCAAACTCTGCCAAATTCAAGAGCGTCAGCAACTCGTCCGCCCGCAGTTTCAATGTGGGCGTTTCCTTTTTGCCAGTCAAAAGTTCGTCGGTCAGGCTTTCTCCGAATAACTGGCTGTCCAAATCCTGCATGATATACCAAATCACACCGCGCCGTCTGCTCTTTTTCAATGGCTTTTCCGCAAAGCGGATTGTACCGCCGTCCTCCTTCAGGAGCCCTGACAGCAATTTCCCCAACGTGCTCTTTCCGGCCGCATTGGGGCCCACAATCGCAACGATTTCTCCCGGTGAGCAGGAAAACGAAACGTCCTTCAACACTTCATGCAAGCCGAACCGCTTGTGTAGTCTCTCAACGCTTAACAAAGGCTTCTGTTCAGTTTCCTTACCACTATTAGCAGGGAATGGCAAGTTCAAGAGTTCCATACTGCGAAGCCCCCACTCGAAAACCTGCTCATGGGGCAGAATATTCATTTCCTGCGGCGTCATCACGCTGACGATTTCACCCTTATTCAAATAGACGATCCGATCTGCTATATCACGCAGATAATAAAGCCGATGCTCCGCAATCAAAATCGTCTTTCCTTGCTTTTTCAAAAGACGGACAAATGCAGCAAAGTCCTCCGTAGCTCCCATATCCAGATTGGCAGAGGGTTCGTCCATCACATAGATATCCGGGTCAATCGCCTCCGCAGAGGCGATTGCTACCCGCTGCCGCATACCATAAGAGAGGTATCGAACCTTCTGTTCTAAAAGGTTCGTAATGCTCAATGCCTCCGCTGCGTCCTGAACTCTTTTCACGATCTCGTCATGAGGGACACCGTAGTTTTCGCAGCCAAAGGCAATTTCACCTGCTACCTCATTGGCAAAGAACTGGCTACGCGGGTCCTGAAATACATTCCCGACATACTTGCCTCGTTCCCATGAGGGAATCTCCGCCATGTTCTTCCCGAATAGCCATACTTCGCCGCTGAGCTCTCCCGTGAAGAAATAGGGGATCAGTCCATTTATCACGCGGGTCAAAGTACTCTTTCCGCTGCCGGAGGGGCCCGTCAATACGATGACCTCCCCCTTTTCTACGCTGAGATTGATATGCTTCAACTGATTCTCCGTGTCTCCGTAGGAGAAACTGAGATTTTTAATTTCAATCGCTGGATTCAATTTCTCACCTCACACCAAGATACACATGGCCGCTGTTGAAATAAACAGCGCAATCATGACGCCATCGCTTACAGCCATCTTGTTTAAGTAGTAGCCTTCCTTCTTGTAGGGACTCTCAATCCCGCGAACAACGCTGGATGCCGCCAACTCGTCTGCAATTTTCAAGGAGCGAAACACCATCGGTACGACCACATATTCAAAGGTGTTAAGCGGATGTAAAACCACTTGAAGCGGAGAGAGCAGAAGTCTGCGCGTCTTCATGGCATCCAGCACATCAGAAAACTCCGAAGCCACCGTTGGAACAAAACGCAGTATGACAATCACCGTCAGCCTTACGGAGGACGGAAGCGGCAGTTGCCGGAGGGCAGCAGTCAGCTTGCCCGATGGAGCCTGTGAAACAAGATAGACCGCCATAAAGACGGGGATCAGTTCGATCAGGAAAGTAAAAAGCATGGGGGATGGAATATTGATACCATGGCGCACATTGAATGTAAGCCATCCGTAGCTAATGAGGAAAGCTACTAAGAATTTCAGTCCCTTTCCCCAATACCCGAATATTGTCATCACAAGAAACAGTGCGGCGGTGCAGGCAATATGCAGCCACATGTTTTTACAGAGAAAAGCCACGGCGCAGACACAAACAGCCAATATCAACAGCGCAAAAATGTTGACGCGGCGGATCAGTTTTGTGTTGTTAATTACGGCTTCCATCACTTTACAATTCCTGCTTTCTGGAAATGGCGTCTCAAAATACGCTGTCCAAAGAGGCAGCCAAGCAGGGCAAGAGCTACCGTGATCGCACAGGCTCCAATCATGTGCCACGGGCTGGAGAGCATATTGAGTTGCATATCAAAGACTTCCTGAGAAAAGCCTTCCGTGGATGCCTTTGCCACATAACTTTCCCAAGCAGCCCAGATCGGAACAGTGTTTCCGATAATCATGCCGAGGCCATAACAAGACCACCCGATGGCGTTGCGCAAAGGCTTCCGATAGCTGTCCTTGCCCAGCATCACAAGCTCGCAGATTACACCTACCAGCAGAAAATAAGGAAGCAGGAATACATAGCCGCCCAATGCACTGATGATGCCAAACACGGCACTCCATACCATCAAAATCCCGTGTTTGTTCAGCCGATTGGCAACAACGAGGTAAAATGTCGCGCAGAAAAATTCCTGAATGCCGGCAGCGCAGTAAAGGTACAGGAATGGAAACGGAAGTGTCAGAGCACCAACCGCTCCATATACTGCAAATGTTAGGACCATCATGGCTGCAATTACCATCACGTCCCGCGTGGTAAATCTTTTCTTTTCAGTCGTAGTATTCATAAAAAAACTCCTTTCAAAAAAATAGGTCTGTAGGATTCACAAGAATGAGTTAGAGTAGGCTAACCAACGGGCAAAAAAACACCTCCTTACGCAAAATACAATTTCCATGCACTACCGAAAAAATCTGCAATGAGATGTATTCTGTCAAGTGCTTCGTCCTTTTCCAGCTTATGACGCACAATCTCAAAGAACGCATAATACTGTGCGCTAAGTAGAATATGTATTTCGTCCAGCGTCAAGGGACGGCACGAATAGCCCTGGCGAATCATCTCCTGCTGAAAGGCATAAGTCTGCTTTTCTTCTTCCTCAATAAGCTGATCCACAAAGCTTTCGTAGGCACTTCCGGCAGACTGGCTGATAAGCAGATAGAAAGAATCCTTGTTTGCGAAAATGTACTCCACCAGTACGGAAATAACCTCATCAGAAATATTCCACATATTTTCCGGATGGCCATCTGTCAGAGAATCGAAGCCCCGTTCTCCGCCTTTGCGATACAAATCCACCATATGATCCGCAACTGGTGACACAAGTGCGGCAAACAGGCTTTCTTTATCGGCAAAATACCGAAAAATTGCGCCAGTGGTCAGCCCGGCCTGTTTAGCAATGTTGCGGACAGAGGCATCATTATATCCCTTTTCCATGAACTCCTTTTTGGCTGTGTCAAGAATCAGTTGTTTTGTATCTTCGCTTTTACTCATTACAAGCACCTCTCTAAAAAATAGCACCGCTATTTACATTATACACAGGTTGCGCCTAATGTCAAGATAGCAGTGCTATTTTAAGCCCAAATTTACAAACGCAGCAAACGTAGATCGGCAAGCAGGGCAAAGAGGTCCCTCTTTTGCATTTTCGGGGAATTTTCGCCGCCGCGAAAACTCCCCTCTGCTTGTCAGGGGCAACGCCCCCCCTTTGAACGCGCAAGATGCGCTGCTAAGCGTTTCGCAGAAACGCTTAGCAGCATGACCGTTATTGCCGGTCATGCTCCTTTTTCTTCTCCTCCTCGCGCTCGTTTTTGCCCAGCATACGATCCACGTTCTGCTTGTGGAGCAGCAGCTCGCGCATCTCATCGCGCGAACGCTGGTATTCGGCATACGCCGCCTTTTTTTCCGATAGCAGCTTGGCGTATTCCTCCTGCAAGCTCTTGACGGAGGGCAGTTTTTTGACGCCCAGCTCGTCAAAGGCTTTCTTCACCGCCTTGTGGCGCCCTCATGCTCAGCAAGGTACGGACGGGTATGAAGCTGCAGCACATTTACTTTTGCGGAAGTGTTGATGCTGTGGCCTACTTCAAAAAGCAAAGCGAACTAACGCAAACGGCACGGAAACTCCGTGCCGTTTTTTATTATGCTGCATATTTCAAAGCCTAATCTGCACATGTTTATAGAAAAGAATATGCAGATAATTCAGATGATTGCTTGCGTTTCTGCACATAGTGTGCTATAATTATGTGCAGAAAGGCTGGTGCTGTATGAGAAAATTCGATTACTCCTTTTTGAATAACGGTATGCTGCCGGCAAACCTTGTGAACCTCACTTCCAATATTGCGGAGCTCAAAACTATGGCAGGCGTGCGCAAGGACGAATACACGCAGATTTTCACAGAGCTTGAGGCTGTCGCAAAGGTACAGTCCATCAAAAGCTCCAACGCCATCGAGGGCATTGTGACTAGCGATGAGCGTATCGCCGCCATTGTCAATCAGAACAGCGCGCCGCTGAACCACAACGAGGCCGAAATTGCCGGGTATAGAGATGCGCTGAATGAGATTCACTTGGGCTATGAACACATTGACTTCCGGCAGAGCGATATTCTGCGGCTGCACGAAATTATGATGAGCTTTGCGGGCTATGAGTACGGAGGGCAGTACAAAACGGACGATAATGTGATTTTGGAGATCGGCGCTGACGGAAACCGCCGTGTCCGTTTCCGCCCCACACCTGCAAGCGAAACACCAAAAGCAATGGAACAGTTGGAGCTTGCCTATCTGGCTGCCCGAAGCGAGGCGAATATCAATCAGCTTCTTTTGATCCCCTGTGTGATTTTGGACTTCCTCTGCATCCATCCGTTCCGGGACGGCAACGGCAGAATGTCCCGTCTGCTCTCGCTGCTGCTGCTATATAAAAACGGCTTTGACGCCGGGAAATATGTGTCCTTCGAGGAACAGATCAACAACTACAAGGCGTATTATTACGAAGCCCTGCGGCAGTCCTCTGCCGGTTGGGAAACGAATGAGAACTCTTATTTCCCCTTTATTGAGAATTTCCTCTCCACCCTCTATATGTGCTATAAGGAATTGGACAAGCGGTTTGCAGTGGTACACGGTAAGAAGATCACGAAGAAGGCCCGTGTGGAGGCGACCGTGCTAAACAGCCTGACCCCGCTTTCCAAAGCTGATATCTGCAAAATTCTCTCCGATGTCAGCCCCACGACCATCGAAGCCGTCCTTGGGGTAATGGTTAAGACCGGCTCGGTAAAGCGTATCGGTGCGGGACGGACGTCGAGGTATATTAAAGCGTAAGAGGTATTATATTCATAAGCAAAAGAACAAGAAACCAACCTTTTGGTCAAAATACAAGACACACATTGCAGCTGTCATTCCAACCGTTCCGAATAGGAATTTCGCATCCTCACAGGCGGCGGAGTTGTGCGCCTTTCGGCGTGTTTCTTCGCTCGCATACGATTTTATTGAAGGGAGAAAGATTACCGTGCATGATTTTATCGGAACCATTTTATATTTTTTTCGAAATGCAATTCCCCTCGCTTTGATCGGCTTGGCGGCAGGTGCAGTAATTCTTGTTATGCTGAACCTGAAGTGCCGTCGAGAAGGAAAATGTTTTCCGAAAGGGCAAGCTGTCGCCTTTCTCCTTCTGTTGTGCTACTTGGGTGGGCTTGCTGCCATCACTTTAATGAACCGTATGGATGGTATGCGAACGGGCGTCCAGCTCCTTCCCTTTTTGGCGTTTTGGGAGGCGTGGAATAACTTTACCCTGCAAATTTGGCTAAACCCTTTGCTGAACATCGCCATGTTCCTTCCACTGGGCGTACTGCTTCCTCTTGCGGTAAAGCATTTCCGACGGTGGTTTTGGATGCTGACCGCTGGGGTCGGCACATCTCTTGTGATCGAGCTGCTTCAGTATGTCCTTGGTCGTGGACAGGCCGATGTGGACGATCTGATATGCAATGTTTTGGGGGCCATGCTGGGGTACTGCTTTTGTATGCTGTTCGTCAGCTTGGTGAGGAAACAATGGAAAACCGCCGGAGTCTATGTTATTTTTCCCGTTCTGTCCATCGCTGCTCTGGCCGGTGTGTTCCTCACCTATCATTTCCGGCCCTATGGCAACCTTGCGGACGGTCCGATCTACAACGCGAAGACCAAGGAAATCGAATGGGTGCAGGAATGTTCTTTGTCCAATGAGCCCGGACCGTCCGGAGTATACCGGACGGAGCCGTTCACAAGGAAGGATTGCGATGCCTTTGCGTCAGAATTTGTTGGGCGACAGGGAGCGGAAATTCGATTCGGTACTCCCGATGTAGATTACTATGACAGCAGAGCTTTCTACTCTGACCACCGCACCTATGCCCTGTGGGTGTATTACAATGATCATTCCTACGAGTACACGGATTATCGCGTGGACAGTGAACAACGATACAGCGAAAAGGGTGGAGCGATCACAGAGGACGGCCTTCGTGCCGCTCTGGACAAGCTGGGCATCGAGATTCCCGTTGCGGCCAGTTTTATCACCGCGGACGAGAGCGCGGGAAGGTACGCTTTTCGGGCAGAATGTGTAGTAGAGAACGATGTGCTTACCAATGGTGAATTGGTCTGCTGGGTGGCAGAGGGCGGTATCCTCTACAAGGTAGACAACCATCTTTCTGTCAGCACCCTTCATGGAAATGCTGCAGTTATCTCTTCCCAAGAGGCGTATGAGCGCCTTTGTGCTGGGCAGTTCTCTTGGCGTGATGTGCCCATGTTCAACTATTTGTCCCCACGGCAAGTGCGAGTCACTGACTGTAAGCTCGAATATATGACCGACAGCAAGGGATTCCACCAGCCCGTTTACTTGTTCACCCTCTCAGATGAAAATGATGCCGCACTGCGGGGCGGTACCGGTTGGACCACTTTCGTTCCAGCTTTAGCCGGATAGCAGATTCGGCGAGAGTCGTGGATCAAGTCTGCGCATCCAATTGAAATGTATTGCTCAAATAAACTTGGGATCAAAGAAAAAATAAGTCGAGGGAATTTCCCTCGACTTATTTTTTCGTGCCCTGTACCGACCGGTCTGCCCCATAAGCACTCCGCTTTAAGGAAGCAAGCACAGAAGCTGCGGCGGCGGGGAAGATGAGCCCCGCTGCGCAAAATAAATTATACGATTTTTCCGCTCCCGGCTATTGAGGAATACAAAATGTCTCACGAAATGGCAGACTAAATGGCAGGGTTTGCGCCGATGACACGAAAAAGACGCTGTGGTATAATCGTATCGTCCCCCAATGGGTCGTGAAACCCGGCATGAATGCCGAATACTGCCCAAAGGAGTGCTGAATATGAAATATTGTCCCTATTGCGGCGCCGATCTTGCTGATGGCGTCGCTTCTTTCTGCATGGAGTGCGGGAAGAGCCTGCCGACTGCGGAAGGTGGTCAGAAAAAGCCAAAAGAGAAACCCGTAAGGTCACAAAAGCGTATGGAAAAGAAGCGCAAGCACCCGTCTCCAAAGTCACGGAAAAAGCATGAAAAGCCTGTCGGTGAACACGTGGGAGGAGCTTTTCATCCAAAGGACGATGGATATGACGGCTACTATGACGATGTTCTGCCTTCAGACGCAGGAAAACTGAAAGAGGGGCCTGATATGGAATTGGTGAAGAAGGTTTCCGCCGTGGCGGGAGTTATGCTGCTGATTGTTATTCTGTGCGTTGTCGCAATGTATTTGCTGTGAGTGCTGTAATTCGCGCCGCCTTGCCGTGTAATATGGGAAAAGGACAGACAAGGAGTGAGCAAAATGAAATATATATCCAAAGGTATGGTAATCAGAGCCTCCACAGAGGATCTTCTGTTCGTGACCCGCTGCGGCGTAGATTTTCAGCTGACCGGGGAACAGGCTGCGCTCTGGCTTAATGGCAGATTTGGGTTTGCAAAAAACCGCGAGAATGTGCTGGAGGTAAAAGCACTGCAGCAGCTTAAACGTCAGGGGCTTGTTGAAATTACAGAAGGTGATGAGCCTGTTTTTGAGTATCGTGCATTGACGCAGTGCGTTCTGACGCCTGCGAAGCCGCAAGGAGTTCGTGCGATTCTAAGCGCACGCCAAAAAGAACTGCTGCTATGGCTGACAGAAGCCGGACTTCGGCTCACCACGGCAGAACTGGTATTCCTGACAGAACATCATGTAGCACCACAAATAAACCTGTTGGGGGATAGAAACAGGCAGAACCTGACGGAAACAATCTATACGCAGGAAACTATTTTTGATAATATTCTGGAAGCACAAATGGAACACGCCGCAGTGCGGGATGAGGTCGTTTCCGCATTGCTCAGGCTACTGAAGAAAAAGAGAATCCTTCTGCTGTGAGGTGCGTAATGAGAGAAAATTTCGAAAAAATCCCACCGCCGCTGCAAAAACAGATTATAATGAGATGTGGAGCCGCGCTGGTAAGCCTTTTATTGATGGTGGTGTCTCTGTTGCTGGAGGGCAACCTTTATCTGTCTCTTTCCGTCCTGCTCTTTTTCACCTTTTATGGGTTCAGTGCATTGCAACTGCTGTATAGAGCAGTCACCGATCAAATAGTGGTAATTCGTGGTCACTGTACCGGGCTGGAAAAAACTCCGGTGCGCCGCCGCATCAAAACGCTTTATCTGTGGTCAGACCCACATACAGTGAAAATACAGATTGCCGGAAGACTTCGAAATGTTGATGAGGGAGACATCATCACGGTATATACGGCAACCGGCACACCGGTATATGAAAACGAAGGCTGCCAACAGCTTAGCACATATTTGGCAATCGATATTTTGAAAGGGAGAGGATCAAAATGACAAAAGGCGATGAGATCCGCGGATTAGTCAGGGAAATAGAGAACAGAGTCGAAGCGGGTATCCTGCCGGATGGGAACTGTATATTCGACCCGCTTCGAGTGAGGCTTGCGTTGGAGTTTGTTCTGTCTGTGCTGGAGCAAGGTACCCCGGTGAAAACAGCGAAGTGCCCGGCGAAAACAGCGGAAAGCAATTGACTGTCATATGAGAACCTGCTATAATACAATCATAAGTATCAAGGTTTCCTGCGCGGAACACCAGAGTATTCAAGTTATAAAGTGTCAATTAACACATTCGTGTTGGTTGGCACTTTTTTGTTTCTTGGTTTCTTCCCTAAATGGGTTGAAATAAATCATGTTATAGCAGGCAGCACCTGCAAGAAAGGAGCATCTTATGTTCAAGGTAATCGCAACTGATGTCGTCATCTCCAAGGGATATGACGGCGCACCGGCTCTCAAATTCTCCGAAAACGGGGAGAGCGTCCGGTTCCGCATCGGCAAAAAGGTGTACGACACCCGCGCCGAAAACAACACCCGATGGGTAAACCTCTCTGTAAAAGCCTTTGGCCCGGTATGTGAGCGCATCAAAAAGATGCAGCTTAAAGAGAGCTCGTTCATCAATATTCTCGGCCGCCTGGACGAGGATGTTTGGGAGGACAGCACGACGCATGAAAAAAGGAGCGCCATGGTGGTCATTCTGGATGAAATTGAGTATTGCTCCTCTGGCGGCGGAAAGCAGAAGACCGAGGAATCTGGGGAACAGCCCAGAGCGGCTGCCGCACCCGCAAAGTCTGCCTCCAACGGAGAGATGCCCGGTAATTTCACCGGCTTTGAACCCTTCGGCGGCGTAAATTCGTTCTTCGACGAATAATCAATCGAAGAACTACAAATGGATCGGGCGCATTAAAACGCACATGAGTATCTATGTGGACTCATGTGCGTTTTTTGCGTTCAGAAAGGACAGTATATGCAAAACAAAGAATTCAAGCGCCACATCGCCTATGAGGTTTTGACCATACTGGGGACATTGGCTCTGCTGCTGTTTGTTTGCAGGCTTTGGCCGATTCTCTTATTGGTGATACTCGGTATTTTTATCGCCGCCATGCGACTGCTCTTTCTCTCTGCCAGAAAAGTGGAGAATATCCCGCCTCTGCTTCCGGCTGCTCGCCCAGAACCTACGGATCAGGATATCCGGGACATGGCGTTCGGCTCAATGCAGCGGCGGATTACAGAGCTGGTCACGGCCGATTTCCCCAACGCCAGATGGGTATGGAAGACGCCTAATGCCATGCGCAATATTGCGACAGGCAACGAGGTGCGAATCCTGCTCAACCATGCCGGCGGATACCGTGAAGCGATCGTTGTGATTCGCGGCCTTCAAGTGTGTAGCCTGACCTACCCGCACGCAGAAGAAGTCAAGATGCCGGAAACGGAAAATGATGAGACGGGCACAGAGGAAACTGAGAATGACACTCCGCAGAAGGTCGATCCCCCGGAGAATTATGAGTATCTGGCTTTTGAATGGGTGGACGCCCATGTTATGGAACTCAATGAGCGGTGCAACGAGAGCATCGCGCAAGGGCTATCCATGCTGGAAATAACGGCGGCAGAACTGCCTGCACGAGAAAGCTGGCCGGACATCTGCCGGGAGCTGGAACGGAACGGCATGGAGAACTGCTGCTGTACAGATACCGGTATTACCATTGATTTCACGCAGTGACACTGCAGAAAGGAATGACGCGATATGAGCGTATCAATCAACAATCTGTTCAACTATTCCCGTTCGCTGCCCGTCCCCTTTGATACCATGACAAATAAGAAGGTCAAGGTGGCATCCATGTACGGGGCAAAGACGGAATCAACGCTATGTGGCTCTGTGATCAAGGCAGTCCACGCCATGTGCCGGTGCATGAACGGCACCGGAGAAGGTGCGGTCGGCCAGATCGATACAAACAAAAGCGTGGCGGAGTATAAATCCTCCGTCGGTCCGGACGCCTATCATCTCGTGGTGTTCGATGCAGCCTCCGGCAGCGCTTTGGCAAGCGTTTATGACAAAAACACCGAGCTCATCGAGCAGTACGTGGCGCATCCGAGCCAGCGGGACGGCGCGGCAATCTTCTTTGCCCTAATGCCGTTCCTGATGTCAGATGCGGAGTTCGATGAAACCTTTCAGGAGTACTACGACCAGTTCATTGCCGGATACCCGGATATGGCAAAGGCGACCGAAAGCATGGCAATCCTCTGCGACAATGCCTACCGCAGAATCAAGGACGATACCTGCCCGGCGCATATCAATATCACAGTGGACAAGTCCGGAAACCTGATGCGGGTCTCTCAAGGTCAGCTGGATTCCGGATCCTTTGTGCCCACCAGCGTCACAGCCGGGGAATTCACGATCTTTGCCAAGACCGGACCGGCCGTTATCAAAAAAGCCGGCGTCGTGGTAGAGCATACGGATTTCGTCGGCAAGTATCCCCTGACGCCGGGACGCACATTGAGCGCGTTGGAGCTGAGCCTGATTCCGAAACTCCCGGAATGGTATATCATTCCACCAGAGGTGGTGGATATTTGCAAGCATGCGCAGAAGACCACCGGGCGGCCCATGCAGATGCGAAACTTCCTGTTGCGCGGTCCTGCCGGTACTGGCAAGACCATGGGCGCAAAAGCCATCGCCGCCGGACTGGGGCTGCCATACATGAAGTATACCTGCTCTGCCAACACAGAAATATTCGATTTCACCGGCATGATCTTCCCTGAAACGGACGCAGTGTCCACCGGTAGCCCGGAGCTTGACCGTGAGCGCGAGATACTCAAGTCCATGGGCGGTATCAGCTATGCAAATGTAGCTAAGCTTATGCGCCTTCCGGACTTGGATGATATGGACTACGATCCTGCCGGCGTCTATCAGGCTCTGACGGGCGTGGAAAATCTGGCGGCTACCGTGCAGGACTGCATGAGCGTTGTGCTGGAAAAGGTCACGGAAAAGGTACAGGCTCTTAGCAAGCGTGCCGAAAACCGTCAAAGCTCCGGTCAGAACTATACTTATGTGGAGACGGATTTTGTGAAAGCGTTAAAACACGGGTATTTAGTCGAGGTTCAGGAGCCGTCCACGATCATTCAGCCGGGTGTGCTGGTGGGCCTTAACTCTCTTCTGGAGCAGGAGGGGTCTATCACGCTTCCGACCGGCGAGATCATTCGCAGGCATCCTGATACGGTCGTCATTGTGACGACCAATGTCAGTTACGAAGGTTGTCGGCAGATGAACCAGTCGGTGGTGGACAGAATGAGTCTTGTCAAGGACATTGAGCTGCCGGAGCCCGAGGTTATGGTACAGCGAGCCATGGCCGTGACCGGATGTGCCGACGAATACCTGGTTTCTCAGATGGTGCAGGTGGTCAACGACATGGTCGATTACTGCCGCAAAAACAGTATCACCGACGGCGCCTGCGGAATGCGCAGCCTGATCGATTGGGTCATCAGTGCAGAGATCTCCGGCGACCCTTATCTGTCGGCAAAGTATACGGTCATCAGCAAAGCCACTGCCGACGAGGAAGACCGGGAAGCACTGATTACAACCATTCTGGACCCTATGTTTGCCCCAAAGCGGAAGCGAACATCGGCATAAGTCCGGAAGAAAGGAGGACGACTCTATATGGCAAGAGTGAATCATAAGCGGGTTAAACAGCTGCTCAATGAAAAACGCAGCAGAATCACAGACCGGCAATTCTTCACGTCCCGCATCCTTGCGGGACATTTTGAAGATATGGCCATGGCACAGACGCGGCGGTATAAATACAACCGCCGCATCCATGTGGCCATCAGCTGGAGTCCGAAGTCCGGAGAAGTGGCATGCACCAATAACCTGTCGGTGCTGATCAATGCGGGGCATAGGCTGGTGACCCAAAACAGAGGGCGGGAGAACCGCTATGAGATCGTTTGCGGACTGTTTGCCCACGAACTTGGGCATTGTCTATACACGGATTTTCTTGCGGGCCAGACCTACAACAACTACCTCAGCCGGGAGAAATGGTATCCGGAGCCACCTGCTTACAAGCTGCCCAAAGACACTGTAAGCGAACGAGCGCTGTGGGAGTATGTAAGGCTGGAGCCACGGAACAACGAAATGCTTCGCTATGTCGCGCACCATATTTCCAATGTCATCGAGGACGCCTATATCGAAAATCGGATACTCGCTCAATTCCGCGGCACACTGGGCAACTGCCTGGAAGCGTTACGGGAGCAGCAGTATGAGAGTATTCCGACGGTAACGGAGCTTATCGAGAAAGAGGATGACGGGAGCTGCCATATCTTTGAGAGTATCCTGCAGATCATGCTGTCGTATGTGAAGTTCGGTGAAATCAAGTACGGAGATGCTCCCCTCAGCGATGAACGTATCCAGGTCGTGTTCAAACTGATCCACGATCTGGACGCTGCCATTGTCAATCCCTCCGGAAAAGAACGGCTTAAGGTCGTCAATCTCATACTGGTTCGCTGCTGGGACTATATCGAGGATTTCCTGGAGATCTGCAAAAAGCGCCAGGAGGAGGCCAAGGCTTCCGGTTCCACAGAGTCGCTGGCCGAGACCATCGCGCAGCTTCTGCAGGCAATGGCCGGAAGCTCTGTGTCCGGCGAGGGCAGCAGCACACCGATCCCCGAAGTGGGTGCGGTCTGTGTGGCAGCCGGAGCCGGGAAACGGGCGCAGACGGCGGCTCAGGCAGAAAAAAGCGAGTCTGAAGGAAGCAGCGGCTCTGAAGAGTCCGAGTCCCAGACTGACCCCGGATCCGAGCGTTCTTCTGCCGGGATCTCCCAGACCGAAAATCCGGCGGAAGAAGGTGCAGTTACCGGAGATATGGAAGGCGCTTCCGGTGGGAAACAGGCAGTATCCGCAGAAGAAGACGGGCGTATCCCCTATCAGCAGACGGATCGTGTTTCCGAAGGCTGCGGAGGGGCTACCAAGCACAACGATGCATATGAGCGTGAACGCTATGACCATGCAGCGGAGGACATTGAGCGCCTGCTGGACAAGATGGCGGAGAAGGCTGCCTGCGAGCAGCTGGAGAATGAACGGACACGGGAACTCAACGATGTGGCCCAGAGCATCTCCTATGGAGATGTTCATGCCGGTGTGGATATCTGTGTGAACCGGATATCCACCGTCGATGAGGAGCTTGTAGAGCAGTATAACGCCATTTCTGGACCATTGCTGGATATCTCACGGCAGCTGCAGAAAAGCCTCTTACAGCAGCTGAAGGATAAACAGCGCGGCGGCAAGCAGACCGGGCTCATGATGGGGCGACGGCTGGACGCCCACGCCCTCTGCCGGAACGATGGGAAGGTTTTTTATAAAAATGCCCTGCCCAACGAAATTCCACAGATGTCCGTAGGGCTTTTGCTGGATGAATCAGGAAGCATGTGCTCCTGCGACCGCTGTACCTACGCCAGGTCTTCGGCCATCATTCTATATGACTTCTGCAAGGCGCTGCATATCCCTGTCACCGTTTACGGTCATTCCACCAGCGGCAACAGTGTGGAGCTGTATTCCTATGCAGAGTTCGAAAGCATCGATAACGATGATAAATACCGCATGATGGACATTGCTGCCCGTGGCAGCAACCGCGACGGCGCCGCGCTTCGTTTTGTGGCCGAGCAGCTGGTTAAACGGCCGGAGGAGGTAAAGATCCTGATTCTTGTATCCGATGGTCAACCGGCAGCACCCGGTTACTACGGCAGTGCCGCCGAGGAAGATCTCCGCGGCATCAGGCAGGAGTACCGGCGCAAGGGAGTATTGTTCATTGCGGCCGCTATCGGCGAGGACAAACAGAACATCGAGCGAATCTATGGTGATTCCTTTATGGACATCACAGATCTGAATCAACTGCCCGTAAAGCTGACCGCAGCGGTCAAGCGACATATGCGGGTCTAACGGGGATATTACAATTCACAACGACGGGCAGCGGATTCTTTTCCTGCTGCCCGTTAATCTTACAACAGGAAAGGAATCAAAAAAATGAGTCATTTTGTAACATTGGTCAATTTTTATATGCCCAAACTGGAGGAAAACTGCGAGGAAAACATGCGTTATGCGGAACAGATCGCAGAAGTCAAAGAAAAGCTGGCGCAGGATCCGGAGAGTTTTGCTTTGCGGTTTCTTTTGAAACGACTTCAAAGTAAGGCCAGCACTCTGGAGCGTTCGGCTGAGTGCGAGATTGATGAACTGATGGCCCCATTCTGTGAAGGAACGGATGACCCGGCCTATCTGGAGTTTGAGGATCGAACCGATGACCTGCGGCGGGATTATGAGACCGACAAAATCAACTGTGTCCGTTTTCCGGACGGAACTGTCGTTCCGGAGTACAGCCGGCTGGTGTGCGAAAAATATCTCATCAAAGATGGCAAGGTGTTCCAGAAAAAGGCCGGACACCTCGGCCATGAGAGGCGAACGAAGAAAGCGAAAAAGATGCGTGCATTTATGGGATATCCGGTGAAGAAGCTCTATCCCAGTCTGAGGCAGTATGCGGAGGACTACTGCGGTTATACCTTTGACAGCAAGACCAATACGTATGGGTATTACTGCAATCCGAATGCCTTCTGGGATTGGTATTCCATTGGCGGCCGCTGGCCGTTCCAATTCCTTGTCCGTGACACAGCGGAACGAATTAACGGTGAGCGCTCATGGGGCAACGAAGATGCTGTATGTGAAGCGCCCGAAGGCTATATATGGGTCTGCGGCGCAAGAAAAAGGGATATTGCATGGGAACTCATGAAGGAATGGGAGCTGCAGCACGCCAAAAAGCGATTTGAGCTTCTTGCAGAGACATTTCGTTCCGGCAAGGCTCCGGAAGGCAGCTTCTGGAAGATCACGGAGGATGGAATTATCTCTTTCGTAACGCAGATCTATTTCAAGAATGAAAGCGAGGAGGCCTACCTCCGCCGCAACGGACTCGCACCGGATCAGCGCATGGTGCCCGACGCCTATTCCTTCCTTCAGGGCGGAGACTGGCACTCCAAGGGAGAAATGGGCTGGTGGGGTATCAGCAGCAACGACAAGAAGCCGGATGCATGGCGGCAGATGTTGGCAGACTACATAGACAGCATTCCTGACGATCATTTCATTGTCGGGATTGACTGCCATATCTAAGATAGGAGGCGCGAAAAATGATTTTGAACAGAACTGGCGCTAAATTTGAGTATGAAGGCGTCACATACACGATTGGCGGAGCCATTGTCGGAACCGCTGAGAGTGAATACGCAGGGCTTTATGGCCGAATAAACGCCATTCATGATGGCGAGGATAAGGAGACCGAAAACGAAACGCCTGACATCTATTGTGAGTTTGACCCTCCGGTCATGCCGCATGAGGTCAAGGCGCTGGAGGATACCTTCTCTGATCTGTATCACCAGCCAAAGACCATTGCTGATATTGTACTGGACATGGTTATCATGGCGCCCGAAATGATTCGTCCGTTGGATGATCTTCGTTCTATGCGTAAACGCGTCAATGTTTTTCTTGTGATGGAAGACTGGGCTGTGGATGGCGAGCACGGAAATGATTGCGAGGCGTTCTCGGACTATGACGATGCAAAGCGTATTATGACAAATCGTATTCGAGAAGAATTGGAGGACGGAAGTGTTCCGTCTTGGAGAGAATCAAGCATCTTCGCAGAGAATTCTTCGATGGACTTCTACGAAGCATATCTTAACGGCGAGTATATGGAAAATCACTACAAAATCATGATTATCCGGCAGCCGCTGATGATGTCCAGTAGGTATATTCGGGAGGTTGGAGGAGTGTATAAGGCGCAATGCCAGACTGAAGACTTTATATCGCAAATCGAACAATGGGATGAAGTTGCAGCATTGAGTGACGCACAGTATCAGAGACTCATTACAAACCCGATGATTCCTGAGTGCATTGAACGCCATCTTGGGCGCAATGACCACTATTGGGAAGCGTATTGGGAAAGTGTATCTGAGGCTGCTCATGGTTTGGTCAGACAAGCATCAAAGCAGCCGGACTGTTTCACACCAGAAGCAGATAATCCATACCCGCTTTGCATTGGCTCGGGCAAATCAGAGTGCGATGATTGCTGCCTGTATGTGCATATGAAAGGAGAAGGCGGCTATGAGTGCTGAAAACAGGCTCACCTCCATCGTCTCGTATCCAGAGCGCGGAACTGGCGGCAACAATCGCTATCGCGGCAACTGTTCACCCAAGCTAATTGAGGATCTGATTGGTTTTTTCAAGCCGGCCGAGATCTGCGACTACATGTGCGGCAGCGGCACGACGCAGGATGCCGCTCATTCCATGGGGATCATTAGCCATTGCTACGATCTGCACAGCGGATTCGATCTCATCAATTGTGAGATACCGGAGCGCCCGGAATTTGTGTTCTGGCATCCGCCATATTGGGATATGATTACATATTCAGACGTGATGTACAAGGCTTCGGAGGTGCAGTCAAAATACGGCTATGATCCCCGGCAGTTCGACTTATCACGTATCCCAAAATGGGAGGACTTCGTGCGCGTAATGAATTACGCCATGATGAAACAATTTTGCGCTTTGGAGCGTGGCGGCAGGATGGCCGTGCTGGTCGGCGATATCAAGAAGAAAGGGCAGCTTTACAGCATGCTCTTTGAGCTGATCAAGCCGGGCACACTGGAAAATGTCATCATAAAAGCACAGCACAATTGCTTTTCGAATCAAACACAGTACAGTGGGCATTTCATCCCCATCCTGCATGAGTATCTACTGATTATCAAGAAGGATGCGTCCTTGGTGTATCCGCTCCTGATAACGGAGCCTGTACAAAAGGATATCCGCGATATGAACGGCGCTACATGGCGGGATGTGGTTGCAGCAGTGCTGGAAACCTGCCAATCCCCTGTATCGCTTGCATACATTTATGAGCAAGTCGAGCCATATACCAAAGCGCGGAAAAATCAGTGGTGGAAAGAGAAGGTTCGCCAAACCCTGCAATGCAGTCCGCAGATCTTCGTGCATACAGGACGCGGGATGTGGGCATTGAACCGTTCCGCATAGTTTGCCTTTCGAGGGATGTCGCATCTGCGGCATCCCTCTTTCCTTTCAGCTTTTATGGTCTTTTCGTTTGACTATGGATTGACTGTCGGCCGTAGCTCTGGTATAATCATCATGTAAGTATCAGAGTTTAGCCAAGGCTAAGCAGAGTTTAACCGAGTTGCGAAGTGTCATTTGTGCATTGCACGAATGGCACTTTTTTCGTTTCCGGCCAATTCCATAGTGGCATAAGCCAGCAGTCCGATCATGGGTTGCTGGCTTTTGTTATATCACGGCGAATATCGCCAGAAAAACGAAAGGAGAACACAAAAATGTTACAACCATGCCAGGACAACTATTCCACAACCTTTGCTTCCTACGAGGGGATGCGCCGGTACCATGAGAAGGAATCGCTGGAAAGCCGATGGCACAGATGCAGGGTCAACGAACTGCATATTGAGCCGCTGGATAAGGCGTCGCCTCTTTATGGAACTCCGTCCGCATTCGCTGCGGGAATCAGCGCCGAGTCCGTTGAGGACACGGCGGAAAACCTCGGTCTTGCCATGCGGGTAGATGGTTCTTACTATCCCGTCCGCAGCACGGCCTACAAAAGCCTGTTGGACAGAGCAAAAATCAGCGGATCGGCCTTGCCTAAGTTAAGCCGCCAAAGATTGGCGTCGGTGCTTAACGATTGCCTGGAGCTGTATTCTTCAGAGACGCTCCTGCTTATCCGAGATGAAAAGATCTCGGCAGCACACTCCGGCGATTCTATGGATTATTCCGTGCTGCCGATCGATGAGCTGCTGAAGGTTCTGACCAAAAAGCTGGACGACCGTTTCCCCGGCAGCATGTTTCAGGGCGGTTATCGCGATCATTCGCTCTCCAGCGCCTCATGGACTATGCCCGGGCAAAAGGAAGACCTGCTCGGCGCCTATGCCAAGCTGCTGGCGTCGCAGGGGAAATCCACACTTGCAGCCAAACTTGTTCCCGCCATCCGCTTTGTTACCTCGGATACCGGCATTGCCTCGGCTAAGGTTTCCGCCATGCTGGAGGGTACGCAGCACCCGATCCATATTGGGAGCTGTATCGCCGTGGACCACAGGCACCAGAGTAAAGTGGAGGACTTTGAAGCGGCTTTGGACCAGCTGTTTGCGCAGTTCGGTGATTCAGTCGCCAGATTACAAAAGCTGTTGGATATCCATCTGAGCTATCCGGTCAATGCGATGACCAGAATCTGCAAAAAGTTGTCTCTGCCGAAGAAAGCTGCTTTGGAAGCAATCGGCATGTTTGAGATGGCCTATGGAGGAGGAACTGCAACCGCCCATGATGTGTTCATGGCTATGCAGGAGATCCCCTATATTCTCAAATCTGACCATGCCCCGGAGAGCAAAATGCTCGTTGTGGAGGAGAACATGGCGCGGGCGCTTACGCTGAGGTGGGGTGATTACGACCTTGCGAAGGCGGTGAGCTACTGATGTCCGCTCCGATTATTCTCTGCGACACTGCAGGCATGACCAACGAGCGATGGCTGGAATGCCGCGCCCACGGGCCTAAGGGCACCATTCCCTATACGGTGGGAGGCAGCGATGTGGCTGCTATCTTCGGCGTATCGCCGTGGACAACACCGTTAGAGCTATGGATGATCAAAAAGGGCCGGATGAAGGCGCCTGTGAAATCCAATCAGGAGCAGCTGATGATGGGGCATCTTCTGGAACCTATCGCGGCCTATTGGTATCAGCAAAAAACCGGCAATACGGTTTATGACGATACCTATATGTATCAGCACGCAGATCACCCGTGGGCTCTTGCGGACTTTGACCGCCGCTTTACCCGTAAGGAGGACAACGCTCCCGGCATTTTGGAGTGCAAAAGCTGCACCTATCACAAAGCCGGAGATTGGGCTGACGATGCCTATCCCATCTATTATGAGCTGCAGCTTCGCTTCTATCTGGCTGTGGCGGATGTGGAGATTGGCGCGTTTTCTACTATTTGGGGAAACAATCCGGAGCATGATCTGGCAATGCCGGCGCTTACCCGTGACCGAGCCAAGGAGGATATGATCTTCCAGCGGCTTGAGGAATGGATTTGGAGCTTGGAGCATGACAAGCCACCTACGATGGCGGATGTCAAGCCAGCACTGGCACTGGAATCCCTGGCGCGCATTTACGGTGCCAGCCAGCCCGGACTCCCCACGATTGAATTCCCTGCAAAGTATGAGAAGGCACTGCGCCAGATCGCGCTGCTGCAGGGGAAAATCTCCGACTGCAATGCGGAGATCAAAACCTATGAAAAGGAGATCGCTGCACACAGCGTGCGAATCGCAGAATTGATGCAGGCGCATGAGCATGGCGTGCTGAGCACGACCGGCGACAAGCTCCTCATCGACTTTATCACCAAAACAACCAAACGTCCCGACTCGAAGCTCCTCAAAGAGAAGTATCCCACCGTGTATGCGGATGTACTCAAGACCAGTGAGAGCCGGAAACTAAAAGTATCGGTTACACCGACATAAGAAGGGAGAATCAATAATGCATGACGCAATGAAAGCCTATCACGAAAGCTGGGAGCGCGAGCTAGACCGGCAGTTCCTGAAAAACGACCGTTACCGGAAACGCGCCTATATCTGCTCACCTTTGAGCGGGAGCACAGCGGAAGAAGAACGCAACAACATCTGGTGTGCTCGGGCATACATGCTCTATGCCCGCACCATGCTGGGATACCTGGCACGCGCCCCTCACGCCTATCTGCCCATGCTCCTGTGTGACCATGTAGCGGCGGAGCGTGCACTGGCTCTGCAATTTGGGCTTCAGCTTTTGGAACAGAGCGAGGTTTTGCTGATTTGCGGGGATCGCATCAGCCGCGGTATGAAGGGCGAAATCCATCATGCCGCCCAGTTGGGAATCCCCATCATCGTATACTGCGAAGACCTCTATTTGGATGTGCGCAAGCTGGCGACACGGGCCGGAGCGGATAAGAAGTTAGTCGCAATGGACGAAACGCATCCGGCGCTGGCCTCCAACGAGCCGGGAACAGACCGGTCCTGGGAGGTGCGTTGCCTTGCGTAGATTCTATCAGCCGGTAGATCTCCGGTCCCGACAGAAAATGACGCAGTATCTGACCACACATTTTCGCTATCCAACATTAAACTCCTGGAACAGATCCACATCGTATGCTTGTAACCTAAAAATCACACACCTTGGGCTCTCGCCCGAGGTGGTGGACAAGCTGTTCGATATGATCCAGACCCAGGAGTTTTTTGATGCCATGGACGAGTGTAAATGGGAATTTGCTGCGAAGCACAACTATCTCTGGCAGGCAGGGATGAACGGACGAAGCGGCGGGTATCTGGTTCTCTATCAGGGAGAAAAGCGGCCGAGCGGCTACAAGTCCTACTGCGCTAACTGCGGACAGAAGAATTACCAGCTTGCTGCCGATGGCAACTGTACCTGCGGTGTCTGCGGAAGACCCACTCGGGTCAATTTCTCGCAGACCCACATGCAGGTGGTAACTTATCCGGGGCGTGGCACTGATGACGGCGAGGATTTCGAGGACTGGAACATGCACGCGCTTCGTGAACGTGTAAAACTCGTGCAGGAGCTGGATCAACTGGCAGACCGTATGGTTGAGCTGGCGCTCCGGCTTACAAGAGAAGCACAGGTCATTGAAGAGGAGTATTTTCTTCCACAGACCCGCAAGGTGCTGGTCACGACCCTATAACAGAAAGGAGCAGATTTATGCTGAATGTTGGAGATAAACTGATCTGCAAAACAGAAGGACAGCCGGAAACGGAATTCTGCATTCGCGGCGAGGTCAAAAAGGTCGAAGGAGACATTGTGACCATCAGCCGTGCGCTTAAATTCGGAACGCTGCCCATGCACAAGGATCTGACGCTGCCGGAGAGCGAGCTGCTGAAATACTACACGCCATTGGACAATCAAGCGACCGATGACTGCCCCGTTAGCGGGTCTATCTATGAGGTCACGATCGTCCGCACAGGTGTCGTGTTCGTAAGAGCAGCTACCTCGGCTGCGGCCATGGATCTTGCAGACCATCTCACAACCGATCATGTCAATTGGTCAGATGACTGGAGCCCCACCGACGCCGAAGAACGCAGTGACTACGACGGCATGGTCTTTGAGGAGCCTGACTTTGACTGATTACCCGATTTCAAAAGGAAAGGAGAATCGATCTTGATATGTCAATTCAAAAGGCTGATCTACCCGAAAGCCGTTACGGCCGGTGATGCCAGCTACATGATCGCCCTGTACCGACCTTGTGAGAAGGTCATGGACGCGGCGGGGAATGTGGTTTCTGAGATCAAGGCGGTGGGCTATTGCCTGCCGACGGCAGATAATCTGCGCTATGATATGCGCGGACGCTGGAGCCGGAGCGCCAAGCATGGCATCCAGTTTGAAGTCGATGGCTTCGATGAAGTGATTGTACCCAGCAAGGAAGGTGTCATCGCTTACCTGTGCTCCGGGCAGATCAAAGGTATCGGTCCCAAAACCGCGGAAAAGATTTATGCCATGTTCGGGCAGAACACGCTGACCGTGCTGGATCATGAGCCGGAACAACTGCTTGCTGTGTCGGGCATCAGCAAAACAAAGCTCAAAAAGATTTGCGACTCCTATCTTGCCTCCCGCGGCGCACGCGATGTGGTTGCCTTTCTGGCGCCACATGGTGTAACGCCTAACAGGGCGGTCAAGCTGTACAAGCAGTACGGAGAGCAGACCATGGACATCGTCCGAAATCACCCTTACCGTCTATGTGAGATGGTGGGTGTCGGCTTTAAGACCGCTGACCGTATTGCCATCAGCATGGGCTTTGACCCTCTCTCGCCGGAACGCGTGGATGAGGGGCTGATATTCACGCTGACCGATGCAGAGCTGAAAGGACATCTGTGTATGGAAAAGCACAGCTTTCTCAAGCAATGCCTGAAACTGCTGGATACCGAAGGGCTGACGGAAGAGATGCTGGCGGTACGGGCTTCAAGAATGCTTGAGTCCGGCCGCTTGGCCTCCTACGACAGGCAGGTATACCGTGCAGTCACAGCGCGAACGGAACAGAGCCTTGCGTGGGCTGTTTACAGAATGCTTACTTATGAGAGAGCGGAATCTCACGTCAACATTGGTACGGAGATCTCCGCAGAAGAAAAAAAGCAGGGCATACAGTTGGCTTCCGAACAACGGCACGCAGTTACGACAGCCCTGACATCACAACTCAGTGTGATTACCGGCGGACCCGGTACCGGCAAGACGCTGATCCAGCGATTCCTGCTGGATATCTATCGCAGGAAAAACCGCGGAGCAAAAATCATCTGCTGCGCGCCTACAGGACGCGCAGCCCGCAGGATGGAGCAATCGACCGGGTTCCCGGCCACTACCATCCACAAAGCGCTTGGGCTTCTGGCCGGTGAGGACGGCGACTACTGTGAACCGGAGATGCTGGATGCGGATCTGATTGTAGTGGATGAGGTGTCCATGATGGATATCTATCTTGCCAACCATCTGTTCCGCTCCGTACCACACGGCAGTCAGCTTGTGCTGATTGGCGATGCGGATCAGCTTCCCTCTGTCGGGCCCGGCGCCGTGCTGAGCGAGATCATCGCCTGCGGCGCTGTGCCGGTAGTGCGGCTGGATCGCATTTTCCGGCAGAGCTATGGTAGCCGTATCGCCGCTAATGCGAAACTCATCCGGCATGGAAATCTTAGCTTGGAATACGGCGAGGATTTCCAGTTCTATGACTCCTGTGACATGAGTGCTTCCGCACAGCAGATCGAGACACTGTACCTACAGGAAACCGCCAGATACGGTGTTGACAATGTGGCACTTCTGACCCCATACCGCCAAAAGACGGAGACGGGCGTGAATGCGCTGAACGAGCGGCTTCGGGAAAAGCTCAATCCGCAGGACGGGAAAAAGCCGGAGGTTGCATACAGAAAGCGGATATATCGTTTGGGAGACAAGGTCATGCAGATAAAAAACTGCGAGGACATCAGCAATGGTGATATCGGTTATATTACATCCGTCACCCGCGATGACACCGACAGCGTGCTGACCGTTGATTTCGGCGATGGCCGAATTGCCGAGTATGACGGCAGCGACCTTGAAATGCTGGATCTGGCCTACGCCTCCACCATCCACAAGTCCCAGGGCAGCGAATATAAGTCTGTCATCATCAACCTGCAGTGCGCCCATGCGGTCATGCTGGTGCGTCCGCTTGTTTATACGGCAATTACACGCGCAAAGGAGCGCGTGCTGATCGTAGGAGAGCGGAGAGCGTTATGCATTGCCATCAAGCGTACAGATACGGAACAGCGCGGGACGATGCTCTCGGCGCGAATCAAAGAGCTAATCTCAAATGTGAAAGGAGATCATTACAATGGCAACTTGGCTCAGTGAGTACAAGAACTTGAAAAACGAGATGGAAAAGCAGATCGGTGCAGGACATGCCTCCCTGGAGCAGCTGATGCTGTATCAGGAGCTGCTGTATCGTATTGAGGTGCTTTATGCAAGTCAGGCATTCTGCCAGACGGCACCGGTCACGACGGATGTAGCCGTTCTGTTCGGCCATTACCAGCTGGTAGACGCCTATATCCAGTGCCTGACCAAGGAACGGCGGCTGGGACAGCCTGCAGATCAGAATCTGAAGGCCAAGCGCCAGACGGCGTCCGAGACCCTTGACAAGGTCGTTCTGGATTGCCGGAAGCGGTTTTCCAGCTTCACACCAACAGATCAGAACCAGTATCGCAAGGGAGTAAGCAGCCTAATCAACACCGTTTTACCGGTTTGGCTGAAGCTGCGCAACACCTACATCAACATCAGCAAATAAGAGGAGGGCTTTATCATGAGTCAGAACAACTCGAATGCCAAAACAGCTATGCTGGCAAAGCTGGACAGCATCCACAAGGTGGAGGGCTTTGACCCGTCCCCGTTTGCCGTGGATTATACGGATCTCAATACTCAGGAGACGCGAAAGCGTCTTCCTGTCATGATCCAAATGGCATGGTTCCGCCTGAAATACCCCGAAGGCCGTATCGCCATCCAGGTGTCGCCCGGCAAGGATTGTTTTGTGGCAACGGCGCGCATCTATCCCAGCTACAAGGACCCGGTTGACTGCTATCTCGCAGAAGCTACAGCGTCAAGGGGTCCGGATGCCTCCAAGCCATCTGTGTCACCGCGGGAATGGGCGCAGACGGCAGCGGTAGGCATTGCACTAAGAAACGCAGGCTTTGGGCTTCAGTTCTCAGCGGCCGGCGACGATTTCGCCGACATGGCTCCGGACGAACTGCCTGCCAGCGAGATGGACACGAGCCGAGAGCCAGCGACTATGGAGCAGCCTGTACAGGCGGAGATTGAGCCGACATACGAACCGGCAGTTCTAACGGAGGAGCAGAGATTGGAGCAGGCTTTCCAGAAGCCGTGCCCTATCAAAAAGTACAGCGGCAAGACGCTTGGCGAGGTGTTAGCGATGGATCCAAACGCGATTGCATGGGTGGCCAATAAATACAAAGACAATCAGGAGCTGTCTGACGCGGCAAGGCTGATTTGTGAACATGCCATGCAGCAGGCATCCGTGTGATGCGGATATCATCACGGGGGACGGATAAACCGTCCCCCGGAAAGGAGGCTGTATGGACATCTTTCATATGTCAGATATCATTCCGCTGATTGGGCTTCCATACCCGCCATACGGAAGAAGCAACTACAATGTGCCCTGCCCGTGTTGTGATGACGAGCCGCACGCAAAACATCTCAACATCAATCTGCAGAAGGATGTATTTCGCTGTCCGCGCTGTGGGTTCTCCGGCGGCATTTTCGATCTGTATGCATACTATACGGGGATTGCCCGCGAGGAGGTCCGTGATGCTCTGATTGCACGCTTGGATGTGCAGGGCAGTATACCGAAGCCAGAGCACATTCCTGTGCCCGTGGTTGCAGAAGTCCCACCGACAGATATTGCATCACGCAGCGACACCTATACCGGGCTTCTGTCCAAGCTGACGCTGGCCTCCGACCATCGGCAGAACCTGCGAAACCGGGGCCTATCAGATGAGGAAATCGACAGGCTTGGATACCGGACCACTCCGGTGGTGGGGATGCAAACCATTGCAAGGCAGCTTCAATCCAGCGGATATTATCTGTCCGGTGTACCCGGCTTTTACCGAAAAGACGGGAAATGGTCCTTTGCCTGTGAGAGCCGCGGTGTTCTGATTCCGGTGCGAGACAGCAAAGGCCGTATTCAAGGCATGCAGATTCGCCGGGATAATGCGACGCGGCGCAAATTTCGCTGGGTATCCAGCACCGGCCGCACAGACGGCTGTAAGGCGGAGGGTTGGGTACATATTGCGGGGGAACCACGCGCTATGGTGCTGCTCACAGAGGGCCCCATGAAAGCGGATGTCATCCATTACCTGACAGGACAGACAGTACTCGCAGTTGCGGGGGTAAATACATTGACCCAATTGGAGCTTATCCTGCCGCAGCTGCACGAGCAAGGTGTAGAACGTATCATGACTGCATTCGATATGGATTTCATGGAGAACCCCCATGTGCAAGGCGGATACAGGACGCTGGTCTCACTGCTTTCGGATGCAGGCTTTCGCTATGGCACCTATCTGTGGGATCCCCGCTACAAAGGTCTTGATGATTATGTTTGGGAGCACTGCTTCCAGCGGCAATTATCTTAGTGAAAAAGGACGGTTCAGCTTCGGCTGTACCGTCCTTTTCTCGTTCCTGCGTTATCGCATATTTAATGTTCCAATAGAAAGTCAATAATGTTCTTTTGACGGATCCCTCCACGATTGACCCGCAGCAGCGTATCCGTGGACAGAACAAGCTTTTCGTAGTTATCCGAGATGGCCTCCAGCGGCGCAAATTCCCGATCTGTATTTTCCGGCGTAAGAATATAGCAGACTTGGATATAGAGCCGGTCGTCAGCCCGGTTTGCAACGAAGTCAACCTCTGCCACATCCTGCTTTCCGATGTTGACGGAGAAACCTCTGCGCAGCAGCTCCAGGAATACAGTGTTCTCCAGAACGCCGGCAATATCATTGTCCCGGTAGCCAATAACGGCATGGCGCAGGCCTAAATCGGAGAGATAGTATTTTTCCTGTGTCTCCAGTATCCGCTTTCCCTTGATGTCAAAGCGGACGACCTTGTGGATCAGGAAGGCGCTTTCCAATGCCTTCAGATAATTGTAGACGGTTTCCGTGCTTAGCTTTCGCCCCTGGCTTTTTAAAAAATCAGAGATTGTTTTTGCGGAAAAAGTGTTTCCGATGTTGTCCATAAGATACAGGACAATACTCTCCAGCAGCGCCGTGTCGCGTATCCGGTTTCGTGCAATCACATCCTTCAGCAGAACGGAATTATAGATGTCATGAAGGTATTGCATGACGCGATCTTCATCCCATTTCAGCTGATGGATGCCGGGCAGTCCCCCAAAACGGAGAAAGTTAGCAAACTGTTCCCGCTTCGAGAGCTTTGCCTCGTCCTCATTCTCTGCTGCGAATGCCAGATATTCATCAAAGTCCAGCGGATAGACCTGTATCTCCACATACCGCCCAGCCAACAGCGTGGCGAGTTCCCCGGAGAGGAGCTTTGCGTTTGAACCTGTTACATAGATATCGCAGTCAAGATCTACACGGAGGGAATTTATGACCTGCTCCCAAGTGTTCACTTCTTGGATTTCATCGAGAAGGACGTAGATCCGTCCCTCTGTCTGTCCAGCGATTTTGATGATCTCTGCGTACAGCGCCTTATAGTCCCTGAGCGCCTCATAGCGCAAGGATTCAAAGTTGATGAAAATGATGTTCTTCCTGTCAACACCGCGGTCGAGCAGCTCCTGACGCGTAAGCTCCAAGAGAGCACTTTTGCCGCTCCGCCGCATTCCTGTTATGATTTTAATCACAGGCTTATCCATAAAATCACGGATCAGCCGCATATATCGTTCACGCACGATCATGGCAGGTCACCTCCGGAGTTTTCTTTTATCATAGCACAAGCAGCTGGAAATATCAATAGTTTCTTTTATGGAAGAAATGATGCAAATGCGTCGAATCGTGTTCTTCCAAGAGAGAAACAGAGACTTTTTCCCCACGGAGAGCCAGAAGCCTGATCCTTCGTTTCGCGCGTATTTATTGACTCAATGCGTATTTCTGCTGTAAATACGCATGCTAAACCGTGTAATTAGATAAACCAAAATGGGAGGTACTCTTATGTTGATCGCCATTGATCATGGAAATTATGCCGTTAAAACCCCGCATTTCTCTTTCATTTCCGGACTGACAGAACACACCGTAAAACCGCCTATGGCAGAGGAGGTTTTGGAGTACAACGGGAAATACTGGTCGCTCACCGGGCAGCGCTTGCCCTATATGAGAGACAAGACCAGAGATGATCGATACTTTATCCTGTCGCTATTTGCCATTGCTAAGGAGCTTTCCTCTGCCGGTGCCAATACGGCGTTTGAGCAGATCGACCTTGCGGTTGGCTTGCCGCCGGAACACTACGGGATGCTGAGAGAACGCTTCGCGCAGTATTTCAGGCGGTTTGGAACAGTGAATTTTGCTTACAACAACCGTCCTATGAGCATTGTGATCCGAAATGTCTTTGTGTATCCGCAGGCGTATGCCGCTGTTGTTCCTCAAAGCGGACAGCTATTGAAAACGCTGCGGATGTTTATCGTGGATATCGGCGGATATACTACCGATGTGCTTCTACTTCGTAACGGAAAGCCGGATCTGCAATTCTGCCGCAGTTTGGAGAGCGGAGTCATCACCATGAACAATGATATCATTGGCAAAATCAGCGCACAGCACGACATGCGCATTGAGGACGAGCATATCTGCGCAGTGCTGCAGGGGCAGGAAACGATACTGCCTGAGGAGGTAAAAAAGGCGATTCGTGATGCGGCTCAGCTGCACGCAAAAGATATTTTGGACAAGCTGCGTGAGCTTCAGGTGGATTTGCGTACCAACCCCGCCATCTTTATTGGAGGCGGAAGCATCCTGTTCAGACCGCTGATTGAGCATACCTCGCTTGTGGCGAAGGCTACCTTCATCGATGATCCAAAGGCAAACGCGATCGGTTATGAGATGCTTGCGCGAGGACAGATAGCCATGCGCGCGGTACAATAATGGAGGTTCCGTTGTGAAGCGGGATGGGAAATACCGTTTTTCGCTGCAGTTCGGTTCAGAAACGCGAGAACAGATGCAGGCAGGAGAGCTTTTAGAGCGTCTTGGAAACCGAAAAAGCGCAGTTGTTATAGCCGCACTGAATGCATATATTGCTGCACATCCCGAGCTTGCTGAACCTGCGCCGGTAAGTGTTAAAATTGACGGCGGGATAAGGCGTGAGGCGCTTGAGCAAATGATTCGATCCATTATTGACGAGCGAATCGCAAACGGTCAGTTGCTTGCCGGAGGCGTTGAAACACCATCTATACAAATGCAGGAAGATTTGAACGTGGACCTTGCGGCGATGATCAGCAATCTGGAGTTGTTCGATGGTTGACTTTTAAGAACTTATAAAACTGTGAATCTACTTTTCTGTTGTTTTGATGAATACAAAACCACTTCAAGGCGTAAATACGCATTATTAAGGTGGATAATGGATTTATAGTAACTTCAACAGCACGCCTCTTTTTTGTAAAATAATAATATAGAAGGAGACGATGCTGGTGGACAAAGTAGCTCTTGGAAGACGCATAAAAGCGATGCGTCAGAACCTTGGAATGACGCAGGAGGAGTTCGCTGAACGGCTGAATTGCACGAACAGCCACCTCGGCAAAATCGAAAATGGCAAGGGCGGGATCAGCATTGAGCTGCTGGTTTCAGTGGCAAACATGCTGCACACCACAGTGGATCAGCTTTTGTTGGATTCCTATGACTATAAGGAGCAGGTCATCATGCGCGACCTTTATGAGCGTATTGATAAATTCCCTGTGAAAACAAAGATACTCACCTGCGATCTGCTGAGGCAGTTGGTTGACATCATCGAAAAGGCTCATGACGAGCATTGAGTTGTGAATGCCTTTCCCTGAAGGCAGCGATTTCTGCTTAGCAGGCACTCGGTCAACACAAATGAATATTCTGCACCGTACAGTCTATATCTGCACGGTCAACGAGAGCGAAAGGCTGTCCGGTTCTTGCTGGACAGCTTTGCGTTTTATCTGGGGAGGTTTCATCCAAATAGGAGGTGAACACTATGATGAACGGTGAAAGAAAGGAAGGAATCTGCAGACTGAATGTAGATGGTAATGGCTGCGATTATTTGCGCATTCTGAGCGATTTGGAAACCAAGCTGCGCAACAATACGAACCCAAAAGAAAAAATTGAACTGGCACTGCAGGGGGCGCTTATGTTCTACGGTGCTGACAGAGCATATGTCATCGAAGTGGACGATGAGTTGGGTATCGGAGTCAATACATATGAGTTCTGTGCCCCTGGAATAGCGCCAGAAATTGACAATCTCCAATTTATGCCGTTCGAAATGTTTCCGCGCTGGCTTTGCTCGCTAAAGAGCGATACGCCAATCATTATTACGGATCTGGAGCGGATTAAAACTGAATTCCTGGAAGAATACAGCTACTTGGGGAAACGGAGCGTGAATTCGCTTCTGGCGGTTCCGTTTCAAAAAAGACTCAATGCCGGTTTTCTCGGCGTGGATAATCCGAAACGCAATGTGGAAGATCCGGGTTTTTTACGACTTGTTATCCTTTGCATCGTTGTGGAGCTAAATGAAATACTGCTGCAGGAATGGAGAGAACGGCGCTATGCGAGTATAAAACAACCAACAATCATTCAGGCAAATCTGTTTGGGAAACTGGAAATCATTTCTTCAACCGATGTTTTGAAAGATGATTCATTTACAAATGAGTCTGGATATGTGCTCCTGACATTTCTGCTCTTAAACCGCAAAAGAGAACATCCGCTGCGGCTGCTTACAGACGTCATATGGGAAAATACAGACATGGGAAATCCGTACAATTCGATTAAGAATGTCGTATACCGCCTTCGCAAGACGCTTGCCTGCATAGGGCTCCGCGATTTGATTCAGGCGTCGCACGGGACATTTACATTAAACCCCTATTACACAATCTTTACTGATGTTGATCGCTTCGACGATGCATGCAAACGGATCGATAATTCTTCCGACCAGGTGATTTTACAGACGCTGTATGAGAGCATTATTGGACTCTACCGAGGCAGTCTCCTTCCGCGGTACGACTTTTATCACTGGCTAATGCCCAAAACGCTGTATTACCAAAACAAGTTTCTGCACTACATGAAACGGTATCTCTCTATGCTTTATAGAGAAAAGAACTACCTTCGCGTACAGGAACTATCCATGGATTTGCTGTCCATTGATATGTATGAGTCGGAAGTCCATTACTATCTCATAAAAGCAATGCTTATGTCCGGCAGCAAGACCCTGTCACAGATTTATTTCAGGCAGGCAGAGCCGTATCTCACAGATGAGCATATGCAGGAATTGAAAACGTTTTTTACATAATGCAGAACATGAACTGCGGATTTTATCCGTTTTTGTGACCGTAGTTGAGATTATTTTGAGACTTTTCTGCCTACAAACAAGCAGGTCCTTTCACCGTAAAAATATGACTTCAGAGGCGGAGCTGTTGAGCCCTACCAAGCACCCATCCGTTTTGTACAGTTTATAAAAACTGTCAACGGGTGGGTGTTTTTATGGGCAGACAACCCTCGCTTATACAGGGAGGAGGTGGTTTTGATGCGTTGATGCGCTGCTATTCCGCTCAAATTCCTGGTTTAACCCCATATCTTACAGATCATAGCATGCCATCGTGGCGTGTTTTGATCTCTTTTGCCGGGGTGGCATGCGCCAAAGGAGGCGTAAAAAATGTCACCCATGGACGGAAGGGATGAACTGCGTGGCCGATTCACAAGATGGATCGTCATAACTGCAGAAAATGCACAGAAGAACTATCTGCGTGCTGAAAAAAAGCAATTGCAAACCGTACCCCTTGAAGAAACTGACGTTGCAATTGTGGATACGGCGCTATTATCTGCTGGTGTTTCGCCGGATAGCTTTGATTTCGAGGAACAGCGTTTGGCTGAGGCATTCCGGGAACTTCCGCTGATGCGCAGACGTATACTGGAAATGCTTTTTGTCGAAGAGCTTACACCATCTGAAATTGCAGCAAAACTCCACTGCTCTGTACAGCATGTATACAACCAGCGCTCCCTTGCAATAAAGCGATTAAGAGAGCGCCTTATAAAGGAGCGAAAAAAATGACCGACAATGAATTTAGACTGCTTCTGGAAACTGCTGTATGCGGAGACCGGGAAGCGTTGGATTCCCTGCTTGCTCTATATATGCCTCTGATTAACCGGCTGAGCAGTTATGCCGGTAATCTCGACGAGGATTGTAGGCAATACATTATGCTGCATATTGTTCTGCATATTTCGGAGTTCAGAATTTAGACAAAGGCTCCGGTGCTTTGCCGGAGCCTTATTTTTTTCTCAGAGCATTAGATTTTGCGTTTTTCGAGTGTTCTTACTTCATGAAGGCAATCCCCATTTTCAATGAACCTTGAAAATCGCATAGCGGCGCCCTCTCGTTCCTCTGGTGGCAAGCGGCTATCCATTTGGTTTGGCAGGCCAGAGCCAAGAGCACATAAATACGGACGGCAACCGTATGCGCGATGATCCGCCAGGGGCAATAATGATACTTCCGTAATTCGCGGCCCGGCCATAATGAAGGCGGGGGGATGAGATTTCCATGGACCCGTTCGCCACGGGCGGAGGTGTGCCACAAAAAGAATGCTGTAATTAACTCTGGTTGCAAGTGTAATATAGTGAGCTTGTGAGTTGATGGAATGTTAACTTAGCTGGGAGTCATGTATTTGAAACCAGCAGAATGGCGCATTTATTACCAGAGAATCGGAGGGTTGAATATATCATGAAAGGATAAATGCGCATATGGAAAAACTGATTACACGAAAAGAAGCTGCCAAGATTTTGGGGATTAGTATTGCCACGCTGGATGCAGCCAGACAAAACGGCTTGATTTCCTACGTCCAGTATGTTCCAAATGGGTGCGTGTATTTTACAGATGCAGCGCTTCAGGAATATGTTGCCAAATGCACAAAGAGGGCAAAACCTGCCGATAACAACTTGACATACCGCAAGCAGCACCGTCCCAAAAAGAAATAGCTTGCTCATCCTCACAAATTCGGCAGCTGATACCAACGTTTAGGGAGGTGAAAGAATGGCAAGAAAGAAAAAAGAGATACCCAAGTATGGCACTGTGGTGCTAAAGGGGGTCGAATACTACAGAACACGAATTGAAGATGCCGATGGCAGGCGAGTCGCCCTTTACGCAAGGACTCCGGAAGAACTTCTTGAAAAAGTGGAAGAAGCACAGCGCCAAATTGAGAATGCGGTTTTCCGTAGAACAACACCGACTGTGGCCGAGTATTGTGAGCGTTGGCTCACCATGCAATCTGCAAGAATACGGCCAACAACCCTTATAGACTATACTTCAAAGGTCAAAAACTATATCATTGAACCGCTGGGCCATAAATATATGGCAGAAGTCTCTTCAGATGATATCAAGCTTGCGATGGTGAATGTCTCCTCAAAATCATGCTCAGTATATCGCTCGGTTCAGATGCTGTATAAGTGCATTTTCTATTCTGCAGTCGAAAGCAAAATCATCGATTCCTGCCCCTGTGAAAATCTTTCCTCCAAAGGAGGAAAGCCGCAGAATGAACGAGAGGCACTTACAGACGAACAGGTTGACAAACTTCTCGTTGCCATCAAGGGGCTTCCTCCGTATGTGTTTGTAATGATTGGTCTGTATGCTGGCTTGCGACGGGAAGAAATCTTGGCGTTAAAATGGGACTGTGTGTTTCTTGATGCCGAAGCACCATACCTTTCCGTACAAAGAGCATGGCATTCGGAACATAATCGGCCCGTTATATCGTCCGATCTGAAAACAACATCTGCAAGGCGGGACATTCCGCTACCTTCAGTTCTAACGGAGTGCCTACGGGAAGCAAAAGAGGTTGCAACTTCAGAATATGTTGTTGCCAATCGTGATGGAGATCCGCTGTCATATACGCAGTTCAAGCGAGTATGGCAGTATATCATCACAAGATCAACAAAGGAGCGTACCTATGTTCGGTATATCAATGGGCAAAAAATTCAGCGCACGGTAACGCCGAAGCTGGGAGAAAAAGCAGCGCATAATGGAAATGTGGTGTACACCCTTGATTTTCAGGTAACTCCGCATCAGTTGCGCCACACATATATCACGAATTTGATTTACTCCGGCGCAGATCCTAAAACGGTTCAGTACCTGGCGGGGCATAAGCACAGCAAAATTACGATGGACATTTATGCTAAGGTGAAGTATAATAAACCTAAAGAATTGTCCTCGGTTGTGAATAAAGCATTTGCGCCAAAAAAAGGTGCTACACCAAATAAGATGCGGAAAGGGTGAACTGATGGGTTAACCGAGGCGTGAAAACCTAAAAAACCCAGTAAAATCAACAGTTTTCGCCCGTAAGGCAGAAAGCAGTACGGCTTGAAGGCAGCTCGCCGCGCGCCGCAGTTCTCCAAGCGTTGAGTTTTCTTTCGATTTTTGTATCCAAAACCCGGACGACCGTGTGCCGTCCGGGTTTTTCTGTTTTCCGACACGCATCGGGCACATGCGGCATAGAATGACACGGGAACGGACGTTCCCAAATCTTTTTCTGGAGGAATACAGAATGGCTTCTTCCTGCAACGGCTGCTTCGGCGGCCTTACGTTCCCGGACTTTGTCCAGCAGCGGTGCTGCAATCCCTGCTGCAAGCAGACGACCGGCTCGGTCGGCGGCACGTCGACCACGAATCCCACCTGCACCTGTACCTGCACCTGCACGCAGCAGAGCGGTACGGTCGCCGGTACGTCGACGGGCTGCGGGTGCTGCCGCCGGTGCGGCTGCGGCTCGTGCGGCAGTGTAGGCGGTACGTCCAATTCGAACTCCAATTCCGGCTGCGGATGCAGCCGCTGCTCCGGCTGAGCAGATATGCGGCGGGCCGCTCCACCATTCGGTGGGGCGGCCCGTTTTCTGTTCTTTACAAACAGAACAAATCTGCTATAATGGATCTCAGACAATATCGTCATATTGCACAGCATGTGCAGAACAGGAGGCAGTTTTATGCGGCTTGCAGTTCCGTTTGACCATGGCGAAATTTACGGACATTTCGGCCGTACCGCGCAGTTCAAGCTTTACGATCTGACCGACGGGCGGATCGTCTCGACGGCTATTGTGGACACGATGGGAAACGGCCACGGCGCGCTGACGGGATTTCTGAAGGCGTATGCCGTCGACGCGCTCATCTGCGGCGGCATTGGCGCGGGAGCGCGCCTCGCGCTGGAGAAGGCCGGGATCCGGCTCTATCCAGGTGCGGCGGGCAGTGCGGACGAGGCAGTCCATGCCTTTTTGGCAGGGACACTTCAATATCAACCCGATCTCGTTTGCAGCCACCACAAGGACACGCCGCCGCGCGTCTGCGGCAGCCACACATGCTCTGCGGCCTGCTATCACGAAAAAACGGAGGAAATACGCAATGAACCGAACTGACGCTCTGTACCAGAGCTTTCTGGATATTCTGCGGGAGGAGCTTGTGCCCGCGATGGGCTGCACGGAGCCGATCGCCATCGCCTATGCCGCGGCGCAGGCCCGCGCCGTGCTCGGCAAGCGGCCGGAGCGCGTGCGCATTGAGGTCAGCGGCAACATTATCAAGAATGTCAAGAGCGTGATCGTGCCGCATACCGGCTCGATGCACGGCATCGCGGCTGCTGCCGCCGCCGGTATCATTGCGGGCCGGGAAGACAGGGAGCTTGAGGTTCTGAGCGAGGTCACGCAGGCGCAGATCGAGGAAATGCGCGCCTATCTTAAAGAAGCTGCCTTTGAGATTCGCCCCATTGACTCACCGTTCATTTTCGACATCCGCATTACGGTCTGCGTGGACGGCGATCAGGCCACGGCCCGCATTGTCGGCAGCCACACCAATCTTGTCCAGCTGCTGCACGGCACAACGCGCATCATCGACCGCCCGTGCAGCGAAACAGTGTCCGAGCGGCGCACGGACCGGAGCATCCTGACTGTGGAGCGTATCGTCGATTTCGCTGATTCCCTCTGTCCGGAGGATGTGCAGGAGCTGTTTGAACGTCAGATCTCATATAACATGGCCATCGCGGAGGCAGGACTCAGCGGCTCCTATGGCGCGAACGTCGGCAGAACGCTGCGTGAGGCCTATGGCGAGACGGTAAACAACCGTGCCCGCTATATGGCCGCTGCGGCCAGCGACGCACGGATGTCCGGCTGCGAGCTGCCGGTCATCATCAATTCCGGTTCCGGCAATCAGGGCATCACTGCCTCCGTGCCGGTCGTCGTCTACGCACAGGAGCTTGGCGTGAGCCGCGAAACGCTCTACCGGGCGCTGGCTGTGTCCAATCTGAGCACGATCCATATCAAGGCGCATATCGGGACGCTGTCCGCCTACTGCGGAGCCGTCTCGGCAGGCTGCGGCGCGGGAGCGGGCATTACATATCTTTATGGCGGCGGATATGAGCATATCAAGCACACGCTCGTCAACGCCATGGCGATCACGTCCGGCATCATCTGCGACGGGGCCAAGCCCTCCTGTGCGGCCAAGATCGCGACCAGCGTGGACGCGGGACTGCTCGGCTATCATATGTACCGCTGCGGCAACCAGTTCTACGCCGGGGACGGCATCGTCAAATCCGGCATCGAGCACACGATTGAAACCGTCGGCACGCTGGCCCACACCGGCATGGCCGACACCGACCGCCAGATCGTCCGCCTGATGATGGAGGACTGAGACGGTTGGAATGCGTACGCGCCAGCACATTACCGGGAAATTGAGCTTTAAAACCCACAAGCCAGTAGGGGCGGACGACTCTGTCCGCCCGGCAGTGAGGCGCCAAATCATTGAAAATTTTCGGCGACTGCGTGTGCACTCGCCTGTACATTTGTAGGGGCCGATGCCCTCATCGGCCCGGCAGAATGCACCGATTTACGGGAATCTTCGGCGAATTCGCAGCTTCCCAACGGGCCGATGTAGGCATCGGCCCCTACAATCAAGCAAGTATGTGCATACGGATTCGCCGTGGATTTCTGAGAAAAAGAGCCGCGTTCAGCGGGCGGACAGAGTCGTCCGCCCCTACAGGAACTGCTCGCGTATCTCCGCCGGGGAGGCGGTGCAGAGGCAGGCGGAATAGCCTGCAAACAGCGGCAGAAGCTGCAGGTTTACGCCCGGAACAGACGGGAAGCCGCCCTCAGGCGAGACGGTGCAGACTGCCTCCAGGCCGGAAAGGCCCTCGCCGGTGAATTTGAGATAGCTCTCCTTTGCGCACCAGAGGTCAAAAAAGGGCGCATGGGAAGTCCGTTCCAGAAAAGCCTGCTCTGCCGGAGAAAAAAAGCGGCGCGCAAGCGCCTGCTTTTGGCAATCGCGGTGCTGCTGCACGTCGAGGCCGACCGGCGCGGCGGAAAACGCGCACAGCCAGTATGCCCCGCTGTGGGAAATGCTGAACTGCAGCTGCGGCGCGTCCGGAAAATACGGCTTCCCGTGTGCGCCGGACGCAAGCGCCGGCTCTGCCAGTTCGGGCGCATACAGCTGCGCCGCCTGCCGCAGCAGCCGGTGCGACGCGCCGGGGCTGCGGTCATAGGCGGCGGAATAGATCGTGACGCGCTGCGGCTCAGTCATTCGGCGTATCGGTCAGGACCTTGCCGATGTTCCACAGGTGCGCCGCCCGCTGGGCCGCATCCAGCCGCTCCGCGTCGCGCTCGTAGCGGATCTCTGCCGTGTGCGCGCCGCAGTCGAGACAGGCCGCGTAGAAGCACCAGCCGTTTTCCTCCTCCATCAGTCCCGCACCGCCGCAGATGGGGCACTCCTGCAGTTCGATCTGTTCGTAAAGCTCCATATCGTTCGCTCTCCTGTTCTGGTTTGATTCTCTGACCAGTATAGTGCAGCTTTCCCGCCGCGTCAACTAAAACTGCGCTTGACGGATGGCGCACTCTGCCGGTATACTGGAAGAAAACAGAAAGGCAGGCGCAGCATGGACAGGCTTACGATCTTTTTTGACCTTGACGACACGCTCTACGACCGCAGCATTCCCTATGAAAGAGCGTTTTCGCAGTTTTTCGGCGGAAGATACGCGGAAAAGCTGCCGCAGGCGTTTGACGCGGTCATTCACCGCGGCTACGAGGTGTTTACAGACGCGCACACCGGAAAAATCAGCATGGAGGCCATGCATATCTACCGCCATCAGACCGGTCTGGCAGACGCCGGTATCTCTATTACGCCGGACGAGGCGCTGCGCTTTCAGGCACTCTACGCCGAGCAGCAGCGGCACATCACGCTGAGCGATACCATGCGCTGCGTGCTGGACCTGTGCAGGGAGCGCTTCGCCGCCGTCGGCGTGATCACGAACGGAAGCGTTGGCTCGCAGACCGGGAAGCTGAAAAGCCTTGGCATGGAGCGCTGGGTGCCGGCGCAGCTGGTCTTCATTTCCGATGCAGTCGGCGTGATGAAGCCCGCGCCGGAAATTTTTCGCATGGCGCAGAAGGCTGCCGGAGGCGGCCCGTGCCTGTTCGTGGGCGATTCGTGCACGCAGGATATCGCCGGAGCCGCCGCCTGCGGCTGGCAGACGATCTGGATGAACCGCCGCGGAGAAGCGCCGGGGGACATTTGCCCCAGCTGCACAGTCACAAGCGAGAAGGCGCTGCTCGACTGCCTGCAAACGATCGCGGATAATCCGATGATTGAGCTGCGAGCCATCAGTGAAGATAACTTCAGAGAATGCCTGCTTTTGAGAGCAAGTGTAGAGAATGAGGATTTTGTCGATCCTGTGACCTATTCACTGGCGGAAGCATGGGTTTACTATCAAGACACAAGGCCGTTTGCCATATACAGCGATGACACGATAGTTGGGTTTGTTTCCATGTATGTGGGAGAAGACAATTATCAAATCATCAACTTCTTAATTGACGATGCATTTCAGAGGAAGGGATATGGATCAAAGGCGGTAAAGCTCTGTATTGAGTATTTGCAAAGGGAATTCTCTGCCTGTAGAATCTCTGCTCCGGTAAAGATGGAACATATTGCTGCGCAGGAGTTCTGGATAAAGCAGGGCTTTTGTCTTTCCGATACGATTGAGGATGGATATGTATTTATGAGACTCTTTTTGACTTGACAAAAAACGAACCCATGCATAGCGGAATGAAATGATTTGATTGAGGTACTGAAGATGGCAGAAACTTATTATAAACCATGTTCGGAGTTTGACCGTTGCAATGAACTGATCGAGAAATACTGGAACACAAAGCAGTTTGAGAAGTGCTTTGAAGGACACATGGAACTTGCTGAGAAGGGCTATCCCCTTGCCGAATGTCAAGTGGGATACTTTTTCTATGACGGGATCGGTGTGGAGAAGGACGCGGATAAGGCGTTTTATTGGACGCAGCGTGCCGCAGAGCATGGTGATCGTGACGGCCAATTCAATCTCGCATATTTCTATGAAGAAGGGATTGGGACGCCTGTTAATATGGAAAAGGCAAAGCACTGGTATAAGAAAGCTGCGGAGCAGAACCATGATCTTGCCATCCAAAAATGCCAGGACTTAAATCTCGGGGATGAATACCGCGCAAGGTTGACACTGCCCCGGACAAGCACGCTTGTCCGGGGCTTCATGCTGCCTTATAAAAACCCGGCGGCGGAAAACTCCGCTGCCGGGCGCTTGAAGGCAAATTTAGATGTTTCTGACGTTCTCGTCCGACAGGAAGAACAGCGCCAGTGCGCCGGGGCCGACATGGGAGCCGGTCACAGGCTCGTAATCGACCGTCAGGATTTTTTTGGGCGGCTTGCTGCTGCGGCGCAGGAGGGACGCGAGGATCTGCGCGTCAGGCGCGCAGTCGGCATGGGCGATGCCGACGGTCTGCTCCTGTGCGTCCACGACAAGCTCTTCATAGCGCCTGGCAATGGCCTCAACGGCGCGCTGCCGGCCGCGGAGCTTGGCAAAGCAGACGATCTTTCCCTGCGGGTCGCCCTTCAGAAGCGGCTTGATCTGCAGAACCGTCCCGACGGCGGCTTCCAGATTGGACAGGCGGCCCGTCCGGCGCAGATAGCGCAGATCGTCGACGGTAAAGATCTGCGCCATGCGGTGGCGCAGCGCGCGGAGCGTCTTATAGGTTTCGTCAATGCTCAGCCCTTCACGGCGGCAGTCCGCCGCGCGCATGACAAGCAGGCCCTCGCCCAGCGATGCGCTGTAGGTGTCGACCAGAAGGAGCTTCCTGTCCGGGAACTCCTCGCGCAGCTGCCGCGCGGCGATCTGGCCGGAGGCATACGAGCCGCTGATGCCGGAGGACATACTGACAAACAGAATGTCCTCGCCCGCTTCCAGCAGCGGCGTCAGTACGTCGATGTAGCGCTGCGGCGGGATCTGGGAGGTCGTGACCTTCACGCCGCTGCGCATCTGCGCATAAAAATCCTTCGCGTCAAAGGTCGTCAGATCCATGCAGGACTGCTCGCCCTTTCCGCTCTGGAAGGTGTAGGGGATGACCGTGATCTGTTCAGCGTGCAGATAGTCGGTCGGGAGATTTGCGGATGTATCGGTAACGATTCTGAACATGACGTCGCTTCTTTCTTGATATAATCTTCGATATTAGATTATCACATTTTACACGCAATGTCAATTCATCTTTCAAACGCGATTATCTCTTGCATTTTTTACCGGATGTGATATACTTGACCCGGAAAGGTGTGTGCAGCAATGAATTTTGACAATGATCTGGTCGTCGGAAAGCTCCGGCGCTGGGAAAAGTTTCTCGCGGCCTACCGGCTGCCGGAATGGGACGCCATTCCGGACTTTGGCCTCTACATGGAGCAGGTCGTGCAGCTTTTAAAGCAGTATCTCGACTATCTGCCGCCCGAGCTCAGGCAGACGGAGCCCATCACAGCGGCGGCCATCAACAACTACGTGCGCACGAAGCTCCTGCCGGAGCCGCGCAAAAAGCGCTATTACCGCATCCATATCGCGTATCTCATCATGATCTGTACGCTCAAGCAGAGCCTGCGGCTGTCGATGCTGCAGACGCTCCTGCCGGGCGATCTTGCGGAGGAGGACGTCAAAAAGGCCTACGCCGCGTTTGCCCTGCGCCACCAGCGGTGCGCGAAATATTTCATCGAGCAGGTCCGTCTGACGGCCGCCGCCATGTTCGACCGCGAGGTCACGACGGAGCTGAACGTCCGCGACACGCCGGAGATGATCGTCTCCGCCGCGATCTTAAGCGGCTTCACGAACCTGTTTGCGGAAAAGCTCATGCTGCTGGAAGGCAAGACGCTTGCCGACGGCGGAAGCATTGAGGTGCAAAAATAAACGCAGAGCCGGTGTTCCAATCTGTCTGGAACACCGGCTCCGGCTATTACGGGATCTCAAGTTCGCGTTTGAATTCGTCCAGCGTGGTGTCGCGGCTGACGGTGATGCGTTCGATCAGCAGCGGGTCGCTGCCGGTTTCATAGACGCCTGCGCAGGTGCGGACGCCGTAGGTGTAAAACCAGCTGGCAATTTTTCTGGTGCGGGCGCTGCTGTTCCCGTTCGGATAGGAAAGCGCGACGGGGAAGCGCCCGGTGAGCGTGAAGATCGCGCTCTGGCTGCGCACCAGCTCCCACAGCAGCGCCAGCGGGGACAGCGCGGCCATGTTCCGGTGGCTCCAGCCGTGGCTCTGGATGCTGACCAGCCCAGACTGCACCAGCTCCGTGAGCTGCGCCCGCGTCAGCTTGTGCGGCTTGCCGACGTCGCCCGCGATCAGAAAGATCGTCGCCTTCATGCCGTACTTCCGCAGAAGCGGCAGGAGTGTTTCGGCATTGTCGTCGTATCCGTCGTCAAAGGTCAGGAGCACCGGCTTTTCATATTGCTCGATGTGGGAAAGATCCTCGAAAAAGATCGTCTCATAGCCGTTTTCGGACAGGTATTGCAGCTGCTTTTCCAGCTCCTCCGGCTTTACGAACAGACTTTCCTCGCCCCAGCAGTCGTCGCCGACGGCGTGGTACATGAGAACGGGGACCCGGACCCCGGCGCTTGACGGCAGGCGCTGCGCACGCCGGACGGCGGCAATGCCGAGCGCCAGCGCACAGGCGGCCAGCAGCAGGAAAAGCGCCGTCAGCAGATTCCGACGTTTCATGCCTGAACCAGCTCCGTTTGCTCACGCGGGAAGGTCACGACAGCCTTGAACAGATCGCCGTCGATCTCAAGGCGGAACGTGCCGCCCTGCAGCTCGGTCAGGCTCTGCGCGATGGACAATCCCAGACCGCTGCCCTCTGTATGGCGCGAGCGGTCGCCGCGCACGAAGCGGGCCATGAGCTCCTCTGCCGGGATGTTCAGCTCGTATTTCGAGATATTCTTGAACGTGAGCGAGACGGTGTTCTCATCCGCAGCGCTTTCAAAATACACGCGTGTGCCGGGCATGGCATATTTGCAGATATTCGAGAACAGATTGCCCAGCACGCGGGACAGCAGCTGTCCGTCGGCCTGAATGACCGGCTGGGACGGCGCGGGGCGGAAGATCGGCTCCAGCTGTGCGTCTTCCAGCTTCTCCATGTAATCGCCCGCCAGCTGGCTCAGCAGCACGTTCACGTCCGTCGGCGCCAGATGCACCGGAAGACTGCCGGAGGATGCCTTTGACGCTTCGACCAGATCCTCTGTCAGCTTCTTGAGCCGGGCGGACTGCCGGTTTAAAACGTCTACATATTCCTTCGCTTTTTCCGGCTGAATATCCTCTTTTTCGAGCAGATCGACGTAGTTGACGATGGACGTCAGCGGCGTTTTGATATCGTGAGAGACGTTTGTGATGAGCTCCGTTTTCATGCGCTCGGCCCGCGTCTGCTCATCGACGGCCTTCTGGATGCCGGACTGGATGCTTTGCAGATTCTCTTCGTGCTTTTTAAGTGCAGGCAGCCAGCGGGGGATGGGCTTGCCCTTGTAATCGGTCTGGCCGTCGGCAATGGCCTGTCCTTCCTTTTGCAGGACTTTCAGACTGGAAGCCAGATACAGGATCACAATGGTCAGCACTCCGCGCGAGAGCAGCCACAAAACTGCATACTGCTCCTCATTCCACCCAAGCATGAACGTGAAGAACAGCTCCGCAAGGCACAGTGCGCCCCAGACGAGCGCCGTCCGCCAGACCATCGGAATGCGGCCCAGCCCCCGAAAGATCCACGCAAAAACCTTGTAGATCAGCGTGTTTTTAAAGAATCCTGGTGCTTTTGCCCGGCCTGCAACGCTCAGAAGGAGCGTCAGCGCCAGAGCCGCAGTACCGAATGCGAGAAGAATATAGTACCAGAAATCGATATACCAGATATCGCCAAGAAAGGATGCCCACGCGAGGAGCAGCAGAGCAAGCAGCGCAAGGAACAGATCGAGCGGGATTTTATTGAGCCAGCACTGGTAAATGCCGTCCACGCCCTCCTTGTGCCCCATGGCGCACAGCAGGAAGATAAACAGGAACAGGCAGACCGCAAGAAGCAGAATGGTCAGCACGATCAGAAGATAGCGTGCGCTGATCAGCCGCTCGACCCATGTCATAACGTACAGCGCGGAATCGCGCGGGGCAAGCGGGCTTTTGAGATATGCCTGATAGACCGCTGTGACGTCGCTGCCGTCGTTCAGCGTGAAGGTCATGTCCTGCTGGTAATAGGCGGAGGCCTTGCCGGAATAATCGTCTTTATTCAGTGCGCCGGTGCTGAACAGGATCTCGCCGGTGGCTTTGTCCGTGAGTTTGAAGTAGATGTTGGAGGTGAGCGGGTCATAGCGATCACGGAGAAGATTGCGCGAGACCGTATCGTCCTCGGCCCAGGCGTGCAGCGCCGCCCAGCCGTCGCCGTTCGTCTGCTGTAATAGATTATTTTCCGCTATCTGGCGTACCTGCTCGCCGCCGTCCGCGAATGCGCCGTAGCGGATCAGATACGCGCTGCCCAGCGCCGCCGCGGCGAAGAGCACCGCAAACACGACCAGCAGCGCGATGGCCGTACACTTGACCCAAAGCTTTCCGTATAGCTGTTTCATGGTCTGTCTCCTTCCAGCTTGTAGCCCTTGCCCCAGACGACCTTTAAATACCGCGGCTCGGACGGGTTGATCTCCAGCTTTTCCCGCAGATGGCGGATGTGTACCGCCACCGTATTGTCGATCCCGACCGGCGCTTCGTTCCACACGGCGCTGTAAAGCTCCGCAGGCGTGAAGACCTTGCCGGGGTGCTGCATGAGATAATATAAGATGTCATATTCCTTCGGCGTCAGTGCGATCTCCTCGCCGTCGAGCGTGACGCGCTTGGCATCGTGGTCGAGTGCAATGCCGCCGACCGTCAGCTCCGACGGGGCTTTGACCGCCGCGCCCAGCTGCAGGAACCTTCGCAGCTGCGATTTGACTCGCGCCAGCACCTCCACGGGGTTAAAGGGCTTTGTGATATAATCGTCTGCGCCCACGCTGAGGCCCAGAATCTTGTCTGAATCCTCGGATTTTGCCGTGAGTAAAATCACGGGAATATTGGAGAACTCGCGCAGCTTCGCCATGGCCGTGATGCCGTCCATGCCGGGCATCATGATATCCATCAGCGCCAGCTGCACCGGCTCCGTCTTCGCAACCCGCAGCGCTTCCTCGCCGCTGTAAGCCGTGTGAACGCAGTAGCCGTCGGATTCCAGATAAATTTTCAAAGCCGCGACGATATCCCTTTCATCGTCGCAGACCAGAATATGCTGCATAACAGATTTCCCTCCGTTTTCTTCTCTGTGCTATCATCATATCCAAAATCCTATGAACAAACAAGCGGGAAACGCCTTAAGATTTTATGAAGCTATGCGGGGAAGGCGTTTGGGTGCGCCCGTGTTCCCCATCTCCGAAAAATGAGATTGAATTTTGCAAAAAACTAGTATAAAATCAAACTATCAGAACCTTCATGACTGGGAAAGGAGCCGTGTGCAGTCTATGTTATTTATCGGCATTGATCTCGGCACGTCTGCCTGCAAGCTGCTGCTTGTCGGGGAGGACGGTACGATCCAAAACGAAGTCACAAAGGAATATCCCCTCAGCTTCCCGCACCCCGGCTGGGCAGAGCAGAGGCCGGAGGAGTGGTGGGACGCGGTCGTGACCGGCGTTCCGGAGCTGCTGCGCGGCTTTGACGCGAATGACGTCGCGGGCATCGGCTCCGGCGGGCAGATGCACGGGCTTGTCGCGCTGGATGAACACGATCACGTCATCCGCCCGGCCATTCTCTGGAACGACGGCAGAACGTTCAAAGAGGTGGATTATCTCAACAACGTCGTCGGCAAGGACAGGCTGTCAGAGCTGACGGCAAACATCGCTTTTGCGGGCTTTACGGCGCCGAAGCTCCTCTGGATGCGCGAAAACGAGCCGGAAAATTTCGAAAAAATCGCGAAGATCATGCTCCCGAAGGACTATCTGACGTACAAGCTCACCGGCGTTCACGCCTGCGATTATTCCGACGCTTCCGGTATGCTGCTGCTCGACGTGCAGCACAAGCGCTGGTCGCAGGAAATGCTGGAGATCTGCGGCGTTTCCGAACGCCAGATGCCGAAGCTGTTTGAAAGCTTTGCGGTCGTGGGCCGGCTCACGAAGGAAGCGGCGCAGACGCTGGGGCTGCCTGAGACGGTCAAGGTCGTGGCCGGTGCAGGCGACAACGCTGCGGCGGCGGTCGGCACGGGTACGGTCGGCGCAGGCGGCTGCAATCTCTCGCTCGGTACGTCCGGGACGATCTTCATTTCGTCCGACAAATTTGGCGTCGACCCGAACAATGCGCTTCATGCCTTTGCGCACGCAGACGGCGGCTATCATCTGATGGGCTGTATGCTCTCTGCTGCCAGCTGCAACAAGTGGCTGTGCGAGGAAATTCTGAAAACGTCCGACTTTGCGGGCGAACAGGCGGATATCACCGACGAAAAGCTCGGTGAAAACCACGTTTATTTCCTGCCGTATTTAATGGGCGAGCGCAGCCCCATCAACGACACGAACGCAAGAGGCACGTTCACCGGCATGACGATGGACACCAGCCGGTCCGACATGGTGCAGGCGGTTTTAGAGGGTGTGGCGTTCGCCATCCGGGATTCGTTTGAGGTCGCGAAGTCGCTCGGAATCGAGATCCCGCGCTCGAACATCTGCGGCGGCGGCGCGAAAAGCCCCCTGTGGCGCAAGATTTTCGCCAACGTCCTCGGCATTCCGCTCGACATGGTCAAGACCGAGCAGGGGCCCGGCTACGGCGCGGCAATGCTTGCCATGGTCGGCTGTGGGAAGTTTAAATCTGTGCAGGAAGCGGCGGACAAGCTCGTCGAGACCGCGTCTACCACCGAGCCGGATGCGGCGCTGACGGCAAAATACGAAGCCCGCTACCAGAGCTTCAAAAAGCTCTACCCCGCGCTGAAGGAGTTCTTCGCTGTAACGGTGTAAGGAGGATGTATGAAAAATTACTCTGTTTTTGATCCGGAGTTCAAGCCCTACGGCAAGGTTCTGACCGGCTTTGACACGGCTGCGCTGATTGCGGCGATGAAGACTGTCCCCATGCCGGAGAGCGGCACGGCCTATGAGCCGTCGATTCCCGCATTGGAGGAAAGCGGCATCTTTGATGCCATGCAGAATCGGGCCTATGGCGGGATGCCCATCCAGATCGGGATGTGCTGGGGATATAACACAAAGCTGAACTGCCTCGAATATCATCGCGACAGCGAGGTCAACGCCGGCGAGACGGATTTCGTGCTGCTGCTGGCAAAGGAAGACGAGATCGAGGACGGCAGGCTGGACACCGCGAAGGTCAAAGCCTTCCGTGTCCCGGCGGGCGCGGTCGTCGAGGTCTACGGCACGACGCTCCACTACGCGCCGTGTCAGACGGAGAAGACCGGCTTCCGCGTCGCCGTCGTCCTGCCGAAGGGTACGAACACGGAGAAGCCTGTCTTCGAGCCGCAGAGCGAAGAAGATACATGGATGACCGCCCGCAACAAGTGGCTGCTGGCCCATCCGGACTCCAGCGAAGCAAAAACCGGCGCGCACATCGGCCTGACCGGCAAGAATATCGATATTACGGAAAACTAAGGAGGAACTGTATCATGTTTGAAAACATCCCCAATGTCAAGCTCGGCCTCATCGCCGTCTCCCGCGACTGCTTCCCCAGAACGCTCTCGGAAATGCGCCGCGCGAATATCGCCAAGGCCTGTGAGGGCGGCGTGTACGAATGTCCCGTCACTGTCGAAAATGAAGCCGATATGCGCAAGGCCGTCGCCGACGTCGACGCGGCAGGCTGCAACGCCCTTGTCGTCTTCCTTGGCAACTTCGGCCCGGAGACGCCGGAAACGCTCATTGCCAGATATTTTGACGGCCCGTGTATGTTCGTGGCTGCCGCCGAGGGCGACGGCGACCTGATCAACGGCCGCGGCGATGCGTACTGCGGCATGCTGAACTGTTCGTATAACCTCGGTATGCGGCACCTGAAGGGCTACATCCCCGAATACCCGGTCGGCACGGCGGAGGATATCGCGAAGATGATCTCCGATTTTATTCCCATTGCAAGAGCTATCATCGGTGTGAAGAACCTGAAGATCATCACCTTCGGCCCGCGTCCGCAGGACTTCTTCGCCTGCAACGCGCCCATCAAGGGCCTGTACGAGCTGGGCGTGGAGATCGAGGAGAACTCCGAGCTGGATCTGCTCGTTTCCTACAAGGCCCATGCGGGCGATGCGCGCATTCCCGCCGTCTGCGAGGATATGAAGAAGGAAATGGGCGAGGGCAGATATTACGCCGATATGCTCGAACGCATGGCGCAGTTTGAGCTGACGCTGCTCGACTGGGCAGAAAACCACAAGGGCGCGCGCAAATACGTCGCGTTCGCTGACAAGTGCTGGCCGGCGTTCCCGGAGCAGTTCGGCTTCGAGCCGTGCTATGTCAATTCCCGTCTGGCCTCGCGCGGCATCCCCGTGGCCTGCGAAGTCGATATCTACGGCGCGCTGTCGGAGTACATCGGCGCGTGCATTTCGCACGATGCCGTGACGCTGCTGGACATCAATAACTCTGTCCCGGCCAGCCTGTTTGAGGCTGAGATCAAGGGCAAGTTCGATTATACCCTGACGGATACCTTCATGGGCTTCCACTGCGGCAACACGCCCGCCTGCAAGCTCTGCGCTGACCGCGCGGTCAAGTATCAGCTCATTCAGCACCGTCTGCTCGAACCGGCAGGCTCCGAGCCCGACTTCACGCGCGGCACACTCGAGGCAGATATTGCGGCAAGCGATATTACGTTCTATCGCCTCCAGTGCGATTCCGACGGTGTGCTTCGCAGCTACATTGCAGAGGGTGAAATTCTGCCGGTACATACGGGCAGCTTCGGCGGCATCGGCATCTTCGCCATCCCGGAGATGGGGAGATTCTACCGTCACGTCCTCGTCCAGAAGCGCTACCCGCACCACGGCGCGGTCGCCTTCGGTCACTATGGCAAGCTCCTGTTCGAGGTCTTCAAGTTCCTCGGCGTGGGCGACATCGCCTATAACCAGCCGAAGTCCCTGCCGTACCCCACGGAGAACCCGTTCGCGTAAAGATCCCGGAAGTAGTCAAGCCTCCGGCGGCCCCATCTTTTCCGCCTTGCCGGAAAAGATGGGGGAGAAAAGGGGCGCTGGGTTACGGTTTGGCGCGTTCTGCGGGTACAGTTCAGGCAAGTACCTGATTTTTGGGTGTTACGAACACACCAAATCACCCTACGGGCAATAAGGTACGCGCCGCCTGTTACGGTACTCCGAATTTGTGAGTAGCTGCGTTAGAATATCTGCGGTAAACTAGGGTGTATCTGAAAACTCCCAACGCACCCGGACAGCGGGCCTTTTTGCGGTGCGCCGCGTCATTTTTCCTTGAAATACGTCAGTATTCCTGCGAAAAAATGTCTTGCGCAACGCAAAAATCCCTCGCTGCCGGTCACATCATGAGTTTTCAGATACACCCTAGCTTTGCGTTCAAAATTTGCAGAGCAGCACGAATTTGCTGCAGAAGTTACGAATTCGCTGAAGATTTCCGTAAAAACAGTATATCAGAAAAGGCATACGGACTGATGTTGAGGGAGGCAGAGTCCGTATGCCTTTTATTTATTTGACAGACGCCGGGAGAAGCCTCCCGGCGCCTGTACAGGAAAGGGTAGGAACGTGCTTAGAACATGGCCTTCATTGCCTCATACAGACCGTCGGCGTCCATGCCGTTGCGGGCGTAGAGGAATTCGGGGTTCGCGATCGGGACGAAGTAGTCCGGGCAGCCGCGGCTGACCAGCTTGCAGGCGATGCCTGCCTCTGCGATGCACGAGCCGACCAGCTGGCCGAGGCCGCCGAGCAGGTTGTGGTCCTGCGCCGCGACGACGCGGCCGGTCTTTGCGGCATCAATGACGGCCTGCTTGTCGAGCGGCTTGATCGTGAACATATCGACGACGCGGATCTCCTTGCCCAGCTCATCGTGGATGCGCTTGGCGGCTTCCATGGCGAAGTGTACCATGATGCCGGTGCAGATGAACGCACCGTCGTCGCCCTCGCGCGGGATGAGCGCCTTGCCGATCTCATATTTCGTATCCTCGGGATACAGGGAGCTTGTGGCCTCGCGGCCAAGGCGGATGTAGACAGGGGCGTTCAGCTCCATCGCCGCCTCCAGCAGCTTTGCGATCTGGAACGGGTCGCCCGGTTCCAGAACGGTCATGTTGTTGCAGGCGACCATGAGCGCGGAATCCTCCAGCGCGCAGTGCGTGCAGCCGGAAGCGCCGTTGGAATAGCCTGCGCCGTTGCCGATGATGACGACCGGCAGCTTGGAATAGCAGATATCGGTGCGCACCTGCTCATAGCAGCGCATGGACGCGAACGGTGCGAACGCGAAGGCCAGCGGGCGGAAGCCCTCGTGGGCAAGACCGGCGGAGACGCTCATCAGGTTCTGCTCGGCAATGCCGACGTTGTAGCAGCGGTCAGGATATTTTTCCTTGAACGCCTGAATGCGGGAGGAGGTATCGACGTCAGCGGTCAGAACGAGCATGTTGTCATACTCGCCGCCGAGCGTGGACAGGCACTTGCCGACTGCGTCGCGTGCGCTGGTCATCATGGTCATGTTCAGGGTCATGTTCATTTCGCCCTGGAGCAGCTTGTCCTGCGCTTCACTCATGCTTCCGCACCCCACTTTCTTTCATATGCTTCGGTGATCTCGGCCTTTGCCTTGATCCAGTCGGCCTCGTTGACGCAGCCTGCGTGCCAGGAGACGTTGTTCTCCATGAAGCTGACGCCGTGGCCCTTGACGGTCTTGCCGATGATAACGGTCGGAACGTCGGAATCAGGCGCGGGCAGCGCGTCGATGGCGTCGAGGATGGCGTTCATGTCATGGCCGTCGATGGTGACGGTGTTCCAGCCGAACGCGCGCCATTTGTCTGCGAACGGTTCCAGTGCCATGTATTCCTCGGTCGGGCCGTCGAAGGACATGCCGTTGCGGTCGACGAAGACGACCAGATTGCCGAGCTTATACTGGTGGGCGTACATTGCCGCCTCCCAGATCGAGCCTTCGCCGCACTCGCCGTCGCCGACGACGGTGTAGACGCGGCTGCTTGAGCCCTTGCGCTTCAGCGCGGTGGCCATGCCGCAGGCGACAGGGAAGCCGTGGCCGAGCGAACCGGTAGACACGTCGACATACGGGTTTGCGAGGTTGCACGAGTGCATGCCGAAGCGGCCAAAGTTGGTGGCGTATTCCTTGTAGATATCTCCGACATCATAGCAGCCGATGGCGGCCTGACTGAACGAGGTGACGGCTGCCGCGTGGCCCTTGGACAGGACGAAGCGGTCGCGGCCCTCCCAGTGCGGATCCTTGACGTCATAGTGCATTGCATACTGCCAGATGGCGGTCATCATATCGCAGACAGACAGGTCGCCGCCGATATGGATGAGCGTTTGATGCGCCAGATCCAGAAGCCGGATCTTCGTCGTCAGGGCAGCCTGCTCCATGCGATGGACTAAGGCTTTCTCTGCCATGTGAATAACTTCCTCCTTTTTAGCTGTGGATTGCGTTTTCTCCGGCCCAGCGGCGGAGCAGAGCGGTCTGCTCCGCGTCGGGATGGAATTTTGCGCAGTAGACGGTGCCGTCCTGCTTGTAATACAGGCGGGCGGCGCTTTTTGCGCTGCGTGCGGTCATCAGGAAGGTGCGTGAAACCGGGCCGAATCGCTTCTCGTCGTAGGCCTCTCCGGGTTCCAGCAGGCACAGCATTTCCTGCCTGCGGACGCGCTCATAGAGCCGTGATTTCCTGTTCTGCACCCGTTCGAACGTCAGTGAGTCGTCCGGGAAGCGCAGCGCTTCGCGCGGGCGGGATCCGCTGCCGTCGATCAGCGTGTAGCAGAACGAACGGAAGTAAAAGTGATTCACAGCAGCCAGCAGCGCGGCCAGAAGCACGATGGCTGTGATCTGTAAAACGCGGAAAAGCGTGGGGTTCAGATCGGCGTTGCGGAGATAGCTGTGGAGCGTCAGAACAACGACGACGGGCAGAAACGTCACGATCAGATCGTTGCTGTTTTTGCGCCGGAAGCGCTGGGATATGGACTGGTACATGGCGCACCTTCCTTTCCTTGCGGTGTGGACTTACTTTTCAGCGGTCGTCTGCTCCCACTGCGGGCGTTCGGCTGCGATCTTCGCGACAAGCTCGTCGAATTCCTTATAGCCGAGCTTGTACCAGAACAGGCAGATGAGGCAGATCAGGTTGAAAGCGGCGGGCATGATCCATTTCATGAGCTGCAGGCCCTCGATAACGGCGGGCGTCTGCGTCGGAGCGTTGGCGACATAGCCGGTCAGCGCAAGGATCAGCGGAGCGCCGGACGTGCCGATGGTGATGCCGACCTTGTTCCAGAACGAGGAGACGGTGTTGAGGAAGCCGTCCATGCGGATACCCTTGGTCTGGTACTCGGTGACCTCGACGGTGTCGGGAACCATGCCGTAGATGATGGACATATTCGCGCCTGCGAAATACTGCAGAACGATGCCGAGTACGTACAGAAGCGTGACGTTGATGGTGTTGCGGAACAGGAAATACTGCGCGACGTACATCACGACCTGCACAGCGTAGGTGATGGCGATGGCCTTGCCCTTATGCTTGAGCTTGTTGCACCAGAACTGGGAGGTGAAGCAGCCGAGCATGGAGGGGATGAGCGTGATAAGCGAGAAGGTTGCCATCGGGTTGACGTCGCCGAGGACGTACTTGAACCAGTAGATGTTGATCGTGCCTGCGCCGTACAGAGCGAAGCCCTGCGCCAGGAACAGGATGCAGACGATCATGAACTCGCGGTTCTTGAAGGAGATGGCCAGAGACTTGAAGATGCCGATCTTTTTGGGCGACGGCTGCGGCGGAACGACTTCCTTCTGGGACTTTGCGCAGAGAATCTGCATCGGGATGCAGAACACGGCGAAGATCACAGCCAGAATAAAATAGCCCATGTTGGGGTACTTTGCGGACAGAACCGGCTCGCAGCGGGTGACGAGCTGCACCATGAGCGTGGAGCCGATGTAGGCGAACAGCAGACGCCAGGAGGCAAGAGAGCCGCGTTCGGCAGGATCCTGCGTGACGACGGAGTTCAAGGAGCCGTAGGTCAGGTTGACCATTGTGTAGAACAGAACGACGAGTGCGTACAAAATGACGACATATGCCGTCTTGACGCCGACGGCCCATTCCGGATGCGGCCAGAACAGCAGGGCTGTTGTGATGAACAGCGGAGCCGAGGCGAACATGATCCACGGACGGTAGCGGCCCCAGCGGGAGCGGGTGCGGTCAGCCAGATAGCCGACGATCGGGTCGTTGATCGCGTCCCAGAAGCGGCACAGCAGGAACATCAGAGAGACGGTCGCTGCGGGAATCAGGAAAGTGTCGGTGAGGTAGATCGCAAGGAAGGAGCTGATATAGGACCAGCTGAAGTTGTTTGCCGAGTCGATCATACCGAATGTGCATTTCTTCCATAACGGAAGCTTCACATAATATTGCTTGCTATCGTTTTCCATGCGTAATTTCCTTTCTCTTTCTGGAAAGCGGGTCTGCTTTCCGGGATGGGGGGAATGCGCGCTGTTTATTCGACGTCAGGCGTAAACTGAACGAGGGACTTGATCGTCCGGCCGTTCATCTGGGCCTCAAACGCGTCTTCAAACGCTTCCGGCGTAAAGACGCAGTCCATTTCGAGGATCGGGTCCAGATCGAGCGTGTTGACCAGCGCGATGCTGCGCGGGAACGCATACGGAGACTGGAAAACGCCGCCGACGATGCGGATCTCCTTGAAGAAGGCGTTGAGCAGGTTCAGCTTGTAATCATAATCGTGCCGGTAGAGCGCGGCGAAGAATTCCAGCGTGCCGCCCTTGCCGACTAGCTCCTCGATGCCGTCGCAGGCGCGCCAGCTGCCGGAGGCCTCGATCACAACGTCAAAGCCGCGGCCGTCCGTGATCTTCATCGCCTCTTCCTTGCGGTCCTGATTGACCGGGTCGATGGTGTGTACGGCGCCCAGCTTCTTTGCCATCTCGCGCTTCATGGCGATCGGCTCGATGACGGTGATGTTCGTGCCGCCGGAGTGCAGCGCCAGCTGCGTCATGATCATGCCCATGGTGCCGCCGCCGGAGATGGCGACCGACTGGCCGGGCTTGATGCCGATGAGGTCGATGCCGTGCAGGCAGACGGAGATCGGCTCGATCAGCGCGCCCTTTTTCAGGCTGCACGTGTCGGCCAGCTTGTGTACGGACTGCTCACGCACGACGATATAGTCCGAGAAGGCGGCGCTTGTGCCGGTCATGTTCTCGCAGAACTGCTCCTGGCCGTTGCGGCAGTAGTAGCAGCTTCCGCAGTGCTCATTGTAATAGTAGACGACGCGGTCGCCGACCTTCAGACCCTTACAGGTCGCTGCCGGGCCGAGCTCGGTGATCACGCCGGTCGCCTCGTGGCCGATGGGGGTACCCTCGTCTCCTTCAAACAGGAAGTCCAGCTCCGCACGCTTGAAATGCAGATCGGAGCCGCAGACGCCGCAGTAGGCCACCCGGATCTTGACCTCATCTGCGCGCTTGATCTCCGATTCCGGCGCTTCGACCATTTTCAGCGTACCGTTTCCAAAATAACGAATGCTGCGCATAGTTGTGTTTCCTCCCTTTCGTCGATCAAGTGTGTATGGGATCTTGCTGTTTCCATGATACCGAATCAACCGGGGCTTTGCGCTTTATATTTCAACCTTTTCCCACCCAAAAATACAAAAGCACGTCAAAATATGCCGGTGGTTTTTGTGCATATTCACAGTTTTGCATACGACATTGTGAAAAATGCATGGTGGAAGTGCGAAAATTATACCTTGATGGTTTGAATTTTTGCATTGGATTGTCGGAAGTAAAAATAATATACATATTTGGGGGTGAGATTCAGACAGAAACGGAGCAAATCCAACAAAAAGCTTGGCATTGCGCGCGTGCTGTGATAAAATATCTGACATCAGTAAAAAAGCAACGGGAGGCTGTCATGATTCAGGTCCTGATTATTTCATCCCTGTATTCGCAGACGCAGCATCTGCGCCGCATCCTTCTGGGGCAGGCCGGGCACATTCAACTGTGCGGAACGGCGGACAACAGTGTGCTCGGAATGTCGCTGATCGAGTCGCTGCACCCGGACGTTGTGATCATGCCGGTGCATATGACCTTCTGGAACCCGGAGGATCTTATCAATTATCTGCTCCCGCGCGGGATCTGCCCGCGCTTCGTCCTGCTGTCCGACGGGTCGGAGGCGGTCATTGAGGGCGCGGCTGCGGTCAAGGTGCAGCAGCTGCTGCCGGACGCCATGCCCTCGGATGCGATGCTCCTGCACGCGGTCGAGGAGGCCGGACGCCTGCAAAAGCACGAAACGGGCGCAGTCCGGCCCCCGGAAAACGAATATGTCCAGCACAGTCTGGAGGTCATGGAGCTGCTGATGGGCCTTGTGCCGGTCGGCACGGGGTCTGCGCAGCAGCAGTTCGGGCGGCTGCACGTGGGCAGCCAGGACTGCTGGATCCTGCTCGGCTCCCAGCCGGACGGGCAGCCGGGGCCAGGCCTTTCCTCCGACTATGCCGCGCTGGAATCGTTTTTTGCGGAGCTGACCGACCTGCTCCGCCCGCTCGGAAACACGGATATCTGCATTTACCGCGACCAGAACCTGTGCATCCTGCTCGCCGGTGGGCAGGATGCGGAGCCGGACTGGGCGCTCTGGGCGGGGAAGATCAACGCACTGGCCGCGTATCACGCGTTCGGGCAGATGACCTTTGATATTTCCGACGTACCGCTGCCGCTGCCGCAGTGGCACAATCAGTGCCGCCAGCTGCTGGAGCTGCGCAAGCTGCGCTTTTTCTTCTCGCCGCTCTGCCTACAGCCGAAGATGGCGTTTTCCTACCGCGTGCCGGTCACGCAGCAGCTGCTGCACGAAAAGCTTTCGGCGCTTTCGCTGAGTATGCAGGATGCGCGGCAGCTGGAGGCGCTTGCGATCCTGCGGGAGCTGCAGGACATGGTCAGCCACAGTATGTCGGATGAGGTCTGCTCGTTTGTCATGACGCAGCTGACGGTTCAGATGTATTCCCTCAGCAGCAGCTTCGGCGTCGATCCTGCACCGACCCCGCTGCTGGGCGCGCAGCGGCCTGCAACAGTCGAGGCCATGTTCACCATCTGCCGCGAACAGATGACCGCGCTGTTTTCCAGCATCCGCAATCTGCGCACGACGTCCAACAGCGCCATCGACGAGGTCTGCCGCTTCGTTGCGCAGAACCTTGCTGAGCCGCTGACGCTGACGGTCGCGGCGGAGTATGTCCATATGAACCCGGCCTATCTCAGCCGCGTGTTCAAAAAGGAGACAGGACAGGCCTTCAATGCCTATGTGAGCGAGCAGCGCATCCGCCGCGCCAAGCAGCTGCTGCAGACGAAAGACCGCATCATTGATATCGCCGGAAACGTCGGCTTTGAAAACTCTAAATATTTCAGTCAGGTATTCAAAAAACGAACGGGCATGACGCCGCAGGAGTACCGCGCGGCCATGCAGAAGGAGGCAGAATTATGATCCGGTCGCTTCGGATGCAGCCGAACCGGAAGCTGTATTTCAAGGAGCTTCCCATGCCGCCCACGCCGGGGCCGGGCGAGGTGCAGGTCAGAATGGCGTTCGCGTCGATCTGCGGCTATGATATGATGATGCTGCGCGGAACCGCGGCGTATCCGCTGAACGGCTATCTCGGTCACGAGGGCTCCGGCGTCGTGACAGCGGTAGGAGAAAATGTCCGCAGCCTTCACCCGGGTGACCGCGTGACGATCAACCCGTATGAGCCGTGCGGCCTGTGCGACGCCTGCCGCAGCAACAGACCGGAATACTGTACGAACCCCAGCTCCGGCTATGCCGATCTGATGACGGAATATCTGAATATCCGCCAGCAGCAGGTCTTCCGCCTGCCGGAGCAGGTGAGCCTGCGGGCTGGAAGCCTGATCGAGCCGCTGATGATGGCCATGCACGCCGTAGGCAAGGCGCGGCTCGGCTACGGCAAGCGGGTCATTCTGCTCGGCTGCGGGGCCATGGGACAGATCATTCTCAAGCTCGTGCGGCAGCACCCGGTCGGACAGATCGTTGTGGTCGAGCCGGTCGCGGAAAAGCGGGAGGCGGCGCTTCGCTTCGGCGCGGACGTTGTGATCGACCCGAATACACAGAGCGTCGTGACCGAGGCGCTGACGCTGAGCGGCGGAATCGGCTACGACGCGGTCATCGAGGCCAGCGGCGACCGGAAATCGGCGGCGATCACCATGAATCTTGTCGCGCGCGGCGGCTCCGTCGTGTTTTTCGGGCTTTACGGGATGGACTATAATCTGGAGCTGAATCTGTTCACGCTCTACTGGAAGGACGCGACGCTCTCCGCCGTCTGCGTGCCGAGCGGACAGTTCCCGGCAGCCATCGCCATGGCCGGCCAGCTGAAGCTGGAGGAGGTCATTTCCCGCGAGCTGTCGTTTTCCAAGGGGATCGAGGCATTCCGCGAAAAATCCAGCGGCCGCGAGGCCAAGGTCATGCTGCGCTTTGAACAGGAGGGATCCATATGCTGACACTTGCACCATTTACATTCTGCGCCAATAACGTTCCGGGCACGGACCCGATCCGCGCCATGGACATGGCCCGCCGCTGCGGGTTCCATACGATCGAGCTGTCCGCCATCGACGGCATCAGCGAGCAGATCGTCGCAGAGCGCGTTTCACCGGAATACGTTATGCAGATCGAGCGGGAGCTGCAGAAGCGCGATCTGCAATGCACCGCGCTGTCGGCGCACTGCGACATGACGGACGAGGTGCAGTTCGCGCGTCTGCTGAAAAAGATCGAATTTGCCGGGCAGATCGGCGCGCAGCTCGTCAATACGCGCTGCGGCCCGAAGGCACGGTACGCCGTGTTTGAGGAGCACGTCAAGCGGGCGGCCGAGGCCGCTGACCGCTATGGCCTGCGGCTGGGGCTGGAATCCTACGGCGATATCGTCGGCCCGGCAAGCGAATGCGGCGGCGTGTTCGCGGAGCTGGATCTGCCGCACGTCCAATATACCTATGACCCGGGAAATACCTACCGCTTCTGCCGGGGCGAGATCCGGCTGGACGAGGATCTGCAGAACGCCTCCGTGCCGGTCGCGTATCTGCACATGAAGGACGGCAGCATCCACGACGGCTATATCTGGAACGAGCCGATCGGTCAGGGTGTGTTCCCATATCCGGCCATGCTTGCCGCGCTGGAACGGCAGGGCGGAACGCTTGGCTGCGCGCTGGAAATGCCTATGAGCTTCTGCGTCAGCGTGCGGGATCTGTCCTTCCGCTTCCTGGAGCCGTCGGACGAGCAGCTTTACGCACAGATCATGCAGTCGGTCGAATATGTAAAGACGCTTGCCCATGTAACAATGTAAAAAAACAGCTGCCTGCAGGCCCGAAGCGCCGCAGGCAGCTGTTTTTATGGCTTTTAGGAATACAGCAGCTCTTTGACAGACTGATGCGCAGCGCCTTGCCCATGCGGGGCAGGCGCTGCGCATATCATTTTGTTCGTTATCCGTTCAGAACTCGCAGATGCGCGTGAGCAGGACGAGGCACTGCTCGAGCGTCATGTCCTTTTTCGGCTCAAAGCCCTTCGTTGTGCCGTTCATCAGATCATACTGCGTCATCATCGCGACGGCCTCTCTGGCCCAGTCGGAAATGGAGGCGCTGTCGGGATAGCGGTCGAGCATCGACATATCAGCCTCAAAGACCACGTTCGACTGCCGCAGAAGACGCAGCAGCACCGTCGCGGCCATCTGGCGCGTGACCCTGGAGGTCGTGTCAAAGCTGCCGTCGGCGTTCGGCTGCATTACGCCGAGCTGCTGCACAACGGCGACCGGATCGGATACGTCCTCGACCAGTCCGAGCGTTCGCGCGGTGTTCGCCGCGAGGCGGGCAAGGGTCATGCGGGTGATGGCGGACTGGTAGCTGCCGCCGGCCAGCATGGTGATGCCGTAGACGTCCGCGTGCGAGACAAGCTCCGCGGCCCAGCTGGACGGCGTTCCGGTGATGCTGGATATGCCGCTGCCCCATGCATAGATCGTGGATACGTCGCCGGATACGGGCTGCGGCTCCTCCGCCGCAGGCGCTGCGGAAACAGGCTCCGCTTCTCCGGCAGGCGCTGCGCGTCCGGCGCTGGAGCACATGGTATAGAAGGTATAGCACCCGCCGTCATAGGGGATCCTGCGGTTCACACCGGCCTTGCCGTCCCAGACCCAGTTCTGCTCGAACAGCGTGACGGTGCCGCCCGCTTCGTCGACGGATTTGACGATGGCATAGTGGTTGCCGTAGCGCTCCCGCGCCTCGGCGGAGGCATAGGCGATATCGCCGGGCTGCGGCGTGTATGTAACCTCGAACCAGTAGCCCGACGGGCTGGCAGCGGTGATATCGCCGCTGTTCGTGAACACGGTCACGCCGTAAACGGCGCTGTAGAACCGTTCGATCAGCTCGTTGCAGAACAGCGTCGCACCCGTCTCATTATAAAGCGCGTCCACGCCGCAGAAGGTATCGGCGGCAAAGCTCTCGCCCACGATCGTGACGTAATCCAGATCAATGGTCGCCTCGGCGGCCAGCGCCGGTACGGCCAGCAGCGTCAGGCATAACATGACTGCCGCCAGACGGCGGAATTTCTTCTGCATACAAAAGGCCCTCTTTCGTTCGATAAACTCTTCTTAAATTGTAACAGAATGTAACCAATAAGTCAACCATTTTTTTGCGCCCACTGGAAAACCTGCCTGCAGATGTGGTATAGTATAAAAAGTTCCGAACAATGGAGGCATTTGCTTGGAAAACTATTTTCATCTGAACATGGACCGGCGCGCGGTCAACCAGATCAGCGCGCTCGGTCTTGCGCACTGCGGCGACGCGGTGTTTGAGCTGCTGGTGCGGAGCTTCCTCTGTGCGTCCGGCAAGGCGCTGAACGGCAATCTGCACCGTGCGACGGTCGACCTCGTCTGCGCTCCGGCGCAGGCTGCGCGGGCCGAGCGTATGCTCCCGCTTCTGACAGAGGAGGAGCTGGCCTTTTACAAGCGCGGGCGCAACGCGCACGTGCATCAGGTGCCGAAAAACGCCACCTATGCGCAGTATGCCAGAGCCACGGGGCTGGAATGCCTGTTTGGCGCGTTATATCTCACCGGCCAGCTCGACCGGCTGAACGAGCTTTTTATCCTGACCATGGAGGAATCCCATGCCATTTGACGCGTTTTTCCTCACGGCGGTCCGCCGTGAGCTGGAGGGCAGTCTGACCGGCTGCCGCATCGATAAGGTCCAGCAGCCGCAGCGCGACACACTGATTCTGTCCATGCGCGGTGCGGCTGGCGGCGGACGGCTGCTGCTGACGGCCTCGCCCAATCATCCGCGCATCCACCTGACGAACGAGCCCGCCGAGAACCCGGCGCAGCCGCCCATGTTCTGTATGTTCCTGCGCAAGCACCTGACAGGGGGCCGTCTCGTGTCCATGCAGCAGCCGGAGATGGAGCGCCTGCTCGACCTCACCTTCGACTGCACCGACGAGATGGGAAGCCCCACGCGCAAGCACCTGATCCTGGAGATCATGGGCCGCAACTCCAACCTGATCTTAACGGGCGAGGATGGGCGCATTCTCGACTGCCTGCGCCGCGTCGACTTTGAAATGAGCGAAAAGCGGCAGGTCCTGCCGGGCCTTTACTACCATCTGCCGCCCACGCAGGGCAAGCGCGACCCGTTTGCCGTCACGGGAGAGGAGTTGGCCGCGCTTTTGTCTGCACAGACCGCGCCGAAGCGTCTTGACGGCTGGCTGCTGGATACCTTCGGCGGCCTCTCGCCGCTTGTGTGCCGGGAGCTTGCGTTCCGCCTGACGGGCGATCTGGATACCGACCTGTCCACGCTTTCGGCAGAAGAAAAAACAGCGCTGGCAGCGCGTCTGCTTGCCGCCTTCGCGCAGCTTCAGACCATGCCGCCGCAGCCCATGCTCCTGTATCGCGACGAGCGCCCGTGGGACTTTACCTGCCTGCCCGTGACGCAGTACGGCGATTTTATCCGGCAGGAGCCGTATGACTCGTTTTCGCAGCTGCTCGACCGGTTCTATGCCGCGCGCGACCGCGCCGACTCCATCCGGCAGTCATCGCAGGCCATCCGCAAAACCGTCTCCAATCTGCACGCGCGAACGGCACGCAAGCTGGAGAACCAGCGTAAGGAGCTTGCCGTGACCCATGACCGCGAGCGCCTGCGGCAGCTCGGCGATATCCTCACGGCGAACCTCTACGCCATCAGGCGCGGCCAGACGAAGCTGCGCGCCGCGGACTTTTACGACCCGGACATGAAGGAGATCGAAATTACCCTCAACCCGGCCATTTCCCCACAGCAGAACGCGGCGAAATTCTATAAGGACTATCAGAAGGCCAAGAACGCCGAAAGAATTCTGACAGAACAGATCGCAAAGGGTGAGCAGGAGCTTGCGTATCTGGCGAGCGTCCTCGACGCGCTTACACGTGCGGAATCCGCGCGGGATTTACAGGAGATCCGGGCGGAGCTTGTCTCCGGCGGCTATCTGCGCGAGACAGACCGCAAAAAGCACATGAAGCTGCCGCCGAGCCGCCCCATGCGGTTCATGTCGTCTGACGGTTTCCCGATTTTTGTTGGCCGCAGCAACCGGCAGAACGACGAGCTGACGACAAAGCTGGCGGCCAAAACGGACATCTGGCTGCACGTCCAGAAGATCCCCGGCAGCCACGTCATCATCGAAACGAACGGCCGGACGCCGCCCGATCGGACGGTGACGGAGGCAATGCAGCTTGCGGCGTATTATTCGCAGGCCCGCGACGGCCAGAACGTGCCGGTCGACTATACGCCGGTGAAATTTGTCAAAAAGCCTGCGGGCGCGAAGCCCGGCATGGTGATCTACACAACGTACCAGACCGCCGTCGTCACGCCGGACGCGGCGCTGTGCGAGCGGCTGAAGGAGAAGGAATGATGGAAGAGCGGCACTACGCATTTTTTCAGAACCGGGACTGCGAGTATTTCCCCTGCCATGCGACAAAGCACCCGGAGGATTTCAACTGCCTGTTCTGCTACTGTCCGCTCTACGCGCTCGGACGCGGCTGCGGCGGCAATTTCCGCTATACGGAGAACGGGATAAAGGACTGCTCCGGCTGTCTGTTCCCGCACCGGAGGGAAAATTACGACCGTGTGACCGCCCGCTTTATGGAAATCGTCAAAAAAATGCAGGAAGGCGAGTGAAGTGCTGCCGGGTTCGGATTCTACTGCTTCTGGCTATGCACCGCGAACTTTTCTCGCAAAAAACCGGCACTCTACTGCCCGTAGAGTGCCGGACTTCGTTTTGTAGACCGGCGGGAACGAACCCGGAGAGCGCTTTGCGGCAGGAATCGGGAGACTTTTTCCCGCCATGCGGCTACACTGGAGATACAAACAGGCAGGAGGGATCCCCATGAAAAATCTGAAGATCTTCGGCGACTCCATCATCAAGGGCGTCACCTATAACGGCCAGAGCTATCACCTGTGTCAGGAGCATGATTTCGACACGCTGCGTGCGCAGGGCGTCACCGTGGAAAACAACGCAAAAATGGGCGCGACCATCGACGCGGGACTGAAGCAGCTTGACCGGAAGCTCGGCTCCTGCGATGGCGATACGACGGTGCTGTTCTGCTTCGGCGGCAACGACTGCGATTACGACTGGAAGGCCATCTCGGAGGATCCGGACGGCGAGCATCTGCCGCACACGCCGTCGGAGAAGTTCATCGACCAATACTGCACCGCCATCCGCAAGGCGCAGAGCGCGGGGGCACGCGTGGCCATGACGAGCCTGCCGCCGCTGGAGCAGGAGCGGTATTTCTCCTTTATCACCAGAGGGCTGAGCGCGGAAAATATTCTGCACTGGCTGGGCGATACGGACCATCTGTACCGCTGGCAGGAGTATTATAACGCCATGGTCGCGCAGCTGAGCCGCGCGTTCGGCTGCCGTCTGGTCGATCTGCGCGCGGAGTTCCTGAAAAGCCGCGTCTTCCCGACGCTCATCGGCGCGGACGGCATCCACCCCACGCAGGCTGGTCACGACCTCATCCACCACACCGTCCAGTCTGCGCTGGCGTATTGACCGGCGCACCGGAGAGCAAAAGCCGCCTCTTTTTATCATGCAGCGCATGGTAAGAAGAGGCGGTATTTTTGAAGAACATGACGTGGGGCTTCGCTGCAAGATCCGGATGAAGCGGAGAACAGCGCCTGGCAGAGAAGCTTTGCGCCGCGCGCTTTGGACTTGGGGCAATACGGATAGGCGGCTGGGCTGCACTTCCCCGGAAATTACAAATTGTTTCCACAAGTTCACATAATCACAAAAAGAGCGCATTTTGATGGAGGAAACGGGCAAAACATATTCAAAATAAGCAAAACTGTCCATTGACGAATGCGGCAGAATCCGCTATTATGGTGACGCTGGGACAGCGACTGCGATCTCCCAGAAGGAGGAACTATGAAAAAGCTGATTCTCGTGCTGGCCGCAGCGCTGGCGCTTTCGCTGCTGTGCAGCTGTGCAAAGCCGCTTCCGGAGGAGCCTGTACAGGCTGACCCGGAGCCGGAAGCGCCCGCTGAGGTACACGTCACGACCTTTACTGCCGATATTCTTTCATCCGGCGGCGGCACGCTGACGGTTCGCCCTGCAGACAAAGACTCGTCGTTCGGTTCTGCGGACACGGTCACGGTCGCGCTGGCCGACGGGCTTGTCCCCACCGGCGCGGACGGCTGGCCCATTTCTGTGTCCGAGCTGACGCAGGCACTTCAGGTGGATATCACGTATCTCGGCGGCGTTGAAACGTCTGACCCGCCGCAGGTGCTGGCGGTCGCCATACGCGTCGTCCCGTCGGAGGAGCCGGTCGAGGACACGACGAATACGGTCACAGACCCGCAGCCGGTCGAGCCAGTCCCGTCTGAGCCTGAGGCGGAGCCGTTTGCCCCGGTCGAGCTTCCTGCGCAGGATCCGGTTCCGGCTGAGATCCCCTATGACGGCATCACGCTTTACGGCTTCCAGAGCATCCGCACCGAGATCGTCCGCAGCGGCGAGGCAGATCTGGACGGCTGCGGCACGCCCGAGACGGTGCAGCTGCTGCGCATCTGGGATCAATATGACCAGCAGTCGTTTGTGCTGCGCATTCAGAAGGGGTCGGACGTGTTCGACACCGGCTTTGAGGAGCCGGATGTGTCCTATCCCGCCAGCTTCAACGCACACATCTGGCTGGCTGATCTGGACGCGGACGGCTATCCGGAGGTCTATTTCAACGGCAATATGAACGGGGATCAGTATGTGCTGAATGTCTGGTCGATGAAGACCGGGACGCCGGAGCTGATCCCGTTTGAGGACCAGATCTATTTGGAGGCCGCGATCATCGGCGTCTCCGATAACAGCCTCCAGCTTGAGAGCACGCAGAATGTGCTCGGCTCCTACAGCGCCATCCGTGCCTATGCCCTGCACGACGATGTGCTGACGCCGCTGGGCGATGAGTGGCAGATCGTTCCCGCGAATACGAGCTATTCCCGCCTGTCCGTTGTGCGGGATATTCCCGTCACGCTGGACGACGGCACGGAGTCCGTCTTCGGCCCCGGCACGGTTTTGCAGGTCACGGGAACGGACGGCAAGAGCTTCGTCGACGTGATCACAAGCGACGGCGTGACCGGACGCATCGCAATCGAGCAGCCCGCGGGGGACTGGCAGTGGTATATTGACGGCAAATCGGAGCTGGAATACTTCGAGCTGGTTCCGTACGTCGGATAAATCAGCGGTTCTGACCGCTTGCGGTTTTTGGAAGATTCCTGTATAATCAAAAAGGGCGCTGCGGGATCCCGCAGCGCCCTTTTGAAACTGGTTGGTTTGGTTGTTTGTGTAAAAGCGGCCGGTCATGCTGCCATCGCATCCGCTCCTTTCGGTGTGAGATGTTGATTAAATATCAATCTGTAATTTATTATACACTAAATTGTAACTATTTCAAGGCTTCAAATCTGAAGAATCTGTGAAGAATGGAGAATTGAGCTATGGGAGAGGAAAATAAGAACTGGTTCGCCCGCCACCGCACGGCGGTGTTCGGCATTGCGGTCGCAGTGCTGATTTTAAATCTTGTGGTGCTGGTCGCGGTACCGACGCAGACGCCGGTCGAGCTTTCCCAGACCGTCACGGAATACGCGCTGGCCGACGAGGCATTTGCACAGGCGCACACGCTCACGCTCACCGGCACGCTGACGAAAAGCGTGCTGCACAGCAATCTGTTTCACGGGACGCTGACGATCTCCGGCCTTGACGGTATGGAGGAGCCGTATACGCTGACGCTCACGCGTGAGGACGGCGCATGGCACGGTCTGTCCGGCGAGGCATCCATCCTCTTTTCTGCCGGAAAGGAGATGGACACACTTCTAATCGTGCTGCAGGGCAGTCAGGACGTGGGTGCGGATGTGCACTTTCTTGCACCCGGCGCTGCCAGCCGCAGTGCGGCTCTGACCCGGTTGTATACTTATTATCCGGCGTATCGCACAAAATAAAACACATATTTTTGTGCGTTTTGTTCAAACCACCCCTTGAATTTTCCTTCCCCAGCGCGTATACTTCAGCTGTAATCGAAAGTCAAAGTAAAAAATTGCATGGGAGGCAATGAACATGAAACTCAAGAACATCAAAGAAGTCGAAGAATTCCGCAAGGTCATCCACGCCTGCGCTGGCGACGTGTACCTCAAGAGCCAGGACGGCGACGTGTTCAATCTCAAGAGCGCGCTGAGCGAGTACATCGCCCTCGGCCAGCTTCTGAGTGAGCAGGGCGACAACCTCGAGCTGTTTGCCGACCGCCGCGAGGACGAGGCCAGGCTCATCAATTTCCTCGCCGAGCTGGATAAGGAAAACGAAAACGCGTGACCGCAGCTTTCAGACATAGCGCCGCCGCAGCTCCCAATGGAGCGGCGGCGGTTCTTTTTATGAAGAGAAGCGACGGAGCACAACCCCGCAATCCAGCGAAGCGGTCACGGGGTTGAACGAAGAAAGACCTTTGCTGTCGAGATGGACGCGCCCTAGGGTGTATCTGAAAACTCATGATGTGACCGGCAGCGAGGGATTTTTGCGTTGCGCAAGACATTTTTTCGCAGGAATACTGACGTATTTCAAGGAAAAATGACGCGGCGCACCGCAAAAAGGCCCGCTGTCCGGGTGCGTTGGGAGTTTTCAGATACACCCTAAGCGGTCATCTGACATACAAAGGTCATTTCTGCGTGGTGCCGGTGGCGGGGCTCGAACCCGCACGGTTGTTACGCCGAGGGATTTTAAGGCTTGTATCCCATCCGGAAGACAGCGGAAGTACACGGAACTACAGGTTCAAGACCTATTGAAAATCAATGCTTTTCACCGTTTTTTGAAAAAATAGGAACCATTTAGACAGTTGCGATTTTTCCGAGTTTGATGGTATTGGAGAGACAATGGAGAGAACAAATCAAGCCGTGTTCCTGCCGATGACAATTTCTAAATGGAAGGGATCACTGTGGAAAAAAACAAATCATATTATCAGACGTTGTTTCAAGAGTATCCGGATGTTGTAACACAAGAGCAACTCAGAATGATGCTAAATGGCGTTAGCATTTCATTTACATCAAAACTAATCCACGAAAAGCGCGTAAAGTCATTCTTTATAAAGCCTGCTTATTATATTTTTAAGGATAGCGTGATAGAGTACGTACAGAGTGAGGATTATCAAAATAGGAAACTGAAAGCGAGGGTGTGACATGAAAAAGAATGCCGTTATTGCAATCACCAATCAAAAAGGTGGCGTCGGTAAGACGACGACTGCTCTGAATCTTGCCTCTGCGCTGGCAGACGAAAACAAGCGCGTACTTCTCATCGACAATGACCCGCAGGGCAATCTCACTGCGTCTATGGGCTATACCCCAGCCGAGCAGAAACATACGCTGGCGAACCTCTTGCTTGCCGCCATTGACTATCCGGAGGATCTGGAACTGCATCTGCCGCGCTGCATCCTGCACACAGACGGTAAACCGGATCTGATCCCCGCGAACCGACGGTTATCGGATGCAGCTGCGCGGCTACAGGTTATGCAGATCTCGCAGTATAGCGCCGTAAATGACTCCGGGCGCTGCGCGGAGCAAATGCTGGCACAGGTGCTTGCGCCGCTGCGCGAGGATTATGACTACATCATCATCGACTGTGGACTCAAGCAGGAGCTTTTGACAGTTAATGCGCTGAGCGCGTCGGACTACTGCATCATCCCCGTGCAATCCCACTTCCTCGCATCCGAGGGTATCCCGGATGTGCTTGATATGGTACGTTCCGTGCAGAAGCATTTCAATCCGGGTTTGAAGATCGCCGGTATTTTACTGACGATGTACCAGTCGCGACCGCAGCTCTGCAAAAGCGTGCAGCAGAGTGTCCGGGAAATCTACGGTGATGACTTGCACGTCTTTGACCGCCCCATCGAGTACACCATCCGTATTGCGGAATGCCCCATGGCCGGCATGAGTATTCTGGACTACGAGCCGGGCAATCCGGCCGCAGAATCCTATCGAAATCTCGCCTCGGAGGTGCTGCGGCTTGGCTAGAGCGAACATGAACGAGATGCTGCGCAAACGCATGAGTGCGACCCAGCAGGCGTCTGAGCAGCAGACCGGCGATGCGGCGTATGAACGCATCTTTCAGATGCCGGTGCAGCAGGCAGAAACGCAGTTTTGCGATGTGCCGGTTGACAAGCTGCGTCCGTTTTTTACAGCGGACATTGGATTTCACCCCTATCCTAGCACCAAGCTGGAAGCGTTTGCGGAGGAGCTGAAAGAAAATGGACTATATGAGCGGATTCTGGTGCGTCCCATTGCAGGAACGGATGAATTTGAAATCCTGGCCGGGCATAACCGCACAGCGGCGGCAAAGTTGGCGGGCTGGACGGATATTCCCGCAACGGTCATGACCGTCAACGATCAGCGTGCCATCAGCATTGCGATTGCAACGAATCTTCTGCGGCGGCAGGATCTTACAATCATTGAGCGCGGAAAAGCGTATAAAGCGTTGCTGGATGCAAGAAACCGCTGTGGACAGCGAAATGCTGCAGTTGAAACCTTTGGCGACAATCGCCAAAGGTACAACGCACGAAAAATCGTAGCGGAGTTCTTCGGCGTAACAGAATATGAGATTCGCAAGGCCGTCAAGCTGGCACAGCTGATTCCACCGCTTGCTGAGATCGTGGAGAATGAGCCCAAGAATCTGAATCTGGCCTGCGCCGACTTGATCGCAGATTACGATGAGACTGCGCAGACGGCGTTCATTGAGATGTGCCAGATTGAAGGCTATGCACTGAACAAGCAGACCGTCGCGTTTATTCAGGCACAATGCCCGCCACCAACGGCAGATCAGCAGGCAATTTACGCCGCATGGCGGGAAGCGCGGGCAAAGGCAGCACAGCGAGCAGCCGCACCGCCGAAAAAGCTGAGCTTTGACCGAAAACGCTTTGCACCGTACCTGAGCAAGTTCAAAAGCGACAAGGAAATCGAAGATCTGTTTTTGGAATTTCTCAGGCAGCGCGCCGGATGAGGCGCAGCTAACTTCATAAAAAACACGACTTTTTTCAAAGCCGTGTTTTTTTATATCCAAATTCAGATGGAGGTATCGAATTGCCCGGAAATCAAATCCCATGCACGGCGGACGACCTGTATCGCCTGCTGTGTCGCTACCGTATTCCACCCTAGTATGCAAGAACAAAATACAAAGGAGCTGCTTCAAGATGTACGAAGTATATCAGGATCATCCAAAACAGGCAAAGCTCAACGTCCGCGTTGTGCTTGCCATCGCATTTCTTATCTGTGCCATTGGTACGGGCATCTTTCTCATTACCCGTCTGGTCAGCAAACCGCTGACCAAGGAAGAAGCACGCGCCAAAGCGGGCATTGTCTATGATTCCGCTGCCGTGGAGGGCGGTTGGGACAACCTTTCGCCGGAGGAAATTGCAGAAAAACTCAATGAAAAGGTCGCAGAGGGCATGATCAACATTTCCATGAACACTGCCCCCTATTTCGAGGACAGCACTGCGGAGGGAAACCTCATGATCGTGAACGAGTCCATCAACAATTATCCGCAGAAAGTCCAGATTGTCCGCAATGACACGGGCGAACAGATTTACGAATCCGGCGCGATTGCCGTTGGCAGCAAGATCGAGCACGCAAAGCTCAATACCACACTTCCTGCCGGTACATACGAATGTACCGCGTATTTTCACAATTTGAACCCGGAAACCGGCGAAATCATCGGCACGGCCGGGGCAATCATCAATATCACCATCAAAAATTAAATTTTCAAAACAACAAAGGAGATTTTACCATGAAAAACACCAAGAAGATTATTTCCCTCGTTCTCGCAATTTGTATGCTCGCTTCTCTCGCCATTTCCGCTTCTGCTGCCAACACGGTTGACGCTTCGGGCGGCACGGGTACATCCAGCGTTACCCTGTCCTCCACTGCGGATGGCAGCATCGGCGGCGATCCCGCTGCCACCAAGATGTCCGTGACCGTCCCCACTGTTCTGCCCATTGCAGTCGGCACGGATGGCACAGTTTCCACCGCTACCGATGCAAAGATCGTTAATAACAGCTTCGGCGCGGTCAAGGTCAACAGCGTTTCTATCGAAGCCGCGCAGGGCTGGTCGCTGGCCGCGTTCGGCAGCAAGGACACCCTCGCCCATGAGAAAGTTAACAGCAACAAGTTCGGTTTCCAGCTCGCCATCGGCGGCGGTGCTGCTGCGGCGACTGATAACAAGAACGCCAGCAAGCAGACGCTTCTGGACAGCGCCGTGGAGGGCTGCTTCATGTCCGGCGTGGGCGACACCTCCGCAAACTCCATCGGGATTAGCTATGACGCCATCGTGACGCCGGTTTCCGAGGCGGTCACGAACACCGCAATCGCAAGCGTCCTGTTCATTATCGCTTGGGATGCGGTCTGATCGCAATTCATCCAAGGGGAACGCCCAAAGCGTTCCCCTTACCTGATTCTACAAGGAGGACTTCAAAATGAAACGAAAAAGAATCCTCGCATTGTTCCTTGCGGCAGTATCGTGCTTATTGCTGGCGGTCAGCGCATCGGCGGCAGGAACGACTACCCACAAAGCAACAGATTTCAAGGACTATGACCGTACCGCATGGTATGCCGAAGCCGTGTCTGCGGCCGTGGATAATGGCCTTTTGTACGGCAAGTCCAGCACCATTATCGACCCCAACGGTGACATGACGCGCGCGGAGATGGCCGCGATCATCAACCGCTCGTTCGGGTGCTACAAGGCGGCGGATATTTCGCAATACAAGGATGTTTCAAAGAGTAAGTGGTACTACAAAGATGTAGCCCTCGCCGTGCAGATGGGTACTTACAACGGCCGGTCTGCTTCGTCCATGGCTCCGGATGCGCCAATCTCGCGACAGGAAGCAATGACCGTTGTGGCGAGAGCGCTGGAACTGGACTATGACGCATACGCAAAAACGGATCTGTCTGCGTTCTCTGACCGTGACAAAATCTCCGCATGGGCGCTGCCTTATGTGCGCGCGATGGTCGGCGCGGATTATATTCACGGCAGAACCAAAGGTCTGGAGCCGCTGGACAACATCACCCGCGCGGAATTTGCACAGATCTTCTACAACATCATTGGCACTTACATTGTGTCCAAGGGTACTTATGACAAGGACATTAAAGGCAGCGTCCTGATTCGCACCGACGATGTAGAATTGAAAAACCTGACCGTAGATGGCGACCTCATCATCGGCTGCGGCGCAGCAGACGGCAAGGTTACGCTAGACAATGTGACCGTGACCGGGCGGCTGCTCGTCTGGGGCGGCGGCACAAAAGCCGTGTACTGCAACAACGGCACAAGTACACCAGAAGTGATTGCAGCCAGAGTCGATGATGCAGTAAAAATCATTTTTGACCGCGACAGTACGCTAGCCGTCATCGACACCATCAAAGCCAGAATTACCGAGCGCGCGAAGCAGAACAAAGAAACCGAAATCATCTTTTACGATGTCAGCGGACTGCGTGAAGCGCAAAAGCAGCTCAACGCCATCGTCGCGGACAATCAGATTGCTCTTACTGCTCCTGCTCATCTATATGCTCTGGTCGGAGAACAATCCGTAAAGGCTGAGTTCGTCAACAACAGCAAATCGGATACCTACAAAATTGAGATTCGCCGCAACAAGGACAATACACTGATTGCCGACGCTTTTGAGCTTGCCGCTGGAAAATCCATCTCGACATTGACGTTGCTGGAAGCGCCGGAGTTTGGCAACGTGGATTGCACGGTCGCAATTATGGCTTATCGCGACGGCAAGCAGATCGGTACGCTGAATACGGAGCTGACGCTCCATACTGCCTACCTCTGGCCAAAGGAGGTGCAGTAACGCGATGAAAACCTATCAGAAAGCGGCGGCGCTGTTTCTGGCGCTGGCGCTCATTTTTGCGCTTCCCGTGCCTGCGTCGGCAGCGGAAACGACCGAGGCAAAGGTTCCTGTTACGCTGACAGTTGTAAATACCGTGTCGCCTATTTCCTGCACGGTTCCCGCTGCGCTGCCGGTTTCTCTCGTTGACGGCTATGTGGTCTGCGCCAACAATGCCGCAATCACCAACACCGGCAAGACCGGCGCAATTCGTGTGACCAAGGTAGATGTTCAGGCGGGCACGTTTGAAATCGGCAATTTTGACGATTTTACGGCAAGCAAGAACAGCATCGCACTTAGCATCAATGGTTGTAGCACGAAAGGCGCAGGCAGTCTGACGCTTGTGGACGGCGCGTTTCCGGCGATTGCCGCCGAGAAAAATCTCGCCATCCGCTACAAGGCAAAGGTTTCCGCAAGTGAAGCTGTCACGAACATCAACGCCGCGACGATTGTGTTCACCATCGCCGCCGTGAACGAAAAGGAGGCTGCATAATGAAGAATTTTAAGAAATTCACCGCATTTGTGCTGGCTCTTTGCATGGTGTTTTCCCTGTCCGTTGCTGCATTTGCAGCGGAAGCGGATGAACACACAGTCTACGAAAGCGCGCCGGAAGAAGAAATCACCGTGCAGTCTGCCGAAGCTGCAACCAGTGGCACAATTCCGGGCAGCAGTATCAAATGGTCGCTGGATTCCAAAGGCTGGCTTACCATCTCCGGCAGCGGCGAAGCGCCGGTCTTTACCAGTGCGGACGATCAGCCGTGGGCAGCTGTCCGCGACCAGATCACCGAGGTCTGGTTTGAGGACGTGGAAACGCTGACCATCCCAGATCTGGCATACTGGTTCGAGGGCTGCGTCAACCTGACCACCGCCGAGCTGCCGCTCGCGCCGACCATTGGCAAGCACGCCTTTTACAACTGCCCGAAACTCTCTACACTGACCATGTACTACGGCGAAACGGTTTTGAACAGCATCGGCGAGGATGCGTTCTGGCGCGAAGCCGATTCCGGCGACACGCTCTATATCGCCTACATCATCGGCTACCCGGAAGCAACGGTGCCGTTCTATACCTATGATTGGGCGGCTTCCAACCGCAGCGACCGATATTTTTACGATTTGTACGGCGTGTACTCCAACGCAGATGGTGCAGCGCCAACGGAAACAGAATCCGGAGCTAAGAAAGCGCCCGCGAAGGTGGCATCCCGTGCATCCACTGGTATTGTCGGCACCTGCCCATCCTGCAAAAAGAACTCTTTGCAGGGAACATACGTTTCTCAGTCGCACACTTCCAGAGGACATCAGCAGTATTATGAATGTTATCTCTGCCATTATGTTCAAAATCTGGGGACTTATGTGTATAAAGACCACGGTTCCGGCTCGTATGGTTCGTGGACTTGCCCAGACTGCGGAAGCCATACATGGGTTTTGGACTATGAAAATGATGCCACTTGCACGCGAAACGGCTACCGGGAATATAGCTGCGATTGCGGTCAGAGCAAGCGCGAAACCATCTACGCAACCGGTCACAGCTATTCCTATGGAAGCTGGGAGCAGTATTCTACATCGCAGCACCGGCGCGAAGCCTATTGCCGGAACTGCGGCGATTCGGATTACGAATACGCCAGCCACAGCATGAGCTATGGTTCCTGGAGTAATTATTCGGACAGCCAGCATAGCCGAACGGCATCCTGCCGTACCTGTGGATATAGCACTACGGATTACGGTAATCATAGCTATTCTACCGGTTCGTGGAGCAAATACAGCGACACCCAGCACCGCAGAAGCAAGACTTGCTCCGGCTGCGGTGCGTCCACTTATGACTATGCCGACCACAGCTATTCTTATGGTTCGTGGATCAGAGCGGACGATACGCAGCATAAGCGCACGAAAACCTGCTCGGCTTGCAAAACATCCAGTGAAGAATACGCCGACCATGTGGATGCCAACGGCGATGGAAAGTGCGACGATTGCGGCGCAACGGTCAGCCTGACCGTCACTTGGGACGCGGGCAGCAACGGCGGTTTGATCGACGGTAAAGCAACGTACAATGAAACTGTCCAGCCGAACAGCAAGCCGACGATCCCCGCATCGCTCCCTGTCAAAAAGGGACACAGCTTTAAGGGCTGGTACACAGCCAAAACAGATGGCAAGCTCTACAACACCGTCGCTTCGATTACCTCCAGCACAACGTTTTACGCACAGTTTGAGGCCAACAAGTACACCGTAACATGGGATCTGGGCACCGGTCAGAGCGAAACGACCGAGCAGACTTACGGTGAAAAGCTCATTCTTCCCACCGAGCCGACGCGCAAAAATGCGGAGTTTTTAGGCTGGTTCACCGAAGCAACCGGCGGTACGCAGGTAACGGCAAATGACGTTTTCACGGAAACCGCAGATAAAACGTATTACGCGCATTGGGAGATCACCGAAGTCTTTTCCGTGACCGTGCCGGTTACGCTGCCACTTGTTGTTGATGAAGGCGGCGAGGTTCACACCGGCAGTGCTGAAATCATCAATGGTTCGACTGGCACAGTGATTGTGTCCTCTGTCAGTATCACCACGAAGAACGGCTGGCAGCTCGTTCCGTTTGCTACCGACATGGCGCATGAAAAGGTGGATGCAAAGCTGCTCGGTTTCAAAATCAACGACGCACAGACCAGCAAAATTGGTGATACAGAGATATTCTCCCTGACCTCTCCGTGGGAAATTGCGGAGAACAGCCGGTTGCCACTCTCCTATGATGCCGTTGTCAGCGCCGTATCCAAAGCAGTCACTGAGCAGGAAGTTCTTTCCATTGTCTTTGTTCTGGAATGGGGCGGTGAATGATCAAAAAACCTGAGAACGGGTTTCCGTTCTCAGGTTTACGCTTCTATTCTGCTGTGCGCAGCCTGCCAGGATAGGGCTTGCTCCAATTCATAGGCGATCTGTTCTTCCTCGGTTGCTTTGCGCACCGTCATACACCCGCATTCCGGGCACTGCTGCGGCATGAAGCGGTCAAAGCCCCAAAAGGTTTGCTCACAGGTATTACATGCGTAGAGCATGGCGTTCACTCCTTTACATTTTTAGTTTACCGTTCAAATGTGAACATTTCAACGCCGGGGGCTGCTTAGTCTTCGGTACATCCATTTTTGGAGGAATACATGAAAAAGCTATATCGTTTTTATACACTCTGCCTGCTTCTTTTGCTGTGCGTCAGCCTGTTTTGTGTGCAGGCGTTTGCCGTCGAGGATATGTGGACGGCGGCGAACCGCATCATCGTGGACGTTTACAGCAAAATTGCAGGCGTCAGCACGGTGCTGGCCGGTCTGATGTCCGCCGTCGCGGTCGTCGGCGCGAAGCTCTCCAATAATCAGCATAAGGTGGATCAGGCGTGGGACTGGCTGCGCCGCATCTGGATTGCGTGGGCGGTCATCAATGGCATTGGCGCGTTCATCGCCTATGTTGCACCGCTGTTTCAGGGCCTTGCAACGATCCAGAGTTAAAAAGTCAGGACAGAATCATCTGGCGCGGAACGGAGGTGACGGTGCTTGCTGGAACTGCTCTTTCAGGGCTTTATCGAATGGATCTACGGCCTGATCCTGGAATGCTGGGAGTATTTCGCGTCCGTGCTGTTTGACCTCATGAGTCTGGATTTCGCGTATCTGCGGGAGCACATTCCCATCATAGATACCATCCGTCAGATCATGCTGGGCGTCGGTTGGGCGCTGCTTATCGGCAACCTCGTCTTTCAGGCCACGCGCGGCATGGCGGCGGGTCTTGGTTTCGATGCTGAGGACCCGAAGCTGCTTTTTACACGGACGTTTGCCTTTTCGTTTCTGCTGGTGGCAAGTCCGCAGATCTGTGAACTGGGGCTGAACATGACCTCGGCCGTCATCGAGCTTCTGCAAATGCCAGACGCTGTGGACATTACATTTGCGGATGAGGCATCATTTGCAGGAATGGCCGGGGCGTGGCTGCTCGTTGTGATCTGCGGCATCATTGTTATGTTCCAGACGTTCAAGCTCATTATGGAAATGGCAGAGCGGTATTTTATCCTCGCCGTGCTGACGATCACCTCGCCGCTGGCCTTTGGTATGGGCGGAAGCCGGAATACGTCGGACATTTTTAATGGCTGGTGCCGGATGTTCGGCTCCATGTGTTTGCTCATGGCGACGAACGTGATGTTCGTCAAGATGCTTTTATCTGTGCTGTCGTACTATCCGAGCGGCCTTGACGTGCTGCCATGGATGGTACTGGTCGTTACCATCGTCAAGGTAGCGAAAAAAGCGGACAGCATCCTTGCGCGCATCGGCCTGAATCCTGCCATGACAGGCGATCCATTAGGCCGCGGCTTCCCTGGCGCAATGACGATGATGGTCGTGCGTTCGCTGGTGTCCAATGCGGCGCATACCATCGGCAAAAATAGTGGTCAGCCGCGCGGCGGCAGCGGAAACCCAAAGCAAAGTACACCGACCGGGCCGCGCACTGGCGGTGCTGGCAGTACTTCCAATGTCAATGCGCCCTCGCACGCAAACGGCTATCATCATAGCACGTCTGCGCAGCAAAACAGCGCGAATCCTGCATTCAATCAAGAATCTATTTCGGCTCAGACGGTTGCTGCACAGACGGACACCGTACAATCCGCCGCCGAAAAGATGGCGGGCGCATTCCCTCAAGCCGCGCCTGCTGGCACCGGCAAGCAGCCCAACTCCACGCGCAAAACCGCCGTGCCGCCCGGCACCAGACGTGCGCCGGGTCATGTAGCAGCGCCAGAGAACAAAGCTGCGTCCACAGCAGCAAAAGCCTCGCCCGGCGCGCCGTATCATCCCGCAGGAACTTCGCAGCCTGTCATGGGCGGCGCGGGCACGCAGAACACGCAGCAGGAGCAGACCGTACATTCCCAGTCGGAATCCCATCCGCGCAGCAGCGCGGCGGTGCAGAATCACGGCGGAACTGTTTTGAACGGCACAGCGGGAAAAACGGCAGGCCAAAATCCATCGCGCACTACTGTTCAGCCGACCGGTCCCGCAGGAAAGTCGTATCACAGCAGCAACGCACAGGGGCAGACGGTACAGGCCGAGTCTGCACAACAGCGCAGCACCTTTGTGCAGCCGCCTGACACACAGCGAGGCGCACCGAATGCGGCCGCGCCAAATGCAATGCCAAACAATCCTGCATCTACGTCTGCCACACCCCGAAGCCCGGCACAGCCTGTCGGCAGCGCAGGAAAAGGTCAGGTGCAGTCTGCACATACAGAAACTACGCGGCAGCGCAGTACCTTTGTGCAGTCTCCGAACATGGCAGGCGCGCAGCCAGCAGCAGATCATCCGGCTTCTCCTGCTTCTCCGCGGTTCGGCATGGCAGGAAATCTGTCCGCGCCGCACAGCGGCACACCGCCAATTCCCGCACAAAACGGTGTGGCAGGAAAACAGCCAGATTCTCATTCCGCACCGGCCCGCGATACCGCAGGAACTGGTACGCGGCCGCAGCAACCGGGCAGTCCGCAGAATACGCCAACACCCGGTACGGCAGGAACGCAGCGCACGTCCATCGGCGGACGCTATACCCAACCTGTGCAGCAGACGACACGCGTTTCCACGAATGGAAACACCCAGATCACGCAGCAGA
>OGNC01000065.1_pt1 | contig 98178 bp, 89 predicted proteins | sample 1573311 | NCBI WGS metagenome assembly OGNC01 (sample SAMEA2581889, study PRJEB24529) | metagenome | biome: Human gut stool | place: China | collected 2011
TCAGAACGTCGTGAGACAGTTCGGTCCCTATCTGTCGTGGGCGCAGGATATTTGAGGAGTGCTGTCCTTAGTACGAGAGGACCGGGATGGACGCACCTCTGGTGCACCAGTTGTCACGCCAGTGGCACAGCTGGGCAGCTATGTGCGGAACGGATAAACGCTGAAAGCATCTAAGCGTGAAGCCGCCTCCAAGATAAGATATCCCATAGCATAAGCTAGTAAGACCCCTCATGGACTAAGAGGTTGATAGGCTGCATGTGTAAGCGTGGTGACACGTTTAGCTTGGCAGTACTAATAGGTCGAGGGCTTGACTTTGTTTCCTTTCGTTCATTACTTTTCTTCCTTTGTTCAGTTTTCAGGGTGTGTGTTGTGTATGCACCTTTAGCTCAGCTGGTAGAGCACCTGACTCTTAATCAGGGTGTCCAGGGTTCGAGTCCCTGAAGGTGTACCATATGGCCCGTTGGTCAAGCGGTTTAAGACTCCGGCCTCTCACGCCGGCAACATGGGTTCGAATCCCGTACGGGTCACCAAAGAAAACAGCGCGCAAGCGATGTATGATATATGGATTTAACGTGAAAAGCGTTAAAGATAGAGTCGGTGTCTATGACGATGAGGGTCCACCCGTTCCCATTCCGAACACGGTAGTTAAGCTCATTCGTGCTGACAATACTCGGAGGGCAGCCTCCCGGGAAGATAAGTCGACGCCGACACAAGTTACCGCCCACTAATACTGGGCGGTAGAAACATTCCTCCTTAGCTCAGTCGGTAGAGCATGCGGCTGTTAACCGCAGGGTCGTTGGTTCGAGTCCAACAGGGGGAGCCAGGAAAAAAGCACTTGCAAATGCAAGTGCTTTTTTCAATTAAGCGCACCTTCGGTGCATGAAAAATGAAGGCGCTTCGCTAATGAAGTGCGATAAACCGCATGAAAAGCAAAGTGTGCGCACTTCGTGCGAGCATAGCGAGCACTTCATGACAACGAAGTTGTCGCTTTATGTTTGCAACGCAAACACTTCATGAATTGAAATAGCAATCACATTTAGCGCAAAGAGCAGGGAGACACCAGTCTTCCTGCTCTTTTTCACTTTACTTGCTGACCCAAACCGTCGACCCTGCCACACACAGCCGCACCGGCTGTTAACTGGCTCGGAGCACCGCGCTGCCTGCGGCAGATGAAGCGGTGCTCTGAGCAGGAAGAAACAACGAGCATTGCGAAGCGCTCCACAGTCCTCGGTTGCTCCATATCATTCTTTTCCGCCTTTGGCGAAAACTCATTCATTACGCACCTCGTCCTCTCCCCCCCCAAAAATGTGAGCATTTTGGGATACCCCCATGCAAGGCGACTATGTTTTTGACCGTACGCATCGTTGGTTCGAGTCCAACATGAGGCAAAAATAAAAAATCCTGTCGAAAGACGGGATTTTTGTTTTGTATTATTCAATATTTATCATTCGTTAAATGCGCATGATTCCAATGAAATGCACCTTTCAGACATTTTTGAAAAATTTGTTTTGAATAAAGCACAGTTAAATATTTTAATGATTAGAATGTGACGCCTTCTCGGCTATGTGTGCCTTTAGAACAATATTTATATATTGAGATAGCGAACGATCGTCATCCTCTGCAAAAATACGTAATGTTTCCAAAATATCACTGTCAATGGTTATGCTTATTTTTTCTTTCAATGGTTTCAAAGCTATCACCTCTAGAATAATTATACGCTGAAATCTTATTTACTATTGACAAGTAGGATAAAGTAGGATAAAATAACACCGTTGATTGTCAACAAAAAATATTAAGAGGTGATTTGGAATGAAGTATTGTTCAAAGTGTGGAAAGGAAATTATGGACGAAGCGGTGATTTGTCCCGGCTGTGGCTGTGCACAGGAAAATAATGTGCAAAATAATGTGCAGGGAAATAGTGTTCCGCAAATTAAGGAAGCTTTAAGTGACATTCAAAAGGAAGCTTGGAGTAACAGTGGATGGTCACTTTTGGGCTTTTTTATTCCTATTGTGGGACTTATTCTTTATTTAGTGTGGAAGGAGACAAGTCCTTCAAAGGCTAAAGCTGCCGGTTATGGTGCGTTGATCGGATTTGTTATATCATTATTTGGCTGGTTGATTGCCGGTATATTCGCTTTAATAAGCGTTCTTTAAGATTGAGTGTATCTCCTTGCGTATTGCTTAACGCCGCTTTCGCCATTTTCTGCAAGCGGTCCGATAGGCTCTGCGCTCACTTCGAGGACCTCATAGAATGAAGTTGTCGCTTCATGTTTGCAGAACGAACACTTCATTTATTGAAATATCATTGTACTAAATGAATTTTATTTAACAGATAGAGCAGCAAGACTTTAAATCTTGCTGCTTCTTTACTTATTCGCTCTTGACTTTTCACTAAAACCGTGAAAAAAACTCTCTGTTCATGATATTGAATCAAAGGGCTTAATATGCAATAATATATTCAGAAAGAGGCGCCGCTTTCAATCATTGAAAGAGAGGTTCTACTATGAAACTGAATATAGGCGAAACGATAAAAAGAATGAGGAAAGAAAAAGAGATCACGCAGGAGGAGTTTGCACAGGTTCTCGGTGTGTCGTGTCAATCCGTGTCGCGCTGGGAAAATGGTTTATGTTATCCTGATATTGAGCTTGTGCCTACCATCGCATCATTTTTTGATGTCTCCACCGATAAGCTTATGGGTGTCGATGAAATAACCGAAATGGAAAATGTAGAAAAATATCTTGAACGCTTTCAGCTTTCCATAAGCAGGGGTGAGATAGATAAGTGCATTGCTGTTGCCCGTGAGGGGGTCGGGGAATATCCGAATAATTACATTCTGCTTGATAAACTGATGTATGCTCTTTTTGTCGCGGGTGATGATGACGGTAACATTCCGGAATGTAAAGAAAATATGGAAAGGTATGATTCTGAAATCACTGCCCTAGGTGAAAGAATTATGAAATATTGCCCCGATCAAAGCATACGGCTTGCGGCAACCGCGAGACTTGCGTTTAACCATTGTCTGCATGGGAGAAAAGAAATCGGCAGAAAAATTTATGAAACACTGCCTTCGATGGAAAACTGCCGTGAATTGCAGATATGGTGGGCACTAAAAAAAGAAGAAAAGTTGCCCTTTTTGCGCAACGCGATTATGAAAAGCTATGAAAATCTGCAAACATTTATTTGGCTTTTAGCGGATGCGGATGTGGTTGATAACGAAACAGAGCTTATTGTGTTGAAAAAAGTGTTTGAATTGGAGAAGCTTATCCTTGACGGCAACAGACCAAACAATAATTGGGGCACAACGTGGCTCAATTTTGATATTGCCAAAAGATATGCGCTTTTGAAGGATTACGATAATATGTATAAGCACCTGCATTTAGCCGTTAATGAAGCGAAGGCTTTTGATAATCGCCCCGACGAGCAGAGATACAGCGCGGTATTAGTCGGCGAAATAATCGAGCGAAAAACAGATTTCGAGACTGCTGACACAAGAACTCTTTGCGAAATACTTAGAGATAAATGGATACTGCATGATGAGTTTGATTCGGTGCGCGATACCGATAAATTTAAAGCAATTATAAAAGAACTCAGCGAATAATTTTCAGGTGAGAAAAGGCACGGGCGTCGCTACGCTCAAACCGTGCGCTTTACTTAATGGATTGGAGTAGTTATCACATTTAGAAAACAGAGCGGCAAGACTTAAATCTTTCTGCTCTGTTTTACTTTAACTACTGTTACGACTTGCATAGCTGTTTTGTTTACCGGTTCGAGTCCAACAGGGCTCAGCAATATACAGCTCGAACACTACTATTAGCTGTACAAGTCACCGCAACCGGCTGATTCAATCAAATTACTATATTGCGAATTTGAAGCTAATAGTGTATAATCATTGCATAAAGAGGTGATTATGTATGAACGAACGCTCTTTTTCAGTCAACGGTATTTCTATATATTCTTTGACAAATCCGAATCTCAGAAGCTTCTGCCTGTCGCTATATGTGAGAGCCGGCAGCATTTTTGAGGACATTTCAAATAACGGCATCAGCCATCTTTTTGAACATGTCGTTTTCAGAAATCTTAAAAATAAATACGAAAATTTTTATGAGCTCCTTGCAATGCACGGCTTGTGCTTTCAGGGTTCAACTTATAAGAAGTTTGTGAGCTTTACTATAGACGGGCCTCAGCATGAGTTTGATTTTGCTATTGAGATTTTATGCGGATTGTTTGATGAAATCAAGCTGACCTCGCATGATTTCAATAATGAAAAGGGACGGATCAAAGCCGAAATCAGAGAGAAAGATCGGCGCAGTTCACTCGATTTTTATTTTGACAGCATAGTTTGGAAAAACAGCGAAGTTGAAAAGATAGTGTTGGGCTATTGTAAAACAGTTGACAGAGTTTCTGTCAAGAAAATAAATGAGTTCAGACAAAAGGTGCTTTCTGCCGGTAATTGTTTTGTATATGCGACCGGCAATATTTCTGATGAGAACCTCGACGTCCTGAACAAAAAAATCAGCAAGCTTGATATTTGCCAAAGCGATCCGGGCTTTACGAATACAGTTACCGTTAATGACGAGTTCTTTCATAGGGAAAAGAAAATTTGGATCAAAAATAATTATTGGTACTATATTCAGATGGGATTTGATGTTGATTGTTCAAAATATCCGGGCGGAGTTTATGATTTACTTTATGCATTGCTGTTCAATGGCGATAAAGCGCTGGTGTATAATTATCTGTCCGAGGACAACCCGATCATTTATTCATATGACAGCGCTTTTGCGCAATATGACAATGTAGGCAATATTAACTTCAGCTTTGAAGTTGACAGAAATAAGATTGAGGACGTTTTCAAAACGGTTGTCGAGTTGTTAAATGCGGCAAAAGACGGTCGGTTTAACTTTGAAGCAAATCTTAATTATGAGATGTTTAATTGGGAACTGGATTTGGACAAGCCGAGCAACTTAAATTGGAATATGGCTTATTATAATCACATATTGAAAACAGAGCCGATAGATTATTCGGATGAATTTTACAGCAGATTCAGAGTGACTAAAAAACAGGTAACAGACGCCGCAAAGTATATTTTTAGAAGATGCAATATGACTGTTGCCGTAAAAGGAGACAGAAAGAAAATCAATGCGGAGGCCATTGAAAAAATTTTGGAATCCCTTGATTAAATATCCGCATATGCATAGTAAAAAACCGAGCAGTGAAAATCTACTGCTCGGTTAACTGTTTACCAAGTTTTTACTCATTCCTCCACATACCAATACGACCGCATACCGGACATATAGATTTTTCCGTTTTTCGGCACCTGCCGTATGGCGTTGAACACATTATAGTAGTCGCCCGCGCCCATGCTCGTGCAGAGCATACCGAACAGGGTCAGCGCTTTGAGCTGCGGGAATATCATGCCGAGGGCGTAGGGGATAATGCCGAAAACTATGTTCGGGAGCATGGACATAAATATGAACCTGCCCTTGCTCATCGGCTCCGTGCCGACAACGAACAGCATACCCTGCTTGAAATTAGTGTAGAGATACACATCATTTTTGAAGCAGACGGCGTGGAGCAGCTCGTGCGGAAACAGGATGAGCAGAGAGCCGAGCAGGGCTGCGCCCCAGGCTATTACAGATGATTTTCCGCGCGTGATATCCGGCAGCCTTAAATACGCCGCGACGGCGAGAACGGCAAAAATCACGAAAGAGACGGCGTTTGCGATAACAGCCAGCTTTTTCATGCTGTCCGCCTCTTTGAACTCCGTTGCGCCGGGCTTGTGCTCCGCCTGCGGCAGAGTGTTCGGGTCGAGATTGAATTTTCCCATGTAGTGAAGCTTCATGTCAGTCACCCTTTCGCAATTTTTCAATTGTTTCTTTTATTTTTTTCGGCGCCTCGGCGGGGTTGTCAATATCCCTGACCGCTCTTTCCATCGGGCACATACCGTCTTTTTGGCGGTTGACTATATATTCGACCTCTTCGCCGCAGGAATATTTTATCCCGTGCTCGTCAAAGACCGCTTTTGCTCCTCGGCTCATAACCGCGGCATATATTTCGCTTATTCCGAGCAGAACGAACAGCATCGCCGCCGCCTTGCCGACGGCCTTGTCAGCCGCCGAATATCCGCGAATATCCGCGCCGCCGTCAAGAAGCTCCATGAGCGGCGCAACTCCGCGCTTTTGGCTTATATGTATGCTGTTGCCCTTGCAGACTACGCAGGTGCAGCCCTCGCTTATCAAAATCTGCTTCGCTCTTTCAATATCGGTCATGTTTTCACCGCCCATTATTTCCCTGTTTTAAATATTATACTATAACAGCGTCCGCTTTTTCAATCGGCAATGGACAAAAAGTTAGGGCTGTGTTATTATAGTAAAAACGCTTTCGGAGGGACGCATGGAGACAAAGTATATTTTTCTTGATATAGACGGGACACTTGTCGACTTTCAGGGCAAGCTCGCGGATTCGGCGCTCGAGGCGCTGAAGGCCGCCAAGGCTAACGGGCACAAGCTCTTTGTCTGCACGGGCAGACAGCGCTCGCAGATTTATCCGTGGCTGCTCGAAAAGATAACCTTTGACGGAGCGGTCTGCTCGTCGGGCGCATATGTTATGGCGGACGGCGAGTGCATAGCCCGGCACTGCTTCTCAAAGGAGTATATGACCTTTCTCGCCCGATATTTCACTTCCCTGCACGCGCCCTACTGTGTGCAGACCGAGCATACGCTCATGCTCGAAAAATGGTGCGCGGACGCGATAGTTGCGCACTATCTCGCCGACGGCATCGACCGCGGCAAAATAAACTCGCTCTTCGGCATGACTACGGTAGTAGAGAGTGCGTCCGAGCTGACTTCCGCCGAAAAGCTCATATATTACGGAGCGCCCAAGGGGCTCGGCGAGGTTGCCGCCGACCTCGGGGAGCGCTTCGGCGTCGTGCGCTACAGCTTCGGCAACATGGGCGACCGCTGCGGCGAGGTTACGGACAGCAGATACACAAAGGCCACCGGAATGGCGGAGATACTGCGCCGCTTCGACGCGCCGAGGAGCGCGACGATAGCCTTCGGCGACGGCGACAACGACCTCGAGATGATGGACTTCGCGGAGTACGGAGTTGCTATGGGCAACGCGACGTCCGCATTGCGCGCGGCGGCGGACACAGTGACGGACGACATAAATTCCGACGGGCTTTATAACGCCTTTAAAAAGCTCGGACTTATATAAAAACAGCGCAGAAGCGGTTATTTACTCCCGTTTCTGCGCATTTTGTATGTTGCTTATTTTTGCTTTCTATGATAATATTTTATTGGCGAAGCAAAGTATGAGGAGGAAAAACAATGCAAAAAGTTAAAAGAACACTGAGCTTTATCTTGTCCCTTGTGATTCTTTTGTGCGCTGTCTGCGTCCCCGCAAATGCGGTTGCCAAGAAGGCGGAGCCGACGGGTATCTACGGCTATATTATGAAGAACGGCTATCCTACGATGTCAACCGAGGATTTCTTCAAGTATGTCAACAGTATCGACAACGCCGTTTACCTGCTCACGGGCTTCCACTTTGTGGCGCAGGATAAGTTCAACGTAGTGCTCGACGATAAGCTTGACGCCCTGTGCTCGAGCGTCGCCAGAGCCTCGGGACTCGATGCCGCGCTGATAATGAAGAGTATGCCGGAATTCAACGGCCTCGCCGTCAAGGTCAGCGAAAAATATCATATCAATGTGCCCGAGCTTCAAAAGAAGCTCAACGAGCTATCCGAAAAATACGCAAAGGAGGGCAATTCCGCTCTCTCCCTCATTTTCCGTGCTGCGGCGGTCTATTTCGGAATAATCGACGAGGCATATCTCTACTGCGTACCCGTAAAGGATTTGGAGGACACATATGAGATATATTGCCGCGTGACCTACCGCGACGGCAGGACGGAGGAGCTGCCCTCGGGCACGTATTATAACATAAAGACCCAGCTGCTCTACGGCAAGGACGACAACGGAATGGTCGGCATAGGCTATGATTTCGACGTCGGAAAGGCCATGGTCATAACGCCTGTCCATGTCTGGATGCGAAATTTCGGCTTTACCGTGGCATATGATATTTTCTGCTATATCACTCCGCTGTTCAACTATCAGACCGCGCGCATTAAGTTCAACTACGCCGGCAGCGAGTGGATGATTCAGCTCTGGAAGGGCAGATATGTCATAACAAACGGCGCGGAAATAGGCATATACAAGCGCGAGCCCGGGTCAAAGGGAACATTTTATAACTGCGTGGGCGATGAGGATATGCTGTTCATGTCGCTCGACCTCTTCCACGGAGACGACCTGCTCGTCCATCGCGACCCGATGTATCACTGGTGGCTGACGGGCTTCGCCGTCAGCAAGACGGTGTATCTGCCGCAGAGCCTGACCCTGACCGGAAGCATCACGTTTAAAGATGCAGAGATGACGCGCGTATTCTGCGAGGGAATAGAAAACAGAAACTTCCATGATATAAGCTATCAAAAGAACGGAATCACCGTGACATTTGAATGGTAAAAGCAAGAGGGGCTGCGCTCAACGCGGCCCCTCATCTGTTTTCAGTTGTCCTCGTCGAAATGGTCGAGCTCGTTTTCGCTTTCAAGCTCATCGCCGATACCGTCGAAGATGCTCAGCTCCTGCTCGAGCCTCTCGCGGAACTCGAGGAAAACCTCGTCGTATTCGGGCTCGTTGCCGGTCACATAGGTGTATTCGTCGGCGTCCTCGTCGTATTCTATCTTCATCACGGCGAACTGCATATCGCCCGATTCGATATTTTCGACGGGCAGGAGAATAACATAATTCTCGCCCTTGTGCTCAACGATATCGACAACCGACATATCGACCTCGTTGCCGTCCTCGTCAACGAGAGTGACGTAGCTGTCCTCGGCGCAGGCTTCTTCCTCGCTCTCGGGATAAAAATCAAGAATGTTGTTGTCCTCAGCCATAGCTTACTCCTTTACACATTGAATCTGAACAGCACGACATCGCCGTCGTTCATGACATACTCCTTGCCCTCGCTGCGGACAAGGCCTTTTTCTTTTGCGGCGGTCAGCGAACCGCAGGCGATGAGATCGTCGAAGCTTATGACCTCGGCGCGTATGAATCCGCGCTCAAAGTCGGAGTGAATTTTTCCTGCCGCCTGGGGAGCCTTTGTGCCGCGGGTTATTGTCCAGGCTCTGACCTCGGGCTTGCCGGCGGTCAGATATGAGATAAGACCGAGCAGGTGATAGCTGCGCTGAACGAGCAGGTCGAGTCCGCCCTTCTCGATTCCGAGATCGGTCAGGAACATCTCGCGTTCCTCTTTTTCGAGCGAGGCTATCTCCGCCTCAAGCTCCGCACAGATGGGCAGGACCTCCGAGCCCTCTGCGGCGGCTATCTCCTTGACCGCGAGATAGTGGCGGTTTGTATCAATATTATTGGCAAAATCGTTTTCACTCATGTTGCAGGCGTAGATGACGGGCTTTGCGGTGAGCAGAGCTATCTGCGCCAAAAATTCGCGCTCGTTCTCGTCGCACTCGACGTTTCTTGCGGGCACCTCGCTCTCAAGCTCGCTCTTGAGCTTCTTGAGAAACTCAAGCTCCGCCGCAGCGGATTTGTCGTTTCTCGCCTGCTTTGCAACTCTGTCTATCCTGCGCTCGACCATCTCAAGGTCGGAGAGGATGAGCTCGAGATTGATAGTCTCGATATCTCTCTTCGGGTCGATAGTCGCGTCGACATGAACTATATCGTCATCCTCAAAGCAGCGAACCACGTGTACTATCGCATCGACTTCTCTTATGTGCGAGAGGAACTTGTTGCCGAGACCCTCACCCTTGGACGCGCCGCGCACAAGTCCGGCTATGTCAACGAACTCGATTGTCGCGGGGGTTATCTTGTCCGGATTGTACATTTCTGCGAGCTTGTCAAGGCGCTCGTCCGGCACGGCAACTACGCCGACATTCGGCTCGATGGTGCAGAACGCATAGTTTGCGGACTGCGCGCCCGCATTGGTAATGGCGTTGAAAAGCGTGCTCTTGCCGACATTCGGCAGACCTACTATTCCTAATTTCATTTCAAATGACATCCTTTAAACTTATATTCATTTAATTATAACCTTTAACGGTGAAAAAAACAACCGCAACCGCGCTTTTATCAATAAAAAATTGCAAAATCTCCGCCCATGGTGTACAATAATCCCATAAGAAACTACCGGAGGCAGATGCTTTGGAACTTTCTCGCTTTTCAAGAGGTGAAATGCTGATAGGCAAGGAGGCGGCGGAGAAGCTCGCCCGCTGTCACGTTGCGGTGTTCGGGCTCGGCGGCGTCGGCTCGTATACTGCGGAGGCGCTTGCCCGCGCGGGCGTAGGGGAGCTGACTGTTGTTGACAACGACGAGATATCAATTACAAATATCAACCGCCAGCTTTACGCGCTGACCTCGACCGTCGGCATGAAAAAAACTCAAGTCGCAGCCGAAAGAATAAAGGATATAAACCCCGAATGCAAGGTGAATATCATTGACGGGTTCTATCTCGAAGAAAATTCGGCGGACTTCTTCGAGGGCGGCTATGACTATATCGCCGACGCCGTAGACACCGTTCAGGCGAAGCTGTCCCTGGCGGCAGAGTCGCAGAGGCGTGGAATACCGCTGATATCGTGCATGGGCACAGGCAACAAGCTCGACCCGACTCTCTTCAGTGTCTCCGATATCTCAAAAACCTCGGTTTGTCCGCTGTGCCGCGTGATGCGCCGCGAGCTCAAAGCGCGGGGGATAAATCGTCTGAAGGTCGTCTGGTCGCCCGAGCAGCCGATAAAGCCCGGGGAGACCGCCGAGGAGAGCTCGCGCAGGACTCTGCCCGGGAGTATATCGTTCGTCCCGCCCGTAGCGGGCATGATAATGGCGGGCGAGATAATCAAAGATTTGATAAAATAGTGTAAAGTTATATGGCTTTACAGATTCCCCGAGAGGAGACAGGTATGAAGAAAAAATTTATCCGTTCAGCGACGGCAATACTTGTGCTGATACTTGCGCTTTCCTTTGTATTCAGCGGATGTTCAGGCAAAAAGGAGGACGAGGACGGGACTACGGAAATGCCGTCCGATGCCGTTGAAGCGATACAGACTCTCAAACTACCCTATTCAAAAGCTGACAAGTTGAATCCCTTTACAGCTATGAGTATGCTCAATCAGCAGCTTATGACGCTCATATACGACGGGCTGTTCGCACTCGATAAAAATTATAATCCAAAGCCGCTTCTCGCGTCGAATTACAGCCGGAGCGGGCGCACCCTCACCGTATCCCTCGCCTCCGCGAAATTCTCGGACGGCTCGAGTGTTTCGCCCTCGGATGTTGTGGCCTCGTTTGAGAGCGCAAAAAAGTCGCCCGCATATAAAACGCGGCTTGCGAATTTCAGCAGCGCCAAGGTCAGCGGAAACAGCGTTGTTTTCTCGCTCGGCGACGATGACCCGTATGCAGTGAACTGTCTGACCTTTGCCGTCACAAAGCGCGGTTCGACCGACGACGGCGCGGCGGGCAGAGGCAGATACACATATAAATCCGAAAACGGCGTAGGCTATCTCAAGGCGAGCAACGCCCGCGGCGACTTCTCGCCGAAAAAGACGAGCATCACGCTCTACGACGTCAAGGACCTGAGTATGCTCAAATATACTCTCGCCATCGGCAACATCAGCTTCGCTTTCGACGACCTGCGCAACGGCGCATATACCCGATATTCCGCGTCAGTGGCGGATATACAGATGAATAACCTTGTCTATCTCACGTTCAATAAGAGCAGCTCCGCGCTCTCTTCCGAGAAGGTGCGGCAGGCGATAGCCTTAGCCGTAGACAGGGCGAAGCTCGCCGACGAATCGTTCCAGGGCCACGCGAAAGCGGCGTATACGCCCTTTAATCCCGATTGGAGCGCGGTTGCCGACAAGGATTATACTGTAAAAACCGACCTCGAAGCGGCGGGAAAGCTGCTCGACGAGGCGGGTTATACCTCAAAAAACGACGCAACGCGCGCGGACGCCAACAAAAAACAGCTCGCGCTCAGGATAGTTGTCAACAAGGATAACGGCTTCAAGGCGGCAGCGGCGCAGAGCATAAAGGAGATGCTCGAAAAGCTCAAAATCTCCGTCACGGTCAGCGAGCTCGGCGAAAAAGATTACCGCGCGGCGGTAGCCTCCGGCAAATTCGATATGTATATAGGCGAAGTCAAGCTCACCGATAATATGAGCCTTTCGCCGCTTCTCAAGAGCGGCGGCAGCGTCGCCTACGGCATCAACACCTCGGGCGCTGCGAGCACCGCATACTCGGCGTTCCTTTCGGGCTCATCCGATCTGAATACCTTTATCGAAGCGTTTAATGCCGATATGCCGTTCGTGCCCCTGTGCTATCGCTCGGGAATAGCGATATACACAAGAACGCTCAAATACGGCAACAAAAATCATATCAATGATATCTATGCGGACATAGACTCGTGGGATTTCCACTGATACCGACAATATAAATTCAACAGGGCTTCCGAATCAGACGGAAGCCCTGTGCTTTTATGTTTTATTCTATATTATTGCGTCCTCGGGACTCGGCTCACTGCCCGTGAGTATCGCATCGGCGCACTCATTGAGCTTTCTGAACAGCGAGTTCTTTTTCATTATCCGAGATGGGATCGAGATAGTTCCCGCAACTAAGCGGTAATATGCGCTGTCTCTGTCAACGCGGTTCATGCCGCCGTCGAGGAACGAGAGCAGGACGCCGTGCACTATGTCTATGACCCTCATATCCGCAAGCTCCTCGGCGTCCTCTTTTCTGAGCACCTTGCCGAAGGTCAGGCGGTTCACTTTTTTATAAAAGCTCATCACATCGGATTTCAGCAGCAGCTTTGCAACGGGCTTTACAACAGGACGCAGAGCCGATATCTTTTTGCCGTTTACGCCGAGCGCGTCGAGCCTCTTGCCGAACTCCTTTCGGCTCTCGAGTGCGCCCTTGAGCGGCAGGTCAATGAGCTGCGTGGCGTGCGCTCTCAAAAATTCCTGCGCGTCCTCCGCACCCTCGAAGCTCTCAAGGTGCTCCGTGACTATGTGCAGGCGGCTGTCATCCGTCACTGTTACGTTGACTATCGGCGCGGGATAGCCGCACAGCGAGCCTACGTTGACCTCGGTTATCGGATTGCCCGCGGGGGAGACGAAGGTATCTATCCGCTGAATGTGCGAGTGGCCGACGAACATATACCGAAGCCCCGCGTCCGCAAGCTTTGAGGCGACTTCCTCGCGGTCGCCGACGCAGTGGCCGCTCGTTATGAACGGGTGGATGTGCGCTATGAGCAGATGGTGCTCCATGCCTATTATCAGCTGACCGTCCTCTTTCGCTTTGCTTATCTGCTCCTCTATCCACGCCATGTGGTCGGGAGTGTAGCCCGCGCGCCCCTTGCCGTTTTGGTCATCGTTGAGGGCGAGCAGTCGAACGCCGGGCGCAAGCTGCGCGACATATGAATATATGCCGAGGTGAGTCTTGAATGAGCTTATCGCGCGGTCGAGCCCGAACTCGCGGTAGAAGTCGCTGAGCTCCTCGTGCGAAACGGTCTCCACGTCGTTTGTGACCTCGGCGTTCGTAAACCTGCGCGGGTTTTCGTCGCAGCACCAGTCGTGCGTCGCGGTTATGACATATACGGGAACGTGCTTTTGAAGCTCGCGGAGCTTTTCGCGGAATTCCTCGTGGCAGACTCGCTCGCCGTCGTCTGAAAGGTCGCCCGCTATCATTACGGCGTCGGGCGGATTTTCGAGTATCTTTTCAAATGCCGCGTCGATTATCTCGCCCGTCTCCTCAAGGCACTTCTGATCCGAGCCGCTGCGGTAGGCATAGGCCTCGCCGCCGTCGGAAAGAGTGCGCGAGAAGTGGTGAGTGTCGGCTATGAAAACGAAGCGTGGATTCATTTTGTCTCTCCTGCGCTCTGAAGCTCGGCGGCCGTCTCTGCGGCTATCGAGGCGCGGCGCTCGGCGATATCGGACATCATCTTTCTGTGTCCGTCGCCGGTGATATTATAGAAATGTATCGGGATGAGCATGAGCAGATAGCCTATTGCGGGGACGATCGTCGTCATCGCAAACAGCGCAAGATTCGTGTTGTGGTTCTGAATAAGCGAGCCCTCGGTGTGGCTGACATAGCCGACTATGCCGAGAATCGCAATGCCTATAGACGAGGCGAAGGTGTTCTCTATTTTTCCCGTGAAGCTCATTATCGAGAGCATGATTCCCTCGACGCGGCGGCCTGTTTTCCACTCGATGTAGTCGACGGTCTCGGCCTCCATCTCCTTTTGCATGAGGTTCTTGAACTCAAGCGGAATAGTCGTAAGACCCGTAAAGAGGATGACGAGTATGGCAGTGAATATCGACGCGGACTGACCCTCGGGCTTGTTTATCAGTCCGCCGTAGGTGGTCAGAGCAAAGAGCAGATGAAGAACTATAGCGGATAAGCAGCAGATTTGGAAGAACCTGCGCGAGTCCGCGCGCTTGCCGAGCTTTTCGACTATCTTGGGCACCAAAATGCCCGCAAGCAGGAAGCCGGGGAACTTGATAACGTCGATAAAGACGTTGTATTTTCTGTTGAAGATGAGGTCGGCTACGAAGTAGAACGAGATCTGCTCGGGAATTTTGCAGATAAGGAAGAAGATATTCGCAAAGAAGAGCATGAGCAGGGGACGATTCTTGAACAGGAGCGCAAAGCATTCCTTGACGCTCGGCGTGTCCGACTGATGCTGCGCACGCTCGCGGGTGTTGCGGTATGTCAGGCGCGTGAGAATGACTATGAACACCGCGGAGATTATCGCGGAGGTCAGATAAGCCTGCGGGGTGTGATCCTTGAAATAGGGGAGCAGAGCCGCGCCAGCAACAAAGACCTGTGGCAGCGCGCCGACTACGGAGCGGACGATGGAGCTGACTCCGAACAGCTTAGTTCGCTCGATTCCGCTCGGGGTTATCGAAAATGCCAAAGCACCCATCGGGATGTCAAACGCCGTGTAGGTGACATCGAGCATGACGAAAAGGAAGGTCGTATAAACGATGTTGAAAATCGGGTTAGCGTCCGCGCTGCCGATGAAGAACAGCACCATGACGAGTGAAACGAACAGCGGAGCCCATCTGATATACGGGCGCATCTGACCGTCTTTCGTCCTCGTCTTGTCAACGATAACGCCCATCATCGGGTCGTTTATCGCGTCGAAGATGCCGCAGAAAAGCCGGATTTTTGACGCGACTCCCATGGGATTTTCGAGCTTCTTGAACAGCACGTCGGTCAGGAAGAAGTTTATGTACTTCGAGCTTGTCATGCTCGTGTTCATGCCCTGAGCGCCGCGCCCGAGGGCATAGGAGAGCGTTTCTTTCCAGGTCAGTACGGTTTCTTCGCCGACATCGCTCTTAACGATTTTTGAGTTGAGAAAATCGGATATTTTACTCACTTCACCATCTCCAAAAACATTAGTTAAAACAATTACGCAATTTTATTATATAACCTGTCTTTGTAAAAAACAAGAAACAAATGCATAAAAAATGTCCGATTTAGCCTAAAAAATAAAAAACATATATTTTTTATGTTGGAGTTTACTTTTTAATCCTATCTTGTTATTATATACACGGAGAATACTAACCCGGAAACGGAGGAAATGAAATGTCAAAAAAAATCAAGGTAGCAATAATCGGCTGCGGAGCGATAGCCAATTCCGCGCATATCCCCGCCTATATGAAGAACGAAAAGGCGGAGATAAAGTATTTCTGCGATATTATCCCCGAGAGGGCGGATGCCGCCGTGGAGAAATACGGCTGCGGAAAGGCCGTATATGACTATCATGAGATACTCGACGACCCCGAGCTCGATTCTGTTTCGGTCTGCACCCACAACGACCTGCATTCGGTCATAGCGATAGACTTCATGCGCGCCGGTAAGGATGTCCTCAGCGAGAAGCCCGCCGCGCGCGTGCTCTCCGAGGCGCTCGAGATGCAGAAGGTCGCACATGAGACGGGCAGGATTTTAAGCATCGGCGTGTGCAACCGCTTCGGCACCGCGGTCAATCATATAAAGGATTTGATAGACACGGGCGAGCTCGGCGAGGTCTACCACGTCTATGCGAGCTTCCGCGCAAACCGCTCTATACCCGGTATCGGCGGAGACTTTACGCGCAAGTCGGCGTCCGGCGGCGGCACGCTCATAGACTGGGGAGTTCACTATCTTGACCTCATACTCTACTGCTGCGGCGAGCCTAAGCCCCTGACCGCGTCGGGCGAGGCATTCTGCAAGCTCGGCAAGAACATAAAGGACTATGTCTACACGGGAATGTGGGCGGAGAACACCGCAGACATGGACGGCGTTTACGACGTTGACGATTCCGTCACCGGCATTATCAGAACAGACGGCCCTACAATAAGCTTCAACGGCGCATGGGCGGAGAATATCGGCGAGAGCGAGACTTATATAGACTTCATCGGCGACAAGGCCGGCATAAGACACCAGTATTGCGGCGGATTTGTCCTCTATTCCGTCAAGAACGGTATGCTCCTGCGCAGCGAGCCGAAGTTCAGGTCGAAGAATTTCTACGAGGAGGAGATAAACTCCTTTGTCGACTGCGTCATAACCCGCGAGCATAACCGCGCCGACATAGATTTGGCCATAGCCACCTCCAAGATAATGCAGGCGATATATGACTCGTCCGAGCTGCACAGAGAGGTCGTTATTGACTGATTCCTTGAAAAAAAGCGGAATTTATGGTATACTCGCCCAAAGAGGTGATTGAATGAAGATCTCCACAAAGGGACGCTATGCAATGCGTCTGCTTATCGACCTTAACGAAAATCAGGGCGACGGCTTCGTCGCTCTCAAGGATATAGCACAGCGGCAGAGCATCTCTAAAAAATATCTCGAGCAGATAGTGCCCGCGCTCACGGCCGAGGGTGTTTTAAAGGCCTCGCGCGGCTTTCAGGGCGGCTACCGCCTTGCCCGCGAGCCGGAGGATATCCCGGTAGGCGAGGTGCTCAGGCTCACCGAGGGCAGCATTTCGCCCGTGGCGTGCCTTGACAGCAGCCCCAACGAATGCCCGCGCTGCACGGATTGCCTGACCCTCCCGGTCTGGCAGGGGCTCGAACGCGTTATCAACGAGTATCTCGACGGCGTGAGCCTGCGCGATGTCCTTGACGGGAACGTAAAATAAAATATGTTTTTCGGGAGCCGACGCGCCAAATGTGCCGGCTCCCGATTTTTTTGCGGGGGACACGCATAGATATGTAGCAGACGCCAAAAAAAAGGAGAATGAAAATGAAACGAATTTCTGCCTGTCTGCTTCTGCTCTGCCTGCTCTGCTCATGCACCGTCCCGCCGCAAAAGCCGTCGGACACGACGGATAAAAGCCTGACGGAAACTGCGGAATACACGCCGGGACCCGATGAGCTGCGCGCCGTTTGGATAAGCTGCTACGAGCTGCCGGACGCTGCTCAAGGGGAGGAAAAATTCCGCGGGGCGGCGAACGAGATGTTTCGCAATATCGCCGATATGAAGCTGAACACCGTCTTTGTCCATGTCCGCGCCTTTGCCGATGCGATATACCCGTCGAAGCTTTTCCCGTGGTCAAAATATTCCTGCAGGGGGAGCGACCCGGGCTTTGATCCGCTGAAAATACTTGTCGAGTGCGCCCACGGAGCGGGGCTGAAATTCCACGCATGGATAAACCCGTTTCGCGTCTCGTCCACCGAGGATACCGACTCTCTGCCGCAGGGCAGCCCCGCCCGAAAGCTTCTCGGCACGACTGCTGTTATCGGGCTTAAAAACGGAATATATTTTGACCCCGCGTCCACCGATGTCCATGCCCTGATATATGACGGAGTGCGCGAGATACTCGACGGCTACGACGTTGACGGCATACACATCGACGACTATTTCTATCCCACGCGCGACGGGAGCATAGACCGCGCGGAATACGAAAAATATGTCTCCGACGGCGGGGAAAAGGGACTTAGCGAGTGGCGGCGCGACAGCGTCAGCGCGTTTGCGGCGGGACTCTGTGCGCTCGTCAAGAGCTACGGAAGCAATAAGATTTTTTCGATAAGCCCCGCGGGGAATATCGACGGCAACGAAAATGTGCTCTTTGCCGATGTCGAGCTGTGGCTCTCGACTCCCGGCTATGCGGATTATATTATCCCGCAGATATATTTCGGCTTCGAGAATCAAATCCTGCCGTTTAAAAGCACCGCCGAGCGCTGGGCCGAAATTTCCGACGGGCGCGTAGGGATAATCTGGGGACTCGCCGCCTACAAGTGCGGAACACGGGACAAAAACGCCAAAACGGGGAGTTGTGAGTGGACGGAAAACACGGATATCATAGCCCGTCAGCTCTCATTTGTCCGTTCGCTCAACGCCTATTGCGGGTTCGCGCTCTTTTCTTATTCATATATGTTCGAAAAAATCAACGAAAACGCAAAAAAAGAAATGAAAAATCTCGAAAATATGTTATAATATAAAGAGTATTGTTATAAATTGGGGATATTGTGACCATTTTAGGCAAAAAACTTTTCTGACGGAGGGCGAAGAAAAATGACGAAGGGAAAGAAAAATGCCATAATAATTATGTCTGTGGCTGTCCTGCTGCTTGTCAGCATGGCGGTTGCCGCCGGCATAGTCGGAACGGATAAAATGCTGGCGCTTATAGGCGGCAGAAAACCCGATACAACCGAGACGACAGGCACTACAGACGGCAACGTTCAGTTTGTCTCGTCCCGCCCCGCAAAGGTGTCGGCGGTCTTTGTCAAAACGGACAAGCTCGGGCTCTCTGCCTCGGCCGACAAAAAGTCAAATTCCGATTTAATAGCCAAAGCGGCGGAGAATATAAAAAGCAAGGGCTTCGACGCGGTGTTTGTTGAAGTGCCCGAGGAGCGCGGCTTTGTCTGCACGGACGGCAAGCTTGACGTGCTCTCCGTGTTCGCCGAAAAGGCGAAGGAGCAGGGGTTCTATATCTGCTTTGTCTACGGCGGCACGGAGTTCGGCAAGGATGAGCTCGCCTCCCTCGGAAGCGGTTTTGACTGCGTGGCTTTTTCGGGCGATATGACCGCCGAGCAGAGAAAGAATGCCGTAGGCGTTCTCCACTCCGAAAACAAAAAGGTCAGCGCGGCGCTCTTTGCCGATGACACCGATGCGGCGGACTGCGCCTCGGTGCTCGACTCAAGATTTGCGGATTTTCTTATAAGCTTCCCCGCGGACAAGGCCTCGGCGGGAGAAAAATATGCCTCGGCGCTCGAGCGGGTCAACGACATTGCGCGCGCATGCGGGCTTAATTTCGCGGCGTCTCTGCGCGCCGACCTCTTCGCGTCCGGCGGTACGGACGGGGCGATGATGATAACCGAACAGCTCGACTCCTGCGAGTCGCTCGACTCCTGCATGGGCGCCGTTATGTATGACTATGAGCTCTTTTCGTCGGACAGCTCGTTTGCCTCGACGATTCTTAAATATATGGCGGAGCAGACCCGCGAGGAGCTTGAAAAGGACTTTGAGCTGAGAAACTTCAGCGGCAGCACAAGAACTACCAACGAGTCCAAAATAACCTTTACGGGCTCGAGCAGCCCACTCAGCCCATTGAAGCTTAACGGAAAGGATGTCAAGCGCGAGACCAACGGCGATTTCTCCTTTGAGACGGAGCTCAAGGTCGGAAAGAACGAGTTCAGCTTTGAGCACAAGGACAAAACATATAAATATACCGTCACATATGAAATAAAAATACTTGATTCGATAACCCCGACTCAGTCTATGGAGGTTCCGGGCGGGAGCAGCATCACCGTCACCGCAACCGCGCTCAAGGGCGCTGATGTTACGGCGAGCCTCGGCGGCACAAAGGTAAAGCTCAAGCAGCAGTCGAATTTTGTTCAGGACGAAAACGGCACGAAGCTTGACGAAACCTCGGATTTCGCCGTCTACAGCGGAAAGATATCAATTCCTGAGAGCACCTCAAAGGTTCAGTCCCTCGGACGCATCAAAGTATACGCAAGCTTCAACGGACTCTCCGCCACTGCGAGCGGCGCGAGCGTCAGCGTCAGCGCGGTTATCCCGACTCCCGAGCCGGAGCCTGCTCAGCCGGACTCGACAGAGCATCCGTCGACCGAAAAGCCCTCGGATACTACATCTCCCTCGAATCCCGACTCTCCGTCGGATCCGTCCAAGCCCTCCGACACAACGGAGTCTCCGAGCACGGGCGGCAGCGTCGATTTTGACCCGTCGAAGATGCTCACCCCATACGCCTACGCAGGCGTTTCGGGCAGGTCGAAGATGTGCGAGATAATTTCGCTGTGCGAGACTATGCCCGCGAATGTTGTCGATGACTGCGTGCCGTTCAGCTCTCCGCTCCTGGCGGGCACGTTTGACTATATTTCGAGCGAATATACCTACGGCGGAAGCAGATATTACCGCCTTGCAAGCGGCAAGAACGTGCTCGTGAGCAAGACTAAGCTTATATCAAAGGGCTATAATCTTCCGCAGAACAAGGTCTCTGTTGTCGCAAGCTCTTCAAATTCCGACGCGACAACGATTAAGTTCGGACTCACCTGGAAGGTGCCGTTTAATGTCGCCGTAAAGAATCAATCGTATCTCCCGTCGTCTCAGGCGTCCGGCGGCTCGCTCTATGCCGTGACCGCGTTCAACGGAAAATATCTCGACCTCACCTTCAGCCATTCCGGAAATGTCGAGGGAAAGGTCAGCGTTTCGGGCAGCAAGATAGTCTCCGCCGCCTCGTGGATACCGGACACTAAGGCAAAGACTCTGACTCTGCGCCTGACTCTCAGAAATCCCGGCAAATTCTACGGCTATTCTATAGGCTATACCTCCGATGGCTGCCTCACCCTCAAGGTCAAGGCGAAGCCCTCCGCTTCGCTCAAAGGAAGCGTTGTTATGATAGACGCGGGTCACGGCGGCAACGACTCCGGCGCGATATGCGCCTATAGCCCCGGCAGCTCGAAAAAATACGAGAAGCAGATAAACCTGCTCCTCGCCAAAAAGATAAAGGCGAAGCTTGAAGCGCGCGGAGCAACGGTCATTATGACAAGGTCGGACGATACATATGTCTCCCTCGACAACCGCGCAGCCATGGGCAGAAAGAAGAATCCCGATATGTTTATCGCCGTCCACTGCGACTCGAGCGAGAGCGCGAGCCCGATGGGAACGAGCGCATATTACTATCAGGCATATTCGTTCCCGCTGGCGTCCGCAGTGCATAAGCGTATAGTCTCGACATATAAGAACAGCATATATTCGTCGGCAAGCTCCGCCACGCTCAAAAAGATAGACCGCGGCACGAATATGTATCCCTTCCGCGTTACGAGGATAGAGGAGTGCCCTGCAGTACTCATAGAATACGGCTTTGTCAGCAACATCAGCGAGTGCAAGCTCCTCTGGTCGGATTCCGTCCAGGAGAAGCTCGCCCAGGCGACGGTGGACGGAATAGCCGATTACATAGCCTCAAACTGATTTCGGCTCCAGTTTTCTTTTGAGCGCGAGGCAGAGATATTCCGCAGGAAAATAGAGCATAAACCACGCCCCCGAAAACGGCAGGCAGATTTGTCCGAGAAAATTCATCGGCATATGCGAATAGTCCCAGACGTTTTTTTCGAGCAGGATATTGAATATCACTCCGACGGTAAGCTCGACGCAGGTTATAACGAGCGCACCCGTCAGACCGCCGATAACAGGGTGCAGTGCCGCGAGCCAGTCGCTAAGAATATAGAAAATCAGCAGCACCGAGCCGCCCGCCAGGGACATCGACCAGTGCGTGTAGCCGCGAAAAATCACCTCGATGAGGTTATATATCACCGCACCGAGGAGAAAGACAAAGATATAACGAAACCCGTTTTTCAATATCATCACCGAGCTTATTTTTGACCGCAGACGCACCGATATTCCGCGTTTGCGGCGGTGGAAAACCTTTTCAAAAAAGGAGAATATCCGTGTTCAAAAATACGTCGATAAGAAATAAACTTGTTGTGTCGAATATGCTGATGATTATTATTCCGATGATCATCATCGTTGCGGTTATTATGATTACTACGTCGTCGATAACATATTTTTCGACCTCGAAAATGTCATTTGACCCGTCGTTCGGCTCTTATTTGCTGTACAAAACGCAGTTCAACGTCTCGTTGCTCGAGGACAAAATGAAAAGTCCGGACGAGAGCGACGGCAACAAGCTCGGCGCAATGGACAAAAAGCATATCGCGCCGCTCAGAGCCGGAATAACAAAGTCCGAGGGCGGCATGGAAAGCAGAATAAGCGACGCCGTTCTCGATGCCTGCGCTAAGATACAGAAGGACGGCTCGGAGATCATGATCCTTGCCGGCGACGAGATAATATACAAGACCGTCGAAGCGGACGTCTATGAGATGGTCGGTGCGGTTATAGATATCTGCGGCAAGAGTCTGAGCGACATAAACAGCCCGTTTGTAACCTCCGACGACAGCGGAACGGTCGTCACCGACGTCTTTTCCATAGAGGGCGAGGGCGTTGTGAAGATAATCGTGGTCAACAAAAAATTAAGCGCGATAGTCAGCTCCGGAATGTACAACGGCAGCACGGGAAAGCCGATAAGAGGAAACAACATTTTTACAATAGCGGCGGTCGTTGCGGTCGTTGCGATAATCATAACAAACGGACTGCTCGTTATTTTAATGCTCAAGAGTATCATGGAGCCGCTGTCGATACTCCAGACGGCGACCCACGAGCTGCGCGACGGAAACCTTGACTATAAAGTGCCATACCGCTCGAAAAACGAGATAGGGCAGGTCTGCGCGGACTTCGAGGAGATGCGCCAGCGGCTCAAGGAGTCGGTCGAGCAGCAGCAGAAATACGAGGATAACAGGATGCAGCTCGTCGCCGGAATCTCGCATGACCTCGGCACTCCGCTTACCACCATAAAGGGCTACGCCTCCGGCATACTCGATGGCATAGCCGATACGGATGAGAAAAAAATGCGCTATGTCAGCGTTATTTACGACACCGCGCAGGGCATGGACACCCTTGTCTCCGAGCTCTCCATGCTCTCTAAGCTCAGCCTCGACAAGATTCCGTTCTATTTCGAGAGGATAGGCGCGAAGGACTTCTTCGACGAGTTTGCGTGCTATGCTTCGGACACCCTCGGCGAGGCGGGCATAGAGTTTATTTATAACTTCGAGTGCGACGGGGATACCGATATAAACATAGACCCCGCGCAGTTTAAGCGCGTGCTCAACAATCTTATCGATAACAGCCGCAAATACGGCGCGGAGGACGGGACGGCAAAGATAATGCTCTCGGTCGCAGACGGCGAAAAGGGGCGCGTTGAAATATGCGTCGAGGACAACGGCCGCGGAGTCCCCGAGGACGAACGCGAGAAGATTTTCGAGACTTTTTACAGAGGCGATAAAGCGAGAACGGGCCCGAAAAAGGGAAGCGGTCTCGGACTTTCGATAACAAAACAGATAACAGACCGCCACGGCGCTTCCATCCGCGCGGATGAGAGCGAGCTCGGCGGACTCAAGGTGATAATAGATATGCCCAAGGCGAAATAAAAAAGGAGAGAAGGATAAAAATGAGCAAAAAAATTCTTGTAGTCGAGGACGAAAAAAACATAGCCGAGCTCGAGAGAGACTATCTCGAAGCGAACGGCTACACCGTCGAGATAGAATTCGACGGAAAAAACGGACTCGACAAGGCCATCGGCTCGGACTATGACCTCGTTATCCTCGATGTCATGCTCCCGGGTATTGACGGCTTCGAGGTCTGCCGCCAGATACGCAAGCACAAGGAGTGCCCCGTGCTCATGGTCTCCGCAAAGAAGGACGAGATAGACAAGATAAGAGGTCTCGGCCTCGGCGCGGACGACTATATCACAAAGCCCTTCAGCCCCTTGGAGCTTGTTGCGCGCGTCACGGCGCACATCGCCCGCTACGAGCGCCTGACCTCAAAGGGAGAGGAGCCGGTCAACTATGTTATCAACGTCGGCAAGCTCTCGATAGATACCCACGCCCGCCGTGTCTTTGTCAACGAGAAAGAGGTCACGCTCACAAACAAGGAATTCGACCTGCTCGCGTTCCTCGCCTCGACCCCGAATGTGGTTTACAGCAAGGATGATATCTTCGATAAGATATGGGGACTCGACGCGATAGGCGAGACCTCCACTGTCACCGTCCACATCAACCGAATCCGCGATAAAATCGAGGCGGACAGCTCAAATCCGCAGTATATAGAGACAGTCTGGGGAGCGGGCTACCGCTTCAAGGCATAAAAAAAGAGACTGCCGCCGAAAACGGCAGTCCCGTATACTTTTTGCTTTTCAGCCCTCAAGCTCGGCAGTCCAGTCGAACGAAAAGGTCTCGCCCTTTTCGAGCCTCTCGATGCCGCGCTTTTCGGCTATTGAGCCCTTTTTCTCGTGGCTGTCATTTATGCCGTACCACGGCTCTATGCAGACGTAAGGCGCGTTGGGCTTCGCCCACAGACCGAGATGCGGGGCTTTGCCGAAGGTAAATTTCAGCGTCCTGTCGCCGCATATGAGGCGCACGCTCTCCGAATTGAGCCCCTCGAAGATGAGTACGTCCTCGTCGAAAAGATGCTCGGTGAGCCTCAAAGTGCGTCCGTTTTCAAGCTCCGCGGGGAAAGTCCCGTCCATGATGAGCGAACTTGAGTCTATCTTCATCACGCGGGCAGTCTCGGGCTTTTCGAACTCCAATGCGTCGCCGATTTTGCAGTTGAAGGCCGGATGAGCGCCGACGGAGAAGTACATCTCGCCGTCGGTTTTGTTTATGACGGTGCTCGTGCAGGTGAGCGCCCGACCGCTTACCGAATAGGTTATAAGCAGCTCAAACTCGAACGGATAGCTCTTTCTTGTCGCGTCGCTTGACGCAAGAGAGAAGGTCATGGAGTCACCGCTCTGCTCCTTGAATGTGAACACCGAGCGGCGCGCAAAGCCGTGCTTTGCCAGCTCGTATTCACGCCCGTTATAGCTGTATTTTCCGTCCAGGAGCTGACCGACTACAGGAAACAGCACCGGGGCTCTGCCGTACCAGACGGACGGGTCGCCCTGCCAGAGAAACTCCTTTCCGTTTTTTCTGAGCGTGATAGAGTGAAGCTCCGCTCCGCTGTCCTCCGCGCTGACGCGAAGGAACTCATTTTCAATAGTATATATCATATGTTTCCCTCCCGCAGTGACCCTCGGGCCACTGATATTTATCTTCTGTGAACTATTTTATCACCGAACGCAAAATAAATCAATTCAAATCCGAAAGGAAGCGGCTTTAAAATGAAGGTTTATGTTATCCACGGTCCCAACATGAATATGCTCGGAATAAGAGAGCCGGATATCTACGGCAGGCAGACCTATGACGACCTTGTCGAATATATCCGCGCGCGCTGCGAAGAAAACGGCATTGAGCCCGAATTCTTCCAGTCGAACCACGAGGGCACGCTCGTTGATATTATTCAGCAGGCGTATTACGAGAAGGCGGACGCGATAATAATCAATCCCGCCGCCTATACGCATACGAGTATAGCCATACACGACGCTCTGAAGGCGGTCGGCCTGCCGGCTGTAGAAGTGCACCTGTCAAACATTTCCGCACGCGAGGACTTCCGGGAAAACTCATATATAACCCCCGCCTGTGTTAAAACATATATAGGCTTCGGTTTCGAGGGCTACGAAAAAGCCGTGAGGCATTTGAAAAAGCACTATTCCGAGGATTGAAGAAAAAAGTTTACAAAGCGTTAACCGATTCCCGGTCTCTTTGATATAAAATAAACTCAAGAGACAGAAGACTTATCGGGGGAAGAAGATGACAGGCTATATCAAGGCGTTCAAGCCGGAGCTCAAGATAAAGGACTATGAGCTCTACAAAGGCGTATACTGCTCCGAGTGCAGAGTACTCGGCAAACTTTATACCCCGATAGCGCGGATGCTTTTGAGCTATGATTTCACCTTTCTCTCGATAGTCCGTTTGGCGCTTCGGGAGAAGTGCTCAAAGTTTGAAAACGGACGCTGCTGCGTGAATCCCGCGAAGAAGTGCCTCAAGTGCACCGAGGATGCGGAGCTTGAACGCAGCGCGGATGTGGTTATAATCGTATCCTATTACAAGCTGCTCGACGATATCGCGGACGGCGGATTTTTCAAACGCCTTGCCTGCAGGCTGATAAAGCCCGCGCTCTCGCTCATGCACAGAAAGGCGGCGAAGCGGCAGGAGATGCTTGACCGCGCCGTTGCATCCGCAATGAAAGAGCAGGAGAAAATCGAAAAATCCGGCACCGCTTCGCTCGACGAGGCCGCCGACCCGTCGGGCAAGATGCTCGCCGCGATATTCTCTCAGGGCTATTACGGCGAGGACAAAATGCAGCTTTGGCGCTTCGGCTATCTTCTGGGCAGATGGATATATCTGCTCGATGCCGTAGATGATATAGAAAAGGATATAAAGAGCGGATCGTACAATCCGCTCAAATCAAGATTCCCGGACGCCGAGAGCGTCTCGGGCGAGGATTTTAAAAATTTTGCCGCAGAGCGCCTTGACCTCACGGCGGGCGAGACGGCAAATGCGTTGGACGAACTGAAGCTCAACCGATTCGGGGATATAATCGAAAATATTGTCTGCGACGGAATGCTGTCTTCGCAGACCGAGATATTAAAAAAGAAGCAGGGAGGTGCGAAGAATGAAGAAGAATCCGTTCTCGGTGCTCGGAGTGCCGGACACGGCGAGTGACGAAGAAATAAGAAATGCTTACAGAGAGCTTGCCCGCAAATACAGCGACTTGTCGGACGACGGCAAAATGCAGGAGATAAACGACGCATACGATCAGATAGTCATGCTCAGAGGCGGACTCGGCGGCTCGTCGTCCTCATCGTCTTCGCGCTCCTCGTCTTATGCGGGCAATATGTCCGATTTGTCCGATATACGTGAAAAGATACGCGGCGGAAGAATAGAGGATGCCCTCGTTCTGCTCGACGGTATACCCGAGCAGTATCGCACGGCGGAGTGGTACTATCTCAAGGGCGCGGCTCAGCAGAGGCGCGGCTGGCTCGACTATGCGTCGGAAAACTTTGACCGCGCGTGCAGCATGGATCCGAACAACCGCGAATATGCGGCGGCCAAGGAGAATCTCGACGCGTCGAAGAACGGCGGCTTCCGCAGAGCCCGCAAATCGTCGAGCGGATGCAGTGCCTGCGATGTTTGCTCCGGTCTGCTCTGCGCCGACTGCTGCTGCGAGTGCATGGGCGGCGATCTTATCCCTTGCTGCTGAGGATTGATCTTGATATGAAACAGGAAATGAAAAGAACATCCAAAATAGCTCTCAGCGCCGTCTTTGCGGCGCTGTCTGTCGCTCTGATGGCGTTAGTCTCGATTATCCCGAATCTCGAGCTGGCGCTCCCCGCGATATCGGGTCTGTTCGTCGCGGTCATAGTCATTGAAGTTGACAAAAAATGGGCGCTCGGCGTGTGGGCGGCGGTGTCCCTGCTGTCGCTGACAGTCGTTCCGAATAAAGAGTCTGCGATAATCTACACGGTCTTTTTCGGCTATTATCCCGTGCTCAAGGCCGTGCTGGAGAGCAAAACGCCGCGCGCAGTCGAATATATTATAAAGATTCTGACCTTTTCGGTCGTTATGTCGCTTTCGTATTTTCTGATGGTAAAATTTATGGGCATCGATCCCGACCTGCCGGATTTCCTCGGCAAGTGTGCGATACCCGCGATAGCAATTCTCGGAATTATTACCTTCCTGCTCTATGATTACGCGCTCTCAAAGCTCATTACGTTCTACTGTCTGCGCCTGAGCAAAAGGCTCAGAAAGATACTCAAATAAAAACGCACTGTTAGTGCGGTGTTTGTAAAACATAAACCGACCTGTTGCTCATGGGTCGGTTTTTTATGTTATTGCAAGGCGCCTTTTATCGGTTCGGGCAATTGGGATTTGCGGTGCCGTTTTTGTTATATCAATTCTCCCTCGCACAGGTCATCGCCGCAGGCGGTGATTTTTACTTTGTGCAGCCCGTGCGAGCAGCCGCTCCTTACCCTGACGGGCGTGTAGTTCGCCGTGTAGCCCTGAACACTGCCGTCGCGCAGCTTCTCCTCAAACAGCACCTCGACCGTCCTGCCTATTTGCGAGCGCAAAAATTCCCGGCGCACTTCGTTAGCCGCCGCTATCATCTCGCGGCTTCTGCGCTCTTTTTCGGCGTTTTCTATAACCTCGGGGAACTCCGCCGCGCGCGTGCCCGCTCTGCGTGAATAGGGGAACACATGGACTTTTTCGAAGCCTGTCTTTTTGACAAATTCGAGTGAGGTCTCGAAGTCCTCACGCGTCTCGCCCGAGAAGCCGACCATAACGTCGGTGGTCAGCGTCGCGTCCTCAAACTCGTCTCTGAGCCTCTTGCAAAGCTCCTCGTATTCGGCCGAGGTGTAGTGGCGGTTCATGCGCTTCAGAGTCTTGTCGCAGCCGCTCTGGAGCGATATGTGAAACTGCGGGCAGAGCTTTTTGCATTCGGCGAGCCTTTTTGTAACTTCCGGGGTCATGTGGTCGGGCTCGAGAGAGCCGAGACGCACGCGCTTTATCCCGTCAAAAGAGGCGGCGAGCTCCACGGCGTCGCAGAGATTCAAACCACAGTCCGCGCCGTAGGCCGAAAGATTTATGCCGACGAGGACTATCTCCGAGAAGCCCTTCTTTTCGAGCGAGGCTATCTCTTTTCTTATGTCCTCAAGCGGCTTTGAGCGCACCCGTCCGCGCGCGTAGGGGATTATGCAGTAGGAGCAGAAGCGGTTGCAGCCGTCCTCAATTTTGACCGTCGCCCTCGTGCGCTCGCGGAAGTCCTCTATCAGCTCGCCGGAAAATTTTTCGCCGCTTTCGTGCTCTGAGATACGCACTATTCTCTCGCGCGTGCGGAAAAATTCGTCTATCATATCGGGTATCTGCCTGTTTGAGCGGTTGCCCGTGACAATATCCGCCTGAGTCAGCAGCCGCGCGTCCTCGGGGAACGCCTGCGGCATACAGCCCGTGAGCACTATCACGGCGTCAGGGTGCAGCTTTTTGAGATGGCGCACATTCTGTCTCGTTTTGCGGTCGCTCTCGGCGGTTACGGTGCAGGAGTTTACTATATAGACATCCGCGTCCTCATTAGCCCCGACGCATTCGAAGCCGCACTTTATCAGCGCCTGTTCCATGGACTGCGATTCATATTGATTGACCTTGCACCCGAGGGTGCAGAATGCGACCTTCATATCATCACCGCGGCAAAAGCCGCCCTTCCTTTGAGTTTTGCAGTGAAATTATACAGCATTTCGCGCTCTTGTGCAAGTCCGACGGGCTAAGAAGCGGTCGGGCGGCATATATCTTTAATGCTGCTTATATTTGTTTTTGATTTTCGGGAGATGATGTTATGAACCGTAAGCTTAAAACCGCTCTGTGCGCCGTGCTCGTCCTGCTGCTGACGCTCTCCTGCTGCTGCGTCGGCTTTGCCGATGAGCCCATGCCCGTCACCGTAAAGGCGAAGGCGGCGGTGCTCATGGATGTCGGCACGGGTAAAGTCCTCATGAGCATGAACGCCGACGAGAAGCTCTATCCAGCATCTGTCACAAAGATAATGACGTTGCTGCTTGTGACCGAAGCGCTCGACAGCGGCAAGATAACCCTCGGCGACACCGTCACCGCCTCATCCTCCGCCGCGTCCAAGGGCGGCTCGCAGATATGGCTCAAGGAGGGCGAGCAGATGACCGTCGAGGAGCTGCTCAAGGCGACCGCCGTCTACAGCGCCAACGACGCCTGCACCGCTCTGGGTGAGCTGCTGGCGGGCAGCGACGAGGCTTTTACCGCAATGATAAACGAGCGCGCCCGTCAGCTCGGCATGAAAAATACCCATTTCGATAACTGCACGGGGCTCGACGATACGACTACAACGCATCTGACGACCGCCATGGATGTTGCGATAATGTCGCGCGAGCTGCTAAAGCACGAGAGAATAACAAAATATACGACCATATGGATGGACTCCCTGCGCGGCGGCGCCACGGAGCTTGTCAACACGAATAAGCTCGTCAGATTCTATAAGGGCACGACAGGGCTCAAGACGGGCACGACCGCAAAGGCCGGGTGCTGTGTCTCGGCGAGCGCAAAGCGAGGCAACACGCATCTTATCGCCGTAGTTATGGGCAGTCAGACGAGCGACGACCGCTTCTCCGGCGCAAAGGCCATGCTCAATTGGGGCTTTGCGAATTATTCGACTGTAACGCCTCGGATAGACCCGTCGCTGATAACCGATGTCGCTGTTATAGGCGGCGTTGCCGACTATGTTCACCCGGCTCTGCCGAAAGCCGCGTCCGTGCTCGTCAAAAAGGGCGACGAGGGGAAAATCAAGACCGACGTCGAGCTGTGTATAGATGTTAAGGCGCCCGTAGAGAAAGGGCAGGTGCTCGGTAAAGCGGTGATTCGCCTCGGAGACGAAAAAATAGGGGAGTACAATATTATAGCCCCGGAGGCCGTGCGCGCACTGACATTTAAAGATATTTTCTTCCGTCTGCTGAAAGCTCTCGCCTGAAAAATTGTATAAATAGACAAATTGAGTCCCCGCTTTTTGTCGGATAATACAAAAAAGAACGGTAATTCATATTTGTAATAAAAAGTAATTCGCAGGTGTTATAATTAGCTCGTGCGTTTTAGGGAAAAAACAAAAGAAAAGAGGAAAAGTTTGTGAAAAATTATTTCAGCCGGCTCATGTCGAGCGCGAAGAAATGGGAGTTCATCGTATGGTGGATATTCCGTCTGATTATGATAGGCGCGATGGTGAGCCTCCTGTTTACCAACCCGCCTTCTGACTTGCCGAAGACGCAGATGGCGCTTCAGCTGACCGCTAATCTTATCGGAATGTTTGCGTGGGAGATAATTCAGGCTCTGCCCGAAAAGAACTGCCTGCGCCAGCTCCCGGCTTATTGCCAGACCGTCGCCTCCGTCGGTCTGCTCCTCGCCTCGTTCGGCGGCGCGTTCCTGAATTTTTACTATACAATTTTTATGTGGGATAAGATTCTCCACCTGCTCGGCGGCGCCGAGGCGGTGTTCATGGGCTATGAGCTTGCAACTGCCATGCAAAAGCGCGACAAGAAGCAGTGCGACCTGCCGATAGTCCTGCTCTGCGCTCTCGGCTTCTCGTTCTTTATCTCCACCTGCTGGGAGCTCTTCGAGTTCAGCTTCGATCAGTTCGCGGGCGGCGATTCCCAGCATTGGTCGTATGAGCTTGCACAGGCTGCGAACAACACGAGGACCTTCTTTGACCCCAGAGATCCCGCCCGTTTCGCCCTCATAGACACCATGACCGATATAGTCTTCAATACTCTCGGTGCATTGCCGTTTTATATCATACTTAAAATAGTGCCTTATCATCATAGGGGCAAGAACAACGTCAACGATATGTTCGCCCCCAAAGGCGCGGAAAAGGAACTTGTAAAGGCAAAATGAGCTTTCGCTGTCCCGTATGCTCGCAGGAGCTTAAAAAAGAACAGAAGATATGGGTGTGTCCGCAGGGGCACACATTCGACATAGCCGCAAAGGGCTATGTGAATCTGCTGATGAGCAACTCCTCCGGCGCAAAGCGCCACGGCGACGACCGCCTGATGATAAACGCGCGGCGCGATTTTCTCTCAAAGGGCTTCTATGAGCCTCTGCGCGAGGCGCTGTTTGAGGCGCTTTCGGCGGAATTTCCGCGCGGAGGCACCTTGCTCGATGCGGGCTGCGGCGAATGCTGGTACACCTCATATTTTAAGCGCAGACTCGATGAAGCGGGGCTTGAGCCGAATGTGCTCGGCGTGGATATCTCCAAATATGCGCTCGAAAAAGCGCCGAAAAGCTGCGGAGTCGAACGCGCGGTTGCGAGCATATATAAGCTGCCCGTGGGCGACGGCGAATGCGACGCGCTCGTCAATATATTCGCGCCCGCCTGCCCGCAGGAGTTTTCGCGCGTGCTCAAAAAAGACGGACTGTTTATAAAGGCGATACCGCTCGAAAAGCACCTGTGGGAGCTCAAGAGCGCTGTATATGACGCACCGTACGAAAACGAAGTTCCGCCGCATGAGACGGAGGGATTTCGGCTTGTCGGCGAAAAGAGGCTGTGCTACAGCTTCACGCTCGAAAGCGCCGAAGATATCGCAGACCTTTTCAATATGACGCCGTACTGCTACAAAACCTCTCGGCAGGACAGGGAGAAGCTCGAAAAATTGAGCTCGCTCGAGGTCGGAGCACAGTTTTGCGTGCTCACCTATAAAAAGCTGTAAGTCTTTGCGGCATATAATTTCATACTTTTAAAATCCCTCGGCTTATTTTTCCGAACCGGGGGATTTTTTCTGTTCTTTTTAGCGTTTGTTATTGTAAAAATCAAGTTTTCGTCGTATACTAATCCTGTATGGCAATAGGCGGGTTTCCCGCGTCAAACACGGCCGACAGGGAAAGGAAGTAAAAATTATGCAGCTTGAACTTAAAAGACCAGAGGACTGTATGTTCGATGAAATATCTCTTGGAGAGATAATGCTCCGTCTCGACCCGGGAGCGGGCAGAATAAAGAATTCCCGTTCCTTTTCCGCTTGGGAGGGCGGCGGAGAATACAATGTCGCCCGCGGCCTGCGCCGCTGCTTCGGGCTGCGTACCGCAGTCATAACCGCCCTTGCCGATAACGAGGTCGGCAGGCTCATAGAGGACTTTATTCTTCAGGGCGGAGTCGATACCTCGTTTATAAAATGGATGAGCTATGACGGCATCGGCAGAAATGTCCGAAACGGGCTCAACTTTACCGAGCGCGGCTACGGTATACGCGGAGCCGTCGGCGTGTCCGACAGGGGCAACACTGCCGCCTCTCAGCTCAGGGCCGAGGATGTTGACTGGGATTATATTTTCGGCAAATTGGGAGTCCGCTGGCTGCACACGGGCGGAATCTTTGCCGCTCTCTCCGAGACGAGCGCAGAGACCGTTATAGCCGCAGTCAAAAAGGCCAAGGAATACGGCACCGTCGTCTCCTATGACCTCAACTACCGTCCCTCGCTCTGGAAGGGCATAGGCGGACTTGAAAAGGCTCGGCAGGTCAACCGCGAAATCGCAAAATATATCGACGTCATGATAGGCAACGAGGAGGACTTCACCGCCTGTCTCGGTCTTGAGGTCGAGGGTAACGACGCGGGACTCAAGAAGCTCAATGTCGAAGGCTATTGCAAAATGATAGAGAACGCCGTCAAGATTTATCCGAATTTCAAGGTGGTTGCGACTACGCTCAGAACCGTCAAGACAGCTACTGTCAACGATTGGAGCGCCATCTGCTGGGCGGACGGTAAGCTCTATGAGGGCATGAAGCTCGATGCGCTCGAGATATTCGACCGCGTGGGCGGAGGCGATTCGTTCGCTTCGGGACTTATCTACGGACTTATGACCGAGGGAGAGCCTCAGTATGCCGTCAACTGCGGCATAGCGCACGGTGCGCTGGCTATGACCACGCCGGGCGACACCTCCATGGCGAGCAAGCGCGAGGTCGAGGCCGTTATGAACGGCGCGGGCGCAAGAGTGCAGAGATAAGAGAGGAGAGTAAAAAATGGATAAAGAACAAATACTTACTAAAATACAGGACTGCGGCATTGTCGCGGTCGTCAGAGCGGAGAGCGCAGACCGGGCGAGCAGAATCGCCGACGCCTGCATAGAGGGCGGCGTTGCGGCTATCGAGCTCACTTTCACAGTGCCCCATGCGGATAAGGTCATAGAGGAGCTTGCAAAGCGCTACACCCCCGAGCAGATGATTCTCGGCGCGGGCACGGTTATGGATGCGCCTACCGCGAGAATAGCCATGCTCTCGGGCGCAAACTTTGTTGTCAGCCCTTATTTTGACCCCGAAACAGTAAGAATGTGCAACCGCTACAGGGTTGCCGTCATGCCCGGAATAATGACCGTCAAGGAGGCTGTCGCCGCCATGGAGGCGGGCGCGGATATCCTCAAAGTGTTCCCCGGCGACGTCTACGGGCCGAAGATAATAAAAGCCATAAGAGGGCCTATACCCTACGCGAAGATGATGCCCACGGGCGGAGTCGATGTCGATAACGCCGCCGATTGGATAAAGGCGGGCGCAGTGGCGGTAGGCGCGGGCAGCTCGCTGACGGCGGGCGCAAAGACCGGCGACTACAAAAAAATCACCGACACCGCACGCAAGTTTATTGAGAATATAAAGGCGGCGCGCGAGGGAAAATAATCCCGAAAAGAAACCGAAAGCAAAGGAACCTATATGTTTGTAGATATTGCGAAAATTAAAATAAAAGCCGGAAACGGCGGCGACGGCGCGGTGACCTTCCACCGCGAGAAATATGTCGCATCCGGCGGACCCGACGGCGGCGACGGCGGCAAGGGCGGAGACATCATATTCGAGGTCGACGATAATCTTGCCACTCTTGCGGACTTCCGCTATAAGAGAAAGTACAGCGCGCCCGACGGAAAGCGCGGCGACGGCGGACGCAGGCGCGGTAAAAACGGCGAGGATCTTGTTATCAAAATCCCGCGCGGAACGATAATCCGCGAGGCGGAGTCGAACGCGGTTATGGCGGATATGTCCGAAAAGACCTCGTTTGTTGCCGCAAAGGGCGGCCGCGGCGGCTGGGGCAACACCCATTTCAAGACCCCGACCCGCCAGACTCCCCGTTTCGCGAAAAGCGGCACTCCCGGCGAGGAGTGGGAGGTCATACTCGAGCTCAAGCTGCTTGCCGATGTCGGTTTGCTCGGCTTCCCGAACGTCGGAAAGTCCACGTTCATTTCCGTAGTCAGCGAGGCAAAGCCCATAATCGCCGACTATCATTTCACAACGATAACTCCCGTCCTCGGCGTTGTCACCATGGGCGAGGGCGAGTCGTTTGTCGTCGCGGATATCCCCGGACTTATCGAGGGCGCGAGCGACGGCGTGGGACTCGGCCACGAGTTTTTGCGCCATGTTGAGCGCTGCCGAATGCTCCTGCATATAATAGACGCTGCGGGCAGCGAGGGCAGGGATCCGATAGAGGACTTCGAGAAAATAAACGCCGAGCTTGAAAAGTTCGACCCCGAGCTCTCGAAGCTTCCGCAGATAGTTGCGGCGAATAAGATAGACATGGCCGACGAGGCTCAGATAGAGCGCCTGCGCGAATATTTTACCTCCCGCGGCTACGAGTTTTATACCATGTGCGCGCCGATTCAGGAGGGCACGGCCGAGGTCATAAACGCGGTTGCCAAGCGTCTCAAGACTCTGCCGCCGATAAAGCGCTACGAGACGCAGGAGATACCCGTCGAGATGTTTGAGCGTCAAAAGGACACGGGCTTTACCGTCCGCGAGGAGGACGGAGTTTATATTGTCGAAGCGCCGTGGCTGCTCAAGATACTTCAGTGCACTGACATGGACGACTATGAGTCGCTCCAGTATTTCCAGCGCGTGCTCCATTCGAGCGGAATACTCGCAAAGCTCGAGAGCATGGGGATTCAGCAGGGCGACACCGTTGAAATATACGATTTCGAATTCGACTATATGCCGTAACGGAGGCTTTTCACTTGATAGGAATAAGCGAAGAACTGAAAAATACAGACCCGGATTTGCTCAGCCCGCTGACTCTTGCGTTTGTGGGCGATACGGTGTTTGACCTGCTCGTCAGGGGTAATCTCGTCATGCAGGCGAACCGCCCCGTCGGCAAGCTGCATCCGCTTGCGGCAACGAAGGTCTGCGCCGCCGCTCAGGCGCGAGACGCGCACGATATCGCGCCGCTGCTGACCGAGCGCGAGGCGGATATCTATCGGCGCGGCAGAAACGCGCACACCGGAAGGATCCCCAAGAGCGCAAGCTCCGCCGAATATCACAGCGCAACAGGTCTCGAGGCGCTTTTCGGCTGGCTGTATCTCAGCGGTCGGGATGACAGGATAGAGGAGCTGTTCGAACATATCATCAATATGGAAAAATGCGATGAGGTGAAGCGATGAAAGGGAAAAGCAGAAGGAAAGAGACCCTGAGCCCCTACGAGCGCCGCAAGAGACGCCTTGAAAAAAGGTTTTCCAACGCGCCGAAAACAACGGGGCAAAAGATAGCCTGCGCGGTCATAGACAATATATGCTGGATAGTCGGCTGCTCGCTCTATTCGATAGGTGTCGTGTCGTTCGCGCTGCCCAACAGCATCGCGCAGAGCGGCACTACGGGACTTGCGATAATAGTCAACCACCTTTTTGAGTTTATTCCGCTGGGTACTGCGAACTTTCTGCTAAACCTTCCGCTGATGATTTTAGCCCTTGTTTTTATCGGCTGGCGCTTTGTCGCAAAGACACTGTGGGTGACGGCAATACTCTCCGCCCTGCTCGATCTTTTCGGCAGCTTTATGCCGACCTATACGGGCGATAAGATTTTGGCGGCAATATTCTGCGGCGTGTGCACGGGCGCGGGGCTTGCGGTGGTCTTTATGCGCGGCGCGACCACGGGCGGCACGGATATCATAGGCAGGCTCGTCCACAAGGCGTTCCCGCATATCCAGATAGGCAAGGTCATCATGGCGGCGGACGCTTTGATAGTTATTCTCGGCGCTGTTGTGTTCCGCTCGGTCGAGTCGGCGATGTATGCGGTCATAGTTATTTTCGTCAACTCCCGTCTGCTCGACTATATCCTCTACGGCACGGGCAGCGGAAAGCTGCTGCTCGCCGTGACGGAGCACGCGCAGGAGATATCCGACGCGATAACCTCGAAGATGGGCAGAGGAATCACAATTCTGCCGGTCAAGGGCGGCTACACGGGCAAGGAGAAAAGCATGGTCGTCTGCGCCGTGAAGAAAAACGAGGTGCCCCACCTGACGAAGATAATCAGGCAGGTGGATACCGAGACGTTTATAATCATAACCGAAGCCGGTGAAATTCTCGGCGAGGGATTCATTGCGCCCGGAGTCAACTGAATAACAAAGCGCGGAGGCTTTTTGTGAACCTCCGCGCTTTTTTAAAATTTTTTCCAAAACAGGTGAGAAAATCCGCAGACTTCTGCGACAATATAAGTGAAAGGCGGGACGCCGCCTCGAAAGGATTGATCCAATGCACAACGGTGAGAGTAGCTACCGCCGTTTTGTCGAGGGCGACCAAAGCGCGTTTGACGAGCTCATGGACGCCTATCGCGACAGACTGATATTTTTTATCAAGGGTTATGTCGGCTCCGCGGAGGAGGCGCAGGACATAGCCATGGATACCTTTGTCGAAATTCTTGTGCATCCGGGGCGTTTTCGCTTCAAAAGCTCGTTCAAGACCTACATATATTCCGTCGCAAGGCATAAAGCTGTCGATTTTCTGCGCAAAAAACGCACCGTGCCGGACAGCGGAAAAGAGATTTGGGACGAGAGCGCCATTGATTCATTCTACAGGCGCGAGGACGCGAGAACCGTGCGCGAATGCATGGACAGACTGAACGGCGATTACAGAACCGTGCTGTATCTGGTTTATTTTGAGGAAGTGGACGGCGACGGTGCGGCAAAAATTATGGGCAAAAGCAAAAAGCAGCTTGCGAATCTCCTCTACAGGGCGAAGCAGGCGCTTAAAACCGAGCTCGAAAAGGAGGGCTTTTGCTATGAAGACAGATAAAGAATTCAGAGATGAAGTTTATGCCCGCGCTTCAAAGGAGCGGGCGAGAATAAAAAGACGCAACCGTGTTATAATGACCGCCGTGCCGTGCTTTGTTATCGCAATTGCCGCCGCAGCGACAGCGGTTTATTGTTCGAATTTGCTTCCCACGAAGGATGCGGCGCCCATCTCTGTTGCCGGATATAATACTTCGGAGAAAAATGCCGACAGTCTCGACGATACGGAGCAGACTCCGACCGAGGTGCAGAAGCCGGGCGGCACAGGCGATTTTGCCTATGAGACGGTTGCGGAGGGTGCAGCGTCTGCAAAGAACAACGAAACGGCAGTTCCGACGAAAAATAACGACAAGAAGGGCGAATCCGCCGCCTTAGGCTATGACTTTAAGGCTTTTTCGGATAAGACCGAGTCGAATAAAAACGGCACGCACGGCATTCCCGACGTTATAGTGATAAAGAGCAAAAAGGAGCTTGAAGAATATCTCGCGGCTCAGGAGAAATACGGAGCGCTGAGCGAAGAGCTGAAGGCGGAGCTTTTGAGCAAGGATGACGGATTTTTCGGCAGAAACACCGTCGCCGTCATAGCGGCGGACAGCGAATACGAATTGGTAAGCTGCCGCGCCTCGGACTCTGACGGCACGCTCGCCGTCTCTGTCAAAAAGAAAGAAAACGCACAGGGAGTCGGCTGCCATATGCTGCTGACCGTATATAACAGACAGTTTCACGACGTTGTTCTCACGGACGCGTAAAACGAAAGGGGAGGAAAGAAATGAAGCTCAAAAAATTGGCGGCTCTTTTACTCTGCGCCGCAGTTATGCTGCCTCTTGCAGCGTGCGTAAAAAAGCTGGGCGGTTCGGAAAATTCGAGCGGCACGAGCAGTTCGGAGAGCACTACGGTGACTCCGACAAAAGACAAAGATACCTCAATAGTCGCTACCGATAAGAGCCGCAAGGGTCCTGCCGTTCAGGATCTGATGAAGGGTATAACCAAGGGCAAGGGTGTGTCCAAAAAGCCGGACAGCCGTTTTGAAAACGCCGCCGCATCGTTTGCGCTCGACCTTTTCAGGGACGAGTACAAGTCGGGCAGAAAGACCCTCGTTTCGCCCCTCTCCGTTTTTACCGCGCTCGCCATGACGCAGAACGGAGCGGAGGACAGAACTCTTTCGGAGATGCAAAAGACCCTCGGCGGGCTTGACCGCGATGTTCTGAACGCCTATATGAACGCATATCTCGCCGAGCTCACCGGCAAGGACAGCGCGCTGAAATGCGCAAACTCTCTCTGGATAGACAGCAGGCTCGATGTCAAGACCTCTTTCCTCCAGAAGAACGCGGATTTCTATTCGGCGCAAGCCTACAAAGCGGATTTCACAAGAAAAAATACCGTAAACGAGATAAATTCGTGGGTGAACAAAAACACGAACGGCATGATAAAGAAGCTGGTCGACGAGTTCGACCCCCTCACGGTCATGGTGCTCATGAACGCGCTCTGCCTCGAGGCGGAGTGGGATGACCCCTATACCGACAACTGCGTGCGCGAGGGCACGTTCAAAAATGCCAAGGGCAATCTCGTCAAGGCGGAATATATGTATTCGCAGGAGACGGAATATATCGAGACCGAGAATGCCACGGGCTTTGTCAAATATTATAAGGGCGGCAAGTTTGCCTTTGTCGCGCTTTTGCCGAACGAGGGCACGAGCATCGACAGCTATATCGCCTCGCTGACGGGAAAGGGATTTCTCGGTGCGCTGAATTCGAGAAAGAATACTCGGGTCAACACGCAGATGCCGAAGTTCAAGTGCGAATACAGCAACTCGCTCGTCGACACTCTCAAGAAAATGGGCATGAACACGGCATTTGACGGGGACAGGGCAAACTTCTCGTCCATGGCTACCTTAAAGAACGAAAATATTTACATAAGCGATGTTATTCACAAGACCTTTATCGAGGTTGCCGAAAAGGGCACACGCGCAGGAGCGGCGACTGCCGTTATCGCAGCAAAGAGCGCAGCAATGCCTGTCGAACAGCCGAAGGAAGTAAGGCTCACAAGACCGTTTGTCTATGCGATAATAGATACCCAGACCAATCTGCCGCTCTTTATCGGCGCGCAGACGGATATTTAAGGAGGTGCGCCCGTGAAAGTCAAGAAAATGCTGGCTGTTTTCATGAGCGTTCTGTCGCTTGCCGCCTGTATTTTACCGTTTTCCGGCTGCGGAAAGACCGTGGGAAAAGTTTATAACAAGGGCGTGAAAAGCGGCGCTGTACGCGACCTGACAGAGGGGGTTTCAAAGAACGAATCCGCCTCAAAAGCCCCCGACGACGAATTTAAAGCCGCCGCCTCATCGTTTGCGGCAGAGCTTTTCAAAGATAACTATTCAAAGGGCAAGACGACGCTTGTGTCGCCGCTGTCCGTGCTTACCGCGCTCGCGCTGGTGCAAAACGGCGCTCAGGGCGATACGCTCGCCCAGCTTGAGCAGGCTCTCGGCGGACTTGACCGCGACACGCTCAACGCCTATATGCGCGCCTACTGCGACTTCCTGACCGAGAGCGACGAGCTGAAAATCGCAAATTCCGTCTGGACGGACAGCAGCGCAGAGGCAAAGCGGGCTTTCCTGCAAAAGGCGGTGGACAGCTACTCGGCGCAGCTTTTCTCAGCGCCCCTGAGCGACCCGAAAACCGTAGAGAGCATAAACTCGTGGGTCAAAAAGAACACCGACGGCATGATTCCCAAGATAATCGAAAAGGCGGACCGTTATGCCGTTATGATGCTTGTAAACGCCATAGCGTTCGACGCGAAGTGGGAAACTCCGTATAAGAGAAGCGATATAGAGAAGCTTGAATTCACCTCGTATTCCGGCAGCAAAAAGAAAACCGACTTTATGTGCTCGACCGAGAACATATATCTCAAGGACGGCGGCACGGTCGGTTTCATGAAGCCCTATAAGAACGGCCGCTTCGCTTTCGCGGCGCTGCTGCCGGATGAAAATACGGGCATTGACGATTATGTCGCGTCCCTGAGCGGAGATAAGCTGATGAAAATTTTCTCGTCGGCTAAGCGCGGCAATGAAGTCAATGTCAAAATGCCGAAGTTCAGGGCGGAGTACAGCGCGCAGCTTATTGATACGCTCAAAAAGATGGGCGTGAAAGACGCATTTGACAGCAAGACTGCGGACTTTTCCTCGCTCATAGAGAACAGAGATGCCTATATTGCAACGGTAGTCCACAAGACCTTTATCGAGGTGGATGAGAACGGCACGCGCGCCGCCGCGTCAACACTCGTCGGCGCCGATACAATGAGCCTTATGGAGCCGTATAGCGTGTGCCTCGACCGTCCGTTTGTCTATATGATAGTGGACACCGAAACGAACCTGCCGCTGTTTATCGGCGTGCAGACCGAAATATAAAATATAATACGATACCTCCACCTCTATTTTCCCCCAAATAGATGACCCCGCCGGTTGACTTTACCCGGCGGGGTCGCTTACTTTTATGATTATATTTTACTGCCGATAATTTTTCAGTTCTTCCGCTTCCTCTATCTCTATCTCCGGATCCTCTCCGAGAACCGGCGGCGCGGAGTCCGCGGCGGTCAGCTGCTTTATCCATTTTCGGCTCTTGAATCTTATCAGGCAGAGTACGGCTTTCGGCGTGTCCTCCGCGAGATACATCGCAATTATCAGCACATAGAACGGAACGTCTGTCAAAAATCCGAGCGTGGTCACTATCGGTATACTCAATAAAAACAGCGCGCCTATGTCGAGGAACATTCCGATTTTCGTGTCTCCGCCGGCTCTGAATATGCCGACCACGCAGACATACGAGATGTTTCTGACTCCTATCCACAGCGAGTAGATGAGCAGGAGCGTCGACGTCATCTGCCGGGCGCCCTCCGTCTCAATGGGCAGTATCCGCAGCAGCGGATTGCGCAGGAATATCATGGCGACTCCCGTCAGCACTCCGAGCAGGGGAACGAGCTTTATGAACCGCTTGCCCATGGAGTAGGCCTCATCCGCCTTGCCGGCGCCGACCGCCTTGCCTGTCATTATCGAGCAGGCGTGGCAAATGCCGACGAAGAAGACGAAGGCTATCTGTTCTATCGAGCTGAATATCGTATATGCGGCGTAGTTTTCGCTGCCCTGACGCGCATAAACCATGGCATAGACATTGGTGCCTAATCCCCAGAGCAGCTCGTTGAGCATTATCGGGGCACAGACACGCAGGAACTTCTTGAAAAATTCGATATCCTTCTTAAAAAATTCGCCGATCGGCGCATGAATGATATTCTTTTTCGCGTTGCCTATCACAAAGAGCAGCACCGCCTGAACGACCATGGCTATGGCCGTCGCTATCGCCGCACCGCGAAGCTTCAGTGCGGGGAAGCCCAGCTTGCCGTATATGAGAATGTAGTTGAGCACGGTGTTTGTCGCAACGGACGCTATCGAGCAGGCGAGCGGCGTGTGAACGTCCTCGGTCGAGCGCATGACGGTGCTCGTGACAAGCGAGATGGCGACAAAAATTCCGTAGGGCGCAACGGCCTGCAAATACTGCACTCCGGCGGCTATGACCTCCTCCTCGGAGGTGAAAACGCGCATCATCTGCTCCGGGATTGCGAGCACCGATACAGTGTATAATGCACCCACGGCAAGCGAGAGTATGAGCCCTATGCCGTAGCTGCGGCGGATGCTCCGTCTGTCGTTTATGCCCCAGAACTGCGCCGTCATTGTCGCCGTGCCGGAGCTTATTCCGAACAGGGCGAGGTTCAAAAGGAAGCCCCAGCGTCCCGCGACACCTATCGCCGCCGTGCTGACGTTGCCGAGTCCCACGGTCATTGCGGTATCGACGAGCTGAGCGCATGAGGTCAGCAGCTGCTGGAGGGCGATGGGTATCGCCAAAGAAAACATTTTTTTGTAGAAACCCGAGCGGGTCGAATTTGACATTTGACTGTTATTATCTCCTGTTTCTTATTCTTCGATCGCGGCCTTTGCGCTGTTTATTCCGTGAAACACGGTCATATCGAATTTCGGCTCGCGGTCGTAAGTGTAAAGTCCGTTTTGCTCCTGCTCTATGTCGTAGAGCTGCGTGTAGCAGAAGCCGAACATCAGCTCGTTGCCGAGCAGGGCTTCGGTGAGCCCTCTGTATCTCTCGATAAACTCATTCTCTGTCCTTGGCGCGTTGCCGTAGCCCCAGGCATTTTCGTCCTGCTCGCCGACGACCCATTTTATGCCGCCGTATTCGCTGACGAAGGTGGGCTCGCCCGCGTATTTCTGGCGGCTGTCGTGCCTGTCAAACAGAGTGCCGTCCGAGACGAGCTTATCGTAATTTTCTTTGAATATCTTCGGGTCCTGCTCATAGTCGTGAACGTCGAAGATATCGCTCATAACATGGAAATTTCCGCTTGTGTCGATGCACGGGCGGGTGCTGTCGAGCTGTTTTGTGATTTTGTAAACCGTTTCGAGCAGCTCGTCTCTCTGCTGTCTTCCGTCGTAGTCCCAGGTTTCATTGAACGGGCACCAGCCGATTATCGACGGGTGATTGAAGTCGCGCTCCACTTCCTCGCACCATTCGGGCAGAATCCCGTAAATCGCGTCGGGCGCAGAATAGTCAAGTCCCCAGTTCGGGTATTCGCCCCAGACCAAATAGCCCATGCGGTCGCAGTGATAGAGGAATCTCTGCTCGAACACCTTTTGATGCAGTCGCGCCCCGTTGAAGCCGGCGGCTAAAGATATCTCGATATCTTTTATCAGATCGCTCTCGTCGGGCGCGGTGTATATGCCGTCGCGGTAGAAGCCCTGGTCGAGCACAAGACGCTGAAAAACCGATTTGCCGTTGATGAGATATTTGAATCCGTCGAGGCGGATGTCGCGCAGACCGAAGTAGCTCTTTACCGTGTCGCCGCCGAAGGTGATAACAAGGTCATAGAGCCTGCCGCAGCCGACCTCCCACAGGTGCTTTTCGAGCAGCTTTATTTCGCCCGAGACGCAGCCCGCCGAGCTTTGGCAGTCGCAGATGCCGACTATCTTGCCGTCGTAGAGAACATCTATTCCGAGCTCACCGCTGCCGCAGAGCTCGCAGGAAAAGGCGACGGAGGAGTCGGTCGGGTTCGGGAAAAGCTTTATGCTTTTTATGTAGCTCTCGGGCACGAACTCGACCCATACGGTCTGCCATATGCCCGTTGTGCGGGTGTAGTCGCAGTCGTGCGAATGAAGCCGCTCGCTCTGCTTTCCGCGCGGGACGAGCGGATTTCTCACATCGTCTCGGGCTTCAACGGCTATCGAGTTTTTGCCGACTCTCAGAAACCTTGTGATGTCTCCGGAAAACGAGACGTAGCCGCCCTTGTGGTGCATGGCCTCTTCGCCGTTTATATAAACCGCAGCGTCGTAGTCAACGGCGCCGAAGTGCAGAATAACTCTGCCGTTAAGATTACTTTCGCTTATTTCTATGTCGCGCCTGTACCACACGCAGTTTAAAAAATCGGTGTTTTCGACGCCGGAGAGACGGCTTTCGGGACAGAACGGGACGATGATTTTTGATTTGAGGTGCTCGGCGTGCTGAAGCCCGCGCTCCCTGCCGCTGACGCTGTTGTCGATTTCGAATTCCCATTCGCCGTTGAGGTTGAGCCAGTTTTCTCTTTTAAATTGCGGATTCGGATGCTCCGCTCGCGGAATAAAATTTGCCATTCATTTATTTCCTTTCAAGATATATTACTTACTGAAATATGTCGCCTCAACCATCGCGCAAAGCACGTGATAGACGGGGAGAGTCAGCTCCTGAACCTTAAACGTCTCGCTCTCGGGCAGGCGCAGACAGACGGTGCACAGCTCGCTCATAAGGCTCGGCTTCTCGCCCGTTATGCCAATGCTCTCTATGCCCATGGCGTTTGCGACCTTGACGGCGTTTACTACATTTGCGGAGTTGCCGGAGGTGCTCAGCGCAATCAACGCGTCGGGGCTCGAGGAAGCATATGCCCAGACCTGCTGAGCGAATATCATGTCGGCCGCTATATCATTTGCAAAGGCGGTGTTCAGTCCCTCGTGCGCGCTGAGCGCAACTGCGGGCAGTGCGCCCTGAAGATGATTTGCGAGATACTCGCCGTCCTTTATTTTCGAGAAAGCCTCTCTCTGCTTGCCGTCAAGCTCTCTTGTGAGCAGAAAGCCCTTCATCAGCTCGCCGACTATGTGCTGCGCGTCCGCCGCGCTTCCGCCGTTGCCGCAGATAAGCAGCTTGCCGCCGCGGTCATAGCAGGTGCACATAACGTCATATGCGCGCTTTATATCCTCTCTTATACTCGCGAGGGCGGGGTAGCGGACAAAGAGCTCTTCGAAAATTTCTTTTTCTCTGTTCATGTTTCTCCTCCGTTTGCCGCGGCGTCGAGCGCGATTACAAGCGACGCCAAGTCGCCTATCTTTTCGCCGAGCCCTGCGGGAATTATTTTGCATTCCGCCGTCTGCCTAAGAGCCTCGCGGTGCAATGCTTTTTCCATGCTGTCTCTGAGAAGCTGCCCCGAGCGGGCGAAGATGCTGCCGATTATTATAGCCTGCGGGTCAAGTATATCGGCGATTATTGCGAGTCCCTCGCCGAGCTTTTCTCCGCAAATTTTATATACTTCAATAGCCGTTTCGTCGCCGTTTTCGGCTGCCTCGGCGGCGATTTTTGCCGTTATGCGTCCTATTCCCTCGGCGTCCTCGCACATGAGCGTGCTCCCGCCGTTTTCAATGGTTTTTCTCGCCATAGCCTGTGCGAGACGGCCTATTCCGCCGCCGCTGCAAAAGCCCTCGAACGAGCCGCGCTTGCCGTAGCCCACGGGGCCGTCCTCGGCGATTCTCATATGTCCGACTTCGCCCGCCATGTCGTTCGAGCCGCTGTAAAGCCTGCCGTCGAGTATAAGCCCCGCGCCCATGCCCGTGCCGAAGGTCAGGAAAACCATGTTGCGCAGTCCTTTTCCCGCGCCGAACCTCCATTCGGCGAGCGCACAGGCGTTGGCGTCGTTTTGCAGATAAGCGTCAAACCTGAACCGCTCCTCTATCATGTCGACTATCGGCACGCAGTCCCAACCCGGGAGATTGGGCGGAGAGAGGATAACGCCGCGCCTGCTGTCAAGCGGACCGCCGCAGCTTATGCCCGCGCAGAGGATATCCTCGGGAGAAAGCGCGTTTCTTTTGAGCAGCTCTTCAACATTGTCAAGCAGCTCTGCGGTCACGGCACGCCAGCCGCGCGAGACTCTTGTCTCGAAGCGAAGTTTGTCTGTTATTATGTCCTCGACGCCGCCATGAGTCCTGCCGAGCAGGACGGCGCATTTTGTTCCGCCGATGTCTATACCTATTATATATTTTTTCATTAATTATCACTTCCGCTTTTACTGCACACATATTATATACATAAATCTTTTTTCAGTCAATCGGATAAACAGGCAAATATAAGAAAAACTACTGTATATAGCGTTGACGGAGGAAGAAAAATGGTTCTGACGATATTGAGAATATTAATACTTTACGTTCTTGCGACTGCGGCGGTCAGAATAATGGGAAAAAGGCAAATAGGTGAGCTTCAGCCGTCGGAGCTTGTTATAACCATTCTGCTCTCCGAAATCGCGGCTATACCCATGCAGGATACGGATATACCACTGCTCAATTCCGTAGTCGCGGTGCTTCTGCTCGTGGCGTTCGAGATAATCAGCTCGGTTATCTCCATGAAGAGCCGCGGCGCGCGCAGACTGCTCGAGGGCAATGCCGTGACCGTCATACGCGACGGCAGGATAGACCAGAAGGAGATAAAACGCCTGCGCTATACCGTTGACGATTTGCTGACCGCTCTGCGGCAAAAGGATGTCTTTGATATCTCCACTGTCGGCTATGCCGTGCTCGAGACGAACGGCAAGCTCTCGGTCATGCTGAAGCCCGACGAAAACGCTCTGACGGCAAAGACGCTGAGGCTCTCTCTGCCGGACCCCGGTATGCCGTGCCTCGTTATCAGCGACGGAAAGGTTATTCGCGAGCATTACGACGACTGCAATATGAACGACAGAGAATTAAAACGCCTGCTGAGAGCCAAGGGGCTGGCGGTTGAGGATGTGCTGATAATGACCGTTGACCGCGACAGGAACGCAGTTATAGTCGAAAAGGAGAAGAAGATATGAAACGCTTTGCAACAGCCTTGGTTCTGCTCCTTCTGACGCTTACTCTGAGCATCGGAGCGCAGCTTATATTCTCAAAGAAAACCGACGAGCTGATAACGGGTCTTGAAGCTCTGCTCTGCGCGGTCGACGCGGGGGAGGGCGAGGAGCGGGCGCTGGAAAACGTCGAGAAAGCGTGGCTCGGCTCGAAGAAAATACTGCATATCCTGCTCGTCCACCGCTCGATGGACGAGATAGAGATAAACATAAACAGCCTGGGCGAATATCTCGGCGCTGGCGACAGGGAAGCCTTGCGGCAGGCCTGCACCGAGGCGCTGATGCAGCTTGAAAATCTGCGTGACGCGGGGAGGATAACAATAGAAAATATTCTGAAAATAGCGTGATTCGCATTGACAAAATGCTCCCGATATTGTAAAGTTATTTTGTAGATATCAATAAAAAGGAGCACAGCTATGAAGAAAAAGGCAGATCCGAAAAGTATTATACTGACGATAATTCTCATAATAACTTATGCTTTGTCCGTAGTGTTCAATTTCTCGCATATGTCGGACAGCACCGGCAGCAGAAAGCCGGGCTTTGCAACGGCGGGACTTTTCCTGCTCGCGGCATTTGTCTATATTCTGTTTAATCGCAAGAACAAGCGCCCGCTTGTCGTCGGCATTGTGTTCTGGTCGATTTCGCTCGCGTGCTCGATATTCGCGCTGCTGATGTATTTCGCTTACAGCGATTGGATGAGCTTCTCATATCTTTTCATGATGGCATTTCTCCCGCCGAGCTTCGGCATTGCCGCGCCGTTCAAGCCGCTCAACACGCTCTACTTTTTCATCCTCTTTGCAATACCCGCGGCGGAGCTGATATTCCATATAATTTTACTTGCAATCCGCTCAAAGAGAATTAAAAAATAAACAGATTATAACATCGCGGTTTTCGGCCGTCCCTCGTCGGGACGGTCTATTTTTTGTGCCCGAAAGCCTTGATATATAAGTGTTTTGCGGCATTTGCAATTTTAGAATTAATTATTCTTTTATAAATTAAACATAAAGTTAATATTATTTAATCAAACTTAACCGCGCCCCGTATTGACATAAACCGCGCAGTGATATAAATTAGGTTTGTCACGATTTATGTCCTTTTGTGCGGCGAAAAATTTGTTTCGAATAGGGCAGGATCAAATAAAGATTATCAACGGAGGAAATATGGAAAAGAAAAATGTAACCCCGACCGTGAAGCAGCTGCTTTGCGCTTCGGCAGAGAAGTACGGAGAAGAGACGTTTATAAAATTCGTGCGCAACGATGCAGTCGAAGAGCGCAGCTATGTCCGCGTTAAGACGGACAGCGAGGCGGTCTGCCGCTGGTTGAGAAGCATATCGAAAGACCGTATGCACGTCGCCGTTGTCGGCAAGACCAACTATGAATACATAACCTGCATTACCGGAGTGCTGCTCAGCGGAAACGTTGTTGTCCCGTTTGCGCCCGACATCTCCGCAAAAGAGGCTGCCGAGCTTTTCGACCGCGCAGATATCGACATGGTGCTCTATGACAGCGCTTTTGAGCAGAACATCGACGAGGTTCGCGCCAACTGCCCGAAGATAAAGCACGCGGTTGACCTTGCCGATGAGCATTTCTTCGCGGATATCTATGAAAAATATTCGGAGCGCAGTGAATTTGCTTCCCTTTCCGACTATGAGGCCGACCCCGAAAAGTGTGCGGTCATAATCTTCACCTCCGGCACAACGGGAATCAAAAAGGGCGTTATGCTCTCGATGAATGCCCTCGTAGGCAACGTTCTTTATAAGGAATATATCAACATCTTCGCCGAGAGGACCTCGACCCTCTCCGTGCTCCCGATGCATCATATATACTGCTTCTCGGGCGACTATCTGAAGAACCTGTGCGACGGCGTTCAGGTCTGCCTCAACAGCAACCTCAGCGAAATCGTCACGAACCTTCAGCGCTTTGAGCCCAACGCCATGCGCGTTGTCCCGATGATAGCGCAGCACCTGCTTCAGCGCATAAAGATAGCCGCGTCGAAGAATCCCGATATGACCCCCGCCGAGGCGGCAAAGACCGTTCTCGGAAGGAACCTCAACTGGATGACCTCCGGCGGCGCTTATCTTGATCCTATTCTTGCCGAGGAGTTTGACAAGCTCGGCATAATGCTCCGCCAGGGCTACGGCATGACCGAGGTCGGCTGCCGTATCTCCGTGCCCGACAGAGGCGTTTCAATCGAGTCCGTCGGCAGAGTTATAGACATCTGCGACGTCCGCATTGAAAACGGCGAGATTCAGGTCAAGACCCCGACAATCATGCTCGGCTACTACAAGATGCCCGAGGAGACCGCGAAGATGTTCACCGAGGACGGCTGGTTCAAGACAGGCGATATCGGCTATGTCACCGAGGACAGACAGCTCTTCATCACCGGCAGAGTCAAGAATCTGATAATCCTCTCGAGCGGCGAAAACGTCTCCCCCGAGGCGATAGAGAAGAAGTTCAAGAAACTCAGCCTTGTTTCCGAGGTTGTGGTTTACGGTGAAAAGGATCACCTTGTCGCCGAGATATATCCCGACTTCGAGCACGCGGAGCAGGAGGGCGTGAAGGATATTCCCGCCGAGATAGAGAGACACATGGACGAGATAAATGCGGGTTCGAAATCATCCCACTTTGTCTCCGAGCTCAGATTCCGCGACGAGCCCTTTGAAAAGACCTCGAGCGGAAAGATAAAGAGAAAAGAAACCGTTGTCGGTTAAGGAGGAAAATAATATGAAACCCAAGGCAGGAACAGAGGTATTTGAGCTGATCCCCTCGCAGAAGATGATAAACTTCATGCTCAAATACAGCTTCTTTCATAAGCAGGTTATCCAGATACCCATGTCGATAGTCACGAGCACCCCGATAGATTTCGACGTGCTCAAAAAGGCGCTCAACATAGAGATAGAGCGCAACGACTGCATGAGACTTCGCTTCTACAAGGAGCACGGTGAGTTCTATCAGTATTTTCTCGACAAGTTCGTCGTTGAAGACGTGCCCGTTATGACCTTTTCGACCGAGGAGGAGCAGGAGGCATTCCTCACCGCCGACGCACGCAAGCCCATCCGCCATTTAAAGGGCGAGGACTTCCGCATCATCTTCTTCAACTCCTTCGACGGCAGATACGGAATATATATCAACGTCACCCATCTGTGCATGGATGCCGCCGCGGTATTTGTGTTCTTCTCCGATCTGCTTGCGGTCTATGACCATCTCAAGAACGGCAAGCCCATGCCGCGCCCGCTCGGCGAATACAAAAAGACGATAAGAAAAGAACTCGCCATAGTCGCCGACGAGAAGAAAATGAAAGAGGAGGAGGAGTTCTACACCCAGTTCTTCCTCAAGGACGGCGACCCGCTCTATGCCGGCGTTCACGGACCCGAGCTGCTTGAAAAAGAGCGCAAGAGAAAGCATGACCCGTCTCTCAGAGCTCCGTCCTGCTTCGACCCGATACATGACAAGGCCGAGCTTGCAAAATTCGATGTCTCCAAAGAGGACAGCGACAAGATACTCGCTTTCATGCAGTCGAGCGGAGTCAGCCCCGAGTGCCTTGTTCAGCTCGCAATGCGCCTGCATATTTCCAAGATAAACTACAGGACGAACGACTCCTATTTCGTCACCCTCTGCACACGCCGCAGAACTCTCGACGAGAAGCGCTCCGGCGGAACTCTCGCAGAGCCGCTGCCGTGGAGAATAGTCCTGCCCGAGGAGCTGACCTTTACAGAGGCTCTCGACAAGATGGCAGAGCTTCAGATGACCCTGTTCAAGCATATGGACTACCCCTATCTCGAGTGCCGCGAGCTTGTAAGAAGACTGTTTAACTACAGCCCGATAGCAGCCTCGTCCTCGATGATGTTCTCGTGGTTCCCGATAGGCAAGGACACGATGAACGGTTGGGATTACGAGTTCTCGGGCTACAGCCTCGGCAGATACATCATGCCGCTCTACAGCTTCGCAATGTATGACTCGCACACAGGCTGCTTCAAGTTCTCATATCTGCATCGCACGAATATGATAACCTCCGAGCACATAAAGGCCCTGCACGAAAAGACCGTCCGCGCGCTGCTTCTCGGAGCGGAAAACCCCGACAGAACGCTCGGCGAGATACTCGATATACTTTAAAAAGGAGAGACAGTCATGCTTGAAAAGATAGCCGCAATAATCTGCGAATATGTCTATATTGACCCTGCCGAGATTACCGAGCAGGCCAATCTCAGAACCGATATCGGTTTAAGCTCGCTTGACCTTATGAGCGTCGCATCGGATTTGGAGAGCACCTTCGGAGTGAAGATTACCGAGAGAGCCATTCTCACCTCCAAGACCGTCAAGGATCTCATGAACTGCGTAGCTAAATAATTACCGAACATCAGCAAAAAGACCGACCCCGGAGTTCCCGGAGTCGGTCGATTTTTTTATTCGGTTAAATCTTCATCGCAACATCGTATGCGCGCCATACAACGGAGCGGAGGTTGCCCACGGCGAGGCAGTCGCCGACAAGATGGACCTTGCCGGACTTCTCGGCGAGCGGGGCGGGGATATAGCCCGCGCAGCTTATGACGGAATCGCAGTCTATATTGATATCCTTGCCGTCCTTGCCGGTGCAGACGATGGAGCCGTCCCTGACCTCCTTGAGAACAGTCTCAAGATAGACGGGAGTCTTATGCAGGGCGAACCACTCTCTGAGATAGGAGGAGTTTGCAAGGCAGACGCCGGTCTGACTCACAAGGTCGTCCTTCATCTCGACGATTATCGGATTCTTGCCCTGGAGCGCGAGCTCGTAGGCTATTTCGCAGCCGGTCAGACCGCCGCCGATAACCGCCACGGTGTCGCCGACCTCTGTGCCGTTGAGGTAGTCGCAGCCCTCGATCATCTTCTCGTAGCCGGGAACCTTCCTGAGAAGTCTGGGAGTGGCGCCGGTGGCGATAATAACGGGGTCGCTGCCGAAGGCGGAGATATCCTTTATCTCGTCGTTGAGCTTAACCTCTATGCCGAGCTTCGTCATCTGGCGTCTGTACCACTCGAGCAGGTCGCGGAGCTTGCCCTTGTAGGACTCTGCGCTTGCGGGAATGAATGTTCCGCCGAGCACGCCGCTCTTCTCGTGGATTATCGGATTATGCCCGCGGAGCTTGAGCACGCGAGCCGCCTCCATGCCGCCTATGCCGCCGCCGACAATGTGGACGGTCTTGGGCGAATTTGTTTTCTTTATGTAGTGCTTGTTCCACTGCATTGTCTCTGCGTTGATGGCGCAGCGGGAAAGATGCAGGCTGTCGGAGAGCTCCTGATCGTTGGGAACGCCCTTGTAGTGGCACATATTGAAGCAGCCGTTATGGCAGAGAATGCAGGGACGGATATCGTCCTCTCTGTCCTCCATCATCTTCGTGACCCACTCCTGGTCGGCGAGGAACTGACGCGCAAAGCCTGCGCCGTCGAGCTTGCCCTCCTTTATCGCGTCCGCGGCGACTCTCGGGTCGAGGCGTCCGGCGCAGATAACGGGGATATCGCAGAACTGCTTGATGTATTCGACATCCTCGAGGTTGCAGTTCTCGGGCATATAGATGGGCGGGTGAGCCCAGTACCATGCATCGTAGGTGCCGTTGTCGCAGTTGAGGCAGTCATAGCCCGCATCCTGAAGATACTTGACGGCTCTCTCGGACTCAGCCATGTCGCGTCCTACTTCGGTATAGGCCTCGCCCGGGAGCGCGCCCTGACGGAAGCCCTTTGTCTTGGAAATTATGCTGTAGCGCAGGGAGACGGGGAAATCGTCGCCGCACGCCTTCTTGATAGCCTGAACGACCTCGACCGCGAAGCGGTAACGGTTCTCGAACGAGCCGCCGTATTCATCGGAGCGTTTGTTTACATACTTGAGGGTGAACTGATCGAGCAGATAGCCCTCGTGGACTGCGTGAACCTCAACGCCGTCAACGCCCGCTTCCTTGAGCATTCTCGAGCTCTCCGCAAATGCGTTGACCATCTCCGTTATCTCGGCCTTTGTCATCTCCCTCGAGGGTACCTTGTCGGACCAGCGGTTGGGAGAGGGACTCGCGGAGGCGGTGATTCTGTCAAGATCCATGAAGGGCTTGCTGAGAACTCTCAGCGCGGGGTTGGTGTAGAGCTTCTCCATCATTTCGCTGATGGTGAAGGAGCGGCCGAAGCCCGCGGTCAGCTGAACAAAGAGCTTTGCGCCGGTCTTGTGGAGCTCGGGAGTCCACTTTTTGAGGTCGGCGTACATCTTCTTGTTCTTGTGGAGCCACTGGCCGAACATGGGATTGTAGACCGGCTGACAGCCGGGGAGAACAAGACCCACGTTGTTTTTTGCTACTTCCATGATAAAGCGTGCGCCGTCTTTATCGAAGTGGTTCTTCTCCATCCATCCGAAGAGGTCGGTGCCGCCCATGCTCGTGAGCACGATGCGGTTCTTGATTTCGCAGTTGCCGATCTTCCACGGAGTGAATAAGGGCTGTAATCTTTGATCCATATAAAAGCCTCCAATAAAAATATATATTTCAACGATAATATATTATCACATTTCGGCTTATTACGCAACAAAAAAACGCGCTTTATCAATACTTTTTTATCAATAGATTGCATATTTTTTCACCGTCGGCCGGCTTCGGGACGCAAATTATCCGCAAAGGCTTTTCTGCTCGCAAAAACAAAAACGCAGAGAGCCGTTTGTGACTCTCTGCTTCTGAGTTTATATCTTATTTCTGCTCTGCCGCGTCGGGGGAGAAAATCTCCTTTGCGCTCGCCGCAAGTCCCGCCAGGGACTGGAGCTCGCTCGGAACGATAAGCTTCGTTGCCTTGCCGTCCGCGGCCTTTTCGAATGCCTCAAGGCTCTTTATCGTCAGATATCCGTTCTGCGGGGCTGCCTCGTTTATCAGCGCGATAGCCTTCGCCTGCGCCTCCTGAACGGCGACTATAGCCTGCGCCTCACCCTCGGCCTCGCGGATTTTAGCCTCCTTGACGGCCTCTGCGTGAAGAATGGCGGCCTGCTTGTCGCCCTCTGCGGCGAGTATCTGGCTCTCCTTCTGGCCTTCGGCAACGAGTATCTTGCTCGCCTTTTCGCCCTCTGCGCGGAGTATGGCCTCGCGGCGCTGACGCTCCGCCTTCATCTGCTTCTCCATCGCGTCCTGAATCTCGGGCGGGGGAAGGATATTTTTGAGCTCAACGCGGTTTACCTTGATGCCCCATGCGTCGGTGGCTTCGTCGAGGATAACTCTGATTTTCGCGTTTATGACGTCGCGCGAGGTCAGCGTGTGGTCAAGCTCCATCTCGCCGATAATATTTCTCAGCGTCGTTGCCGAGAGATTTTCAATGGCGGATAGCGGGCGCTCAACGCCGTAGGCATAGAGCTTCGGGTCTGTTATCTGGAAGAAAACGACCGTGTCTATCTGCATGGTGACGTTATCCTTTGTAATAACGGGCTGGGGCGGGAAATCCACGACCTGCTCCTTGAGGGAGACGGTCTTTGCTACCTTTTCGACAAAGGGAATCTTAAAGTGGATGCCGGTCTGCCATGTGGTCGAATATGCGCCGAGGCGCTCGATGACATAGGCCTTTGACTGCGGCACTATCTTGATGTTGAGCACGACAATGACGAGCACGAGCACGATTATGCCGATGATTACTCCGATTGCTACAGGTCCCATAATTTTCCTCCTTAGTGTTTTGAAACCATTAGTTTAACGCCGTCGATCTTGTCAACGGTGATGTTAGAGCCTTTCTCTATTCGGCTTCCGTCGGACGACCTCGCCGTCCAAGTCGAGCCTGCGACCTTCACTATACCGGTGCCGTCGGTGTTGTCAACAGTCTCCTCGACTATTCCCTCGAGCCCTATGTATCTGTCCGCGTTGGTCGGCTGAACGCGCTTTTTTGAAAACTTCCTGACGAGCGGGCGGGTCACCGCAAGCGCAACGAGCGACACTGCCGCGAAAATCACCCACTGAAGCCAGACGGGTGCAGAGCAAAGCTCCGAAATCAGAGCCGCCGCCGCACCTGCGGCAAACCAGATAGTGACAAGCTGAACAGTCACCGCTTCCACAACGATGAACGCTATCAGCAGTGCTATCCACAGTATGAGCATAGTGTATTCCGGCAAAACGGACTCCTCCTTTGATATATTGACCGAAGTAAAAAACCTCCGATTCAATATAATTATATCAAAAGAGTGAGTCCGTTTCAAGATACGGCACACTGTTTTTTCTCAGTCGCGGCAGTTTTTACTTTTGTATATCGGCTTTCTGAAAAGCAGGGACGAGAGCGCCTTGCCGTCAAAAGGGATGAGGGGATAGAGGTAGCAGCGCCCGCTTACGGTCTTGTTGAAAGAAATTAGCAGAGCGGTTATCACAAGCCCCGCGATGAACCCCCAGAGATTGAATACGGCTGTCAGTATCAGTATCATCATGCGGCATAATTTAAACGCGTATCCGAGCTCGTAGCTCGGCTGAGCGAAGTTGGTTATAGCGACAAACGCCATATAGAGCACGACCTCCGCCGTGAACCATTTTGCGGCTATGGCAAATTCTCCGAGCACGAGCGCGCCTATGACGCTAAAGGAGTTGCTCAGTGCGTTGGGCGTGTTGAGCGACGCCAGCTTTAAAGCGTCTATGACTATCTCGATTATCAGCAGCTGCATTATGACGGGCACGCTCGTCGGGTGCTCTATCTTTATGAAGTCGAGCCACGGCGGGATATATTCTGGATTTTGAATCAGCAGAAACCACACGGGCGTTAAAAGCAGGGCGAGCAGGAAAACTATCATTCTGACTATTCGAAGATAGCTTCCGATAAGGCTCGGGAAATAGAAATCGTTCGTGTCCTGCAAAAAATCGAATACGCCCGTCGGGATTATCATAACCGAGGGCGAGGTATCCGTGATTATCAGCAGACTGCCCTCATATATGCTTGCCGCCGCGCTGTCCGGGCGCTCGGTGTAACGCACCTTCGGAAAGGGATTGAACCTCTGCTTCGGTATAAGACATTCCGCAAGGCTCTCGTGCCCCATAGTCAGAGCGTTTATGTCTACGGAATTCAGCTTTTTCTTTATCTTTTCGACCTCCTTGGGGTCGGCCGTGCCCTCAAGATAACAGAGCACGATATCTGTTTTCGACCTCGTTCCCACCTGCGTCAAATACATCGTGAGCTTCGTGTCCCTGACCCTGCGGCGTACGAGCGCGGTGTTGAATATCAGCGTCTCGACAAAGCCGTCGTGCGAGCCCCTGAGCACCTTGTCATTCTCCGGCTCGTCCACGCTCCTTGCGGGATATGTCCGAACGTCTATTATCACGGCCTCGCTGAAACCCTCGACTATCATGCCCAGAGCGCCCGAGAAGATAAAGGTCTCGAACCTGTCGAAGTCGTTTACGACCTCCGTCTCGACATAGGGCACGAACGTGTCCGCAAATTCGCGCGTCGAGTTTATATTCTTGAGCTTTTTCTCGTCCGCGTTCATCATGAAGCTCATTATCTTCTCCATGAGCCCGTCCTTTATGAAGCCGTCGATGAACCACAGCATGGCGCGGCGGCCGCATATCATTATCTGACGGCTCACAAGGTCGAAGCTCTCGCTCACGCGCAGGCGCAGATTGAGAGCCGCTATGTCCGCCTCATAGTTTCCCGAAAAAGTCTGCTTTTCCATATGAATATCCCACCCAAAAAGATGATATACGGCAATTGTTTTCCGCCGTATATCATCTCCGTTTTTTGTGAGATTATACGTTATAATAATAGTATTCCGCTATCGCGTACCAGAGCAGCGGGCCGACAACACCGTTCGGAGTTAGTCCGAAGTGCCGCTGAGCCGCCTTGACCGCCGCCTCCGTCTGAGGGCCGAAGATGCCGTCCGCCGCGACATACGGTATGCCCGCGACTCCACGCGCGAGCACCTGAAGATATTCCTGGAGATTTCGTACCGCGCTGCCCGTGCTGCCCCTGAGCAGGTTGTAGCCGGGGTAGGCAAAGCGCGCATATTGGTCGTATATCGAAAATTCGCCCTTAAAAGTGCGCAGAATATCATTATATACAGCTTGCAGCTTGTTCCATGTGTCGCGCCCTACAATGCCGTCCGGCGCAAGGCCGTACTGCTGCTGAAACTGTACGACGCTGTTGTAGGTGTCCTGACCGAAGATGCCATCCACGGCCGGGGGTTGGATGTTGTTTGTGAAGCTGCCGATAAAGTTCAAGAAATACTGTATCGTGCTCACATCCTGCCCTCTGTCGCCGCGTTTTATGACAGTCTTGAACTGCCGCTCGACGTCCGTCAGCCTCAAGCCCTCGCTGTAAAGCTCGCCGAGCTTCAGTATTCCGGCGTAGAGCTGTTTTATCTTGTACCAGGTTGCCTTGCCGACAATGCCGTCGACGGTGAGGCTGAATATGCTTTGAAACTTTTTGACCGATTCGCGCGTCGCCGTGTCGAATATGCCGTTGGGGGAGGGGATTAGCGGAATGGCGGGGTAGTTTCGCGCTATTCTGTTTAGCTGCCGCTGGATTATCCTGACATCCTCGGACACGTCTCCGAGGCGCACGGCTCTGCCGGGATAGGATTCGCGGATATCTTTTATGGGCGCGGTCTTTATATTGATATCGTTTCCGTAGTAATATCTGAGTATGCGGTAGGGGGTGTAGCCCTGATTTGCGAGCGTGACCGTGCCCCACTGCGAGAGCCCCGGGCAGGTGACCTCGCGCCCCGAGCAGTACTGCGTGAAATACGGCTGAACCTGGTCGCCCTTTGTGACATAGTTATTGAAAAGCTCGTCAACAAGCTTTGCGACGTTTGAAAACACGCTGCGCCCGTCGACATAGGCCTGGTCGTATGCGGTCGAGTTCGTTATATCGAAGTCGTAGCCGCGGCTGCGGTAGTGCTCGGTGTATATGCGGTTGAGGGCGAACGATGCCTGCGCATATATGTTGGCGCGTATCGCGTTTTCCGGCCATGTCGGATATATCTCGCTCGATGCGACATTTTTGAGATAATCCGTGAACGGCACGGTGACATTCCTTGCCGCCGCGGTCGGTCTGCCCAAATGAACCGTTATCGAACGGGGGATAACGGGAGTATCCGATGCCATGCTATCCCTCCTCAGACCGATTCGTTTATTGTTGTCGTTCCCGGCTCGCCGCTGACCGCCGGCAGCATTTCGACCGACTGTATTGAAACGGTGGAGTCGAATATGGGGACGTTTTCAAGATGCGTGTCGACAAATCCCGGGCGGCTTACGAATATACTATATGTCGCACAAGGTGCAGGCCCGCCGGTGCCCTGCTCGGTTTGGGAGAGCGACTTGTCGGGAGCGGGCAGGAGGAGATTGTCGAGTATGCCGCTCGAGTCGGTGTGCGAATCATATATATAATATTTTTCGCCGTCTATCTCTTTGTATACTACCACGCGGCTGTTGCCGACGGGATATAATCCGTTTGAGCTGTAGGTCTTGACGCGCAGCGTGCCGCGCTTGTTGCACTCGCCCTTGAATTTGTCGAATTTCTGTGTGGCGGAGGTGCTGTTCGCCGAGGCAAGATTTTTGTTTTCGAGCGTCTGAGACTCAACAAACACTGTGCGCGGCTGCGGAATATCTATATGTCCTGCCGCGTGCGTGCGTTCGGGAGCTTTGTCCGCGTCTTTGTTTTCGGGCTGCTTTTTGATTTCTTTTGCTGTGTCGCTTGGTTTCTTTATACTTGCGGCGCTCACTGCCCCGACTTCCTCCGTTTTTGCCGTCTGCGCCGTTTCGACAGCCGCCTGCTCGGCTTTTTCCTCTTTCTGCGCCGATACGGGCGCCGTCTCCGCTTCCTTTTTCGCGGGTTCGGGCGCCGTGTTGCGCTTTTCGAATTCGAGCAGTTCTCTCTTATATCGCTCCATGAGCGAGACTATATCTTCGTTGTTCATAATATGCCTCCGTTGGGTAAAATTTGCAGGGCGTCCGTTTTGCGGGCGCGCAAAGACATCCCATATCCAATATATTGCCGCCGCGCCCTTTTGGTCACACGTCCGAGCTCTCACGCATATCTTTTAGCGAGACGAAGAAAGATTTTGTGAATTTTGTCGGTTTATTCGCCCATTGCCTACCGAAAAACAAGTCATTAAAACAAAAGTAAAAAAAGATGTTGACAAGAAAAGCGGGGCGTGCTACAATTCAGTAAACCGTTGAAGAAGGGTAAGTAAGATTTCTCCCTCATCTCAAAGAGAGCCGCAGGCGGTGGGATTGCGGCAGAATGAAAGGAATCCGAATGGACTTCTAAGGGCAATCGGAACAAAGGGCTATCCTTTAAGTATGTGCGCCGGAGCAGGACTCTCCGTGAAGAAAAGTCAGCGTATGTCAGTACGCGCTAAGCGGACGCGAAAGCGTCAAGCCGGGTGGCACCGCAGGATGATAATATCTCCTGTCCCAGCATTATTGCAGGGACAGGAGTTTTTTTATTTCGGAGGATGATTTTATGATTTTGTTGAGCAAGCTTTGGCGCGGCCGCGCCTGTAAAATTTAAATCCCGTAAGCTTAATAAATTAAAAATATTATTTACCGAAAGGAAGAAATACAATGAAAAAGATAATCGCTCTCATGCTCGCTCTCATGCTCACAGTTACCTGCTTTGCCGCCTGCGGCAAAAAGGACGGAGATACAAAGAAGAAATACACCGTCGGCATCTGCAACTATGTCGATGACGCCTCGCTCAATCAGATAGTAGACAACATCAAAAAGCAGCTCGCCTCCGCCGCCGAAAAGGGCGTGGAGATCGAAGTAAAATACGACAACTGCAACGGCGATTCCGTTGTTATGAACCAGATAATCTCGAATTTCATCGTTGACAAGGTCGACCTTATGATAGGCGTGGCGACCCCCGTCGCAATAGCCATGCAGGCTGCGGTCGAGACAGAGAACAGCGATATCCCGGTAGTGTTCTCCGCAGTCAGCGATCCCCTCGGCTCAAAGCTTGTCGAGTCCCTCGACGCACCCGGCGGTCAGATTACCGGAACCTCCGATTATCTCAACACCAACGCCATAATGGACCTCATTCTTCTCAAGGACCCCGATATAAAGAAGGTCGGTCTGCTCTATGATGTCGGTCAGGATTCCTCGACTAAGCCGATAGCCGACGCGAAGGCGTATCTCGAGTCCAAGGGCATTGAAGTGATAGAGCGCACGGGCACGACTGTTGACGAAGTTACCCTCGCGGCAAAGGCGCTCGTCGCCGACGGCGTTCAGGCGGTGTTTACCCCCACCGACAACACGATAATGAAGTCCGAGCTCTCCATATATGAGATATTCGCGGACGCAAAGATTCCGCAGTATGCGGGCGCAGATTCCTTTGCCCTCAACGGCGCGTTCCTCGGCTACGGCGTTGACTATATAAAGCTCGGCGTTGAGACTGCGAACATGGTCATTGATATCCTGTTAAACGGCAAGGACCCCGCAACGACCCCCGTGCTCATGTTCGATAACGGCACCGCAACAATAAATACAGAGATCTGCGCAAAGCTCGGCTATAACTTCGACGAGGTCAAAACGCTCTTCGCTCCCAAGTGCACCGAGGTTAAGAGCATCGTTACCGCAGAGAGCTTCGACGAAGCAAAATAAAGCCCGAAAGCCCCCGGGGAGTCTTTCTCCGGGCGGCTCAATAACATAAGAAAGAGGAAACACAATGTCTTTTGATTCGATACTTTCACTCGGCCAGTCGGCGCTCGAGCTGGGACTGATAACCTCGCTCACCGTGCTCGCCCTGTTTTTGAGCTACTCGATGCTAAACGTCTGCGATCTCTCGACGGACGGCTGCTTCACGCTCGGCGCAACGGTCGGCGCGGTAGTCGCAATAGCGGGTCATCCGTATCTGTCGATATTCGCGGCTATGGCGGCGGGAATAGCCTCGGGCTTTGTGACGGCTATACTCCAGACTAAAATGGGCATTAACAGCCTGTTGGCCGGAATAATCGTCAACACGGGGCTGTACTCGATAAATATCGCGGTCATGAGCGGCTCGTCGATACTCAATATGAATAAGACGGACACTGTGTTCACCAAAATGGCGGCGCTCGTCAAGGGAACTCCCGTGGCAAGGCAGTCCAAGCTCTTTGTGGCTCTGATAGCCGTCGCGGCAGTCGCGGTGCTGCTCGGACTTTTCCTGAAAACGCGCCTCGGACTTGCGATAAGAGCTACGGGCGACAACCCCGATATGGTTCGCTCCTCGTCCGTCAACCCGGCGTTTACTACAATAATCGGGCTCTGCGTCGCAAACTCGTTTACCGCGCTTTCGGGCTGCCTGCTCGCCCAGTCGCAGAGGTCGGTCAACATCGATATCGGCACGGGCATGGTGACTATAGCTCTCGCGTCCCTGCTTATAGGCGGCGTGTTCCTCGGCAGAAAGAAGCTGCCGCTCAGAATATTCGGCATGGTGCTCGGCGCGTTCATATTCAGGCTCGTCTATACGGTGGCTCTGCGCTTTGATATGCCGGCGTTTATGCTTAAGCTCGTCTCGTCCGTCATAGTCGTCGCGGCGATAGCCACACCGTATTTCAAAAAGCAGCTCCCGCTTTTAAAGCGCAGAATGCAGACCCGCTCGGGAAGGAGGAAAGCAGATGCTTGAAATATCAAATATCTCAAAGACCTTCAATCCCGGCACGGTGAATGCCAAAAAGGCGATAGACGATCTCTCGCTGAGCGTCGCCGAGGGTGATTTCATAACCCTTATCGGCGCAAACGGCGCGGGCAAGTCCACGCTTTTCAACGCCATAGCGGGAAGCTTTATAACCGACTCCGGCAGCATATCGCTCGACGGAAAGGATATTACCCTCATGCCCGAGCACAAGCGCGCCAAGAGTATCGGCAGACTTTTTCAGGACCCGATGCGCGGCACCGCTCCCGGCATGACAATTGAAGAAAATCTCGCCCTCGCCGCAGGTCACGGCGGCTGGCTGAGCCGCGTTTCGAAGAGCGACAAAAAGCTCTTCAGAGATAAGCTCGCCCTGCTCGAAATGGGACTTGAGGACAGAATGAGCCAGCCGGTCGGTTTGCTCTCGGGCGGTCAGAGACAGGCTCTGACGCTCATGATGGCGACCTTTAATCCGCCCAAGCTCCTGCTTCTTGACGAGCATACAGCGGCGCTCGATCCTGCAACGGCAGAGAAAGTCCTCAAGCTGACAAAGAGCATCGTCAGCGAAAATAACCTCACCTGCCTTATGATAACGCACAATATGCAGTCGGCTCTCGAACTCGGAAACCGCACGATAATGATGAACGGCGGAAACATAATTTTCGACGCCGGGGGAGAGGGGAGAGCGAAGCTCACCGTTCAGGACCTGCTCGACAAGTTCAAGGAGAACGCGGGCAAGGAGCTCGACAACGATCGTATGCTTCTGATATGAAAAAAGTCCCGCCCGTGTAATAGGGCGGGACTTTTGCTGTGAAGTTTAAGCGGGGAGGGGAACGTTCCTCTGTATTTTCGGGTGATGATAATCTGATGACTTGTTGTGATGTCGTGATAACGAAAAGGCTTTTTGCAAAACGCTCTATCTTAATACTTTGTGATGTCCGTTTTTCCGCTATTCCCGGCATATCGAGCTTCATTTTATCGATTGTTCGCTTTTTCTTTTACGGTTTTTATGGAAGAAATGAGCATTCTTCTGATTGCACCGCAAGTACTTTGTATCGATTTATATGTCTGTTCATCCATATATCCTGTCTCGAAAAGCAACTCGAGCCAATACTCCGTTTCATACACTTCTTTTAAAGATATTTCAAATTTCGAAATGAAGTCTTTTGTTCCTTGAGCGTATTGCGCCTCATGAATATTAGCGCCGACAGAAGTGCCGCTTCTGAGCAATTGATTTGTTAACACGGATTCATGTTGTTCCCGTTTAATTGCCCTGCAAAGGATTACGATCTGTTTCGCAAATTCCTTGGATTTATCGCGGAGAATACTGTCGGCCATTGTGTCACCTCAAATTGATTATAGTGTGCAATGTGGTTTTTAGGTTATATTGTGCCTTTCGGCACAGTTATATTTTGCGGTGTAACCGCAAAGTGATATTATATTCGCCTTTAAAAACTGTGCGGAGCGCAATATCACTCGGCGTAAGCCGAATATCACTGCGAAGCAATATAATTCGCCGAAGGCGAATATAACTGAAAGAACCGTGATTTGGAATACAAATCACGGTTCTTTTTGGCTGGGGAATAGGGATTCGAACCCCAACAAACAGAGTCAGAGTCTGTCGTGCTACCGTTACACAATTCCCCAATATCAAACTCCGAAGCAGATTTTATCTCACCTGCGAGTCAATATTATACACACTCTTCTCCGCTCTGTCAACCTTTTTTCAAAAAAATTTGCCTGCGGCTTAAGTTTTTTATTTAAGCCCCGGGCTGCGGATGCGGGGTCGGGATATACCGGAAATTATTTTATGCAGATATTGATTTTTCAACCGCGCTGTGCTATTATATCATGGCAGTGCAGGTGTAGTTCAATGGCAGAATGTCAGCTTCCCAAGCTGAACACGGGGGTTCGATTCCCCTCACCTGCTCCATCGAAAGCACTTCTTCGGAAGTGCTTTTTTAACAAAACGGAGGAGTTTTCATGAGAGCGGTTGTTTTCGATATGGACGGACTGATGTTTGATACCGAACGTCTCGCGATGGCGGCATGGGACTACGCGGGCGAAAAGCTGGGCGTAGGCAAGGCGGGCTATATGGTTATGAAAACTCTCGGGGTGACTGCCGAACGCGCCGATGAGATATGGCGAGAGGAATTCGGCGCAGATATCGACACCGAGGCCATGCGCCGCTACGGCAGGGAGTTCACCGGTGATTTCTATGAGCATAACAAAGTTCCCGTGAAACCCGGACTTTATGAGCTGCTCGACTGGCTGAAATCGGCGGGGATAAAGACCGCCGTCGCCTCGTCCTCAACAAGGAGGGCGGTTGACAGAAACCTCAAAAGCGCGGGGATAACGGACAAATTCAACGTCACGGTCTGCGGCGAAATGGCGGCGCGCTCAAAGCCCGCGCCGGATATCTATCTCAAGGCGTGCGAGCTGCTCGGAGAGAGCGCCGAAGACTGCATAGCCCTTGAGGATTCACGCAACGGCCTGTGGTCGGCGCACAACGCCGGATGCCGTGTGATAATGGTGCCCGACCTGTGGCAGGCGGATGCAGAGACCGAGAAGATACTTTGGGAAAAGCTCGGCAGCCTGCTCGAGGTCAGGAATTTCCTGAGAGATAACGAACAATAAAGCCTATATGCAATAATAAAAATCCTGCCCGCATGATTCTGCTTGGGCAGGATTTTTTGCCGTTTGCCGCAGGACTTTGGATTTGCGAGGGTGAAGCCACCGTCAGGCAAACAATTTTAATATTGTAAATTGACACGATCGTGTAGGGCGGATATCATCCGCACGCGGTTTGTGTGGTAATTTGTGACTATCCACTCTGTAGGGGTCGGCGACTCGACGACCCTTTGACGCATTAGCGTCATTGTAAATCTGTTTATTTCGACCGTGCCTTGTAATACGCCCTCTGCTTGCGGCTTGCCCCCTGTGCCGCCTGCGGCGGCAGCGGTGCGTCGAGTCGCCGCACCCTACAAAGACATTGAGAGACAAATAGTCAAGACAAAGTGGGCGAATCTGTGCAATAACCCCTCAGTCTCGGTTTTGCCGAGCCGGCTTCCCTGCAGGGGAGCCATGATTGAAACTGCTCGCAAATCCAATTTTATCTCTGTTACAAAACAACCCCCAACCGCAACGACTGCGGCAGGGGGTATATATAATAGCATATTATCCGTGATTTATCAGTCTGTTACGGGCAGGCTCTCGATGAGCTTTGTCAGCTCGTAGTAGAAGCTGAGAGTCTGTCTCTTTGTGCTCTGCATTCCGATGACCGTGCCGTGGTCGCCCTCGCGCGTGGGCATGACGTACCATTTGGCGGTCTCGAGCTCCATGCCGGGGGTGTAGTCCTCATGCTCGTCGGTGAACGGGTAGCGCGCCGATACGACGTTTACAAGTCCGTCATTCGGAAGCCACGATGCGTCTATCCTGTAGTCGGAGAACAGGTTCTTCGAGTATGCGCCGAGAAGAGTGGCTGACGGGCGCAGAACAACGAGCGTCTTTATCTTCGGAACCTGGGTTCCCGCAAGCGTCTTGCGCGTGGTCTGATACGAATAGGAGAAATAGTAGACTCCGTCTACCGGCTTTGAGAACTTGTTTATCTCCTCGGCTCTCTCGGGATACATATCGTCCGCCGCGGTGTCGGTGTGGGTCATGATAGTCATGAAAGCCTTTATGAACGCCTCCTCGGGGGTCGAGCCGTCGCCCGGTATGGGGGTCAGACCGAACTGCTCGAGGTGGAAGTCAACATAGCCGTTGAGCTTCGAGCGACCCATTAAGCCGGCGTAGGCGTAGCATGCCGCTTTGCCCAGCTCGGCCATGTTCATGCCGTCGATGATGTATGCGAGCGTCGTGCCGTTGTGCGGGGCGCAGAGCGTTGTGACGGAGTTTATGTAGTTGCCCTTGCCGCCGGTGAACAGCGGGGAGATATCGTCGGGCGAGGTTGCCGCCTGCTCCTCTTCGCTGCCGTATGCGAGCAGAGCCGTGAGCGTTCTGACCGTCGCGCCGCCGAACGAGTGACCGACGAGATTTATCTTCTTTATATTGCCGTCCGCGTCGGGCTCGCCCCAGCCCTCAATCATGGGCTTTGTGTAGGTTCTGCCGTAGCGGCTGTGGTTGAATTTCTCGGAGTGCGCCTTGCCGTAGTCAACGCGAGTGCCGGTTATCTGCGCATAGAGCTCGCAGACTCTGTCCCAGTTGCTCGACATCGGGCCGACAGATGCGGCATAACTTTCATAGTGAAGCTTGTTCAGCTCGTCCATCAGCGAGCAGGATGCGGCGCCCCAATAGGGGAGTGTGCCGTCTATTCCCTCGTCTGCGCCCCAGCCGAAAAGACCGTGGACATATACATAGGGGTATTTGTTGACATCGGCTGACTGAATCGCGCCGGCTCCCTGCACGGCGAGAGTGAATATGAGCGCCAGAACGGTTATCAGACTCAGTGTGCGTTTAATGATTCTCGGTTTCATCAAAATCCCTCCTATACTATTACATATAAAAGCTTATCGTATCAACCAAAAGGTAAAATTACGTATTATAAAAATACCGTCGATTTTCAATTTTTTAAAAAGACGGTTTTATATATTTTTTAGCATTGTTACAAAAATGTCAAACTTATGTGACGAAAATGACAAGATTTATGAAAAGAAAAAAATCCCGAACAATAAAAACTTGACCTTTCGGCGAATAACAGGCGCAGCCTCGGCGATACTAATCGCAAAAGGAGTGAGAAAAATGATAGACAGAATATCGCTTGCTTTAGTAATAATCGGCGCTCTCAACTGGGGCAGCATAGGCCTGTTTAAGTTCGATATCGTCGCATGGATATGCGGCGGTCAGGGTTCGATAGTTGCGAGGATAATATATACGCTCGTAGCGCTTGCAGGCATATGGTGCATCTCGCTGTTCTTCAGGGAGAACACGCTTCTCGAGACGGACGAAGGCAAAACGAAGTAATTTTTAAAAAGGAATTGAAAACTGCAGCGGCGGCGGAGAGTGCGGACACGCTTTTCGCCGTCGCTTTATAAATGCAAAATTTTTTTAAAATTTTTATAACTTTGTAGGGAAAACGGGATTTTTTGCGTATATATTATTGAAAGGAGTGAGAACGGATGAGGTTAAGCGACGCTTTTCTTGAACAGCTTCGCGCAAATACAGATATAGAGAGCGTTATTTCGCCCTATGTCAATCTGCGCCGCAGGGGCAAGAATCTTGTCGGACTCTGTCCGTTCCACAACGAAAAGACCCCGTCGTTTACGGTCTATCCCGAAAACGGAAGCTTCTATTGCTTCGGCTGCGGAGTCGGCGGCGACGTGATAACCTTTGTGCGCCGCATGGAGAATCTCGACTATATGGAGGCCGTCAAGCAGCTTGCGGACAGGGCGGGAATGGCGCTGCCCGAGGACGGGTACGACGACACGCTGGCAAAAAAACGCACCGCCGTTCTTGCGGCGAACCGAGCGGCGGCAAAATTTTTCCATGCGCAGCTCTATACCGAGCAGGGCAGACGGGCACTGGATTATTTCCTCGACCGCGGTCTTGCTCCCGAAACTATCCGTCATTTTGGCTTGGGTTTTGCTCCGAACGATTGGCGCGCGCTGAAAAGGCACCTTAACGAGCAGGGCTTTGACGATGTTTTGCTCGAGAGCGCGAATCTTCTGCGCCGCAGCGATAAAAACGGAAAAGTCTCATATTACGACAACTTCCGAAACCGCGTCATGTTTCCGATAATCGACCCGCGCGGGAATGTCATAGCCTTCGGCGGCAGAGTGCTCGACGACTCGAAGCCGAAATACATAAACACTTCGGACACACTCGTCTATAAAAAGAGCAACGGCGTCTTTGCGCTCAACTTCGCAAAGAACGGCAACGACGGCAAGCTGATTATCGCAGAGGGCTACATGGATGTCATAGCCCTGCATCAGGCGGGCTTCACAAATGCCGTAGCCTGCCTCGGCACCGCGCTGACAAAAGAACAGGCGAATCTGCTCTCACGCTATGCTGACACGATAATCCTGTCTTATGACGCGGATGAGGCGGGTCAAAAGGCGACGGCCCGCGCGCTCGGAATATTCGGCACCACGGGCATGGAGATAAAGGTTCTGCATTTGGAGGGCGGCAAGGACCCCGACGAGATAATCAAAAATTACGGCGCACAGCGCTTTCAAGCTATTATAGACGGCGCGGCGAACGACACGGAGTACAGACTGCTCAAGGCGCGGCAGGGAATCGACCTCGCTACCGACGACGGAAAGGTGAAATACCTGTCTGTGGCGGCGGAGATACTCGCAGAGATAGGGAGCCCCGTTGAAGTGGACGTCTATGCCTCGCGTCTTGCGCACGAGCTCGGCGTGGACAAGCTTGCTATCCAGTCGCAGGTAAAATATAAGCGCGAGGGGCTCAAAAAGCGCCGCGCGGTTAAGCGCGAGCAGGAGCAGACGCGACTGCTCATAAACGGACAAAACACGAAAAATCCGGAGCGCGCTCAGCATCTGCGCGCCGCAAAGGCGGAGGAGACTCTGATAGCCTCGCTCATGCGCAACCCCGATTTTTATAATAAATTAAAGGACGGGCTCTCGGCCGATTATTTCGTCACCGCGCTCAACAGGCGTATCTTCTCGGTCGTTCTCTCGCGCCTTGAAGAGGGCGGGAATACGGAGCCGTACTTTCTCTCATCCGAGTTCACGCCCGACGAGATGGACGAGGTCGAGCGCATATTCCGTTCGGCGGCGCAGCTGAGCAACACCGTTGACGAGTGTGCCGACTGTATAAAAATCCTCAAAGAGGAAAAAAATAAGCCGGAGACCGTAAAGGCTTCCGAGCTGAGCGATGAGGATTTTGCAAAGCTGTTCAGATCCGATAAGCGGGAGTGATATCCCGCCACGGGTCATGACATAAAAGACCGACTCACTATGCAACATAAAGAGAAGGAGACAGAAAAGTAATGGATGGTATCGAAAAAAGACCGGCGGTGAAGGCTCTTATCGAAAAGGGCAAGGCCGCGGGCAAGCTGACCACCCAGGAGATCGACACGGTAATAGTCGACATGGATCTCGATATCGAGGATCTTGACAAGCTCTATGAGACTATCGAGGCGCAGAATATCGAGATAATCGACGACCTGTCAACTCTGGATGTGGATGACGTAAATTTCGATCTGGGCGAAACACCCAAGTCGACCGCAGACACCGCGGGAGTCACCGACGACAAGAACATCACCATTGACGACCCCGTCAAGGTCTATCTCAAGGAGATAGGCAAGGTTCCGCTGCTCACTCCCGAGGAGGAGATAGAGCTCGCTATCAGAATCGGCGACAACGACCCCGCCGCAAAGCGCAGACTGACCGAGGCCAACCTCAGGCTCGTTGTCAGCATAGCAAAGCGCTACGTCGGCAGAGGTATGCAGTTCCTCGACCTTATTCAGGAGGGCAACCTCGGACTTATCAAGGCCGTTGACAAGTTCGATTACACAAAGGGCTTCAAGTTTTCGACCTACGCCACTTGGTGGATAAGGCAGGCGATAACCCGCGCCATAGCGGATCAGGCGAGGACGATAAGAATTCCCGTTCACATGGTCGAGACCATAAACAAGGTCAAAAAGACCAACAGCCAGCTGCTGCATAAGAACGGCAGAGACCCCACGGCGGAGGAGATAGCCGAGGTGCTCGATATGCCCGTTGACAAGGTGCGCGAGATAATGCGCGTGGCTCAGGAGCCCGTCTCCCTCGAGACTCCCATTGGCGAGGAGGAGGACAGCCACCTCGGCGACTTCATCCCCGACGACGACGCTCCCGCCCCGGCGGACGCAGCCTCCGCGACCCTGCTCAAGGAGGAGCTCGCCCACGTGCTCAAGACCCTCACTCCCCGTGAGGAGCGCGTGCTCTCCATGCGCTTCGGACTCACCGACGGCCATCCCCACACCCTTGAAGAGGTCGGCAAGGAGTTCAACGTCACCCGTGAGCGTATCCGCCAGATAGAGGCGAAGGCTTTGCGCAAGCTCCGTCATCCGACGAGGAGCAAGAAGCTCAGGGACTACGTGGAATAATCAAAATCAAAAAATCAGTCGTAAGCTTTTAAAAACTTGCGGCTGATTTTCTTTTTATCTTTTGTATTTTGCAAGCAATCCTTCGAGGTTTTTGTGCAGAATCTTCTCTCTGTCCTCATCGCTCAGCGGCAGAGACATAAATGTTTCAAGCTCCTTTTTGACGTTCCACATCGGGTAGTCCGAGCCGAAGAAAATTTTGTCCGTGCCGAAGATGTGAATCATTTCCATTATCCGCTCCGGGCTCATCGCGTAGAAGCTGCTCGACGAGTCAACATATACTCCCGCCTCCGAGAGCTCCTTTGAACCGAAGCCCCACTCGGACCACGCGCCGAAATGCGCCGCGATTATGTCGAGCTTAGGAAATCTTTCGAGAACCTTTATTATTTTAGTCGGCTTCGAATACTGCGTGCGGTAGTCGCCCGTGTGAAAAAGTATCGGCAGTCTGCCCTCGAGCACCTCATACATCCGCATGGCTTCGGGCGAATCTATGTCGAACTTCTGAAAATCAGGGTGCAGCTTTATGCCGTCGAGTCCGAGGCTTATCGCCTCGTCGACTATCTCCGGTATCTCGTCCCCGCAGTCGGGGTGGAGCGTTGCAAAGCCTATGAAGCGGTCGGGGTGCTCCGATACGCTCTTTGCGATAAATGAGTTTATCGAGCGCACCTGATGCGGGGTCGTTGCGACAGAGTGGACGAGGAATTTGTCAACGCCCGCTTCGTCGCCGACCTTCAGGAGCATATCTACGGTGCCGTCGAGGTTCATGTCTATGTCGTAGAAGTCGCCTATGCTGCGCGCCGCCTTGTGCGCTATTTTATCCGGGTATATATGTGCATGGCTGTCTATTATCATTTTTTTTACATCTCCGATGTGCTTGTCTTATTTTATGCGCGTCAGCTTGCCTCTGACCGCGTGGTAGTTTATCTCGCCGAGCGCGAATATCGGCGCGTCGCTCTTCAAGGAGTCCGAAAATACTTTTTCGAATTTTGCGCCGGGCATGGCTTCATTTATCCTCACTACCTTTTCGCCGTCCTTGCAGTTGAGACCGTCCATTTTGCCCGTGTGCGGGTCAAGGCGCGTGGCTATGAGCGTATGTACCTTGTACTTTTCGCATATCGGGCGCAGCAGGAACTCGGGCGACGCCGAGCATACGACTGCGGGGAGGTCGCGGTTCTCCGGGCGGAAAAACGGATATATCCGCTTTTCGTTTTTCTCCCAGAATTTTTTAACCATCTTCTCCGTGTTCACAAAGCGCAGGAAGCAGAAGAACCTGCCCTTCATCCTGTCGCCGCCTATCTTTAAAAAGAAGCAGGCGAGGCAGACAAGCTGATAGGGAAGAATGACTATCAGCCACGGGCGCCTGACAAGGCAGAAAAGATAGAATACGCTCTCCGAATCAACGGGGAAAACGGTTTTGTCAAAATCATAGAGGTCAAATTTCATTTTGTAACTCCTTAAAGCTTGACTGTCAGCGTGCCGCCGTCGAGCCTGTGAACTGTCTCTTGGCCGCCGTATACAATATGCGCCTCGCCCTTGCCGGTGAGGGAATACGAGGTGAGCTTGCCTTTGCTCCAGGCCATATCGACCTTTATGTTTCCCTTTGCGAGCAGACCGCGCACGCTGCCCTCGCTCCATTTGTCGGGGAGAGCGGGCAGAAGAAATATCCTGCCGTCAAAGCAGTCGAGAAGCATCTCGCAAACTCCGCTGACCGCGCCGAAGTTTCCGTCTATCTGGAAGGGCGGATGCGCGTCGAATAAGTTCTCATAGGTGCCGCCGCCGTGCGAGTAGTTCATGCCGGTTGAGGATTTGAATCTGAGCTGACGGTCAAAGAGCCTCAGGGCGTGATTGCCGTCTCGAAGCCGTGCCCAGAAGTTTATCTTCCAGCCGAGGCTCCAGCCCGTGCCGTCGTCGCCGCGTATTTCAAGCGAGCGCCTGCAGGCGTCCGCAAGCTCGGGCGTGCCCTGCGCGGTTATCAGATGCGCGGGGTGCAGACCGTAGAGCATGGAGCAGTGGCGATGGTGTATCTCCGCCTCTCTCTCCTCGTTGTACCATTCGAGAAGCTGACCCTTTTTGCCGATTTTAAACGGGAGTAAGCGGCCGAGCTTATCTTTGAGAGCCTTTGCAAATTCTCCGTCCTCGCCGAGAATTTCCGACGCCTTGACGCAGTTTTCGAAAAGCTCGCGGATTATGCTCATCGTCATGGTTGTAGTCTGCGAGACGGCGCATTGACGGCCGTTTATCAAAAAATTATTCTCGGGCGAGGTTGAGGGCGCGGCGATGAGATAACCGTCCCTGTCCTCAACGAGATAGTCGCAGTAGAACTCCGCGGCCTTTTTCATTATCGGATAGGCCGTTTCGCGCAGATATTTTTCGTCGAGGGTGTATTCGTAGTGGGCAAAAATATGCTCGCAGAACCAGCCGGGCGACATCGGCCAGAACGCCCAAACCGCATTGCCGGCAACGGGCGTTGTCAGCCTCCATATGTCAACGTTGTGATGCGCGACAAAACCGCTCATGCCGTACATCTCTTTCGCCGTGCGCTCACCCGCAACGGACAGATCGCGCACCATCTCTATCAGCGGCTCGTTGACCTCGGGCATATCGCAGGGGAGAACGAGCCAGTAGTTCATCTCGGTGTTTATGTTCACCGTATAGTTGGAATGCCACGGCGGGCACAGCTTTTCGTTCCAGATGCCCTGAAGCGTTGACGGTTGGGAACCGGGGCGCGATGAGGCTATAGCGAGGTAGCGCCCGTAGTTGAAGAGAAGGGTATAGAGCGCAATATCGTTTTTGTCCGTCTTGAAATCGCGCAGACGCTTTCCCGTAGGCACATCTTCCTTACCGTTCGAGCCTATGTCAAGCTCGACTCTCGAATAGAGCGCGCGGTAGTCGGCGATATGTGCCGCCTTGACAGCTTCGTAGTCGAAGTCTTTTTTGAGTCTCTCAAGGCAGGGCTCGAGGTGCGGCTTGCCGTTTGTGAACGCGTTGTTCTGCCAGCCGTTGAAGCTCGTTTCGGCGGTGAGACAGAGCGTGACGGCCGTTGCGCCGGTTATCTCTATGCCCTTGCCGCTCACGTGCTTTTTGCCGTCGGTATCGGCTTTCACGGCGCAGGTGAAGAGCATACCGCGCTCGCTGTCGTTTTTTGAGTAGCTCTGTTTATCGGACAGACCGTTTGTGTTGTGCTCGCTCGGCGCTTCGCCGCTCAGGACGAGCAGACCCTCCTGCGATTTCATTTTATGGCGAAGCTTGCAGTCGAGCTTGGCCGTAACGTCAAAGCAGCCGTTTTCGCAGGTCAGGCGAATCACGATCATTTTCTCGGGATACGATGCGAACATTTCGCGCCGCATTATGCGCTTTCCCTGCCTGTAGCTGACCGAGGCTATTGCGGTCTCAAGGTCGAGCGAGCGGACATAGCCGGATTTTCGCTCAGAGCCGTCGAAGGTCAGAATAAGGTCGCCCAAGGGCAGATACGCCTGACTCCAAGTGCTCATGAAGTCCGATTCTATAACATCCTGCGATTCGCGCAGCTTCCCGTCGAGCGCAAGGGCGCGGGCTTTTTGAAAAGCCTCGAGAGCCCCGTCGGGCACGGTGTCCTTCGGGTGTCCCGTCCAAAGCTCATCATGGTTCAGGGAGACGGTCTCCTCTTTTACCTTGCCGTATATCATGCCGCCCAGGGTGCCGTTACCTATAGGCAGAGCCTGAGTCCATGCGCACGCGGGCTTATCATATAGAAGAAAAGTCGAATCTTTCATTTTTTGTCAGCTCCTATATAAAGAAGTAATAACCAATAAATTATAGAAAAAATCGGGCTTTAAGTCAATGCTTTTAAGAAAATGCAGGAAATTCTGCAATTTTCGCCCCGCCGTCTTGCATTTTCGGGCGGCAATATGATAAAATCATGTTATATGTAATGTATGGAATAAGGTGGATATCCAAAATGACAAAACAGCTGCATTCAAGAATCGAGAGCTGTTACCCGTCAATGTCCAAGGGACACAGGCGGATAGCCGATTACATAACCGAGAATTACGACAAGGCGGCTTTTATGACTGCGGCGAAGCTCGGCGACACGGTCGGCGTGAGCGAGTCTACGGTCGTGAGATTTGCGTCCGAGCTTGGCTTTTCGGGCTATCCGAGGCTTCAGAAGGCTCTGCAGGAGGTAGTCAAAAGCAGGCTGACGAGCGTTCAGCGCATGGAGGCGGCGGGCGGCGAGGATATGCTCGAGCACGCGTTTTCCTCCGATATCGAGACGATAAAGATAACCCGCGAAAGCATCTCCCGCGAGGCGTTCAACGCGAGCGTCGAGGCGATAAACCGCGCAAGGCACATCTATGTCCTCGGAGTGCGCAGTGCGGCGTCGCTTGCAAGCTTTGCGGCGTTTTATCTCAATTTTGTCTATGACAGCGTGACCCTTATCGAGCCCGCGGGAACGGGCGAGGCGTTCGACCAGGCGTTCAGAATAAACAGCGACGATGTCTGCATAGCGATAAGCTTTCCGCGATATTCGAAGCAGACGATAAATATGCTGCGCTTTATCTCCGACAGGGGCGCTACGGTAATTTCCGTCACCGACAGCGAGAATTCGCCCATAGCGCAGTTCGCGACCCATCTTCTTTTGGCGCGCAGCAGCATGGTGTCGTTCGTCGATTCCCTTGTTGCTCCGCTGAGCCTTATCAATGCGCTGATAGCGGCGGCGGCGAGAGAGAAGAGCGGAGAGGTCTACAATAATCTGAGCTCGCTCGAAAATATTTGGAACGAGTATCAGATATATCAGACTCACGAGGATGAGTAATTTTTTATAAAGAGGTAAATTATGCCCGAAGTGCTTGTAATAGGCGGCGGAGCGGCGGGGCTTATGGCCGCCGTGGCCGCAGCGGAAAACGGCAGCAGAGTCGTTTTGCTCGAACGAAACGAAAAAGTAGGCCGCAAGATAATGATAACCGGAAAGGGCAGGTGCAATGTCACAAACGACTGCGCCGACCTCAACGCCCTTATCTCGTCTGTGCCCGTAAACGGAAGATTTCTTTACAGCGCGTTTTCGCGCTTCATGCCCGCGGATACAATGAACTTCTTCGAGTCGCGGCACGTCCCGCTCAAGACCGAGCGCGGCAACCGAGTGTTCCCGGAGTCGGACAGAGCGTCCGATATAGTCGACGCGCTGTTCTTCGCGGCGAAGCACGCGGGGGTGGATATTGTAAACGGCAGAGCGAAGGAGCTCATAATCGAGGACGGAAAGGTTCGCGGCGCGATACTTTATTCCGGCGAGCGGATGTATTCCGACAGGGTGATAGTCGCTACCGGCGGCAAGTCCTATCCACGCACGGGCTCCACCGGCGACGGATACGAGCTTGCGCGGCAGGCGGGGCATACCGTGACTCCGATAAAGCCGTCGCTCGTCCCGCTCGAAGCGCATGAGGGCTTTTGTTCGCGGCTTCAGGGGCTGTCGCTTAGAAACGTCTCGATAACCGTTGAGGACACAAAGACGGGGAAAAATATATATTCCGACTTCGGCGAGATGCTCTTTACCCATTTCGGCGTGTCGGGCCCCATGATACTCTCCGCAAGCTCGCATATGCGGCAGATGGAGCGGGGGAGATACAGGATAGTTATCGACTTAAAGCCCGCTCTCTCGGAGCAGCAGCTCGATGCGCGCGTTCTCCGCGATTTCAATGAAAACAACAACCGCAATTTTATAAATGCGCTGAATTTTCTGCTACCGAAGAAGCTTGTGCCCGTTATAGTTTCGCTCTCGGGCATACCCATGGACACAAAAGTGAATTCCGTCACCCGCGAGCAGAGGGCGAAGCTCGTATATCTGCTCAAGCACTTCACCGTGACCGTCACCGACTTTCGCCCGACAGAGGAGGCGGTAGTCACCTCGGGCGGCGTAAAGACCTCGGAGCTTGACCCGAAAACCATGCAGTCGAAGCTCATAGACGGGTTGTATTTTGCGGGCGAGGTCATAGACGCCGACGCCTACACGGGCGGCTTTAATCTGCAAATAGCGTTCTCGACCGGGCATTTGGCCGGGGAGAGTGCGGCTCAATAAAGACACACGAAAGGAAAAATATTATGTCAATCAATGTTGCGATAGACGGCCCCGCCGGAGCGGGCAAGAGCACCATTTCACGCCGCGCGGCGAAGGAGCTGGGCTTTATCTATGTCGATACCGGCGCGCTTTACCGCACAGTCGGGCTCAATGCGATACGAACCGGAGTCAACCTCGACAGCCCCGAGGCGATAGCCGAGAGCGTCAAGGGCATATCCGTTGACCTCGGATACGAAAACGGCGAGCAGTCCGTGTTTTTAAACGGAGAGAATGTCTCTGCGTTTATCAGGACGCCCGAGGCGTCCATGGCGGCGTCGAGAGTCTCCGCCGTGCCCGCAGTCCGCGAGTTCCTTTTCGGGCTCCAGCAGGACATAGCCGCCAAGAACGACTGCGTCATGGACGGGCGCGATATCGGCACCGTCGTTTTGCCCCATGCACAGGTGAAAATCTTCCTCACCGCCTCCGCCGAGGAGCGTGCGCGCCGCCGCTATAAAGAACTCATGGAGAAGGGCGAAAAGGTCGAATACGAAAAGGTACTTGCAGAAATGAAGGAAAGGGATTATAATGATTCCAATCGGGCCATCGCTCCGCTTAAAGCCGTGCCCGACGCAATAACGGTCGATACGACTGAGCTGACGCTCGAAGAGTCGATAGAGAAAATAAAAAATGTAATTAAGGAGAATCTTTGATGGAACCGAAAATCAAGGGTAAAGCGTTTGATTACGACGATACCAGAGACAGAAAATTTTACGATGCTTTTGTTTGGATGTTTCATCCGCTTGCAAAAATTATCTTTAAGACGCAGTTCATCGGCCGCGAAAACGTGCCGAAAACGGGCAGCCTTATAATTGCCTCGAACCATCGCAACTCATACGATCCCGGTCTCATCGCCGCGGCGAGAGTCCGCAAGATCCACTACATGGCGAAGCTTGAGCTGTTTAACATCACCAGGCTCACCTCTTGGCTGCTCCGCCACCTGAATGCTTTCCCGATAAGCCGCGGAACGGGCGACCAGCGTTCGCTCAACTATGCTATCCGCCTTGTCGAGGAGGGCAAGGTTCTCGGCATATTCCCCGAGGGCACGCGCTCCAAGGATCCCAACGGCAAGATGCTGCCGCCCAAGGCTGGCGTCGCGCTCATAGCCAAGGCCACCCATTCCGATATCCTGCCCGCCTGCATCTATTTCGAGGGCAAGAGCAAGTTCCGCAAGAAGATGACTATTCGCTTCGGCGAGGTTATCCCCTATGAGGATCTCGGCCTTACGGACGAATCGAATATGGGCGAGATAAAGGAAGCCTCCAGATTTATTATGGGCAAGATAGGAGAGCTGCTTGAAAAGGGCCATGAAAAGGATTGAGGTTGCAAAAACCGCAGGCTTTTGCTTCGGAGTCAACCGCGCGGTCGAAATGACCTATAAGCTCGTCGAGAGCGGAAAAAAGGTTTCGACCTTCGGCCCTCTGATACATAACCCTGTCGTTATAGAGGATCTTGAGAAAAAGGGCGTTCGGGTGATAGACTCGCCCATGGAAGCGCTGCCGGGGACTACCGTAGTTGTCCGCACTCACGGAGTGGGGGCGAGCGTATACCGCAGCCTCGAGGCGACGGGCGCAGACATCTGCGACGCCACCTGCCCGTTTGTCAAGAAAATACACAGGATAGTCGGCGAAAATTCCTCGCCCGATATCCCCGTGCTCATAGCCGGAGACAGCGGACACCCCGAGGTCATCGGCATTATGGGTCACTGCCGGGGCGAATGCTTCACATTCAGAAGCGCCGAGGAGCTCAAAAAAATTATCGAAAATCATCCGGAATATTCCGAAAAGAAGATAATTGTCGTCTCTCAGACCACTTTCAGCGTAAAAGAATGGCAGGAATCTATAAAAATAATAAAAATACTATGTACAAACGCAAATGTTTTTGATACAATATGTAATGCTACGCAGGATAGGCAAAAAGAGGCTTCCGAGCTGTCAAAGCGCGTCGATACAATGATTATTATCGGCGGCTCGCAGAGCTCGAACACGGCGAAGCTCAAGGGAGTTTGCGAAAAAAACTGCCCGACTTATCTTGTGGAGCGCGCTGCGGATATTAAAAATATCGATTTTTCCGCCAGCGATGTTGTCGGCGTCACTGCAGGGGCATCAACCCCCGCGTGCATAATAAAGGAGGTACTTTGTAACATGTCCGAAATTCTTAACGAACAATCCAAAGAGCTTGAGGAAGGCGCAGTCGAGCGTAAGACCGATGTCGCTGAGGCGGCTGCCGGTGAGCTCGAGGAGAGCGCAGCTTCCGCACAGCCGGCGGAGGAGGTGCCTTCCGAAGAAACAGACGAGCAGGACTTCTCCAAGGCTCTTGAGGAGTCCCTGAACAGCATGAACAACGACCAGAAGGTCGTCGGTATCGTCATGGGCTTCTCGCCCACGGAGATCCAGGTTGACATCGGCAGAAAGCACGCCGGTTATGTGCCGCTGGACGAGTACAGCACAGACCCCGCCGCAGACCCGAAGAAGGATCTCAAGATAGGTGACGAGATCGGTCTTATCATCATGAAGACCAACGATGCAGAGGGCACCGTTATGCTTTCCAAGCGCCGCTATGACGCTATGCAGGCATGGCGCGACATCGCCGATGCAGCAGAGACCGACAAGGTCTTTGACGGCGTTGTTACCGATGTTGTCAAGGGCGGCGTTATTGCCGTTACCGAGGGCGTGCGCGTTTTCATCCCCGGCTCCCTTGCAACCGCTTCCCGCAGCGAGTCGCTTGACAGCCTTCTGAGAAAGAACGTCAAGTTCCGCATCATCGAGGTCAACAACTACAAGAGAAGAGCCGTCGGTTCTATCCGTGCCGTCCTCAAGGAGGAGAGAAAGGCCGCTGAGGACGCTTTCTGGGCACAGGCAGAGGTCGGTCAGAAGTATACCGGCACCGTTAAGTCTCTTACAAATTACGGCGCATTCGTCGATATCGGCGGCGTGGACGGAATGGTTCACATCTCCGAGCTCTCGTGGAAGCGCATTAAGCATCCGTCGGACGTCCTCAAGGTCGGCGACGTTATCGACGTCTACATAAAGGCTCTTGATCCCGAGAAGAAAAAGATTTCTCTGGGCTACAGAAAAGACGAGGACAACCCGTGGGAGATTCTTCGCAAGAACTATCCCGAGGGAACCGTTATCGACGCCGAGATAGTCAGCCTCACCGATTTCGGTGCTTTCGCAAGAGTTATCCCCGGCATTGACGGTCTTATCCACATTTCTCAGATAGCGGATCGCCGCATCGAGAAGCCCTCCGACGTTCTCAAGGTCGGCGACAAGGTTCAGGCTAAGATTATCGGCATCGACTTCGACAAGAAGCGCGTAAGCCTTTCAATCAGAGCTCTGCTCGAGCCCGCCGCAGACGAGGCGGAGGACGCCGAGGCTGAGGAGACTGAGGCCGAATAATTTAATTCGATTCTCTTATCCGGTTCTTGCCGTTTGGCAGGAGCCGGATATTTTTTGTCTCTGCGGGTTTATTCGGCGTTTTGCGTAAATTTTGCACAAAACGCGGCGCGCGCGATATTATCTTTTCTATCATGGCGGACGGAAAAAATATTGTGCCGATGAATAAACAGTGGTATAATTATTCTTATAATCGCGTTGCGGGCGATAGGTTCATATCGGCTTTCGAGCAATTGACCGCTCATCTTGTGAGCGCAAAATCAGCCGCCTTTCGGGCGGTTATCCCTATCGGCGCAGCTTCGGGAGGTGCATGATGAAACGCATAACGCTCGTCTGCGGCCATTACGGCAGCGGAAAAACGAATTTCTCGCTCAATCTCGCTTTAAATGCGGCGAAGCGCGGCGAGAGGATAACGCTTGTCGATCTCGATATAGTCAACCCCTATTTCCGTACCGCGGACTATAAGGACGAGCTTGAAGCGGCGGGAGTCAATGTCATAGCCCAGAACCTTGAGGGCACGACCCTCGACGCACCCGCGCTGTCGGCGAGGATGTTCTCCGTTTTTGAGGAGAGCATGGGACGGGTCATAATCGATGTCGGCGGCGACGATGCGGGCGCTACCGCGCTCGGACGCTTTTCGCGTCAGCTCAACGAGTCGGGCTACGATATGCTCTGCGTTATCAACAAATACCGCAAGTTTATCTCCGACCCCGAGGAAGCGGTTGAAATGCTCGCGGAGATAGAGGCGGCGTGCCGCCTGAAGGCGACGGGAATCGTCAACAACTCCCATCTCGGAGCACAGACGACCGCGCAGGATATTCTCGCGTCCGTCCCTTATGCCGAGAAAACCGCGGAGCTCGCTTCCCTGCCGCTCGTGTGCACTACCGCGCCCAAGAGCGTTGCCTCAGAGCTCGAGGGGAAGATAGAGAATCTCTGCCCCGTCGATGTGCTCGTGAAGCTCCCGTGGTAATTTAATTTGACCGATCCCGCTCGGCAAGTCAGGAGCGGTGTATATATATTCGGTATTCTTGATTAGGAGGAACAGAAATGGCAAAAGTCACTATCAACGAAAACACCTGCAAGGGCTGTGAGCTTTGCACAACAGCGTGTCCGAAGCATATTATCAGCCTTGCTAAGGATAAGCTAAACCTAAAGGGTTATCATCCTGCGTGCGTCACAAACCCCGACGAGTGCATCGGATGTGCGGCGTGCGCTATTATGTGTCCTGATTGTGCAATAACTGTTGAGAGATAAGAAAGAAGAGGTGTTGAAAGTGTCAGAAAGAGTTCTTATGAAAGGCAACGAAGCTCTGGCAGAAGCCGCTATCCGTGCCGGCTGCCGTCACTTCTTCGGCTATCCCATTACCCCGCAGACAGAGCTTGCGGCATATATGTCAAAGGTCATGCCTAAAATAGGCGGTACATATCTTCAGGCGGAGAGCGAAATCGCCGCCGTCAACATGGTGCTCGGCGCAGCTTCGGCGGGCGTCCGCGCGATGACCTCGTCGTCCTCGCCCGGAATCAGCCTCAAGACCGAGGGCATCTCATACATGGCGGGCTCGGATCTTCCGGCTGTCATTATCAATGTCCAGCGCGGAGGCCCCGGACTCGGCGGAATCCAGCCCTCGCAGTCGGATTATTGGCAGGCGACAAGAGCGCCCGGCCACGGCGATCTGCATATTCTCGTTTTTGCGCCCAGCTCCGTTCAGGAGATGGTCGATCTTGTCGGCAGAGCCTTCGATAAGGCGGACGAGTATCGTATGCCCGCGATGATCCTTGCCGACGGTATGCTCGGTCAGATGATGGAGCCCGTCGAAATAGGCGAGGGCAGCGGCGGTTCGAGCGTCGAGAAGCCCTGGGCGGCCTGCGGCCACAACGGCGGACGCAAGCACAATATAGTAAATTCCCTCTATCTCCAGGCGGCGGATCTCGAGCGCCTCGTCAGAGAGCGCTTTGCAAGATATGCCGTTATCGAAGAGAAGGAGCCCATGAGCGAGAGCTATATGGTTGACGATGCCGAGTATGTCGTTGTTGCTTACGGCGCGTCGGCGCGTGTTGCAAAGGCAGCCGTCCGCGAGGCGCGAGAGCAGGGCATAAAGGCGGGACTTATCCGCCCGATAACCCTCTGGCCGTTCCCGAAGCAGGCTATGCGCGACGCTGCGGAGCACGCAAAGGCTTTCCTCTGCGTCGAGATGAGCATGGGTCAGATGATCGACGACGTTAAGCTCGCTATCGATTGCAGCAGACCCGTTGAATTCTTCGGACGCACGGGCGGAATAATTCCGACCCCCGCCGAAGTCCTTGAAAATATCAAAAAACTTGCAGGAGGCGAAAAATAATGGCAATCGTATTTCAGAGACCCAAGGCGCTTCTTGATGTGCCTACCCATTATTGCCCCGGCTGCACTCACGGTATAATCCACCGCCTTGTTGCGGAGTGCATTGACGAGCTCGGTATAGAGGGCAAGACCGTCGGCATCGCACCCGTCGGCTGCGCCGTTATGGCATATAATTATTTCGGCTGCGATATGATCGAGGCGCCCCACGGACGCGCCCCGGCTGTAGCAACGGGCGTTAAGCGCGCAAAGCCCGAGGACGTTGTGTTCACCTATCAGGGCGACGGCGACCTCGCCGCTATCGGTACCGCCGAAACCGTTCACTCCGCGACCCGCGGCGAGAACATCACGGTTATCTTCGTCAACAACGCTATCTACGGCATGACAGGCGGCCAGATGGCTCCCACCTCGCTGCCCGGTCAGGTCACTCAGACCACGCCCTACGGCAGAGACATAAAGACCGCGGGCTATCCCGTAAGAGTCTGCGAGATGCTCTCGACTCTCGACGGCACCGCCTATGCGGAGCGCGTTTCGGTTGACTGCGTCAAGAACATAAACAGAGCGAAGAAGGCCATTAAAAAGGCTTTCGAGACTCAGCTTGCCGGCAAGGGCTTCTCTATAGTCGAGGTCATTTCGGCTTGCCCCACCAACTGGGGACTTTCGCCCGTTGACGCGCTCGGCTGGCTCAGAGAGAATATGCTTCCCTATTATCCGCTCGGCGTTTATAAGGACAAGACAGCAGAGGAGGAAGCAAAATGAAGGATATGAACGCACTTCTCGCCGGATTCGGCGGTCAGGGTATACTTTTCATGGGCAAGGTCATCGCCTATGCGGGACTCACCGACGGCAAGGAAGTTTCATGGCTTCCGTCCTACGGCCCCGAGATGAGAGGCGGCACGGCAAACTGCAGCGTCTGCATCTCGTCCGACCCCATCTGCTCGCCCCTCGTTGTCACTCCGAATGTGTTCGTTGCAATGAACGGCCCGTCGTATGACAAGTTCATAGACAGCGTCGTCCCCGGCGGAATTGTTATCCTCGACAGCACGCTCGTCGAGCGCGAGGTCAAGAGAGACGATATCACCGTCTGCCTCGTTCCCGCCACTAAGCTCGCCGAGGAGCACAGACTCAAGGGCCTTGCAAACATCATTCTTATCGGCAAGCTCATGGAGCAGACCGGCTTCTGCAATCTCGACACCATGTCGAAGGCAATAGCCAAGGTTGTCCCCGCAAGAAAGCAGCACCTCGTTCCCAAAAACGTCGAGGCTATCGAGCTGGGCATGAACTACAAGGGTTAAAATCGATAAATTTAATGAAGCCGCAATTCACATTAGACAGACGTGAATTGCGGCGTTTTATTTTATCATAAAACAGTTCCTATGTTATGACACTATGCAGGGTGTGAAGTGTCACAAAGTCGGAATTAAAGCGGTATTCTTTTGAAGGTTTGATAGTCAAAATGAATGAACGATAATTCGCATATAAGGTGTAAAAGCTGTAGAAAAATTTATAAAGCTATGCTAAAATTAAAAAAAGTCAGTCACCGATAAACAGAACTTGTGGAGGCAAATATATTGGCAAAACAGGAGAAGTAAAAGCATTTTGACAGGGAAATTCAGATTTGTAAAAGCGTTTTGATAGACAATGCTTTTTATATATGACATAATCCGGATGAAGTTAATGTTAGGAGGTCGGCGCATGGATATTGGCAGCAAAATCAAAAAGTCAAGAACAGATGCGAAAATCACACAGGAGCAAGCAGCGGAAGCTCTTGACATCAGCAGACAGACTGTATCAAATTGGGAAAACGGAAAATCCTATCCCGATATAGTAAGCGTGCTTAGAATGAGTGATTTATATGGCGTCAGTCTTGACTATCTCTTGAAAGGAGAAGTGTCTATGAAAGACTATTTGGATTATGTCGAAGAAAGCACAAATGTAGTAAAAAGCAAAGTCAGGTTATCAAAGCTGATATTGATTTTATCCTATCTGGTGATATGGGCGCTCAATATCGCGGTGTCGTGGCGCTTTTCTGCGGATAGCATTACAGAAGCACAAGCAGGAGCATTTCAGTGGCTTGTGCTTCCGATAGCAACGATTGTAATATCTATTTTGATTGGGAAAAACAATTATTGGGGAAAGCGTAAGTGGTTTATACCGATTGGATTTGGTCTTATGTTCATGCTTTCTGTCTATGCGAGCTATGGCATGAGAGAAAATTCAATTTTTGATCAGATTGATTTGCAAACGGTCAGCTTTATCTTTGTCGGAACACTTGCTTCATTTATAGGAATGGTGATTGGTCACGCGTTTTTCGCGGACGAAAAGAACAAGCAAAAGAGCAAGTAGTGTATTTTTGCCGAAACATTAACTTCAGGGGCTGTTTATAACAACAGCCCTTGCTTTTTCGCAGATTTAAGTTTGTCGGCAACGCTGTAATTGCATAAAATTCACTTCTTAGTTCTTAACTTTTACTTGTCATCTTGAGCGAAAACGAGCGCCGCCCCGTCCGGTTTTTATCCCGGGCAGGGCGGCGCGTTAATTTAATTTATTTTACATCAGCGACCTGTAAAGCTCTGCAAGCTCCGCAACGCTCGTGTCGCGCGGGTTGCCGGGACGGCAGGCATCGTCATATGCGGACTGAGCAAGGAAGTCAACATCCTCGGGCTTGACGATCGCCTTGAGGTCTGCGGGGATTCCGACATCCTTTGCAAGCTGTCGTACAGCGTCAACAGCAGCCTTGCGGTACTCGTCAACGCTCATGTTCTCCGTGCCCTCAACGCCCATAGCCTTGGCTATATCGCGGTATTTCTCGCCGGTTGCGGGGGCGTTGTATTCCATAACGGTCGGCAGAATGATGGCATTGGCTACGCCGTGCGGGGTGTCATAGAGAGCGCCGAGCGGGTGAGCCATGGAGTGGACTATGCCCAGACCGACGTTCGAGAAGCCCATGCCGGCGATATACTGACCGAGAGCCATGCCCTCGCGTCCCTCGGGGGTGTTGTCAACTGCGCCGCGAAGCGACTTCGAGATGATTTCGATTGCCTTGAGATGGAACATATCGCTCATCTCCCATGCGCCCTTGGTGATGTAGCCCTCGATAGCGTGGGTCAGAGCGTCCATGCCCGTAGCGGCGGTCAGACCCTTGGGCATAGAGGACATCATATCGGGATCGACGACGGCTACGACGGGGATGTCGTGAACGTCGACGCAGACCATCTTGCGGTTCTTCTCGGCGTCGGTGATAACATAGTTTATCGTGACCTCGGCAGCCGTGCCCGCAGTGGTGGGAACTGCGATTATCGGTACGCACTTGTTCTTTGTCGGGGCGACGCCCTCAAGGCTTCTGACGTCGGCAAACTCGGGGTTCTTGATGATGATGCCGATAGCCTTTGCGGTGTCCATCGAGGAGCCGCCGCCGATAGCGACGATGCAGTCCGCGCCGCTTGCCTTAAATGCCGCTACGCCGGACTGAACATTCTGAATAGTCGGGTTGGGCTTTATTTCGCTGAACATCTCATATGCGATGCCCGCTTCGTCGAGAACATCGGTGACTTTCTTGGATACGCCGAACTTGATGAGGTCGGGGTCGGATGCGACGAAGGCCTTTTTGAAGCCTCTTGCGGTGATTTCCTCGGCAACTGCCTTGACAGCGCCCGCGCCGTGATATGAAGTTTCATTGAGAACGAATCTGTTATACATAATTTTTACCCTCCCGGATATTTTTGATAAAGCTTTATTGATAAAACCTTATCTTTTCTTTAATCCTATCATCAATTTTTAAGCGTATTTTAAAGCTCGTTTAAATAAATTGTGAACACCGAAACCATCCGGGAGGAAAGTGTTGATTTAAACCGCGCCGCCGTCCTGATAGATGTGCAGAAGCTTTAAAAGCTCAGCCGCGTGCAGTCCCTCGTCAACCGCAAACTTTTGAAACAGTTCGGCGGCGGTTCCGTCGTCCGAGCTCTCTTTCGCGTAGCTTTCGAAGTCGCGCACAAGCTCCGTTGAATTTTGCCAAGCCCGAAGAACTCTGTCGCGCGTAGTTATAACTATCTTTTTGTCATTACTCATTTTGTCAGCCCTTTTGTTTTTTGTTATTATGCCCGATACGCCGCGGAAAAATATCGGCGGAGAGTGTATAAAATTTGCCCTGCCGCCGAAAACTAATCTCCGAAGCCAAAATTGAAAGGAGAAGCATATATGCAGCTTACACAGAAAGAAAAGGAATTGCTAAAGGATCTCAAAGGACAGGAGAAGCTCTGCGTCGAGAAGTATTCACAGCACGCGGCGGCGGCAAAGGACGAACAGTTAAGCCAACTTCTGACCTATCTCGGCGGCATTGAGCAGGGACACCTCGACACCGTGACGAAGATAGACAACGGAGAGATTCCCAAGCCCGCGGCAGGGGAGACGGCGCCGAAAAACGATTTCAAGCAGACCTATTCGGTCAGCGAGACTCCGGAGAAGAAAAATGACTGCTATATCTGCTCCGACTTGCTCGCCACCGAAAAACACGCCTCCGCGCTCTATGACACCTGCATCTTCGAGTTCAAGAACGAACAGCTCCGAACGGTGCTCAACTCCATTCAGCGCGAGGAGCAGGAGCACGGCAAGAAGATATACGACTATATGGCAGCAAACAATATGTATTCCTAATAAAAAGGCCGTCCGCAAGGTAGTTTCCAATAAGACAGTATGAGAATATTACTGGCATAGGGTAGCTGCCGTACAGGAGTGCGACAAGAAAAATTGGCGATACTTGGTTTTCACAACCAGGTATCGCCTTTTTCTTTCTTTAAACAGAATGTTTGAATCTTATTGGAGGTACATATGATGCAGGAATTGAACTATATCCGTTGCGGTGATTACTACATTCCCGATATTCGCTTACCGGATGAAAACAGACCTATTGGTCGGTGGGGACGTATGCACAGAGACTATATCAAGGAGCATAATCCTATCTGCTTCAATGATCTGTGCCTTAGTGGCGAATTGTGGACGTATCTGGCTGATTTGAACGAGCAGACACAGAACCGCCTTGAACTGATCATCGAGCAAATGAAAGCCGCTGAGGGTGTAACAGAGGGCATGAAGCAGCACGATCAGATGGCATGGGTGGGAGCTATGAACAGCATCCGCAATCGAGCAGAAGAGATTGTTTTGAGTGAAATGATCTACGAGGAGGATGCTGTATGAGAATCCTTGAAGAGTTTTGGTACGGCAATATTGAGCCAACAGAGTATGACATATCCTCTTGCAAAGAATACAAGAAGCTACTGGAGCTGATTTGCAGGAACGAAGAAAAACTCAAAGCCACTATGACGGACGAGCAGAAAGAACTGTTTGAGAAATACACCGATTGTGTGCGAGAGCATCAAACCAATACAGATTGTTTGATCTTTCAGAATGGCTTTAAGCTGGGCGCACGAATGATGTTAGAGGTCATGGAAGAATCATAATTTCATAGGTAAGCTTAAGTGACGAGGCGCTCTATGTTGCTTTTATATTCAACATAGAGCGGTTTTTCTGCATTTTCCCTTCGTTCCATTGACTTTTTTGCTAAAATATGATATCATTATATCATGATATAATGATATCATATGGAGGTGGCAAGTGATGCAGAAAACAGATCTGAAATCGGATCGTGATAAGCAGGTACAAGTGCGTTTACCTGCGTCACTACACAAACAGTTGAAATTGGCGTTAATACAGGATGATAGCTCACTTGCTGATTTTTTCAATGAAGCGGCAGAAGCATATCTGAAAAATCCTGAAAAATACAGAAAAACAGTTGGAAACATAAACGGAGGAAAGAGCAATGGCTGATATTAGAAAAGATCAAGAAAGAGATGAACTTCATCGTGCCATATGGGCGATTGCTGACGGCCTGCGTGGAAGCGTAGACGGCTGGGATTTCAAATCCTATGTGTTAGGCATGATGTTCTACCGCTATATCTCCGAAAACCTGACCAACTATATTAACGAGGGTGAGATCGAAGCCGGTAACGAAGGCTTTGATTATGCATTGCTGTCTGATGAAGATGCGGAGCAAGCTCGTGAAGATATGGTCAAGACAAAGGGATTTTTCATTCTCCCCTCCGAACTTTTCTGTAATCTGCGAAAAAAGGCAGCAGGTGATGAAAACCTGAATATGACTCTGGAGACGATCTTCAAAAACATTGAAGACTCCGCAAAGGGCAGCGAAAGCGAAGATAATTTCGCAGGTCTGTTCGATGATATCGATGTCAACAGCAACAAGCTGGGTGCCACCGTCGCTAAACGCAACGTCAATCTCGTCAAACTGATCGAAGGCGTTGCAGATATGAAGCTGGGCAACTATAAGGAACATTCCATTGACGCTTTTGGCGATGCCTACGAATATTTGATGGGCATGTACGCATCCAACGCAGGAAAAAGCGGTGGTGAGTTCTTTACTCCGCAGGAAGTTTCCGAACTGCTGACCCGTATTGCGGTTGTTGGCAAGACAGAAGTCAATAAGGTCTACGACCCTGCTTGCGGTTCCGGTTCTCTCCTTTTGAAAGCTGCCAAAATTCTTGGTAAAGAAAATGTTCGTCAGGGCTTTTATGGTCAGGAAATCAACCTTACCACCTATAACCTTTGCCGAATCAATATGTTCCTGCACGATATCGACTATGATAAGTTTGATATCGCTCACGAAGATACACTTATGAACCCGCAGCATTGGGATGATGAACCCTTTGAGGTTATCGTTTCCAATCCGCCCTACTCCATCAAATGGGAGGGCGATGACAACCCTGTTTTGATTAACGATCCTCGTTTCTCTCCTGCCGGTGTGCTTGCTCCTAAATCCAAAGCCGACCTTGCGTTTATTATGCACTCTTTAGCGTGGCTTGCTACCAATGGCACGGCGGCAATTGTTTGCTTCCCTGGCATCATGTACCGTGGTGGTGCTGAAAAGAAAATCCGTCAGTATCTGATCGACAACAACTTTATCGACTGCATCATTCAGCTGCCGAGCAACCTGTTCTTCGGAACCTCTATCGCTACCTGCATCATGGTCTTAAAGCGCAGCAAGGCAGATAACAGCACTCTGTTCATTGACGCATCGAATGAGTGTGTTAAGGTAACGAATAACAACAAACTAACCGATGGCCCTAACGGAAACATCGAACATATTGTAAATGCCTTTATTGCTCGTGCTGACAAAAAGCATTTTGCCCGTTGTGTTCCTTACGAAGAAATCGTGAAACAGGACTATAATCTTTCTGTCAGTTCCTATGTTGAGCAGGAAGATACCAGAGAAGAAATTGATATCGTAAAACTCAATGCAGAGATTGAAGAAATTGTTGCAAGGGAGCAGGTGCTGAGAAGCGAAATTGCAAAAATCATTGCAGAATTAGAGGGATAATTTATGAGACTCAGCAGTAGATTATCTGATAAAAACAAAAATACTGGAGAAATTGAGTCTTTCATTGATTTGGAAAGATATACGGTTTCTCCAGAGGAAGAAACTGAAGATGTTCAATTGATCGCTGCCGGTGATTTTATCGAAATCCAGATTGGAACAATCATGCAGCCGTTTTACTCTACGGTATGCAGGGATAGCGTCTCTTTTGTTTCTCCGCTAAAACTACACTGTTTGATTATCAATAAGTCAATGATCAGTATAGATTGCGAATTGCAGTGTATGGATTATGTGGAAGGCAATCCATCCTGCAAAAATTGCAATCACAGTGTACAGGCCTGGTTTTTGGTTGGCGCTGATGATATTTTTGCACCTTTCCCCAATGTCTATGTAATAAAGCAGAATTTCAAATTACCAGAAAACATTAAGCTTCCAGTCGAAACCGAGGATAAGTTTACTGAGTGGTTAGCCAAAGCAGAGATTGCACACAAGGAAAGACTTGGTGCTGGAGCCATTATCTATTTGCGTTCGATTTTGGAACGGATCACGATAGAAGTTGGAGACAGCGCAGGTGTGGAAATCCGCAAACGAAGTGGGAGTATGAAGCCGTTTGACCAAGTAATTGCGGCAGTGGACAAAGAATGTTCTATTGTCCCAGTAATATATTCAGACAATGGGTATGAGCTTTTCCGACGGCTGAGTAATATTGCCCATGGCAACTCTGATGAAGAAACAGCATTAAGAGAGTATGAGCCTTTACGTCGTCTGGTCGTAGGCATCATGGATAACGTCAAGAAAAAAGAAGAAGAAATCAAAAACAACGCCGAACTCAAAAAGGCATTGGATTCAATAGGTTTTAGCAATGGGGGTGAGCAGAATGAGCAAACTGAATGAATTGATACATAAGCTTTGCCCTGATGGTGTCGAATATAAGAAAATTAAGGATGTATTTCAGAGACTACGTGGTACGCCGATCACCGCTGGAAAGATGAAAGAAATCGAGTCTTCAGATGGTGATATCCGAGTATTTGCTGGTGGGAAAACTGTCATAAACGCCAAGGAAGAAGACATCCCAAACGCCAACATAATAAGAGTACCTGCTGTTTTAGTTCAATCCAGAGGGGTTATCGACGTAGTGTATTATGAAAAACCGTTTACATTCAAGAATGAAATGTGGGCATATACTTCGGATAACAAGATTGCAGTTAAATTCCTTTATTATGTTCTGAAGAATAATATTCAGAAGTTTAGAGATGCTGCCGCTGGCATGGGTTCTTTGCCACAGATTTCTTTGCCGGTAACAGAAGAATTTGAAGTACCGGTTCCCCCTCTGCCTGTGCAGAGCGAAATTGTCCGTATACTGGACAATTTCACGGAGCTTACAGCGGAGCTTACAGCGGAGCTTACAGCGAGAAAGAAACAATACGGATATTACAGAGATTTCCTTTATACGGCTGACGATGCAGACGTTGAGTGGACCACACTGGATCGAATTTCAGAAAATTGTGACCGCCAAAGAAAGCCTGTAACAAAAGGAAATAGAGTTTCGGGAAAATATCCGTACTATGGTGCATCTGGAATTGTAGACTATGTTGAAGACTATATTTTCGATGGTGATTTCCTTTTAGTATCGGAGGACGGAGCCAATTTGTTGGCCAGAAGTACACCAATTGCATTTTCTATCTCCGGCAAGAATTGGGTTAATAATCACGCCCATGTCCTGAAATTTGATACTTACGAACTGAGAAGATACGTTGAAATCTACCTGAACTCAATTGATCTAAGCAAATATATTTCAGGCGGTGCGCAGCCTAAGCTTAATCAGGAGAACTTAAACAAAATCCCTATTCCTGTACCGAGTCCGGAAAGAGTGAAATATATGGTCAGTATTCTGGATCGCTTTGATACTCTTTGCCACGATATTTCAGAGGGACTTCCAGCGGAAATCGAAGCACGACAGAAGCAGTACGAGTTTTATTGTGATAAACTTCTAACTTTCAAGAAACTTCCTTGAGAAAGGAAAACAAATGGACAAAACACTTACTGCAAAATTGCTTCCGGCAGCACTGATCTGCAAAGGCTTCATAACGGGAATGGCGGATTGCGATTACGAAATTTATCTTCGTGAAGTAGTGAATGCATCCATATATTTCAAGAGCAAGTCCGACGGACAGGTATATACAGCGCCGCCGGACGAGTCTCACGGCGAATGGGATTGCATTTCTGAAAACTATTCCCTCGATTTCAAGTTGATTGCCAGCGAAACTGCACTGAGAGCAAGGAACTTGTTTTCTGATGGGATTTATCAAATGGCAGAAGGTGTTACTGCTTATTGCGGTCCTAAAGTAGACGCCGATAATCCCAAGTACAAGCCCATTCAGGCAACACGTATTTTTGCTGCGTTGAGATCAGTGGATCTTGCTGAATTGAAGTCAATCCGAAAAAGCAAGGAAAAACAGCAAGGAATCGAAACTGATATCAAAGCCTTATTGGATACACTTGAAACACAGAAGCACATTTTGATGTTCTTCCCGTACGAGTTCTTTACAGAAACCGATAATGACTTTTCTGTCGTGGTATCAGATATTATCGAGGCTTTGACACAAGATTTCTCCGAAGTACTCAAATATCGCAAGGAGGTTGCCGCACAATTCGATGTGTACTTCACTTTCCTGTATGAAGGACACTTCATACTTGCGGAACTCTGCGAAAACGAACTAAAGCTTGTAGAAGCCATAAAGGAAACATCCAGCCCGACTTACATGAAGATCAAATCCTATACAGAATGGGGGTAAGGAAGTAATACGATGAGTACATATAACATAGTGCTTTCAACCAACGAAAGTACCGTTGTAACCGAATATGAACCACAGGCCAAGCGCTCAGACGCATATCAGAGCGAAGCAGCTTTGGAATCAGCCTTTATCAAAATGCTTGGTGAACAAGGCTATGAATACGTGTCCATTCACAACGAAGCCGATCTTGTACTTAACCTTCGCAAGCAACTTGAGCGCCTTAACCAGTACAGCTTCACCGACAAAGAATGGGAAACCTTCTTCAAAACCAAGATTGCCAACGCAAACGAAGGCATCGTGGAAAAGACTCGCAAGATTCAGGAAGACTATGTACAGAACCTTACTTGCGAAGATGGCAGGACCCAAAACATCTATCTGATTGACAAAAAGAATATCCATAACAACCGTCTGCAGGTCATCAATCAGTATGAAGAAGGGGCCGGAAATCACGATACCCGATATGACGTGACCGTTCTTGTGAACGGTCTCCCGTTGGTTCATGTGGAGTTGAAGCGCCGTGGAGTTGCGATCAAGGAAGCTTTCAACCAGATCAATCGCTATCAGAGAGACAGCTTCTGGGCAGGTTCTGGACTTTATGAGTATGTGCAGATTTTTGTCATCTCCAATGGCACATTCACGAAATATTATTCCAATACCACCAGAGCGAGCCATATCAAGGAGAATGACGGCACCAGCAAAAAGCACAGTAAGAAAACTTCCAATAGCTTTGAGTTCACTTCCTATTGGGCAGATGGTAACAACAGAGTTATTGCAGACCTTGTTGACTTCACAAAGACATTCTTTGCCAAGCATACCCTGCTGAATATTCTGACAAAGTACTGCGTGTTTACATCTGAGGAATTGTTGCTTGTCATGCGTCCTTATCAGATTGTTGCAACAGAACGCATCTTGAACAGAATTGAGACATCTTCCAACAGCAAGAAAACCGGAAAGATCGAAGCAGGCGGCTATATCTGGCACACCACTGGCAGCGGCAAAACCCTTACCTCGTTCAAGACGGCGCAGCTTGCTACAAACTTACCATACATTGACAAGGTGCTGTTTGTTGTTGACCGTAAGGACTTGGACTATCAGACCATCAAAGAGTATGACAGATTTGAAAAGGGCGCTGCTAACAGCAACAAGAGCACGGCTATCCTTCAGAAGCAGCTTGAGGATTCTACTTCTCGAATTATCGTAACTACGATTCAGAAACTGGATGTCTTTATTCAGAAGAACCCCATGCACCCCATCAGGGATAAGCATATTGTTCTGGTATTCGATGAATGCCATAGAAGCCAGTTCGGTGATATGCATACGAGAATTGTCGGCGGTCAGATCAAAAAGGGTGAAAAGGTTGTTAAAGTACACAGATACTTTAGAAACTATCATATCTTTGGTTTTACGGGCACTCCGATTTTCTCGGTCAATGCAGGTACTGGCGGAAATCCGAATCTCAAAACCACCGAGCAGGCATTTGGCGATAAACTCCACACATACACCATCGTTGACGCTATCAATGACGGAAATGTTTTGCCGTTCCGCATTGACTATATCAACACGGTAAAGCAAAAGGACGGAAAGCAGGACAAGCAAGTTACTGCCATTGATACCGAGGAAGCACTTGCTTCTCAGGAGCGTATCTCCGAAGTTGTGAAGTACATTCTGGAACACTTCGACCAAAAGACTATGCGAAATTCCTATTACAGTTTGAAGGGTCAGCGTGTGAATGGTTTCAACTCCATGTTTGCTGTCAGCTCCATCCCTGCTTGCAAAAAATACTATCTGGAACTGAAAAAACAGATTGCAGAACAGCACCGTGATTTGACGATTGCCACCATCTTCTCGTTTGCTCCTAACGAAGCAGACAGTGCAGACGGCATATTGGACGATGAAAGCTTCGATACTGATGGTCTTGACCAGAACTCCCGTGATTTTCTGGATATGGCGATTGACGAGTACAACAAGACTTTCAAGACCAACTTTGACACATCCAGCAAGGGCTTCCAGGACTATTACAAAGACCTCTCTGACAAAGTGAAAAAGCGTGAAGTTGATTTGCTTATCGTGGTCAACATGTTCCTGACGGGCTTTGATGCAACGACGCTCAACACCCTTTGGGTAGACAAGAATTTGAAAATGCATGGTCTGATTCAGGCGTTTTCAAGAACAAATCGTATCCTTAACTCTGTTAAAACCTTTGGCAATATTGTTTGTTTCCGTGATCTTGAAAAAGAGACAAACGACGCCATTGCCTTATTCGGTGACAAAGAAGCCAATGGCATTGTTCTTCTGAAATCCTACGAAGACTATTACTATGGTTGTGTTGATGACAAGGGACGTGAGCAGAAAGGCTATGAAGAACGTATCGCCGAGCTATTGCAGAAATACCCCTTGGGACAGCCGATCATCGGCGAACAGAACAAGAAAGATTTTATCGTTCTGTTTGGCAACATTCTGCGCCTGAGAAATATCCTGTCTGCATTTGACCGCTTTGCCGGAAACGAAATTCTGTCTCCTATCGATTTCCAAGACTACACAGGTACTTACCATGACGTGTACGATGAAATCAAGCCAAAGCCGGGCAGCAAAGATAGCATCATGGATGATGTTGTCTTTGAAATGGAACTCGTCAAACAGGTCGAAGTGAATATCGATTACATCTTGATGTTAGTTGCGAAGTACCATGACGGAAACTGCGAAGACAAGGAAATTCTTGTTGCGATTGATAAGGCAATCAAGTCCAGTTTGCAACTCAGATCGAAAAAAGAACTGATCGAGAACTTTATTGCCACTGTCAATACTAAAACCGATGTCAACGCAGATTGGCAACGCTTTGTAAAAGAACAGCGTGAAACAGATATTCAGACTTTGATTGCAGAAGAAAAGTTAAAGCCTGAAGAAACCAGAAAGTTTGTTGAAAATGCTTTCCGTGATGGTGTACTCAAAACAACTGGTACAGATGTTGATCGTCTGATGCCGCCAGTATCTCGTTTTGGTGGCGGTGGCTCCCGTGACAAGAAGAAGCAGACCGTTATTGAAAAACTGAAAGCATTCTTTGAAAAGTATTTCGGGTTGGTCAACGCTGGGGAATCTTTTGCGGAAGGCAGTAACAAGTAATCATAATTCACAAAGGCACTAACTGTTACGGTTAGTGCCTTTCTTCTTTTTTGGGGGGTGATTTAACTTCTACACAACCTGTGTCGAAGTTGCATTTTTAACTTCGACGCAACTTGCGGCGAAGTGATTTTTAACTTCTGCCCAACTTGGGCAGAAGTTGGATTTGGGACTTCCGACCAACTTGGTTGGAGGTTGCTTTTTTGTTCCCGACAAGTTGTCGGGAAGTTGATTTTAGAAATTCTGTCCAACTTAGGCAGAATTATTTTTTGCCCATTGATATTTCTCTTGAAAACGTCCTAACAGGTAAAGAGAACTTTTCTGCTACCGTTGATTTTCGTTCTCTGTAGTTCCGAATATAGTGAGAGGGCTTGCAACCTTGACGGCATAGCACATTATCTGTATAATAATGGCACAGCGGTACGCCGCTACATAACAACTGAATAAAAATGTTCGACCCATAGTAAAGAAGTCGGTTTCATCCGACACAGCATCGGTACGCTACGAAAATACCGAACTGCTCCACCACGCCTTTGGTTCTGTTGGCGGGAGTTGTAGAAAGCAGAACCCGACTTTGAATTTTCAGAGCCGATTACATAGAACATCACTTTGAAGCGAGAGCTATGCTCCCGCCGATTCTTGGTGCTCTGTGTAATCGGCTCTTTTTGTTTGTCCAAATTGAGCCACAACGATAGTACATCCTCAAAATTGAATGACCGTCTGAATGAGATATGACTTTGCGATGATGACATGAGCGAAGCAACGCCGGAGTGAGATTCACGGGCAGGAACGACATTCGGGTAAAACGGCAAAATCAAAAGTACGGCAAAGTACCAATTTGACACTTTGGCAAAAATGCAAAAAACGAAAAGGCTGGGTAGCGTAGAGCAAGATTCTACCATGGGTCCAAATTTCGCCATCTGCTCATTTTTCCCTCATGGAATCTTGTTGGGGAGTGCCTTCCCCAAACCCTGCTCTGTTCCGCAATGCGGAAGCGATACGGCTAACGCCGATTTTCAATTTTTCAAAAAACAAAGGAGGAACCGAATGACCAAAACCTACAACACACCGAAACGAACCCACATCGTAAAAACCCGTCTGGACGATGAAGAACACGCCGAGTTTATGCGTCGCATGGAGCTTTACGAAATGAGCCAAGCGGAGTTTATTCGTGAAGCCATCTCCGGTGCAACCATCAAACCGACCATCGTGGCAACATTGGTTAGCGAAGATCTGCTCGCTGCTATCGGCAAGCTGACCGCTGAGTACGGCAGGATCGGAAACAATCTCAATCAGATTGCCCGACACCTCAACGAATGGCACAGTCCCTATCCTGCCATGGCAAAGGAACTGCAGGATGCCGCCGCTGATCTCGCCACTCTGAAATTTGAAGTTATGCAAAAGGTAGGTGATGCTGTTGGCAACGTTCAAGCATATAAGCTCTAAAAATGCCGATTACTCTGCCGCCGAAGCCTACCTCACCTTTGAGCATGATGAGTTTACCATGAAGCCCACCCTAGACGAAAACAGCAGGCTTATTCCAAGACAGGATTACCGCATTTCCACTCTGAACTGCGGTGACGAAGATTTTGCGATTGCCTGTCTGAGAGCCAACCTCCGCTATGGCAAAAATCAAAAACGGGAAGATGTCAAAAGCCACCACTATATCATCAGCTTCGATCCCAAGGATGTTTCCAATCATGGATTGAACGTAGATCTGGCACAGAGTATGGGTGAGAAATTCTGCAAGGAACACTTTCCCGGTCATCAAGCAATTGTCTGTACTCACCCAGACGGTCACAACGGCAGCGGCAATGTTCATGTACACATCGTAATCAATTCTCTGCGAATTGAAGAAGTCCCCTTCATGCCTTATATGGACAGAACATGCGATACCCAACCGGGCATGAAACACCGATGCACCAACGCAGCTATGGAATATTTTCGTGCCGAGGTCATGGAGATGTGCCACGATGCGGGTCTGTATCAGATTGATCTGCTGAACGGCAGTAAGACCCGTGTGACCGAGCGTGAGTATTGGGCAAAGAAGAAAGGACAGCTTGCGCTGGATGAAGAAAACGCTGTTCTTGCCGAACAGGGCTTGCCCGTCAAGCAGACCAAGTTTGAAACTGACAAAGACAAGCTCCGTGAAGAAATCCGAAAGGCACTCTCCGATGCAATCAGCTTCGAGGACTTTGCAGAAAAACTTCTTCGCCGTGGTATCACCGTCAAGGAGAGCCGAGGAAGATTGTCCTATCTCACATCCGACCGCACCAAAGCAATCACGGCACGAAAGTTGGGTGACGATTTTGATAAAACGGCTGTGTTCGCCGCCTTTGTCAGAAACGCAAAACAGGTCAGAGCGAAAAAACCTCTTGTTCATTCCGCACCGACCATGCAGGACTTCATCAAACAGCAAAACTCTGTCAGCCGTGTGGTGGATATGGAAGCGGCGAAAGCCAAGGGTAAAGGATATGAGCATTGGGCAAAGATACACAACCTCAAAAATACAAGCCAAGCCTACGTGCTGTATCAAGAAATGGGCTTTGGCTCTCCCGAAGCATTGGCTGCCGCTTGTGATGCCGCTCACGCCAAGGTGGATGATATTCGTACCAAGATGAAATCTGTAGAAGCATCAATCAAGGAGACGAAAGAGTTCCGTGATTATGTACTGAACTACCACAAGACCAGATATGTGATCGACGAACTGAAAGCCTGTAAGAATGAAAAAGCCCGTCAGAAATATCGTGACGAGCATGACAGCGACTTCATTATTCTAAACGCCTCCAAACGCTATTTCGACTCCAAGGGACTCAAGAAGCTGCCGAGTCATAAGGCATTGCAGGCGGAAGTGGAACAGCTCATCAAAGAGAAAAATGAACTTTACAATCAGTACCAGACCGCCAGAGAAGAAGTACAGCGTCTTGATACCATCCGCCATAATCTGGAGCAGCACCTTGGAAGAAAGATCGAACACAAACAAGAACAGGAGCGTTAATCATTCCCTTCGATTCGTTTCCGTTCCTATCCATTCCAAACCAAGAAAGGACAATTATATGAAAGAAAAGGAAAACAAGAATTACACCATCAACGAAAACGGCAGCATTGTTGTTCACAACTACTGTGCGGCAGAGCTGCCGAAGATCACCGTGACCATCCGTTCCGGTCAGACTACTTACAGATTTGGCGGCAGCTACGACGGCACACGAAGTCTTTCCGGTAAATTACTCGACCACATGGCAAAGGAGGTTGACGAAGAATGACAAAGGAGACAAGTTTGCAGGGGTATGATATAATGACTACAAGCAATCCTGTATTGGCAGACTGCCCGCCGATTAAGGAGGAACAAGACATGAATAGGCAGTCTGACAAAATTACTGCTATCTACTGTAGACTCAGTCGTGATGACGAACTCACAGGAGAGAGCAACAGCATTGTCAATCAAAAGGCGATTCTCAAAAAATACGCACAAGAACAAGGTTTCCGAAACATCCAATTTTTCGTCGACGATGGTTACTCTGGTGCAAACTTCAACAGACCTGATTGGAACCGCATGATCGAACTGGTAAAGGACGACAAAATTGGTGTCATCATCGCCAAGGATATGAGCCGTATCGGCAGAAACTATCTGGAAGTCGGTCTCTACACGGAAACATTATGGACAAGGGCACAAAAGGCAGACCGAGAAACGGGCTGCTGACAACAAATAAAGGCTGAATATCAAGCACCGG
>OGNC01000075.1_pt1 | contig 89957 bp, 80 predicted proteins | sample 1573311 | NCBI WGS metagenome assembly OGNC01 (sample SAMEA2581889, study PRJEB24529) | metagenome | biome: Human gut stool | place: China | collected 2011
AACGCAAAAATCCCTCGCTGCCGGTCACATCATGAGTTTTCAGATACACCCTAGACAATATTCCAAATATTTGAGCAGGCCTGATTTTCCCTTTCAGGAATTGTTTGCATACAAGTATAGCAACCAAAAAGTTGATTTGTTTTTCCTGTGGGACAGGTATTTTCCGCGCAATAAGCGAAGCATTATTTGTATTATAGCGACTTTTTTGAAAATATCCATGCAGCACAATCTCTATTTGCGCAGAATTCTTCCTTGCAGATTTGTGCATTTCGCCGCCGGAGGGTACAGTCACCGGAAAGTCCGCTCTGCATGGAGCTGCACCGCCCTGAAGCAGTCCGCGCAGGTGCTTTTTCCCGTATTCCTTGCCTGCGCTGCGAAATTGCCCATCTTTCCGGCAGCGCTTTCCTGTATCTGGCGCGTGATAAAATACCGCCTGCCGGAACTGCTCCGGCAGGCGGCACAATATTTTCTGCTCATTCTGCACCGGACAAGCAGACGGAGATTATGCAGTCTGCTCCTGCGGCAATGCTTTCAGCGGCAGCACAAACACAAGCCCAAGTACCGCGCATACCAACGCAATGACAAATGCCATTTTCATGCCCTGTGCGATACCGAGCATACTGATGACCAGCGTATAAATTGCCGTACCGACAGAGGAACCAAAGTTCTGGCAAACCTGAATCACAGAATTGCTCTGCATTCTGCGCGCGGCCGCAATCTGGAGCTGCGGCGCAACTGCAAAGGAAACACCGACCGCGCTGGTCGATCATAACATCCGGGAAGGGCTTATGGATTGCTGGGGCTGTGAAGACCGGAAAACAAATCTCTTTGACTGTTTTCTCGGAGAAGCGCCGACCTGCGGCGCGTGCCTGTGGTCGACCGGAAAAATATTCTGCCCATAGCGGAGAAAAGGAGAAAACATGGAGCGATATGCTTGGAAAGCCGCCGTTCTGCCCGGAAAAATGGCAGAATACCGCAGGCGGCATGACGAGATCTGGCCGGAGATGCTGGAGATGTTCCGCCGCGCCGGGATCCGGAACTATTCGATCTGGCAGGCAGGCGATACGCTTTTCGGATATTACGAATGTGACGATCTGCAAACAGCGCTTGCCGTGCAGAAGGACGCGCCTGTCAGCGCACGCTGGCGCACATATATGCGCGATGTGATCCGTATGGAACGGGATCCGAAGAGCGGCGCACAGCCGCATCTGGAGCAGGTGTTCTTTTTCGGCTGTGACACCTGTACCTGAAGGCACAGGCCTACATGTTCTTAAAAGGCAGTCTGCGGTTATACAACGCAGGTCCAGCCGAAGGGGTCTGGCCGGGTGCCCCACTGGATGCCAGTCAGCTCGTCGTAGAGTCTCTGTGACAGCGCGCCGATCCGGTTCTGGTTGACCTCGAACGTTTCTTCGTTCCATGCCAGCTCCCCGATGGGCGAAATGACGGCTGCGGTGCCGACGCACCACGCTTCCTCCAGCGTGCCGTTTTTGGCAGCCTCGAACAGCTCGTCCACGCTGAGCAGCCGCTCCTCGACCGGAACGCCCCAGCTCTTCAGCAGCTCGATGCAGGACTTTCTGGTAATGCCCGGCAGAATCGAGCCTGTCAGCATCGGCGTGACGACGGTTCCGGCGATCTTGAACATGACGTTCATGCCGCCGCCCTCTTCCACGTATTTTCGCTCCACGCCGTCCAGCCACAGGACCTGCGAATAGCCTTTTTCCAGCGCCTTATCGCCCGCGCGGTTGGCTGCGGCGTAGTTGCCGCCGCACTTGGCCTCGCCCGTTCCGCCGCGCACCGCACGCACGTCCTCCGTCTCGACCATGATCGGCACAGGCTTCAGGCCGTCTGAGAAATAGCTTCCCGACGGAGACAGAATGATTGCAAATGTCGCCTCATGCACGCCATGCAGGGCAAGCGTCGGGTCTGTCGAATACAGGAAGGGGCGGATATAGAGCGACGTGCCGGGTGCAGACGGGACCCACGCGGCATCCATCTTTACCAGCTCCCGGATCGCCTGCAGGCCGTCGCGCTCATCGATGCGCGGCAGGCCCAGCCGGTCGCAGGAGCGGTTCAGCCGTGCGACGTTTTCCCAGGGTCTGAACAGCTGCACCGCTCCATCCGGGCGGCGGTACGCCTTCAGTCCCTCGAAGACCTCCGTGCCGTAATGCAGAACGCTTGCCGCCGGAGAAATGCTGATCGGCCCGAAGGGTACGATGCGCGCGTTGTGCCACCCCTCCCGGTCTGTATAATTCATCAGAAACATATGGTCCGTGAATACGGAGCCGAAGCCGAGCCGGTCGGCGGGCGGCAGCTTGCCGGGATGCGTTGTTTTTGTCATGCTGATGTTCATCGTCATAGCCTCCTGTCTGAACGGTTTTTTATAGTTCCTTGAGATGCTGCATATTGCGGCGGATGCCCTCGCAGCAGCTGTGGAATTGCGCCTGCTCTTCCGCGCTGAGCGGAAGCTCGATCACCTGCTCCACGCCGTTTGCCACAAGGACGCACGGAACGCCAGCGAACAGCCCCGTCTCGCCATACTCACCGCAAAGCTCGGCGCTGGCCGGCATAATGGCCTTTTCATCGTGCAGCACAATGTACGCCATCCGCGCCGCCGTTGTCGCGATGCCGTATTCGGTGCATTGCTTGCCGGAAAATGTGACCCATCCACCGCCGATGGACTCTTTTTGCAGGGCTTCGCGGTCAAAGCGGAAGCGTTCGTCTGTTTCCGCCCACACATCCAGCGGCATTCCGCGGAAGCTCACGCAGGACCAGGGTGCAAACTGCTGATTTCCGTGTTCGCCCAGCATATAGCAGGTAATGGATTTATCATGTTCAAAGAATATTGGTGTAGCCCATAAGACTTGCGTCCGCCTGCGCAGCGGCCTGTTTGCCGCTGGCAATAGCCAGCACGACGAGCGACACGCCAGACGCCATATCGCCTGCTGTCAGGGCCGGCACGCCGGTCTTCCGGACAGCCTCATACGCATCCACAGACGCCGGTTCACACCCGGAAAAGCCGGAGGCAAGCAGCAGCAGATCGCAGGGCAGCTGTTCGCCGCTCCCCTGCAGGATCACCGCGTTTACAGAGCCGTCATCGCCGCAGACAAGCCGTTCGATCTGCGTCTCATAGCGCCGGATATCCGCGCCGAAGACAGCCTCCGCCTCCTCGTGCGCATGGTCGCGTTTTTCTGTCTGCTCCGTGCGCGGCTTGCGGATCAGCTGCATGATGGACCGGCAGCCCTGCCGCAGCGCAACGGAGATGCAGTCTGAAGCGCTGTCGCCCGCACCAACCAGCACGACCTGCCTGCCGGACGCCGTTACGGCGGGTTCTGTTTTTTCAAGCAGCGACTGCGCCGAGGCGCGCAGATAATCGAGCGCGTAGAAAACACCGGCCGTTTCGGCAAACGGCAGCGGCCGCGGCTGCTGCGCGCCGCAGCAGAAGATCGCAAGGTCAAACTGTGCGGCCAGTTCCTCCGGGCTGATCTGCTGCCCCACACGGCAGCTTGTCCGGAAGCTGACGCCCTCGCGCTCCATAAGCGAAACGCGGCGGGCAACGATCTGCTTCGGCAGCTTCATTTCCGGGATGCCATAGGTCAGAAGCCCGCCCGGAAGCGGGTCTTTTTCAAAAACCGTCACATGATGGCCGCGGCGATTGAGATAGTAAGCTGCGGAAAGTCCGGCCGGGCCGGAGCCGATCACCGCGATTTTTTTATCCGAACGCGCAGCGGACGGCATGGGCTGCATCAGGTCGTTTTCAAAGCCATACTCGATGATGGAAAGCTCGTTTTCCCGGATCGTGACCGGCTCGGACACCTGGCCGCAGACGCAGGCTCCTTCACACAACGCCGGGCAGACCCGGCCTGTAAACTCCGGGAAGGGGCTTGTCTTCAGCAGCCTCTGCAGCGCACCCTCATAATTTCCGTTCCATAGAAGATCGTTCCACTCCGGGATCAGGTTATGCAGCGGGCAGCCGAGCAGCACGCCCTCAAATGACGCGCCTGCCTGGCAGAACGGCACGCCGCAGTCCATGCAGCGGCCGGACTGCCGGCGGCGGTTCCGTTCAGACAGCGGCAGCTCGACCGGCGCATAGTCGCCTGTACGCGCCGCCGCGTCACGGCTCAGACAGTTCACGCGCGTATAATCCAGAAATCCAGTCGGTTTTCCCATGACTTTATTCCTCCCGCTTCAAAAACGCTTCAAGTTCTGCCTCATCCCGCGTCATACCGGCTGCCTCATACCGGCCGATCAGCTGCAGCATATGGCTGTAGTCATACGGAATGATCTTTTTGAAATCCGCAAGCCGCTCGTTGAAGTGTTCGAGAATGGCGCGGCCCTTTTTTGAGCCTGTGAGCGCCACATGACGCTGCAGAAGCTCCCGGAGACGGGAAATGTCCTGCTTCTGTGTAACAGCCTCGACGGAGACAAGCTCCTTGTTGACGCGCAGATAAAACTTATGCTCTGGGTCCAGCACATAGGCAACGCCGCCCGACATCCCGGCGGCAAAGTTCCGACCGGTAGGCCCCAGAACGACGACCGTGCCGCCCGTCATATATTCACAGCCGTGGTCGCCGACGCCCTCCACAACGGCGGTCGCGCCGGAATTGCGCACGCAGAAGCGTTCGCCCGCAATACCGGAAATAAAGGCGCTGCCGCTCGTTGCGCCGTAGAGCGCGACATTGCCGATGATGACGTTGTCGGCAGGCTCAAACGTGCTGGTCCGATCCGCAAAAACGACCAGTCTGCCGCCGGAAAGGCCCTTGCCGAAGTAGTCGTTGCTGTCGCCCTCGAGCGAAAGCGTTACGCCCTTCGGCAAAAACGCGCCGAATGACTGCCCGGCGCCGCCGCGGCAGTGGATCTGATAAGTATCATCCTCCAGCGTGCTGCCCCAGCGGCGCGTGATCTCCGCACCGAAGAGCGTGCCGAATGCACGATCAGAACAGGAAATATCAACAGTGCAGCGCTTTGGGACAGCCGGTTTTCCCTTTTTCGGAAGCAGCGGCAAAAGCACCTGCTTATCCAGCGTCGTATCCAGCTTGAAATCGAACCGCTGTACCGGATCATAATGGCAGTTTTCCTCGCCGCAGCGGGCCAGAATGCCGGAGACGTCTACCATCGCGGCACGCTGCGTGATCTGATGCGGCAGGATGTGCAGATACTCCGTATGACCGACCAGCTCGTCGACCGTGCGCACGCCGAGCTTCGCCATGATCATGCGCAGCTCCTGTGCGACAAACTCCATAAAGTGCATGACATACTCCGGCTTGCCGCAGAAGTTTTTCCGCAGCTCCGGCCGCTGGGTCGCGATGCCCATCGGGCAGGTATCAAGATTGCACACGCGCATCATGACGCAGCCAAGGCACACCAGCGGCGCGGTTGCAAATCCGAACTCCTCCGCGCCGAGCATACAGGCGATTGCCACATCGCGGCCGGTCATAAGCTTGCCGTCTGTTTCGAGGCGCACACGGCCGCGCAGACCGTTGGCAATGAGGCTCTGGTGCGCTTCGGCCAGACCAAGCTCCCACGGAAGGCCGGCATTGTAAATGGAACTGCGCGGGGCCGCGCCGGTTCCGCCGTCATAGCCGGAAATAAGCACCGTCTGCGCGCCTGCCTTGGCAACGCCTGCGGCAATGGTACCAACGCCCGCCTCGGAGACGAGCTTGACGGAAATATCAGCGTTTTCGTTGGCGCATTTCAGATCGTAGATCAGCTGTGCCAGATCCTCGATCGAGTAGATATCATGGTGCGGCGGCGGTGAGATGAGCGCCACACCGGGCGTGGAATGCCGCGTACGCGCGATCCACGGCCAGACCTTGCTGCCGGGCAGATGGCCGCCCTCGCCGGGCTTGGCGCCCTGCGCCAGCTTGATCTGGATCTCGCTTGCACTTACAAGATACTCGCTTGTAACGCCGAACCGGCCTGAAGCGACCTGCTTGATGGCGGAGTTTTCCTCCGTACCGAGTCTCGCAGGTTCCTCCCCGCCCTCGCCGGAGTTGGACTTTCCGCCCAGGCGGTTCATCGCAATGGCAAGGCAGCGGTGCGCTTCTTCGGAGATGGAGCCGTAGGACATGGCGCCGGTTTTGAAGCGTTTGACGATGCTGGAGGCTGGCTCGACCTCGCCCAGCGGAATTGCCTTTGTCTCGTCAAACCGGAATCCGAGCAGACCGCGCAGCGTATGCGGCAGCAATTCATCGTCGACCATGGCGGAGTACCTGCGGAAGCACGCAAAATCACCGGTGCGGACGGCCTTCTGCAGCGTCAGGATGGTCATCGGATTATACATATGATCTTCCATATCGCCGCCGGAGCGGAGCTTGTGGAAGCCGGAGGAATCGACAGTCAGATCGACGGTCAGATCCATCGGGTCAAACGCCCGGTCATGCCGCCAGACAACAGCGTCGTTCATCTCCTGCAGGCCGATGCCGCCGACGCGGCTGACCGTGTTTGTGAAATACCGGTCCACGACATCCCTGCAGATGCCGACGGCCTCAAAAATCTGTGCGCCCTCATACGACTGCATACTGGAAATGCCCATTTTGGATGCGATCCGCATCACGCCGTCCAGAATGGCCTGATCATAGGCATCGACCGCGGCATAGTAGTCCTTGTTGAGCGCCCCTTCGGCGACGAGCTCCCCGATGCAGTCCTGTGCGAGATAGGGATTGACCGCGCTTGCGCCGTAGCCGAAGAGCGTGGCGAAATGGTGCACGTCGCGTGGCTCGGCGCTCTCAAGGATCAGGGAGATCGCCGTGCGCTTTTTCGTGCGGACAAGATACTGCTGCACGGCGGACACTGCCAGCAAAGACGGGATGGCGATGTGGTTCTCATCCACACCGCGGTCGGAGAGAATGAGGATATTTGCCCCGGCGTAATACGCCTTATCACAGGCGACAAACAGCCGGTCGAGCGCAAGCGCAAGCGAGGCATTCTTATAATACAGCAGCGAGACCTTCTTCGCCTGAAGTCCCGGCATATGAAGCCCTTCGATCTTCATGAGATCCCGGCTGGTCAGAACGGGATTGTTGATCTGCAGAACGCGGCAGTTTTCCGCGCAGTCGGAAAGAAGATTGCCGTCGGAACCTGCGTAGACGGTCGTGTCAGTAACGATGGCCTCGCGCAGCGCATCGATCGGCGGGTTCGTGACCTGCGCAAACATCTGCTTGAAGTAATAGAACAGCGGCTGATGCTTTTCTGACAGGACAGCCAGCGGGATATCCGCCCCCATGGAGGCGGTCGGTTCCGTGCCGTTTTTCGCCATGGGCAATATGGCTGAGTGGATCTCGTCATAGGTATAGCCGAAGATCTTATACAGGCGGCTGCGCTCCAGCGCCGTGTATTCCGGAACCTTCCGGTTTGGAATCGGAATATCCGCCAGCTGCAGCAGCTCCTGATCGAGCCACTCGCCATAGGGATGCTCCGCTGCGTAACGGTGCTTGAGTTCCCGGTCTTCCAGAACGGTGCCGGTCCGGGTATCGACCAGAAGCATTTTCCCCGGCTGCAGGCGGGATTTGCGGACGATCCGCTCCGGCGGGATCGGCAGTGCGCCGACCTCTGAGGCCAGAATCAGATAGCCGTCGTTTGTGACCAGATAGCGTGCCGGGCGCAGGCCGTTGCGGTCAAGCACAGCGCCGACCTGCTCGCCGTCGGAGAAGAGGATGGCTGCCGGGCCGTCCCACGGCTCCATCATGGAGGCGTAATAGTGGAACATATCTCGCTTTTCCCGGGACATATTCTTATCCCGTCCCCACGGCTCCGGGATGCACAGCATCACGGCCTTTGGCAGCTCGATGCCGCTGTACATGAGAAATTCCAGTGTGTTGTCCAGCATGGACGAATCAGAGCCGTCCGTCTCCACGACAGGATAGACTCTGGCGATCTCCTCGCCCAGAACCGGAGAGGCCATCGTCTCCTCGCGGGCAAGCATTCGGTTGATGTTGCCGCGGATGGTGTTGATCTCGCCGTTGTGAAGAATGATGCGGTTGGGATGCGCCCGCTTCCACGAGGGCGTGGTGTTGGTGGAGAAGCGGGAATGCACGAGCGCAAGTGCAGAGGCAAAATCCGCGTCCTGCAGATCCGGATAGAATTTCCGCAGCTGCCAGACCAGAAACAGTCCCTTGTATACGATCGTCCGGCTGGACATCGATACGATGTAGGTGCCGGAGACGGAATGCTCGTACTCGCGCCGGGCCAGATACAGTTTTCGGTCAAAATCCAGGCCGCGCGCGGTCTTTTCCGGGCGGCGGATAAAGCACTGTGCGATCGCAGGCATACTGCTCCGCGCTTTTTCACTCAGAATCTCCGGACAGACCGGCACATCCCGCCAGAACAGCAGCCCCAGCCCCTCACGCGACAGGATCATCTCCAGCAGCTTTCGGCTGCGCATACGTTTGAGCGGATCCTGCGGAAAAAAGATCATGGCGACGCCATAATCGCCCGCTTTCGGAAGCGGTTTTCCCGCCTGCCGCGCTGTTTTTTCAAAAAAGGCATACGGAAGCTGCGTCATAATGCCGACGCCATCGCCGGTAGTGCCATCGGCGTCCTTGCCGGTGCGGTGTTCAAGCTTTTCGACGATCTTCAGCGCGTCATCTACTGCCCGATGCGTTCTCTGTCCGCTGATATTGACAACGGCGCCGATCCCGCAGGCATCATGCTGGCTTTCCTGTTCGGTGAATCGTTGCTGATGTACCTGTTCCATGCTTTCCTGTCCCCTCTTCCGCTGTAAAGCCTGTGCCGCTTCACGCTGCATATTCTCCGGGAATGCGAACGCCTCCCAATATGTCCTCGTATCATATACATATGTCTTTATAAAAAGAATTTTTATTTATTTTAGTGATGTATATCGTTAATGTCAACAATTTTCGCCCGTTTGATTTATTCATATTGCTGAACGCAGCCTTCAGAAATTCTAATATTGCTTTTTCCCATGCAGCGCTTGACATTTGCCTGCGGTGCGCGTATAATGCGCTCAAACAAACGGTTCGGCAATGTCCTTCCGGCTCATATGGAGACGCAGAAGCGGCGGCTGGATACAATTATAAAGCATATTTCATGATTCCTCTTTTCATTTGTGTTGACGGCGGCCCGCAGGAAAACCTGCGGGCCGCCGTCATATGCTAAAAAGCCGCTGACCGGTTTGTCTTGTCATGAAACGGAGATCCTGCAAACGACGTCGGACCGATGCCGCGCCGCTGAAATTGAGGACGCACCAGAATATCCTGCACAAAAACGATTGTATGTCCATCCCCAACCACGCGGATCAGTCCTGCAAGCGCTGCCTCCTCATAGGCCGCCAGCGTCAGAAGCGAATTTGCGAAGCCGTATACACTTTTTTATCACATTGCATTATATCGTAACATTATGTGACGCACTTTGCAAGACACGCCTATTCGGTAAATGCGTGCCTGTTTTACTCCTGATCCATACGCAGAAGTGTTCAGAACGCGGGGGGGGGCTTTGAAAAGCTGACGGGGCTGCAGCGATTTCTCGCTGCAGCCTCGTTTAAATTTGTTCAGCGTCCCTGATAGTATCTGTACAGGAAGGTCACGATCTGGGCGCGGGTGCAGTAGGCGTCCGGGCTGAAGGTCGTGTCGCTGGTGCCGGTGGTGATGCGGTTGTCATAGGCCCAGAGGATGGCGTCGTAGTTGTACGCCGTGGTCTTGACATCCGTGAAGGGGTTGAACGTGTTGGGCTTGGCGGCGGAGGCGGCGCGGTAGAGGAACGTTGCGACCTGGCCGCGGGTGACCGTTACGTCAGGCCCGAAGGTGGTGGCATTGAGGCCGGTGGTGATGCCCTGCTCAACAGCCCAGAGGACTGCGTTGTAGTAATAATCGCTGGGCTGCACGTCCGTGAACGGGCAGACACGATATCTGGGCAGCGGGGAACCGGCTGCGCGCCAGAGGAAGGTGACGGTCTGTGCGCGGGTGCAGACGGCGTTCGGCGAGAAGGTGTAGCGGCCCGTGCCGGAGGCGATGCCGTTTTCTGCGGCCCACTTGACAGCGTCGTAGAAGTAGTCAAGGCGGCTCACGTCATGGAAGTTGAAGCTGCCCGTATTGCCGCCGATCACGCCGGGGATGTAATCCATGCCGTCGTCGACATAGGGGATGAGCGTGCCGGTGAGGATGGTGTAGTTGTGCGTGTCAGCCGGGGTGAAGGTCCACGCGTATGCCTTGCCGTCCTCAAGAACGTTCGTGAGGGGCAGATCCCATGCGATGGTGCCGACCGGGCGGATGGTGCCGACGGTGAGCTTGGCGTCGGCAAGGGTCTTGCCGCTCGTATCGATCAGCGTGTAGCCGGGCGTGCCGGTCGGGGTCGCCTTGGTGATGGTGAAGGTCGCGGTCTTGTAGCCGAAGCTGGCGTCGCTGTTGAAGGTCACGGCGACGGTGTAGGTGCCGACGGTCAGCGGGAGGCCGGAGGCGTCAAGCGAAGCGCCGGTCGAGGCGTTGGGCGTGTAGCCGTAGCGCAGCGTGCCGGAATAGCCGGAAATGGTCGCATTCTCGTACTTGATGCCAGTACCGGTGTAGACAGCGGAGCCATCCGGGAAGGAGATGCTGCCGGAGACGTCGGTTCTGTCGTGGGTCGAGATCGTCAGCGCATAGCTGCCGCCGTTGTAGTTGCCGGAGACCGGGGTGACAGTGACCGTGAAGGTCGCCGCGCCGACTTCGTTCTTCAGCCGGAAGGTGATCTTGTTTTCGCCTTCGACAACCGCAGGTGCCACAGCGAAGATGTCGTCTCCGCCCTCAACAGCGGTGAGCTTGATGGAGAAGCCGGTTTCGGTCTCGCCTGCGAGGAAGAAGTCGGACGGGAGCGTTCTGGTCTTCAGGTCGGTCTCGGTGCAGAGCTCGGAGATCGTGCAGGGGTTCAGGGTCAGGCCGACCTTGTTGATGGTGAAGGTCTTGCTGGCCGTACCGGTGAAGTTGCCCTTGCCGGTGACGGTAACGGTGACCGTGCCAGCGTTGATGCAATCCTCGCTGTAAGAAACGGTGTAGTCCGCATCGGTGAGCTTGCTGCCGTTAAACATGACAGTCACTTCGGGGGTATGGGCCTTGGTGTCGTAGGTCACGCTGGGAATATTCGCGATCATAGCGCCGGAAATCGGAGCCTGCGCGATGGTGAAGTTCTTCGTGGCGGTGAACTTATAGCTGCTATTGTCGTTGCTGGTGACAGTGACGCTTGCGGTGTTCACGCCAGCGTTGACGTTGTTCGAATAGGAAACCGTGTAGTCAGCAGCGGCCAGAGTGGTCTCGCCGTATTTCACTTCGACGGCCGGTTTCTTTTCGCTGCCGTCGTAGACCAGGGTTTCACCTAGAACTGTGACCGTCACATCGCCGTCCGTCAGCTCTTTCTTGTTGACAACAAGTTCGCCGTTGACAGTATCGAGCTTGTAATTCTTGACGGTTTCGCTGTTCAGAACACAGGTGAACGCATACTTGCCGACTGGGTCGCCCTGCTTATATGCCGTGCCAACGGTGTAATCGGTATCCGCGAGCACATCGCCGGTCAGAAGGCCGTTGAAGGTGACGGTGTAGCCTTCGGTCGGAGCCGGATCGCCGTAGGTGATGGGGTCGTGCGAAACGTTGGCGGTCAGACCCTTGGGGGTAACATTGATCGTGAATGTCTTTGTAGCGAAGGTGGTGTCGGATTCATATGTGCAGGTGATCGTAGCAGTGCCAACGCCCTTTGCCGCAAGGCCTTCGTCATTGTCAAAGGCAACGACCGCAGTATCGCTTATCCTTGCGGAGAATGTAGCATTTTTGCCCTCCTTTTTGACCGTATAATAGTAGCCGTCCGGAGATCCTGCTCTCACTGTATCGCCATAGACCATCGTTTTGGGGATTCCGAAGACTTCCAGCCCTGCGTCTTCTTTTTCGATGATCTTGACGGTCAGCTTCAGGATGAAGAGTTTGTCCTCTCCGCCTGCGATCTCCTCTACGCCGGGGTTGATCGTCTCGTAGTTGTTGACCTTCAGGCCGAGCGTGACGGATGCGGTCTTGCCCGCGTCGTCCTTTGTCAGGCTGCTCTTGAGGTTCAGCGTCAATGTACGATTTGCCTCGTCAAAGGACGTCGGCGTACCGGAGATGACATCGACATCACCTGCGACAACAGCGTCGGTTCTCATCCAGTACTTGTTGTTCGTATCATTGAGGACTTCATCAGGCAGACCGAACTCGCTGAGCGGAATATCCACACTGGACGTTGTGTAGCAGACTTCGACAGAATGCGTATATTCGCCAGTGCCTTCTACGACGATGGGGAGCACCTTCAATGTAGCGCTCTGAATATTCGTGTTATCTTTATCAAACTTGTAATTCTTAGCGTACTCGTCTTTTAACAGAACCTTTGCCGTAACCGTAGCGGCAATGACATTGGTGCTCTTATTGTTCGAGGACACTTCGAACTCTACAAGGTCGCTGATGTCATTGTTCGTGCAGGTCGGCTCGATACCGTGCTCGTTTTTGTCGTACTGGAAGCACATCGCCTTATAATCATCGAGCGTGTACGGATCATCATTGATCGACTTCCATTCGTAGTCGCTCTTGGTGAATGTGATCTGCTTCTTCGCGACATTCACTTTGACAGTGCCGGTGACAGTGGCGTAGACTTCTTGCTGTGCGGGCGTGAAGACTACATTGAATGTTTGTTCGCCAGCATCGCCGACAGGGGTTTCTGCATTGTACTCATCCGCCCATGCGAACGTGCCCTCAACAGGCTGGCCGTTAAAGGATGCAGAGCAGCTGTCCAGTTTGAGGTTGAGCAGCTTATCGCCGTAGGTGGCGCTAAGATCTTTCAGATCGAGTGTCGGCTCGTCCTTATCCGCAGTCGTCGCAGTTACAACTGCCTGATATTCGGACACGCCGTTAAACTCAGGCCCCTTCTCGATCTTGGCTTTCTGCTCTTCCCCGTTGATCGTAACGGTCAGATAGCCCGGATCAAGCTCGTCAAACGCATAGTTTGCTGCCGGGTGCAGCGTGATGGCAATGCTATAGGTAGTGCCTACTTTGAAGTTTCCTGCGTTATCAGGATTTCCGGTGGCTTCCGTGCCTTCGTAGCAATTGTAGCCTGTCGGAGTTTCCAGATTAGCCGTCACATTTGTGAATGTAAGGTCACTCTTTCTGCTGCCCTTCGCAAAGCCTTCGATGGTCAGCGCCGGGTTGGTGACCGTTCTCGGAACGATGGTCACAACGACCTCGTTGGAGGTCGCCGCCTCATGGTTGTCATCCGCAGAACGGACGGCCCAGAAGGTATAGTTACCGACGTTCAACTGTGTCGATGTACTGTCGTATACTGTACCGGTACTCTCGTCCGTTGTTTTATAGTAGATCACGACATCAGAAGGATTACCCCCGCCGATGGCGTTACCGTTGCCGTCGGTGAACTGAATGGAATCGCCGTACGTAATCGTAACTGCGTTTTCCTCGTTGTTGACCTTCAGCGTCAGTTTGCCGGTGGCTTTTGTGATCTCAAAGGTCTTTTCGGCAGAACCGGTATACTCGGTTCCAGCAGCGGTGACAATCACCTTGGCCTCTGTCGTAACGTTGGTGTTATTGTCATAGGACAGCGTATAATCCGTGTCCTTTACAAGCTCCTTCCCGTTCAGGCTGACCGCCGGTTCGGGCTTGATCTGTCCGCCGGTGTATTCGAAGGGGCCGACATCTTCAATGGAAGCACCGCTGATATTGGCGGGACTCACAGTCAGAACGCCGGTCGTTTCCGCAGTGAAGCTGCCGACCTTGACCGTGATGTGCATGCCATTGTGTTCAGCGACTGTCAGTTCGGTGTTCTTTGCCGGGTCAGTCGCGTACACGCCGGAGCCAAGCTCAGCCGTATCGCCGCTTGCGTATTGCGCGGAAACGACAAGGCCGGTCAGGTTCAGCTTATCGCCGCTGTTGTAGCTCATGTTGGGTTCGTGTGTGATCGAAATGCCGGTCATGGTATCCGGCTTTACTGTGATCGTGACATCGCAGGTATAGCCGTTATAGCTGGCCGTGACGACATTTTTGCCTTCCACAAGGCCAGTGGCCGGAAGCGTGACGGTGAAGTCGCTAACCGCAGTCGCATTGCCATTTTCGTCGATGTATTCACCGACAAGGTTTTCTGCGATCTTCGCCGCAGTGGTGGTGGGGAAGAAATCCGGCGCGTTGTCCGCGAGGCGGGCAGCGAAGTGCGGGATCTCAACGACGCTCATGTGCTTGGACTCAGCATCCACATGCCCATTGGTCATAACTGCTCTATCCACGTCGATTGAAAGCAGGCCTTTTGTGGAAGAAATATCTTTATTCGCTTTCACAAAAAAGGTCGCGATAATACCGCTTTGCAGAATCACCGTATCAAGGCCAACAGTTTTAGAAATTCCCTCTGTATTTGCAAAGGCTAATTTGACCACGCCATTGTCAATATTATTTTGCAGGCCAGGAACATCGCGCGGCACGATTCTTTCAACTGAAACCTCTTCCGGATCAGGCGTGAAGAAGAGCGTGAAATTCTGAATAGAATCCTCTTTTACCGTGGGATTGTTATAGAAGTTCAGGTTCACATAATATGTTTCGCCTGCTTTTAACTCCGTTACTACATTGCTCTGGGTTGTATCCGAATAATATGTCCATCCAAGATAAGCTGTAGTTCCGCTGTTTCCCGTCAATATCTGTTTTGCAAAAACAGTTATACAGGAAGCACTCAGCAGCATTGCAACAGCCAGTGCCAGCGCACAAAATCTTTTAAAGTTTAGTTTCATAACCATTCCTCTTATTCTTATCTAAATGACTTAATGCTGCCAACAATATATTGCAGGATCATCAATGCATCTGTTGAAGTAACGCCATCCACTCCATCAACATCCGCTGCCAGCAGCTGTGTGCCGGTAAGTGTGCGAATTCCAACTATATGCTGCAAAACCATTAACGCATCTGTTGAGTCGATACCATTTAAGCCGTCCACATCGCCCAGCGTGTACGGCGGCTTTGTGCCGTACTGGAACGATGCGACCTTGTCGAGCGCCTTGTCGGTCGTGCTGATGTAGACGTTGTATGTACCCTCCGTCAGGGCCTTGGGCTTGAGGGTGAATGTCACCTTGCCAGCCTCCACGCTCGTCTGGTCGATGTACTGGATGTTGCCTTCTGTGGGGACGGTGCTGTCGCCCGCGAGGAGCAGAACGAGGGAATACTCGCCGGTCAGGCCGGTGCAGTTCAGCTCGAACGTGTCCGCGCCTGCGTAGAAGCCGCCGTCCTTCGCGCCGTTCGTCACGGTCAGGGGGCCGGTCACATTATAGACGCCGAGGACTTCCGTGTCTTCCGCAAACGCGGCTGCGGTGAGCATTGTGAGTGTCAGCACTGCGAGCAGCAGCGCAAGCATTCTTCTTTTCATGCCGCTTCCTCCATTGTCATAAATTGATCCGCATACCGCAGCAGGATCGCCGCGATCTGTGCGCGGGACGCGTTGGCCTCCGGCGCGATGCGGCTGCCGCCGACGCCGGAAACAAGCTCGTGGTAGACCACCCACCAGGTCGCGTCCTTCGCCCAGGAGGCGATGGTCGTGCTGTCGGCGAAGGTCTGCTCATAAATGCCGGTCAGCGTCAGCTCTGTGCCGCTCTGCCCGCCGTTCAGGCGGAAGAGGATGGCCATGGCCTGCTGGCGCGTGATGGGGGCGTCGGGGCCGAAGCGCGTGTCGGACAGGCCGTTCACATAGCCTTTTTCCACGGCCCAGCTCAGTGCGTCCTGATACCAGTCCGCGCTGGCGTCTGCAAACGAGGCCGTCTTGGCCGCAGCGGGCTTGCCGCACATGCGCCAGAGCATGAGGACGAACTGTGCGCGGGTCACGGGGGTGTCGGGCCGGAAGGTTCCGTCGGAATAGCCGGTGACAAGGCCCAGTTCCGCCGCCCGCTCGACCGAGGCGAAGGCCCAGTGCGTGCTGGTCACGTCGCGGAAGGAGCCGGCTTTGACTTCCTCCTGCGTGGTGTCTGCAGGCTGCTCCTCTTCGGACTTCTTGTCGTCCTCAGCCGTTTTGTCGTCTTCGGATTTCTTGTCGTCGTCGGACTTTTTATCGTCCGCGCCCGGCGTTTCGCCGGTGGAACCAGAGCCGGTGCTGCCCTGCGCGATCAGCGCCGGGAGCGAATAGGAAAGCGAGAGCGCCTTGCCGTCCGTGTCGGACAGGAGCGCATCGGCAAGGGTCAGCTTCGCGTCGCCCGCCGCCTTGACGCGGAAGGTAAACACGGCGAGGCTGCCATCGGTCTTGACGGCGGTGGTGGTCGCCGCCGCGAGGATTGCGCCGACGCCGTCACGCGTTGCGTACGGGTTGCTCGCGGCGAGCATACCGGCAACGAGCGCGCCGTTTTCAATGCCGGTGCATTCGACAACGGAATCGTCGTAGCCCAGACTGAGCTGCACGGCGGCAAGACCTGTGTTGCCGGTCAGCTCCGCCGTGACGGTAAAGGTCTGTCCAACGTCCGGCAGCTTGTCCGGGGCTGTGAGCTTGAGCGTCGTGCCTGCGGCGCAGGCAAGCGGCGTCAGCAGCTGCACCGCCAGCAGCAGTGCGATGCCTATGGCCAATATTCGGTTGCGTTTCATTCTTCGCATTCCTCCTCATCTCGGTCGGACGTACAATCGGGGTGAAATTGTAACTGGGTGCTGCAAGAGTCTACACTACCCCTAGTATTTGCAGAATAATTATATACGAACTGTGCCGCAATTGCAAGATGCTGGCTGCTTTATTTGTGGGGAATTTGGAGAAAAAGTTTTTTCGGAGAAAAAACTTTTTCCGGATGGGCGGCGATGCTGTGAAGCTTCAACAATTCGCGGCTGCTCCCCGCCCTCATCCGGCCCTTCGGGCCGCCTTCCCCGGCGGGGATGGCTTTGGGTGCGTGCGGATTCGCCGGACTGTCGGCGGTTTAACCGGAAATTGATTTGGATTTAAGATTCTGCGGGAAATATCACGAAGATTTAACGTAATTCTGGACGCGCATTTGACATTCTCTTTCTATATTTATATCAGATAAAACGAATTTGGAAAGAGGTCTGTGCGGATATGACGATTTTTAACTTTTTAACGTTGCTCGGCTCGCTGAGTTTGTTCCTGTTCGGCATGAGTGTGATGGGCACGGCGCTGGAAAAGCGCGCGGGCGGGTCCTTGAAGGCCATTCTGGCGAAGCTGACGAACGGGAAATTTTCCGGGCTTCTGACGGGGCTTGCCGTTACGGCGGTCATTCAGTCGTCCTCGGCTACGACGGTCATGGTCGTGGGCTTTGTCAATTCGGGGCTTTTGAGCCTCAAGCAGTCCATTCCTGTTATCATGGGCGCGAATATCGGCACAACTGTGACAGCGTGGCTGCTGTCGCTGTCCGGCATCAACGGGGACAGCCTGTTCGTGCAGCTGTTGAAGCCGTCGTCGTTCACGCCGGTGCTGGCTGTGATCGGCATTATTCTGTATCTGACCGCAAAGGGCAAGAAAAAGGACACGGGCCTGATCCTTCTTGGCTTCGCGACGCTGATGTTCGGCATGGAATCGCTGTCCGGCTCTGTTTCCGGGCTGCGGGACGACCCGAACTTCACGAAATTCTTCCTGTTGTTCTCGAATCCCATTCTGGGCGTTCTGGCTGGCGCAATTCTGACGGGCATTGTGCAGTCCTCATCCGCGTCGGTCGGTATTCTGCAGGCGCTGTCCTCGACCGGGGCTGTCAGCTACGGCGCGGCGATCCCCATTATCATGGGACAGAACATCGGCACGTGCGTGACGGCCATGCTGTCCTCCGTCGGCACGAACAAGAACGCGCGGCGCGCAGCGGTCGTGCATCTGAGCTTCAATATCATCGGCACAGTCGTCTGGCTGGCGCTGTTTGAGGCTGCAAACGCGATTTTCCGCTTTGCGTTCGTCTCGACCGCTATCGATACGTTCCATATCGCGCTCATTCACTCGATCTTCAATCTAGCCTGCACGCTGATGCTGCTGCCGTGCTGCGGACTGCTGGAAAAGCTGTCGTACCGGATCATCCCGGATGGCCGCAGCACCGACACCGCAACTGTTCTGGACGAGCGCCTGTTTGCAACGCCCGCCATTGCGCTCGTCAAGAGCGAGGAGCTGGCCAAGCGCATGGCTGCGGACTCCGAGCTTGCGCTGCATGAGAGCTTACAGGCCGTGCTCGGCTTTACGCCGGAGCTGGCCGCCTCCGTCCGGCAGCGGGAGGACGATACCGACCGCTATGAGGACACGCTGGGAACCTTCCTCGTACATCTGGCCACGCAGCCGATGAGCGAACAGGACAGCGTGGAATCGTCGAAGCTGCTGCACCTGATCGGCGATTTTGAGCGCATTGCAGACCACGCCGTCAACATCATTGAATCGGCGGAGGAGCTGAAGGAGAAGGGCGTTTCGTTCACAGACTCCGCAAAGCAGGAGCTGCAGACGATGCTGAACGCCGTGGGCGAGATCGTCGATCTGACGAGCCGGGCGTTCTTGCAGGACGATCTGACGCTTGCGCGGCAGGTCGAGCCGCTGGAGCAGGTCATCGACAAGCTGAAGGACAAGCTGCGTACGAATCACATCGCCCGTCTCCAGCGCGGCGAATGCTCGCTGGCCGCAGGCTTCGTACTGTCCGATCTGCTGACGAATCTGGAACGCGTGGCCGACCACTGCTCGAACATCGCGGGCTGTCTGCTCGACATGAAGAACGAGCGCATCGATCTGCACAAGTACCTCGGCGACGTCAAATCCGGCAGCAACGAATTTTTGATGCAGTACCATACGTTTGAGGAAAAATACAAGCTGGCATAACCGCGCCGGATGCACAGACAATATCAGCACGCACCAGCGCCCCCTGTCATGTCACAGCATGACAGGGGGCGCTGCGGGTATTCACAGCAGAATGCAGATCATCCCGCCGGTGTTTTCGTTGATCATGCGGCCAAGGGTCTTTGTGAGCTTCTGCCGCGCGTCGTCCGGCATACGCATGATCTTGGCCGTGACGCCCTCGGAGACAAGCTCATAGAGCGATTTGCCGAAGATGTTGCTCTGCCAGAGCTTATCGGTGTCCTCTTCATATTCGCCGAGCAGATAGTCGATGAGCTGCTGTGATTCCTGTTCGCCGCCGACCATGGGGCTGATCTCCGTCTCGATCTGCGCGCGCATCATGTGGATGGACGGCGCGCTGGCGCGCAGCTTGACGGCGTAATTGCCGTTTTTCTTCACGATTTCCGGCTTTTCGAGCTTCAATTCCTCTGCGCCCGGCATGACGATGCCATAACCGGTCGCCTTGACCTGTTCGAGCGCGGTCTGTACCTTGTCGTAGAGCTTTTTCGTCTGCGAAAGCTCCCGCAGCATCTGCATAAGCGCCTCGTCGTCCGCGATCTCCACGCCCGCCTGTTTGGACAGCTCCTCATAGAACAGCGTTTCCGGCAGATGCAGCTCGCAGGTGACCGTGCCGGTTCCGAGATCGACCTCCCGCACGCGGAACGCGTCGACCGGATCAAGCTCCCGCAGCGACCCCATGACGCTTTCCGCCTCGCTGAGGCTCGTGAGCCTTGAGGCGCGGTCAAGCATTGCGTCATACAGGGCAGCTTTGACCGGATGATCGTCCGGCAGCGCCCGCACCCAGCTCGGCAGGAAGAACCGCAGCTCCTCGACCGGGAACGCGTACATGACCGCTTCGAGCAGCCGCGCAATATCCTGCGTCTGCATCACCGCACAGTCCATCGTCAGCGCCTGCACGCCGTATTCGGCCCGGATACGGGCGCAGATCGCGTCCGCCTGTCCCTTTTTCGCGTCCTGCGTATTGACGACGACCACGAACGGCTTGCCCGTCTTCTGCATATCCGCAATGGCGCGGGCTTCCGCCTCGCGGTAATCCTCGCGCGGGATATCCGTGACCGTTCCGTCCGTCGTGACGACCACGCCGATGGAGCTGTGGTCCTCCATGACCTTTTTGGTGCCAAGCTCCGCCGCCTGTGCCATGGGAAGCTCCTCGGAGGCCCAGGGCGTCGTGACCATGCGGGGCTTGCCGTCCTCCGTGTCGCCGACCGCGCCGGGGATCATGTAGCCCACAGAGTCGATCAGCCGCACCTGCAATGTCGTTTTTCCGTCCGGGCTGATGCGGGCGGCCTCGTTCGGGACGAATTTCGGCTCCGCCGTCATGATCGTCCGGCCCGAGCCGGACTGCGGCAGCTCGTCGGTGGCGCGTTCGCGCTCATAGACGTTTTCGATGTTCGGCAGCACGAGCTGCTCCATGAAGCGCTTGATAAAGGTGGATTTTCCCGTCCGCACAGGGCCGACGACGCCGATATAGACCGTGCCGTCCGTGCGGTCCGCGATCTGCGCGTAGATCGAACGTTGTTCCATATTCCCGCCTCCCGTCTCACATAGGGATCAGCAGCAGCCGTCCGGCGTCCGCCTCCGGCTGCGTCAGATGATTGGCCTGCTGGATCGACTGCGCCGTCGTCCGGTACTGCCGCGCAAGGTCCCAGAGCGCGGCGTTTTCGCTCATGCGTCGGATGACGACTGACGGCCGCTGCGTGTTCTGCTGCTTCGTCAGGTCGAGCGTCCCGCCGGACAGATTCTGCAGCGTCTGCCGGGAAAACGTCTGTACCTGAAAGACCGCGTCATAGCGCAGCTCGACCGCGCCGCTGCCCGCCGAGGCGTAGCCCTCCGGCTGGATCGTACACACGGCCTCGCAGAGGCCGTTTTCGCTCAGCGCCGTATGGCAGCTGACCTCCGTGCGGAACGTCTCGGCCTGCACCGCGCCGTCCGGGTCGGTATAGACGAGGTCCGCGCGCAGCGGCACATGGACGGTAACGCCGTCGTCTGTCCGCTCAAGCGCCTGTGCGTCCGGGTAGACCCGGCAGTCGAGCACGGCGGCGGCCTGCACCGGGAACGAGGCGCGGACAGGCTCGCGCAGCGTCTGCGCGTCGAGGCGCATGGTGTGCTCCTGCGTTTCCCACTGCGGCTGGAACTCGCCCTTGGTCGAATACGCGTCCTCACAGAGCGTCAGCGCCTGCGGCTGCACGACCATGCACTGCGCCAGCAGCCCCGCGCCGAACAGCAGCTTCTGCGACTGCTCCGACGCGACCGGCTCCAGCTGCACGCCGGTCACGAGCAGCACCGATTCGAGCGTTTCGTCCTGATCGTAGTCGCCCTCCATCTGGCAGTACTGTGAAAACGGCACGGAAAAACTCAGCGTCCGCAGGGCGTTTTCATTGTCCAGATAAGTAATTTGCAGATTTGCGGTTCCCTTCAGGACGGCCTTGCTCCCGACCAGCCCCTGCTCCTGCACGACCGGCGTGAGCGAACAGCTGACCAGCCGTGCGATCTGCGGCCTGCCGTCCGGCAGGTTCAGCTCCTCGCTGACCTGAAACGCGCGCTCGGAAAGCTCCACAGGCGCATTCGTCTCATAGGTCTGCGTTTTCAGCTGCAGGCAGGCGGGCGGATCCTTGAGGACGCTCATGCTCTGCGTCTGCGGCTCATAGCCGTCCGCCTGAACCAGAACGCTCACGCGCAGGAGCACCTTGCGCGAGTTGATCAGGCGGCTGTCCGCGCTGCGGACGCAGCAGCGTACGAGCGTCTGCGTGTCCTCGCGCAGCTCGGCGCACTCCAGCTTGACCGTAAACGGCAGCTCGGAGGTCAGCAGCTGCAAGCCGCCCGCTTCGTCTGCGTACAGGCAGCCCGTGCGCAGCGTCCCCGTCACGAGAAGACTGCCCTCCCGGTTCGTTTTGCTCTGTACCTCCGGCTCGGCGCAGCAGATGAGCGTGCGGGAAGCATCCGGCATACTGTCGGGTATGATGAGCTCCTGTGTCTGCTCCTGCGCAAGCGAGAGATGCGCCGTGCGATGCAGGCAGGACCGTTGTTTCTGTTCAAATGCAAGCTCCATAGTCTCAACTCCTTGTATATGTTCTGGGATATATATACGCAGAGCCGGACAAGGATATGTTTCGGAAATTATTTCAGCAGCAAAAGTCCCAGCACGATCAGGATCGCCGCGATCAGCACCCGCAAAAACCACCCGCACAGCGCAAACGACAGCAAAAGTCCAACGCCCGCCCCGATCAGAAGCAGCCCGAGCTGCTTGGTCTTCACACACATAAAAAATCCCCCCTGTCAGCATACGCGGGCAGGAGGAATCTGTGCGGGTCTGAACGCGTTTTTACAGCTTCCAGCCCACGGCCTGTTCGCGGCCGGTGATGAAGCGGCGGTAGATGCCGCCCTGCGCCATCAGCGCCTCGTGTGTGCCGCGCTGGACGATCTGCCCCTTGTCCACCACGAGGATCTGCGCGGCATGGCGGACGGTTTTCAGCCGGTGGGCGATCATATTGTGACAGAATACTACCGGCCGCTGCTGGAGCAGAACAACTTCCTTCCTGCCCCCTGCCCGGAGAAATTCAGTCCGGCAGGACAGTGCTGGCAGGTTGCGCCCGCTGTCGGCTGCGGGTACAATGCAGACGCAGCTTCTGCATCTTGCCGCTCTGATCCTGCTCACGGTCGGATATACCCTGATCCTGACACGGACGCTTCCGCGGAATACGGAGCAGGTGTAACACACGCAAGCTGGACAGCGCGCGCATACAGGAACAGTACGAGTGCCTCCTGCCGGACTTCTCTTCCGACACCGGCTGGCGCGTGAGCCTGGCCCCGGACGGAACGCTGGCGCTCACGGCGCTCGACCCGGAGCATGGCGCATCCATCTATTACGCGCATGACGTGATGCTCGAGCCGATGATCTTCCGCAGCGTGGACCTGCCCATCGGAACGAATTGAAGCGATGCGGTCTTCGGCGCAGACTGATGCGGGCGGGGAGCAGCTGTGTTTCGCTTGGCATCTTCAAGCATTCGATACTGCTGGTGCATATGTATTCGCCGTGAAGTTCTGTAAAACCAGTACCCCCCGCCGGGCGGACAGAGCCATCCGCCCCTACGCAGACCTTGAAAATCCCGCACAAAAAATGAAGGAACAACTGTTTTTGACAGAGTGAACGCCGCTGGCCTCTCGGCCAGCGGCGTGTTTTGGTTCTTGCTCAGCTGCGCTGCTTTGCCTGACGCAGGGCGAGAATGCGGTTCATTTCGTTGGATACGATCATGTAGCCCTCGTCGACGCCCATGCCGGGCTTGGCAAGGATCTGCACCGGCTGGGTCGCCATGGCGCAGTGGACGCAGACCTGGGCCGAGCGGTCCGTTTCGTTGCAGGTGCCGCCCTGATAGGCGCCGATGCCGTGCGCCTTGCAGTAGAGCACTGCCTCAATGGTATTGTTGATGCCGCCGAGGTCGGGCGTCTTGATCTGCACCATATGACCGGCTCTGCGGTCGGCAAATTCCCGGATATCCTCGAGCGTGTTGCACCATTCGTCAGCGACCAGCTCGACCTGAATGCCGCGGCGGTCAAGCTCCGCCGTCAGGCCCGCAAGCGCAACGATCTGCGTTTCGCGGTCGCAGTCGCAGTCCATCGGCCCTTCGATGCGCAGATGGAAGGGCTTTGCCGCCTGCTCCAGCTCCGCAAGATAATCGGCCATGGCGGCATAGTTGTTGTTTCCGAACGCCGCGCCGATGGTGCCGTAGACGTCGATGTGCAGGACGGGCTGGTAGCTCTCGTCCGCGCGCATGGTCAGGATGCGGTCACGGAGCCATTTGACGTACTCCAGCAGCTTTTCGCCGTGCTCGCCGAGCTTGGTCTGCACGTTGTTGATGAGCGCGTGCGGCAGCACCTGCGCGCGCTTGATGATCATCTTGTCGGCGTTGTCATAGCGGTCGTCGCCGGACTGCGTAAAGATGGGGATCGGCGTCTGGCTGACCGTGCAGCCGTATTCGTCCGCGACGACCTCGCACATCAGCCGTCCCGTCGCCTTGGCGACTGCGTCCAGAATGGCCTGCGAGACACCGTAGCGGATGGCCGTATGCAGGCGCTTGCCGTTTACCTCGATGGCCTCCATCTGCGCGCACAGGCCGCGGAAATCATCTGCCTCCCGGCCCAGCAGCATCGGGCGGACATACTGCTCGATGATGGGGATAAAGTCCTTTGCCAGAAACAGCGGGTCGCGTCCGCCCGCGCCGGAATACTGCACCGCCGCGCAGTCGCCGAAGGCGATCTGGCCGTCTTCCAGAACGATCATGACCGAGACGGCCTCGCCCTTCATGCGCACGGCGGAAAAGCCCTCCGTGACGGGCTGGCCGATGTAAAACATACCGTCGTGACCCGCGCCGCGCTTGATGGCGCGCTGGTCATCAAAATAAAACCCCGTGCTGCCCGCAGCGCAAACAACATCCTTGATTTTCATGTTCTGTTCCTCCTGTTTCTTTATCTGGGCCGCCCGACCAGACGGCCCTTGCTGATGGCGTAAACGTCGTCGGTTACCATCTGGAACGTCGCCTTCCGGTGCTCAAAAGCAGCGCGTTCCGCGATTTTTCCCATATGATAATCCCGAAGCTCCTTTGTAAACGGGAGATTGCCCATGTTCATGATGCGCACCGCGCCGTCGTTGTCGCGGCACGGCAGCATCTGACCGGCATTGAAGCGGCAGGGCGCGAACGGAACGTCCAGAACGCCCGCCTTTACGCCGCGGCACGCGCCGAGCGCGATATCGCCCATGCCAAGCTCGAAGCACTTGTCGACGATGCAGCGCGTTTCCTGCCGGATGATCTCCATTTCCTCGTCCAGATGCGTGTTGGCAAACGTCTGCTCGGTCATCATGCTGACGACCTGCCGTGTGCAGCGCAGCCCCTGCGCGTTCGCCTCCATCGTCGGGATGCCAATGGCCTCGTGCGGGCTTTTGACGATGACCTTCGTGGCCTTGGAAAGCGCCGCGATCAGCGCGCCGGTCGAGATGACGCCGAACGCCTTTGCCTCGTCCGCCGGGAAGCCGCCCATCCACTGGTGCAGCACCGTCGTGACAACTACGTCGTGATAGCCGTACTTTGCAAGATATTCCTCCGTCAGCTCCTCAAGTGTGCGGACTGCGGCGATGTCCTGGATCAGGTTGCCGCACTGGCCGTAGCCGACCGTGATGTTTTTCACGCCCTGCTCCGCCGCAAGCAGCGCCTCGATGATGGCGACCGCGTGGGAAATGCAGGGCGGCACAAGCGTGCCGGTCAGCGGCCCATACGGCTCACGGTTGATGGAAACGCCCATTTCCTCATACAGGCCGGTCAACCGGTCGACGTACTGCCAGTTGGCGATGGTCGTCTCCATCGGGACGTTTTTGCAGTAGGGCAGATTGTAGGAGATGCCGCCGCCCTCGTAGCTGGTGAAGCCGCCCGCGTAGGCGATCTCGGTCAGAAGCCGGGCGTCGGGGGTGCCGTGGCGCACCTGCACCGGCACATTGACGCTCTCCACGACTCTCCGGCAGCCGGAAACACCGTGGTTGACGGCCGGGAAGCCGTTGAGCATGGCGCGGCCCTCCTCCTTGGAGGCCTTGATGCCCTCCTCGGCCTCGTGATAGCGGTTCTGGCGGGTGTAGCTGTCGATGGTGGTCGGCAGCAGATCTGCCTCGCCCTCTTTTTCCAGATACTGCATGAGCTTGATGTGCTCCTCAAGCACCGGCACACCGGCACGCGGCTGGATGAGCGTCCTGTGCTCCTTTTTCGCTTCGATCAGTCTGGCGGAAAAATTGCGGCTCGGCTTCTGCTGCTTCTGATACGCCGCGGCCTCCGTCAGATCGACGTCCCGGCCCGTCGGCCACTGCTGCAGAACCTCCTGCCGCATTGCCATGAATTCCCCTTCCGGGATCTTTCTGTTCTGAATTTCCATCAGTTGATCTCCTCTTTCATGATTTGGAGCGCGATCTCCGGCTCGCTCTGCGCAAGCAGGCCCATCGCCGCCAGAATATAACGTTTGTCCAGAATGATATCCGCCTTTTTCGGACGGAGCGACGCAGGCGCAGCCGGGTCGCAGCAGGCAAAGCGCGCGATCTGCCGCGCCCGCTGCGAATGGATGAGGCTCCCGCCCGTCACGACGACCCTGCGCACCTCGCTCAGATCCTTTCCGCTCTGCACGAAGGTCTGTCCGAGCATCGTATACGTTTCCTCAAGCGTACCGGCGTGGCGCATCACGGCGGTCTGCACGGCCATGGAGGCGACCGCATAATCAAGCATCTCCAGCTCCGTATCGTGCTCCGGCAGCGTCTGCGTATTGTGCGCAAGCAGCTGCACGAGCGCCTCCACCCGCTCCGGCGAAAGCCCGGAAAGCTCCGCCAGCCGCTGCGCGCCCGCCGCAGCCAGCACGCCCTCGATGGAATAGCGCATACCGATATCGCCCTCGACCGTCCGCTTGACATACGGCTCCGGCAGACCCTTGTAGACCCGGTTCATCTGCCGGGGCATCCCCTCGGCAATGGAATAGACGTCCGTCGTCGCGCCGCCGACATCCACACCGATCAGCTCCCCGATGCCGGGCGTTTTGTCCGTTCCCTTCGCCAGCAGCGTCATGGCCTGCATGACCGCCGCAGGCGTCGGCATCATCGGGCCGCTCATGCGCTCTGCCGCGGCGTTCAGGCCCTTTGCCTGCACGATGCGGCGCAGGAAAATGCTGCGGATGGTCTTCTGCGTGTCCTCCGTTTTGAGCACGCCGAATTTCGGCATGACGTTTTCGCAGACGGATACCTCGAAGCCCTCCAGCGCCTTCCGGCACTGCTGCATGGCCGTGCGGTTGCCTGCGAGAACGATTGGGAACTGCGGGCGGATCGCGGCGAGCATCTGCGCGTTATGAATGACGCAGGCGCTGTTGCCGCCGTCCGTGCCGCCGACCAGAAGAAAAATGTCCGGGTTCACGCGCTGAATGGTTTCCAGATCGTCCTGCGTCAGCTCGAATGAAAACTGCCCGACGATCTTCGCGCCCGCGCCGAGGCTTGCCAGCCGCGCGGCCTCCATCGTCAGCTCCGGCACAAGTCCGCTGACCATCATCCGCAGGCCGCCCGCCGCCGAGGAGCAGGCATACGACTGCGCAAATGTCAATGGCCCCGTCTGCGCAAGCAGCGCGTCCAGCGCCTTCTGAAAACCGATGCGCACATCCGAAGCGACCGTTGTATATGCCTGCGCCGTGCCGAGAAGCTTGGCTGCGTCCAGATCAACGGCAGTCAGCTTCGTGTAGGTGCTGCCGAAATCCGTCAACAATACTGGCTTCATTGCGGTCCCTCTTCGGGATACAGGATCTCCCGCAGCGCGGCGATGGTCGTTTCCGGCGGCGTGCCGGGCGGGAAGGCCCGGTCAAAGCCCATGGCCTTGAAGCGCTTTTCCACGTCCGCGAAATCCTGCTTGCCGACGACGATATTGCCGCCGACGAGCAGCGGAATTCCGGCAAGACCGGCCTCGTCGCACTTTTCCCGCATGCCGCGGCAGTCCAGCTCCCCTTGACCGTAAAGCGAGGACACCACGATAGCGTCCGCGTCCGCTTCGATCGCCGCCTCGATATACTCCTCCTGCGAAACCATGACACCCAGATTCACAACGTCAAAGCCCGCCTCGGTGAACGCGTGATAGAGGATCTTGTTCCCAACCGCGTGCACGTCCGCGCCGATGACGCCGATGATGAGTACCTTTTTCCGTTCTTCGTTCATAGCTGCACCTCATACTCCGCTGCCGCACGCTTCACGCTGCCGCATACTGTCAAGATAGTTCTGCCTTCCGATCTCATAAAGGTTATTGCCCTCGCTGTCGATGATGACCGTCACGGGGAAATTCTCGACATACAGCCGCCGCACGGCCTCCGGGCCGAGGTCGGGATAGGCGATGACCTCCGCTTTTTTGATGCACTGGCTCAAGAGCGCGCCGCAGCCGCCGGTCGCGCCGAAATAGACGGCGCCGCAGGCGCGGATCGCCTCTATGACCGCCTCGCTGCGCTTGCCCTTGCCGATCATGCCGGTCAGACCCTGACGCAGCAGCGCCGGACTGTAGGCGTCCATGCGGTAGGAGGTCGTCGGCCCGGCCGAGCCGATCGCCTGTCCCGGCTTTGCCGGCGTCGGGCCGACAAAATAAATAACAGCGCCGCGCATATCAAACGGCAGGGGCTGCCCCGCTTCGAGCAGCGTGCAGAGGCGCTTGTGCGCGGCGTCACGCGCGGTGTAGAGTTCGCCCGTCAGCAGGCACATATCGCCTGCGCGCAATGCGCGCGCTGCCGCGCTGTCAAGGGGAGTTTTCAGTTTGATCGCCATCTCAAAGCACCTCCGTTACATGGCGCGTCACATGGCAGTTCAGATTCACCGCCACGGGCAGGCCCGCGATATGCGTCGGGTTGGTCAGAATGTTGACTGCCAGCGCCGTCGTCCTGCCGCCGAAGCCCTGCGGGCCGATGCCGAGCGCGTTGATGCTTTCCAGAAGCTCCTGCTCCAATGCCCGGTAAAACGGGTCTTCGTTCGGCGTATCCAGCTCGCGCAGGAGCGCCTGCTTTGCCAGCAGCGCCGCTTTGTCGAACGTGCCGCCGATCCCCACGCCCACCACGATGGGCGGGCACGGGTTCGGGCCAGCGTCCTGCACGGTCTGCAAAACGAAGCGCTTGACGCCCTCCAGCCCGTCGGACGGGCGGAGCATGGCGATCCGGCTCATGTTTTCGCTGCCGAAGCCCTTGGGAGCGACGGTGATTTTGATCTGTTCGCCGGGGACAAGGTCAAAATAGAGCATGGCCGGGGTATTATCGCCCGTGTTGACGCGGTCAAACGGGTCGCGCACGACGGACTTGCGCAGCCAGCCCGCCGCGTAGCCTCTTCGCACGCCCTCCTGCACGGCGGCCTTGAGGTCGCCCGCGATATGTACCTCCTGTCCGATCTCCAGAAACACGCAGGCCATGCCGGTGTCCTGGCAGATCGGCTGGGCGTTTGCGGCGGCAAGCTCCGCGTTCTCTAAAATCTGCCGCAGGATCTCCTGCGCCGCGGGCCACGGCTCTGCCGCCTGCGCGCTTTGCAGCTGCCGCAGCACATCCCGCGGCAGGTCATAATTGGCGCGGATGCACATCTGCGCCACGGTATTGGTCAGAAGCTCCGCCTGTATTTCTCTCATATTCCGCTCCTATTGTCCGTTTGACGGATCGTGTCCAGCAGCTCCCCGTCGCGTGAGATCACCCGTGCGACCACCCGGTCCGATACCGGAAGCGGTGCAGGAACACCTGTGATGCGCTCGGCGCGCTCTTTCAGCTCGTGAATGTCCACGACGGGAAGCCCCGCCGCCCGGAGGCGTTCGCGCAGTTCCGTGTTTTTCGGGTTGACCGCGACGCCCGCCTGCGTCACGAGTACGTCCACATCCTGTCCGGGCGTGGAGATGCAGGTCACGCGGTCGCGCACGATGGGCAGCCGTCCCCGGAACAGCGGCGCGGCGATGAGCGCGAGCTTACTGCCGGCAGCCGCGTCGCTGTGGCCGCCGCTGCCGCCCATGATGGAGCCGTTGGAGTCCGTGTGGACGTTGATATTGAACGAAGTGTCGATCTCCGTCGCGCCGAGCACGGCGACGTCCAGAGAGTCGACCGCCGCGCTCCGGCAGCCGGGGCTGGCGTACTGCTCCGCCGATACTTCGCAGTGGCAGGGATTTTCGCGGATGGAGCTTACTGCCTTCAGATCGAAGCACTGCACATCCAGCAGCGCCCGGAACAGTCCCTCGTTCAGCATATCGACCAGCAGGCCGGTGATCCCGCCCTGCGCGTAGCTGCCGTGAATGTTCTGCTGCTTCATGATTTTTTCCAGATACATTGCCGTCGCCAGCGACGCGCCGCCCGCGCCCGTCTGGAAGGAAAAGCCGTCCTTGAGAAGGCCGGAGCTGGCAATGACCCGCGCGGCGGTCTGCGCGATGGTGATCGCGACGGGATTGCGCGTCATGCGGGTCGTGCCGGAGACGATTCCGGCGGGGTCACCGATGGCGTCCACGGCGACGACATAATCCACGTAAATTTCCGGGATCGACCAGCCGCAGAGCGGATACGGCACAAGTTCATCGGTGATAACAATGACCTTTTTCGCGTACTGCGCGTCCGGGAAGGCGTAGCCCAGCGAACCGCAGGCCGATTTTCCGACCTTGCCCGTGCAGTTGCCCATCGTGTCGCTGCTTGGCGCGGCGATGAATGCAACGTCGATTGGGGTTTCGCCGCCTGCAATATCGCGCGGGCGGCCGCCGTGCGTCCGGAACTCCACGGGCTGGTCCATGACGCCCCCCGAAATGGCGCGGCCCAGACCTGCGGACATGTAATTGGTCAGCAGCCTGCTGACCGTTCCGTTTTTGATATGCTCCAGCATCGGCAGGTGCACGTCGAACAGCGCGCTGGCGTTGACCGTCAGATCGCGGATGCCCATGGCGCTGATCTGCTCCATGACCATGTTGACGACATAATCGCCGTTTCGCAGATGGTGATGGAACGAGACGCACATGCCGTCCTTCAGACCGGAAAGGCGGATCGCCTCACGCAGAGAGGAAACGACCTTGGACTCCTTCATTGCAGCGTACCTCCCTCCGCAAGAATTTCTTCCGCTGCGGCCAGCGTCTGTCTGGCCCGCGCGGCGATCGGCGCGTCGATCATCTTTCCGCGCAGCGCTACCGCGCCCTTTCCGCAGCGCTTTGCGTCCTCAATGGCCGCAAGGACCTCTCTGGCATAGTCTGTTTCGGCCTGCGAGGGGCTGAAGCAGCGGTTAATTGCGTCCAGATGCCGGGGCGAGATGGATGCTTTGCCGGTAAAGCCCAGGCTGCGGGCAAGGCGGCTGTCGGCTTCGATGCCTTCATCGTCGTTCACGTCGGTGAAGGGGGTGTCGTAGACGCCGACTCCAGCGGCGTGCGCTGCTGTAACAAGCCGCGTCCGGGCATAGAGGATCTCAAGGCCCTCCTTTGTCCGGCTGCAGTGCAGGTCGGCGCTCAGATCCTCCGCGCCGAGAAACAGTGCCCGCACACGCGGGGAGGCCGTCGCGATCTCGAATGCGTTTTCCACGCCGAGCGCCGTCTCGATCAGCGCGATGAGGCCAATTGTGCCCGGCTCCATGCCGCAGCGGCGTTCGATTTCGCCGATGGCGGCGTCGCAGCCGCAGACGGTCTGCCGCGACGCGGTCTTCGGGAGCATGATGTAATCCGGCCTCTGCGGCACGATGGCCTCTAAATCCTGTGCAAACAGCGGCGTGTCCGCCGCATTGACGCGGACGATGATCTCGCTGCGGCAGCGCTCCACATTCGTCACCGCGTATTTGACCAGTATGCGCGCCGCGTCCTTTTCATCGGGCGATACGGCGTCCTCCAGATCAAATATGATGGCGTCCGCGCCGAAAAAGCCGCAGCTTGTCATCATTTTCGGGTTATTTCCGGGTACAAAGAGCATGGAACGTCTCATGCGGTCCCTCCTTCCGCCCGTGCGAGCGCGGCTTCCAGCCGGGCACGCAGGATCCAGTCGAGCGCGCCGTGGTCGTCTACGGCAATCTCTCCCTGCTGCACGTCTGCGGCGCGCAGAACGCTGTGCACCGTCTGCTCGATCGCAGCGCCGAACTGCAATCGGACGGTCGACGCGATCCGCAGCTCAAGCGTTTCAGCGGGCCGCACCGTGACCAGTACGTCCGCCGACTCCGCCGCTCCGGCAGAAGCCTCGTTTCGGATAACCACCAAAATTCCCCCTTGTATGTTTTTCAATATTTCATGCTGCTTGCAGCAGATTTTCCTTGATTAAAGCGGGCTTTATCCTCTATACTGAAAGAAAACGGCACAGGAGGCAAAACGCCCATGACGACAAACGCGATTCAGAGCAGCCATATCTACAGCACGTATTTTGCACCCCGCGGCCGCAGCCGGATCTACACGCTCGGTATGCAGATTGCGCAGCTTTATCTTTCGCCCTTTGACCAGATCATCGGCTTCATCGGGGAAGCCGGCTCCGGCAAGAGCGTGCTCATCAAGGGGATGTTCCCCGGCATCGAGCTTACGAACGACGACGACGGCGTCAACGTCCGCCCGCTCCCGCTTCTGGAGCAGGAGTATGAAACGGGCTTTTTCACGCCGCACACCTACCATCTGGACATCCGCTTCGAGACGGGCTTCCATCAGCTCTCGGAGCTGGCGGACGCCGTCCGGCTGGCTGTCCGGCGTGGCAAGCGCATCATCATCGAGCATTTTGACCTGATCTATCCCCTGCTCGGCGTCAACGCGAATCTGCTCATCGGCGTCGGCGAGCAGATCGTCATCACGCGGCCGAACCTCTTTGGCCCTCTGCCGCAGGAGCTGTGCGACATCGTCTATCCGTCGCTTGCCTATCGCCTCATGGCGCACAGCGCAGAGGATCTGTGCGAATATGCCATGACGCAGGAGCAGATGCTTGCGTGCAGCCACGGTGATATCCGCCACGGCTTCGTGCTCGAATTCAACGAGCACCAGCCGGATATCGATATTCCCACACTCGAAGCGCGCGTCAACGAGCTGATCCGGCAGGATCTGCCCATCGACTACTATGACGAGAGCCACATTCTGCTCGGCGGCGCACAGCACTACTGCACTGGGCCGCGCACCCATGTGCGCTCAACAGGCCGCATCATCGGCTTCCGGCTGCTCGATCATTTCATCTACGACCACTTCCACAAGACGTATATGCTGGTCGGCTGTGTCGGAGACGATTCTGAGGAAAACATCCGGAAGCTCGAAACAATCCACGGGTGAGCTTCTGATTTATGTAGAGATCAGCAAAAACGAACAATGCTGGTAGGGGCGGGGCTCTGCTCCGCCCGGCGGAAACCGCTGTGTTTACGCGAGAATTTACGGCAAATTCGTATGCACTTACTCACTTGGTTGTAGGGGCCGACGACTCTTGTCGGCCCTGAAAATGTTGCGAATTTGCTTTAGATTTCCGTAAGAACACTGCGTTCTGCGGGCGGACAGAGTCGTCCGCCCCTACGCCTAAACAGGAACGTGCTTTCGGATTCGCCGCAAATTTCCGAAAAAATTCACTGTATCCTGCCGGGTGCGTTCGGTTTTGCTGCTCTTCGTATAAAACTGAACGCCTTGAAGAACAGGCAATGTCCGGATGGGCATTGCCTGTTCTTTTGTCTAAACGACGTTTCCTTTTTTGATTACAGTATCGACCAGATTGCTGCCAAGGCGGTAGCAGATATAGTCCAGACCCTCTGCGTTCCAGATGAGAATGTCCGCCTGCTTGCCCGGCTCGATGGAGCCGATGCGGTCGGCGCGGCAGATGGCGGCGGCGCCGTTGAGCGTCACCGCAGTCAGCGCCTGCTCGGGCGTCAGCCGGTAGCGCAGGCAGCCGAGGCTGATGACCAGCTGCATATTGAGGCACGGGCAGGAGCCGGGGTTGAAGTCCGTCGCCATGGCGACCGGAACACCGGCCTGCACCATATCCTGTACGGGCGCGTAGGCCGCGCCCAGATAAAAGCTTGTTGCGGGCAGGCAGCAGGCGACCGTGCCGCCCCTTGCCATGGACGCGATGCCGGACGGCGGGCAGACGATCAGATGCTCCGCCGAGACGGCCCCGATCTCGCCTGCCAGCTCACTGCCGCCGATGGCCTCGATCTCGTCCGCGTGGATCTTGGGCCGCAGCCCATGCTGTCTGCCGGTGAGCAGGATGCGGCGGGATTCCTCGGCGGAAAAAACGCCCTTTTCGCAGAACACATCGCAGAATTCCGCAATGCCCTGCTCCCGGACTGCCGGAAGCATTTCCTCGCACAGAAGCTCCAGATAGCCCTGCCGGTTGTCTCGGTAGGGCTCCGGCACGGCGTGCGCGCCCATAAAGGTCGCAGCAAGATCCATCACATGGTGTTTTTGCAGGTTTCCAATCACGCGCAGCGCCTTGCACTCCTCCTCGGTTGACAAGCCGTAGCCGCTCTTGGCCTCTGCGGTCGTCGTGCCGAAGCGAATCATTTCATCCAGCGCGGCGGAGGCTTTTGCCTCCAGCTGTTCCTCGCTTGCCGCCTTTGTGGCACGCATGGTGGACAGGATGCCGCCGCCTGCGGCGAGGATGTCCAGATAGCCCGCGCCGTGCAGCTTGAGCGCCAGCTCGTTCTGCCGCCAGCCGCCGAAGATCAGATGCGTGTGCGCGTCGACCAGACCGGGCGTGACCAGCTTCCCTCCGGCGTTGATCGTCTGCGCGTCGGCAGCCGCAGGCGCTGCGCCGGTTCCGACCTGCGCGATCAGATCGTTCTCGATCAGGATCCATGCGTTTTTCAGAATGCAGATCTCGCCCTGCGCCCTGCCTCCCCGCGCGGCGGTTCCCTGCGGTGTGGCCAGCATACCGATGTTGGTGATCAGCGTTCTTTTCATTGCCTGTTCCTTTCCCGGTCAGCGCTCCAGCTGCGCCAAAGCCTGCTCGACGACGGCGCTGCCCGCCACGTAGGGCATTGTGATGTGATCCTGCCCGGCGTAAAGCTCGTTATATTCCGCCGCCGTCGTCATGGCGTGCTCGTTGCAGGCCCAGCTGCGGCGGGCGACGCCGACCATGGTGTCCCACGGCATTGCCATGCGGAGGATGGTATCGACGCGCTCCGAGCCGTCGAGCACCATGCCGAAGCCGCCGTTGATGGCGCGGCCAATGCCCGTGCCGCCGCCGTTGTGCAGGGCGATGTAGCTCATGCCGCGCGCGGCGTTGCCCGCATAGCACTGCGTGGCCATTTCGGCCATGATATTCGAGCCGTCCTTGATGTTGGACGTCTCGCGGAACGGCGCGTCCGTTCCGCCGGTATCGTGATGGTCGCGGCCAAGGATGACCGGGCCGATCTCCCCGTTGCGAACCATTTCGTTGAATTTGAGCGCCAGATTCATCCGCCCCATCGCATCCTGATAGAGAATGCGGCACTGTGTACCGACGACGAGCCGGTTCTTCTCCGCGTCGCGCACCCAGACGTAGTTGTCGTAGTCCTGATAGCGCCGGTTGTGCGTGCGGATATATTCCGCGGCGGCCATGTCGGTCTTGTGCAGATCCTCCGGCTTCCGGCTCAGGCAGCACCAGCGGAACGGGCCGTAGCCGTAGTCAAACAGGCACGGGCCGAGGATATCCTCAACGTAGGACGGGAACACAAAGCCGTCCAGATCGTTTTCGCCGTTTTTGCAGACCGCCTTCACGCCGGAATCGTAGACCGCCTTCAGGAAGCTGTTGCCGTAGTCGAAGAAATAGGTACCCCGGTCGTGGAATTTGCAGATCATCTCATAGTGGTGCTGCAGCGTTTGATCGACCAGCGCACGAAACGCCTCCGGCTCCTCGGCCAGCATCCGCGTGCGCTCGGCAAAGCTCAGGCCCTGCGGGCAGTAGCCGCCGTCATACGGCACGTGGCAGGAGGTCTGGTCGCTCATCAGGTCGACGTGCACCTGCTTTTCGTACAGATATTCCAGCAGATCGACGATATTGCCGTGGTAGGCGACTGCGCACGGCTCGCCGTTTTTCTGGTGTGTCCGGGCGATCTCCACCGCCTCGGCCAGATCCGACGTTCTGTGGCTGACCCAGCCCTGCGTGAAGCGCGTATCGATACGGGAATCGTCGACCTCGGCGATGATGGACGCCGCACCGGCGATCTCCGCCGCCTTGCCCTGTGCGCCCGACATCCCGCCAAGGCCCGCCGAGACGAACAGCCGTCCGGCCAGATCCTTATCGTTCGGAATGCCGAGAATGAGGCGGCCTGCGTTCAGAAGCGTGTTGAACGTGCCGTGGACGATGCCCTGCGGGCCGATATACATCCAGCCGCCCGCGGTCATCTGGCCGTAATTCGCCACGCCCAGCGCGGCAGCGCGGTTGAAGTTCTCCTGATCATCGAATGTGCCGACCATCAGGCCGTTTGAAATGATCACGCGCGGGGCCAGCCGGTGGCTGTGGAACAGGCCGAGCGGATGGCCGGACATGACGACGAGCGTCTGCTCGTCCGTCAGCTGTTCGAGGTATTTCTTGATCAGGCGGTACTGCATCCAGTTCTGGCAGACCTGGCCTGTCTCGCCGTAGGTCGTCAGCTCGTAGGGATACAGCGCAACGTCGAAGTCCAGATTGTTGTCGATCATGACCTGGATCGCGCGGCCCTCAATGCAGCGGCCCCTGTATTCGTCGATCGGTTTTCCATAGATCGCGCCTGCGGGACGGAAGCGGTAGCCATAGATACGGCCATGCTCGGCCAGCTCCTGCGCAAATTCCTTCGCCATCTGCGCGTGGTGATCGGGATGGATGTAGCGCAGCGCATTTTTGATCGCCAGCGCCTGATCCGCCCGGCTCAGGTGCGATTCGCGGCGCGGTGCGCGGCGATAGCGCGGGTCTATTTCCGGGTATTCCGGCAGTTCGTAATCAAGTTGTAAGGTTTCAGTATGTTCCAGCTGCATCGTGATCTCCCCCATTGATGATATTGTAACAGCTTCTTTTGCATTTTTCAATTCATTCTTGCATGAATGCAGGAATTCCTGCGTCATTTTTCACTGCACGCAGCCAGCATCGCCGCGTAGCAGCGGTCGGCGCGCGGAAGGCCGGTATCGAGCAGCTTTTGCCCCGCTGCGCGCGCACCGGCGGCAAACGCGGCGTCGTGCAGGGAGCCGGTATTGATGCACACGTTCAGCCACGCGCCCTGCATCCCTGCGCGGAAGCTGAGGCAGGCGACGCCAAAGTCGCTGGCCGCCGTTGCGTTCGTCTTGCCCAGAAGGCTCTCCAGCAGCTCCAGCCCCTCTGCGCACAGCTGCATCACGGCAAGCGGCGGCTGCGTGCAGGCCTTGAGGCCCTGTTCGATGGCGCTGCTGCGCGCCTGCTTTTCCTCGGGCGTCTGCTCCGGCATCGCGTAGGCCGCGCTGACCTGCAAAAATGCCTGTGTGTCCTGCTCCATCGCGGACAGCAGCCGTTTGCGCAGCGCGTCTGCCTGCGCCTGTGCGCGGAGCGCAAGCTCCTGCACGGCCTCATATTTTTTTCTGCCGAGCGTCAGGCCGCTGACCATTGCGGTCAGCGCCGCGCCGACCGCGCCCGCCAGCGCTGCGGCGCTGCCACCGCCGGGAGCCGGAGACGCGGAGGCGATCTCCTCCGTAAAGCCGCGTACCGTCAGTTCTGCCAGTTCCATGCGTCACACCTCTCATTCCATCCCAATCAGATGATATTCCATGACCTGCTTGCGGCAGTCATAATTTTCAAGCTTCAGATAGAATTCCGCGCAGTCGAGCAGCGCCTTTGCGGGCGTCAGGCCGACCACCTCGGAACCAATGATCCGCGCGCCGTAGCGATCGGCCAGCTGGCGCGTCATTTCAAAGGCGTAGTAGATCGGCGTTTTTTCAAAGTTTGTGAGATTCATCGACACCTGCGCGACGTTCCGGCCCTCAAGCATCACACCGATGGCCTTGCAGCAGGCAAAGCCGCCGTCCTTGGCGCGGATAGCCTTTGCGATCTTCTTTGCGACCTCGATGTCGGAGGTATCGAGATTGATGTTGTAGGCGATGAGCGGCATCCGTGCGCCGATGGCGATGATGCCCGCAGTCGGATGGATCCTCCGCTCACCGTAATCCGGCGCCCAGTCCGGCTCCAGCAGCTTTTCCGGCATTCCCTCGAACTGCCCCTTGCGGCAGGCGGCCAGATTTCTGCGCTCCGGGCGCGAGGCGGAGTCCTCATACAGGAACGACGGCACGCGAAGCTCATCCCAGATGCGGGCAGCGACGCGCTTTGACAGCTCCACACATTCCTCTACGCTCGTGTCCATGGTCGGGATAAAGGGAATGACGTCCGTCGCGCCCATGCGCGGGTGCTGGCCTGTATGCCGGCGCATATCGATGGTTTCGGTCGCCTTTTTTGTCAGCTGGAACGCTGCCTCGCCCATCGCCTCGGGGGAGCCGAGCAGCGTAAAGACGCAGCGGTTATGGTTGCCGTCGGACTGTACGTCGAAGACGAAGCAGCCGGGGATGCTGTTCGCCGTGTCGACGAGGCCCTGAAACACCGCCGGGTTCTTTTCCCGGCTGACGCTGAAATTCGGAACGCACTCAACAAGCTTTGCCATTGTATTTCCTCCTTATGCTCATGTGGGAATCATCATTTATAAGTGAAACCGTCTGTCGCCCCGGGCGTGCGTCCATACACAGCCCGGGGCGGCGGTTTTCTCCGATTTTACAGAAGCCTGCCGCAGACCTGTTCTGCGGCTTCGAGCAATGCGCCCGACTTGACCAAGCGGTCAAGCTCGGCCATCTGGGGGTACATAATGACATCGGTATCGACCGGCGGGACGGTCTGGCGGATTTTCTGATAGACTGCCGCCGTCGCGGGGGCGAGGAGCGACTCGCCGCGCAGCCACAGCGCCTGCGCTGCGGCAAGCAGCTCGATGCCGACGACCTTCTGACTGTTGTCGAGGATCATGCGGGCCTTTCTGGCTGCGGTCGTGCCCATGCTGACATGGTCCTCCTGATTGGCGGAGGACGGAATGGAGTCCACCGACGCGGGGTGCGCGTAGACCTTGTTTTCCGACACCATGGAGGCCGCCGCGTACTGCGTGATCATGAAGCCGGAGTGTACGCCGCCGTATTTTGTCAGGAACGCGGGAAGGCCGTTGGACAGCGCGGGATTGACCATGCGCTCCAGCCGGCGCTCGGACACGTTGGCGTATTCGCTGAGGGCTATGCCCAGAAAATCCATCGCAAGCGCGACCGGCTGGCCGTGGAAGTTGCCGCCGGAGATCACCTTGTCCTCCTCGGGGAAGATGAGCGGGTTGTCGGTCACGGCATTGATCTCGCGGCTGACGATATCCCACACATAGCGGATAGCGTCGCGGCTGGCGCCGTGGATCTGCGGGACGCAGCGGATCGAATAGGCGTCCTGCACCTTCTCCGGGTTGTGCGCGAAGGCCAGACGGCTCCCGTCCAGAAGCCGCAGCAGATTCTGCGCCGTGCGCATCTGCCCCTGCTGGCCGCGCAGCGCGTGCACCTCGGGATCAAACGCGCTCAGAATGCCCAGCTGCGCTTCACACGTCATGGCGGCGGCGATATCCGCCGTTTTTGCCAGCTGCACGGCGTCGTATACCACGCCGCAGGCGATGGCGGTCATGATCTGCGTGCCGTTGATGAGCGCAAGGCCCTCCTTGGCCGCAAGCTCAACGGGCGCAATGCCTGCCAGCTCCATGGCCCGTTTTCCGGGCAGGACTGTTCCCTGGTATTCCGCTTCGCCCTCGCCCAGCATGACCAGCACGATATGCGCCAGCGGCGCAAGATCGCCGCTCGCGCCGAGCGAGCCCTTCTCCGGGATCACCGGATGCACGCCGCGGTTCAGCATGGCAAGCAGCGTTTCGAGCGTCGACAGGCGGATGCCGGAATTGCCGCGTGCAAGCGCGTTGCACCGCAGCAGCATCGCCCCGCGCACGACCTCGCGCGGCAGCGGCGCGCCCATGCCGCAGGCATGGCTGATGATCAGATTGCGCTGAAGCGCAGCTGTCTCCTGCTCGGGGACAAACGTGTCGGAAAATTTGCCGAAGCCGGTCGTCAGACCGTAGATCACGGCCTTCTGCGCAAGCTTTTCGTCCACGTAGGCCCGTGCCCGGTTGATTTTTTCCTTCGCCGGTTCGGAAATTCGCACCTGCTCGTTGTGTCTGGCCACCGCGATGACCTGCTCGATCGTCAGCTCCATGCCGTTGAGTTCAATCATGTCCTGTCCGCCTTTCACTCGATCTGCCGCACAGCGGCGGCTCTTCTATCTTACAAGTTGAACAGTTTGTTGTCAATACACCGCTTTCAAAATATATATTCTGCACAAAAGCGCAGATTTTCCAGTCTCCGACCCAATTTGTTTTTATTCTTGATAATTCCGGCAAAACCGTGTATCGTATATATGATACTTTATAAAATCAGGAGAACGGTTCCATGAAAGACGGTTTTATCAAGGCCGCTGCCGGGACGATCGACGTCGTGGTCGCGGATGTGCAGTATAATACAGAGCAGATTTTGGCGCGGATGCGTGAGGCGGACGCGGCGGGCGTGAATCTGCTGACGCTGCCGGAGCTTTGCCTGACGGGCTACACGTGCGGCGATCTGTTTTTCTCCGACTGCCTGCTCGGCGCGGTCGAGCCTGCGCTGGCGCGGATCGTGGAGGCGTCGAAGGATCTCTACCCGGTCACGGCGGTCGGGCTTCCGCTTCGCTTCGGCGGAAAACTCTATAACTGCGCGGCAGTCGTCCACGCAGGACGGCTGCTCGGCGTGGTGCCGAAGACGCATCTGCCGAATTACGGCGAATTCTATGAGCTGCGGCAGTTTTCCTCCGCGAAAACGCTGGAGGGAAGGACGTATACGCTCCCGCTCTGCGGCCAGAGCGTGCCGTTTGGAACGGAGCTTCTGTTCTGCTGCTCCGGGATGCAGGACTACACCTTCGGCGTGGAGCTCTGCGAGGATCTGTGGGTTCCCTGCCCGCCGTCGACGCGGCTCTGCGCGGGCGGCGCGGCCATCATTCTGAATCTCTCCGCCTCCGACGAGGTGATCGGCAAGGCAGAGTACCGCCGGTCGCTGGTCGGCGCGACGTCGGCGCGGCTGGCCTGCGGCTATGTCTACTGCAGCGCGTCGCCGACGGAATCGACGCAGGACATGGTCTTCTCGCGGCACCATCTGATCGCGGAAAACGGGACGATCCTGGCGGAAAACGAGCCGTTTGCGGACGCTTCTCTGACGGTTTCCGAGATCGACGTGCAGCGGCTCATGCACGAGCGGCACCGCACGACGAGCTACGATTCCGTTCCCGGCCTTCAGCCGGTCGTTTTCGATCAGCCGCTGCGCGAGACGGTTCTGACGCGGCGCATTGCGCCCAATCCGTTCGTCCCGCCGTATGACGAGCAGCTGCGCGCCCGCGCGGAGGCGATTCTGCGCATCCAGTCGCAGGGCCTGAAAAAGCGGGTGGAGCACACGCACGCGAAAACGGTCGTGCTCGGCATTTCCGGCGGACTGGACAGCACGCTGGCGCTGCTGGTGTGCGTGCGCGCGTTCGATCTGGCCGGACGCAGCCGGAAGGAGATTCAGTGCGTCACCATGCCGTGCTTCGGCACGACGAAGCGGACGAAGTCCAACGCGGTCAAGCTCTGCGAGGAGCTTGGCGTCAGCGTGCAGGAGGTCAATATCACGGCCTCCGTCCGGCAGCATTTCGCGGATATCGGCCATGACGAAGCCGTGCACGACGTCACCTATGAAAACTGTCAGGCGCGGGAGCGCACGCAGGTCCTGATGGACATTGCGAATCAGTCCGGCGGACTGGTCATCGGCACGGGTGATCTTTCTGAGCTTGCGCTCGGCTGGGCGACGTATAACGGCGACCATATGTCCATGTACGCGGTCAACTGTTCGGTTCCCAAAACGCTGGTGCGCTACATCGTGCAGTATGAGGCCAGGAGCAGCGCGCCCGCGCTGCGGGACGTGCTGCTGGATATTCTCGACACGCCCGTTTCGCCGGAGCTTCTGCCCGCGGACGAGAACGGGCAGATCGCGCAGAAGACAGAGGATCTCGTCGGCCCGTATGAGCTGCATGATTTCTTCCTGTACCATCTGCTGCGCTTCGGCTCACGGCCGCGCAAGCTGTTCCGGATGGCGAAATACGCGTATGGCGGCAGGTATCCGGACGATGTGATTCTGCATTGGTTGAAAACGTTCTGCCGCCGGTTCTTCCAGCAGCAGTTCAAGCGCTCGTGCATCCCGGACGGCCCGAAGGTCGGCTCCGTGACGCTCAGCCCCAGAGGCGACTGGCGTATGCCGTCGGACGCGTCGGGCAGTCTCTGGCTGGAGGAAGCGGAAAAGCTGTAAGTTGCTGCGGTTTTTCCAGGATTTCCGGTTGACAAGCATCCCGCCGCGTGCTATGATGTCTTCAGCAAGTTAAAGGAGTTTTATTCTTATGTTCTCGACTGTTTTCGCATCCTACTATTACTTTACTGTCGTCAGATAGTAAGGTCAATTTGTGATGCGCAAAAGAGAGTAAGTTTTGATGCGGCACAGAATTGACTGTGCCGCATTTTTTATTGTTGATTGGAGGTCACCAACATGATTGTGGTTCTGAAGCACAACGTTCCCGAGGAAAAGAGAAATCAGCTCATCAACTGGCTCAAGGCGCAGGGTCTTGACGTGCATCCGTCTCTGGGCGAATACCAGACGGTCCTTGGCCTTGTCGGCGATACGAGCCGTCTGGATATGTCTCTGCTGGAAAGTCTGGAGATCGTCGACTCCGTCAAGCGGGTCACCGATCCCTTCAAATGCTGCAACCGCAAGTTCCACCCGGACGACACCGTCGTGTCAGTCGGCGATGCAAAGTTCGGCGGCGGGCATTTCGCCATGATCGCGGGCCCGTGCTCCGTTGAATCGGAGGAGCAGATCGTCTATGTCGCCAAGGCCGTCAAGGCCGCGGGCGCGCAGCTGCTGCGCGGCGGCGCGTTCAAGCCGCGCACCTCGCCGTATGACTTCCAGGGCCTGCACGAGCAGGGCCTGCGCCTTCTCGAGATTGCCAAGCAGGAGACGGGGCTGCCCATCGTGACGGAGCTGATGAACATCAAGCACCTGCCGCTGTTTGAGAACGTCGACGTCATTCAGATCGGCGCGCGCAACATGCAGAATTATGATCTTCTGAAGGAGATGGGCTCGGTCAAAAAGCCGATCCTTCTCAAGCGCGGCCTTGCCAACACGCTCAAGGAGCTGCTGATGAGCGCGGAATATATCATGGCCAGCGGCAATGGCAATGTCATTCTCTGCGAGCGCGGCATCCGCACGTTTGACGATTACACCAGAAATACGCTCGATCTGGCGGCTGTTCCGATGCTGCACGAGCTGTCGCACCTGCCGGTCATCGTCGACCCCAGTCACTCTACAGGCATCAACCGGCTCGTGCCGCCGATGACGCTGGCTGCTGCTGCCTGCGGGGCCGACGGCGTGATTGTCGAGGTACACAACGACCCCATCCACGCCCTGTGCGACGGCGCGCAGTCTCTGACCTGTGAGCAGTTTGCAGAGGTCGCGCGGAAGGTACGCGCGGTGCGCGAGGCGGTGGCGGAATGACGGTCGGGATCGTGGGTCTGGGCCTCATCGGAGGCTCGTTTGCAAAGGCGTATCACGCTGCTGGTTGGACGGTGTACGGCTATGATGTGGACGAAAGTATGCTTGCCTTCGCGCAGCTGGCGGATGCGGTGAACGCGCCGCTTACGATGGAGAACATCGGCACGTGCGATCTGGTGCTTCTGTGCGTGCGGCCGCTTGCCGCGATCGACTATCTGCGTTCTGCCGCGCCGCATATCGGAAGCAGGCCCGTCGTGATCGACTGCTGCGGCACGAAGCGCGTGATCTGCGCGGCGGCGTTCCCGCTGGCGGAGCAGTACCGGTTTACCTATCTCGGCGGACATCCGATGGCCGGTACGCAGTATTCCGGGTTCGGCCACGCGCGTGCGAATCTGTACCACAACGCGCCGATGGTCATCGTGCCGCCGGATTTTGACAATATCGAGCTGCTTGCCCGCGCACAGGAGCTGCTGCGCCCGGCGGGCTTCGGCAGCTACTCCGTCACGACGGCGGAGAAGCACGACGAAATGATCGCGTTTACCTCGCAGATGGCGCATCTTGTCTCGAACGCGTATATCAAAAGTCCGACGGCAAGGGCGCACAAGGGTTTTTCCGCCGGAAGCTATAAGGACATGACCCGCGTGGCGTGGCTGAACGCGCCGATGTGGTCGGAGCTGTTTCTGGAAAACCGGGACAATATGCTCCATGAGCTGGACTGTCTGATGGACAGACTGATGGAATACCGCGCCGCGATCGCGGAAGACGACGCGGCTGCGCTGACGCAGCTGCTCGAGGACGGCAAAAAGCGCAAGGAGGAGGTCGACGGACGATGAAAACAGTCACGGTCTCCGCCTCAAGGCGGTACGACATTCTGATCGAGCGCGGGCTGCTGCGGCGCGCGGGCGAACTGGTGCGCGGCGTGACGAACGCAGGCACGGTCATGCTTGTCTCGGATGATTCCGTATGGCCTTTGTATGGCGAAACAGTGCAGAAAAGCCTTGCAGACGCCGGGTTTTCCGTGTGCCGGTTTGTGTTTCCGCATGGGGAGGGTTCCAAGTGCGCGAAGACGTATCTGGCGCTTCTCGACGCGCTGTGCGAAAACCGGCTGACGCGGGCGGACGCAGTCGTCGCGCTGGGCGGCGGCGTGGCGGGCGATCTGACGGGCTTTGCGGCCTCCACCTATCTGCGTGGGATCGGGTTTATCCAGATCCCGACGACGCTGCTGGCCATGGTCGATTCCTCCGTCGGCGGCAAGACGGCCATCGATCTGCCCGCCGGAAAAAATCTGGCCGGGACGTTCTATCAGCCGTGGCTCGTGCTCTGCGACCCAGCCTGTCTGGATTCCCTGCCGGACGAAATTTTCCGCGACGGCTGCGCGGAGGTCATCAAATACGCGGTGCTTGGAAACGCGCCGTTTTTCGAGGAGCTGAACCGCACGCCGCCGCATGCGCAGCTGGAGCATATCATCGAAACGTGCGTGCGGATGAAGCGCGATATTGTTGCGCAGGATGAATTTGACCGCGGACAGCGGCAGCTTCTGAATCTCGGCCATACCTTCGGCCATGGGATCGAGGCGTGCAGCGGCTTTGCCGTCAGCCACGGCTCCGCCGTCGCCATCGGCATGGCGATGATCGTGCGGTCGGCTGCACAGCTTGGCCTCTGCACCGCCGGGACGCGGGACGCGGTGCTGGCGCTGCTGCGGCAGTACGGCCTGCCGGTCGACTGCGCATATCCGGTCGAACAGATGCTTGGAACGATTCTACACGACAAGAAAGCCTCCGGCGGCTCGATCAATCTGATCGTTCCAACGGCTGTCGGAAGCTGCGAAATACGAAAGACCCCGGCCTCCGAAATTTCCGACTGGCTGAGGGCCGGAGGTGCGAAATGACGCGGACGGTAGCTCCCGGCCCGCGCACGGGCGCGGTTCAGATTCCGGCCTCCAAATCGCAGGCGCACCGGATGCTCATCTGCGCGGCGCTCTCCAAAGCGCCGTCCCGGCTGGTTCTGGACGGCTTCAGCGCGGATATTGAGGCGACGGTGCAGTGTCTGGAAGCACTCGGCGCGCAGCTTACGCAGGAAACGGCTGGGCTGTTGATCACCCCAATCGGAGCACGCCCCGCAAATGCAAAGCTTGACGTGGGCGAAAGCGGGTCGACGCTGCGGTTTCTGCTGCCGGTGCTGGGGGCGCTCGGCATTCGGGCGGAGGTTCGGATGCATGGGCGGCTCCCGGAGCGGCCTCTGTCCCCGCTGTGGGAGGTTCTGGAGGCGCATGGGATGCAGCTGCAGCGGGACGGGGCCGTCCTGCATACGGCTGGGCAATTATGCGCGGGAGACTATTCCCTGCCCGGCAATGTTTCCTCGCAGTTTATTTCCGGGCTTTTGTTTGCGCTGCCGCTTCTGAGCGGAAACAGCACGCTGACGGTCACGGGCGCGCTCCAATCGGCACGCTACGTCGCCATGACGGAGCAGGCGCTTGCGGCGGCGGAGATTTTTACAAAAAAGGATGGCCAAATCTGGCAGATTGACGGCGGGCAGCACTATGCCGCGCCCGCCGTGCAGACGGTCGAGGGCGACTGGTCGAACGCGGCGTTTTTCCTGTGCATGGGCGCGCTGTCTGCAACAGGCGTGACCGTGGCGGGGTTGAATCCCGCGTCTTTGCAGGCGGACCGGGCCATTACGGAGCTTTTGACGCGCTTCGGCGCGGAGCTGACTGTCTCCGGACAGACTGTTACCGTGCGGCGCGGCGCGCTGCATGGGATCACGCTGGATGCCGGGCCGATCCCTGATCTGATCCCGGTCGTTTCGTGCCTTGCCGCGCTCTGCGAGGGCGAAACGCGGATCATAAATGCGGCGCGGCTGCGGCTGAAGGAATCTGACCGTCTGCAAACGACGGCGGCATTGATTTCCGCGCTCGGCGGCAGCGCGCGGGAGCTGCCGGACGGGCTGGTCATTTTGGGCCGCGCACGCCTTTCCGGCGGCACGGCGGACGCCTGCGGCGACCACCGCATCGCGATGAGCGCCGCCATGGCCGCCTGCGGCTGCGAGGGTCCGGTCACGGTACTGGGAAGCGAATGCGTCGCGAAGTCCTATCCCGCATTCTGGGAGGATTTTGCTTCTTTGAGGGAGGATGCAGTATGAGCAGCGTATACACCGGAAATCTGACCGTCTCTATCTTCGGCCAGTCCCACGCGCCTGCCATAGGCGTCACGGTCGACGGGCTGCCTGCCGGGCTGCCGGTCGATCCGGATGAATTGCAGCGGTTTTTGAGCCGCCGTGCGCCCGGGCAGAACGCGTGGTCGACGCCGCGCAGAGAGGCCGACGCGCCGGAATTTTTATGCGGGCTGAAAAACGGAAAAACCTGCGGCGCGCCGCTCACGGCCATCATCCGCAACACCAACACACGCTCCGGCGATTATGAAAATTTGAAGGATATCCCCCGCCCCGGCCACGCGGACTACACCGCGCAGGTCAAATTCGGCGGCGCGCAGGACGTAAGCGGCGGCGGGCACTTTTCCGGACGGCTGACCGCGCCGCTGTGCATTGCGGGCGGCGTCTGTATGCAGCTGCTGGAACGCGAAGGCATTTCCATCCGCGCACGCATTTTGTCCATCGGGCACGCCACGGACAGCGCGCCGTTTGACGCACCAGTCGCGGAAAAGCCGTTCCCGGCTGTTTCCGACGATGCGGCAGCGGCCATGCAGGCGGAGATCGCGCAGGCAAAGGCGGACGGGGATTCCGTCGGCGGCGTGGTCGAATGCGTGGTAGAGGGCTTGCCCGCGGGCATTGGCGAGCCGATGTTCGGCGGGCTGGAAAATCTGATCGCGCGCGCCGTGTTCGCCATTCCGGCGGTCAAGGGCGTGGAGTTCGGCGCAGGTTTTGCCGCCGCGCGGCTGCGGGGCAGCGAACATAACGACGCGTTCCGCGTACAGGATGGGCGTATTGTGACGGAAACGAACCGCTGCGGCGGCATTCTGGGCGGGATTTCGACCGGGATGCCGGTCGTGTTCCGCGCCGCGTTCAAGCCGACGCCGTCCATTTCCCGCCAGCAGGACTCCGTCAGTCTTTCGCGGATGGAAAACACGACGCTTGTGATCCACGGGCGGCACGACCCGTGCATCGTGCCGCGGGCCGTCCCGTGCGTGGAGGCTGCGGCAGCGATCGCCGTACTGGACGCGTGGATGGGAAGAAAGAAGGAGCTTGGATATGCATTCTGAAACACTGCGCTGCGGACTGCTGGGCCGGACGCTCGGCCACAGCTATTCCCCCGCCATCCACGCACAGCTTGCGGGCTATTCCTATCTTTTATATGAAAAGGAGCCGGAGGAGCTGGAGGGCTTTCTGCGCTCCGGGGAATTTGACGGTCTGAATGTGACGATCCCTTATAAAAAAACGGTCATCCCCTACTGCGCGGAGCTGTCTGACACGGCCCGCGCCATCGGTGCGGTCAACACCATCGTCCGCAGGCCGGACGGAACGCTCTGGGGCGGCAACACGGACGCTTACGGCTTTTCCATGCTGGTACAGTCCAGCGGCGCGGAGGTGCGCGGCAAAAAGGCGCTCGTCTTCGGCAGCGGCGGCGCGTCGGCGACGGCGCAGTATGTCCTGCGGCAGATGGGCGCGCGGGAGGTCGTTGTCATCTCGCGGCACGGGGAGGACAATTACGAGAATCTCGGCCGGCACACGGACGCGGAAATCGCCGTAAACGCAACGCCGCTCGGTATGTATCCGAACACCGGTGTCTCGCCGTCTGCGTTAAGCCGGTTCCCGGCGCTGGAGGCCGCGCTGGACATGGTCTACAATCCGGCGCGCACGGAATTTCTGCTTCAGGCGGAGCAGCTCGGCCTCAAGCGGGCAAACGGGCTTCTGATGCTTACCGCGCAGGCAAAGAAAAGCTGCGAGGCGTTCCTCGGCGCACCGATTGCAGACGAACGCATTGCCGCGATCACAAAATCGCTGGCCGCGCAGATGCAGAACGTGGTTCTCATCGGTATGCCGGGCAGCGGCAAGACGACGATCGGCACGCGGCTGGCCGCGCAGCTGGGCCGCACGTTCCTGGACGCGGACACCGTACTCGAGCAGAAGGCCGGGATGAATATCCCGGAGATTTTTCGGCTTGAGGGTGAGGATGGCTTCCGGCAGCGGGAGACGGCGGTGCTGGCGGAGCTGGGCAAGCGCTCCGGGCTGGTCATCGCTACGGGCGGCGGCTGCGTGACAAGGCCGGAAAATTACCCGCTGCTGCATCAGAACGGGACGATCTTCTGCCTGACGCGCGATTTGAGCCGCCTTCCCATCAGCGGGCGGCCCGTCTCGCAGGCGCTCGGCGCGGAGGAGCTTTACCGGCGCAGAAAGCCGCTGTATGAAAAATTTGCGGACGCTATGATCGACAACGACCGCACAGTAGAGGATGCTGTGCGGCAGATTTTGGAGGTGCTTGGATGAAGCTGCTGATATTGAACGGGCCGAATCTCAACCTGCTCGGCCTGCGGGAGCCGGATATTTACGGGCGGCAGAATTACGCCGCGCTGGTGCGGTTCTGCGAGGATACGTGCCGCGAAGCGGATATCTCCTGCAAGGTCTTCCAGTCCAACCATGAGGGCGCGCTGGTCGATGAGATTCAGGCGGCCTACGGCGTGTTTGACGGCATTGTCATCAACCCGGCAGCCTATACGCACACGAGCGTTGCGATTCTGGATGCGCTGAAGGCTGTCGCACTTCCGGCGGTCGAGGTACATCTGTCCGACGTGACGAAGCGCGAGAAGTTCCGGCAGATCTCCTATGCCCGCCTGGCCTGCGTGAAGACCTACATGGGCCTCGGCTTCGAGGGATACCGGCAGGCCATTCTGTTTTTGAAAGAATATTTGAATAAAAATTCAGATTAGATCATTTATCATGCATCAGGCAGCCCGTGTGGGCTGTCTGGTTTTTCGCCTTAATATGCAGGAATTCAGCTTGCTGTCTTTCATCAAAATGAATCAAATCTTTCTTGATTGTTCATATATTTCAGGTTTATACTAATTTTTGAAGGATTTCCGTTGAAAATACGAATTTCTTGAAAAAATTTTTTCTTGAAATGACAAATTGCATCTTGAAAAATGCACTTTGATGTATTATACTTTCACACAGCAAATCAATTCAGGAGGGAATAGATATGAAAAAGATTCTTGCATTGCTTCTCGCGGCTGTCCTCGTTCTGGGCATGGCCGCGTGTGCCGCTTCTCCCGCAGCTCCCACGCAGACGACGTCCGATGCGGCTTCTGACGCATCCGATACACCTGCTTCCAACGCTGAAACGCCTGCAGCATCCTCCGGTGCCAAGCTGCGCTTCGTCACCGGAGGCGAATCCGGCACGTACTACGCCTTCGGCTCCGTCATTGCCCAGCACGCGACGAACAACGCGGGCGTTGACATTGTCGGTCTGGTCGGCAACGGCTCCCAGTCGAATATTTTTGAGCTGGAAGACGGCAACGCGGAGCTGGCCTTCTGCCAGTCCGACGTGATGGCCTACGCCTACGACGGCACGAACCTGTTTGCCGACACCGGCGCTGTCAGCTGCTTCTCCACGGTCGCCGCGCTCTACACCGAGCAGGTGCAGATCGTCACGACCGATCCTGAGATCAAGTCTGTTGACGATCTCAAGGGCAAAAACGTCTCCATCGGCGCGGCCGGTTCCGGCGTGTATTTCAACGCCATGGATGTGCTCGGCGCATACGGCCTGACGGAGCAGGATATCAACCCGACGTACCAGTCCTTCGGCGACAGCGCGGATTCCCTGAAAAACGGCCAGATCGACGCGGCCTTCATCGTTGCGGGTGCTCCGACAACGGCAGTCACTGACCTTGCGACGACCAAGGACGTCTATCTTGTCTCACTCGATGATGAGCACGTCGACAAGCTGCTTGCCTCTTCCCCGTACTACACCAAGGTCACCATCAGCAAGGATGTTTACGGTCTTGATTCTGACACCATCACCGTCGCCGTCAGCGCAGTCGTTCTCGCCCGCGACGACGTTTCCGAGGACGCCATCTACAAGCTGGTCGCCGATATCTTCGACAACGCCGCCAGTCTCACCGACACCCACGCCAAGTACGCGGAGGTCAGCACCGAGTTCGGCGCTTCCGTTACCTCCGTCCCCTATCATCCGGGCGCGGCCAAGTATTTCGCGGAAAAGGGCTTTGACGTTCCCACCAAGTAAGCTTAACGCGTACTTTACGCATAGCAGCAACTACGGCAGGGCTTCCCTGCCGTAGTTGTCGTACAAAAAGAAGAAGGAGAGATGCATCTTGTCCAAGAATCCTGACAAGACCACCCCCGCGACCGCAAACGCCGGTACAGAGCAGAATATCGCCGCCGACGTTGATGAGGTCATGCGCAAATATGACCGCGAATCCAACACCCGCATCTGGTCCGGCTGGCGCGCCATTGTCATTAAAGTCTTCATGGCCTGCTTTGCCGTGTACTGCATCTGCATGACGCTGTTTTCCACGGCCATGCCGGAGATCCGGCTGCCGCTGTTCATGGGCTTTATCATCCTTGCGGGCTTTCTGAACTTCCCGGCCAGCAAGCATCACGTGCGGCCCAACTATCTGCCGTGGTACGACATTCTCCTGATGCTCGTCGGCGCGGCCTGCTTTTTCTACTTTGCACGCAACGCCATGACGATGATCCGGCTTGCCACCCGCATCCAGCCCATTCATGTGGTCATCGGCTGCATTGGTATTCTGATTCTGGTCGAACTCTGCCGCCGCTGCGTGGGTCTGCCGATCCTTGTGGTCGCCGGGCTTCTGGTCGTCTACGCGTTCTATAATCAGCTGAGCTATGGCGCAAGCTTTTATAAGGCCCTGCAGAACATCATCTACAAGCTGTTCTACACGACCAGCGGCGTGATCGGCACGCCGGTCAGCGTGTGCTATACCTACATTGTGCTGTTCATCATCTTCGGCGCGTTTCTGGAGCGCACCGGCATTGCGAATTTCTTTATTTCGTTCGCAAACCGGCTCGCGGGCTGGTCTTCCGGCGGCCCGGCAAAGGTCGCGGTCATTTCCTCCGCGCTGTGCGGCATGGTATCCGGCTCCTCGGTCGGCAATACGGTCACGACCGGCTCGTTCACCATCCCGATGATGAAAAAAACCGGCTACAAGCCGGAGTTTGCTGGCGCAGTCGAGGCGGCTGCCTCGACCGGCGGCCAGATCATGCCGCCGATCATGGGCGCTGCAGCATTCCTGATGGCGGAGTACATCGGCATTCCGTATGCGCAGGTCGCAGTCAAGGCCATCCTGCCCGCGATCTTGTATTTCACCGGCATTTTCATCTCCGTGCATCTGGAGGCGAAAAAGCTCGGCCTGAACGGCATTCCGAGAGATCAGCTGCCCAAGTGGCGGCTTCTGGCCCGCGATTGCTATCTGATCCTGCCGCTGATCCTGCTGGTCTGGCTCGTGTCCTCCGGCGCGAAGACGATGTCGCACTCCGCCGCGTATTCCATTCTCGCGGCCATTGCAGTCGGCCTTGTCAACTTCTTTATGCTCCGCCTGCAGAGCGCGCAGACGCGCACGTTCCGCACCGTCGGCAAGGCCGCACTCGGCGCAGCCGGCGATTCCGCGAACTCCGTCTTTGATTCTCTGGAAGCAGGCGCGAAGGGCGCCATTACCGTCGCGGTCGCCTGTGCGATGGCCGGTATCATCGCAGGCTGCATCACCGTCACTGGTCTTGCCTCCATTCTCATCAACGCCGTTGTGCAGCTGGCTGGCAATGCAACGTTTATCGGCCTGATCCTGACCATGATCTGCTGCATCATCCTCGGCATGGGCGTTCCCACGACCGCGAACTACTGCATCATGGCCTCCACGTGCGCGCCGATCCTCATCAAGATGGGCTATCCGCTCGTCGCCGCGCATTTCTTCGTGTTCTACTTCGGTATCGTCGCGGATATCACGCCGCCGGTCGCGCTGGCGGCCTACGCAGGCTCCGCCATCGCGAAATCGAACCCCATGAAGACCGGCATCAATGCGACCAAGCTCGCCATCGCGGCCTTTATCGTCCCGTTCATCTTCGCGTATAACCCGCAGATGCTGTTCGAGAACGTCACAAGCGTGTTTCAGGTCATTCAGATCGTGATTACGGCGCTTCTCGGCATTTTCGCCGTCGCCGCCGGTCTGGAGGGCTATATCCTCCGGACGATGCACTGGCCGCTGCGCGTGCTTGCGGTGATCGGCGGACTGACGCTGCTGATCCCGGGCACTGTTTCGGATTTAATCGGTCTTGTGATCGTTGCCGGGATCATTGCGCTCCAGGTCATGCAGAACAAAAAGGCCACACGTGAAGCTGTATAAGCTTTGGGCAAATCCAGGCGACTGTCCTCTTGCAAAAATCAGCGGGATTGGATATAATATGCTTAAAGACATGGATGATTTTTGCAAACAGGAGGTCAGAATATGAACTGCAAGGTCAAACAGTGCTGCGCGGCGCTGGCTGCGCGGAAGCTTGCCGAGCATGATCCCGCTGTCGTGGAGATCACGCGCGGCGGAAAGAACAAATCGCATCACGTGCTTCGGAAGTCGGACATGAAAAAGGTCGGTCTGATCGCGGGCGGCGCGTTTATCGCGCTCACAGCGCTGAATGTGTACAGCCATTACAAGGTGCATCAGGCCATCGCCGACCGCAAGGTCAAAAAGCAGCTCGCCCCGCTGCGCGAGGAGCTTGACGCGCTCCGCACGGAAAACGAAGCGCTCCGTCAGGCGCTGGCAGAGATCAAGCCCCGCCAGCCGGAGCCCGCGCCGGAAACAAAGACGGCTGCGGAAAAAACAGCGGAATAACATCGAAGCGGCCCCTGTGAAATGCAGGGGCCGCTTTTGTTCTATGCGAAAAAGCAGTTTGCAGGGGCCGATGCCCACATCGGCCCCTGCAACTTGTAACCGGGTTCAGGTATATTATTTCTTCAATCTAAAGCTCAGGCCATCATATTGTTGCCCGTCGACCTCTCGTGTACCTACGTTGCGATTGCATTCAACAAAGCCGAGCTTTTCAGCACAACGAATCATACGAACATTGCCTGACCAGGTCTGCGTGTAAATTTCGTCCGCGCCGATTTTTAACTGATAATTTATAAAGGCACACAGAGCATTTGTGCCGATCCCATTGCCCCACAAATTGGGTTCGTAAAGACAAATTCCGACAGCCAGATGGACCGTCTGTCCACTCTCGGCTGCTCCGATCCATTCGTAGTTTTCGTCAATGTGATAGGCGTTTACCGAGCCGATATGCCTGCCGTTCCATTCGATCTCAAGCCTGTAACGACGGACATCATCCGGACGATCTTTTCTGGATTCGTAGAATTCTGTCCATCTTCTGCGTTCGCTATCTTCGTCAGTATCTTCCTTTTCCCAAGGAGCATCCCAGTTTTCCCATTCGCGCTCCACGGTGAACCATCGTACATAGTCTTCAATGTCGGACTCTATCATATCCCGAAGGATAATGTTTTCAAATTCAATCCTCATCATGAACCCCTTTGCGTTTAATCCAGAGGCTTGTATACAGTAACTGCTTTGAGATACGCCTTGGCGCACGCGCCGGGCGCGTCTGTTTTATATGTGCGCCGAGATCCAGTCGTACATTTCGTGGTAGGCCGCTTCGTTCAGCGGGAAGACCTTTTCGTCCTCCATCTGGCTTTTTTCGTAGCAGTATTCGCCGTGCCAGCATTCGCATTTCATGCTGCTTTCGTCAAAGTTGACCTCCTTCTGCGTCAGCATGACGATGTTCGGCGTGACGCGGAAGCGGAGCTTGCCATAGCTCCCGGTAAAGATATTGTTGTTTTCAAAGCTGTGCAGCACCGGCAGAAATAACGGTTCCATATGCGTCTGCCCTCCCTTTTTTTGTGTATCATACCACAAATTCCGCCGCGCGGCAAGATTGTTTGACTTTGCCTCTGCGATATGCTATGATTGTTGGGATTCTTTTTTACGATAAAGGAGCAAAGGCAATGCATAAACAGGCAAAGGGCAGTATTCTTCTTCTCCTGTGCGCCATGATCTGGGGCGCGGCGTTCGTTGCCCAGAGCGAGAGTATGCAGTATATCGGGCCGTTTACGATGGGCGCGGCGCGTTTTTTTCTGGCGGGGCTGGTGCTGCTGCCGGTCATTGCCGTGCTCGACCGGAAGGGCTGGTCGCAGAACCGGCCGGTCACAGGGGCTGAAAAGAAAAAGCAGCTGCTGTCCGGCATGATCTGCGGCGTGCTGCTGTTCGCGGCGACAACGCTTCAGCAATTTGGTCTGCTCGATACGACGGTCGGAAAATCCGGCTTCGTGACGGCGCTTTATATCGTGTTTGTCCCCATTCTGGGCGCGCTCATGGGCAGACGCGCCGGGCTGAAGGTCTGGCTGTGCGCGCTGGCCGCTGTGTTTGGAATGTACCTGCTGTGCGTCGGCTCCGGCTTTTCGGTTTCGGGCGGCGATCTGCTGACGCTTGGCTGCGCGGTGCTGTTCGCGGTCCATATCTGCTATGTCGGCGCAGTCGTGCCGCATATGGACGGCGTGCGGCTGAGCTGCGTACAGTTTCTGGTCTGCTCCGCGCTGTCCGCGGTCGGTATGCTTCTGTTTGAAGCGCCGGACTGGGATTCCATTCTGCAGTGCTGGTGGCCCATTGTATATGCGGGTGTCTTCTCCGGAGGCGTGGCGTACACGTTCCAGATCATCGGCGAACGCGATGTGCAGCCCGCGCTGGCTTCCCTGCTTATGAGTCTGGAGTCCGTCTTCGCCGCCCTGTTCGGCTGGCTGCTGCTCGGCCAGACGCTCTCCGCACGGGAGCTTTTCGGCTGCGCGGTCATGTTCACGGCGATCATCCTCTCGCAGCTGCCGGAGCGGCAGAAAACGGCTGTATAACGAACTGTCCCCTTGCCGGTTCATGAAACCGGCAAGGGGCATTTTTTAAGACGCTGCACTGCGGTTCGCTTCGAGCGCTTTCTGGAAGCTTGCGGTTTTCAGATCGTCGATGTACGCCTGATCGTTCTGCAGGGCTTCCTCGGCTGCGGCGGGCGGGAATTTGACGCGGATGTCGTCGGAATAGCTGCCGTCGCTGGGCTCCCAGTATTCTGTCACTGCTCCGCTGGAGGTGCTGAGGGAGAATGTGATCGCTGTGGGAATATAGCTTCCGTTCTCCAGCGTCAGCGATTCGCCGTCTGTGCTGTAGATCTCCTGCAGAACGAGCAGATATACGGTGACTGTCTCTGTGCCGCGTCTGTCCTCTGCCAGAACGACATGGCTTTCCACGTGGATCTGGCCGGGCTGCACGGCGTCCGCGTAGTGGTCCAGAACCGCTTTGCCGATCAGCTCATCCAAAGCCGAATTGTCAGCCTCCTCTGCGGCGGACAGTTCATCCTTCATCGCTTCCTGCTCTGCGGACAGGTTATCATCCTGTTCGGTGGGCTGGGCAGGCTCCTCCGGGGCTGTGTCCGCCGGATCGGGGGTGGCTTCGGTGTTGGAAACGGCGGGATCAGACGGCTGCTCTGTCTTGGAGGCCACCGGGTCGGTCAGGAAGCAGACCGCGAGGACGACGCAGGCGATGATGGCCAGCAAAATGATCCAGAAAGTCGGTTTTTTGTAGTTCATAACAGATTTGACACGCTCCTTTACTCCGATCTCGCCGAAGGCGAGGGGGCAGGCCGCAATTCTGCGGCGGTTGACGCTGCACGAGACGAGCGCCTGCATATAATCGGCTCTCTGCTCGCAGCCCAATTCTCTGATCACGGTTTCATCGCACGCCAGCTCGATATCCCGGCACAGCAGCACATAGCTGAGCCACATCACCGGGTTGAACCAGTGGATCGTCAGCAGCAGGAAGCCCAGCGGCTTCCACAGGTGGTCGCCCCGGCGCAGGTGCGCCTGCTCGTGGGCAATGACGTGCTGCCGGTCGCGGCTGTCCATGCGATATGGGAGATAAATTCTCGGACGGATCGTACCGAGCACGAACGGCGAATCAATCCGCTCAGACTGGTAGATGTTTCCCCGCAGGCGGACCGCCTCGCGTACCCTGTGTCGCAGCCGCAGCGTGCTGACCATGGTATACAGGAACAGTGCGGCAGCTCCTGCGAGCCAGACCCAGGCGAGGATCGAAAGCCAGCTCTGCGCCGGGGCAGCAGAGCCGCCGGCGGCTGCGGCAGAGCTGATCTGCGCAGGCTGCGTCTGCACGGTTGTGATTGCCGGGCGGACGGCTTCCGTACGCGGAAGCAGGCTCAGCGGGCTTTCGACGGAAAACGGGAAAATCAGCCGTACGGCGACGATGCCCCAAAGCAGGACGTTGAACCACTTGGGTGCTCTGCGCAGGCAGAGACGCAGAAGAAGCACTGCAAGCACAAGCCAGCTTGCGCAGACGCTCATGTGAAGGATGGTTAAAAAGAGTGCGCTCATTGTGTTTCTCCTCTTCGGATGCGATCGATCATCTGCTGCACCTCATCGAGCTCATGCGCGGACAGATCCTGCCGCTTTGTGAACGCGGCAATAAAGGTGGGCAGAGAGCCTTCAAATTTCTTTTCGACCAGTTCGTCGATCTCACAGGCCTGCGCCTCGTCCTTGGAAACGAGCGCGGTCACAAGCCCGTTCTCATTTTTCAGGATCCCACGCTCGCCAAGACGCTTGATGATCGTGTAGGTCGTCGTGCGCTTCCAGCCGAGCTGCTCCAGACACAGCTTCGCAAGCTGCGCCGCCGTGACCGGCTCATGCTTCCATAAAATCAGGCAGAAGCGGTACTCCCCTTCGTGAATTTTCGGAATTTCCAGTTTCAACACCCCCTTGTCTACTCGTGTAGAAGCTGCCGCTATTCTACACGAGTAGACGTGCGATGTCAAGTGGTTCTTGAAAAAAATATCGAACGTGCAGGTCGTTGACCCCGGCGCGCTCAATCCATGTAAAAGGCGCTGAAGCGCAAAAGCAGTTGGCAAGAGGCTGCCTCCGGGGCGCTTCCGGGCTTGTCAAGGGGCGTGCGGACTGATATAATGTTGAAAAAGGGTGAAAGGGGCGATGGCATGGACAAGCTTGCGGTACTGCGGCAGTATTTTGGCTTTCCGGCATTCCGTGCGGGACAGCAGACGCTGATCGACGCGGTGCTTTCCGGGCGCGACGCGCTCGGCGTGATGCCGACGGGCGGCGGGAAAAGCCTCTGCTATGAGCTGCCCGCCCTGCTGCTGCCGGGGATGACGCTCGTCGTCTCGCCGCTGATCTCTCTCATGAAGGATCAGGTCATGGCGCTGCGGAACGCGGGCATCCCCGCCGGGTGCATCAACAGCTCCATGAGTCTGGACGAGCTGCGCGAGACGTACCGCGACGCGCGCTATGGCGCATATAAGCTGCTTTATGTCGCGCCCGAGCGGCTGCTGACCGACGGCTTCTGCTCCCTTGCGCAGGAGCTTGAGATCCCGCTTGTCGCCGTCGACGAGGCGCACTGCATCTCGCAGTGGGGGCAGGATTTCCGGCCCAGCTATTTAAAGATCGTGGAATTTTTGCAGCGGCTCCCGCGCCGCCCGGCTGTCGCGGCCTTTACCGCAACGGCCACGGCGCAGGTGCGCGCCGATATCATCCGTATTTTGCAGCTGCATGAGCCGGAAACGGTCGTAACCGGCTTTGACCGGCCCAATCTTCGCTTCGAAGTGCTGCGCCCGAAGGACAAGCGCACCGCGCTTTTGCAGCTGCTCTCCGAGCGGCGGGACAAGAGCGGCATTGTCTACTGCGCCACGCGCAAAACGGTCGAGCAGGTCTGCGGGCTTCTGCAGGAGGCGGGCTTTGCCGCCACGCGCTACCACGCGGGACTGGACGCTGACGAGCGAAAAGAAAATCAGGAGGCGTTCATCTGCGACCGCAGCCCCGTCATGGCCGCGACCAACGCGTTCGGCATGGGCATTGACAAGTCGAACGTCTCCTATGTCATTCATTACAATATGCCGAAAAGCGTGGAGGCGTATTATCAGGAGGCGGGACGCGCGGGGCGCGACGGCTCCCCTGCAGACTGCATCCTGCTGTATTCCTCCGGCGATGTCACGACGGCTAAATTTCTGATCTTCAATTCATCCGCAGAGAACGAGGAGCTGACTGACGAGGAGCGGCAGATGGTGCAGGCGCAGGATCTGGCCCGACTGGAGGCCATGACAGGCTACTGCAAGACGCAGGACTGTCTGCGCGGGTATCTGCTCGACTATTTTGGCCAGCCGCATGAAAAAACCTGCGGCAACTGCGGGAACTGTCTGGCAGAATACGAGACGCAGGACCTCACGCGCGAGGCGCAGATGATCCTGTCCTGCGTTGTGCGGGCGCGGAACCGGCTCGGCTACTGCGTTGGCGCGTCGATTCTAAGCCAAACGCTGCACGGGGGCCGTTCGGCACGCGTGCGGGAGCTGGGGCTTGATTTGCTGCCGACCTACGGACTGATGTCCGCGCTGCCGGGTGCGCAGATTCGAGAATGGATCGAGCTGCTGGAGCGCGCGGGATATCTGGAGACTGATCCCGTCCACGGCGGGATCGACACGACGGAGCGGGCAGCGGCTGTGCTGTTTTCCGACGAACAGGTGCTTGCGCGCGTGCAGCGTACGACGTTCACCGGGCCGAGAACGCAGAAAAAAGCAGCTGCGTCCCGGACGGACGAGCCGCTTCTGGCCGCGCTGAAGGCGCTTCGCTTCCGCATCGCGCAGGCGCAGGGCGTCCCGGCCTATATCGTGTTTTCCAACGCAACGCTTCTGGATATGGCCGCGAAGCGGCCCGGCTCCATGCAGGAGCTGCTGGAGGTTTCCGGCGTCGGCCATGTCAAGGCCGAGCGCTACGGCGCGGCCTTTTTGAACGAGATCAGACAGTTTGAACATACAAACAGGGAGGAATCGTAATATGTATATCCGCCGTTTTGCCCCCGCCGATGCGGACGCGGTCGTCCGCGTGTCGGAGCTTGCCACCCGCATCACCTCCGGCGCTGTCTATGACGCGGCCTTCGTCGAGGAAATGGTCGCCCAGCAGGATCGCGCGTACTTCCTGACACGCGGCGAACAGATGCACTTCTACGTCGCCTGCGAGGACGACGGGACCGTGATCGGCTGTGCCGCCTTCGGCCCGTACCACAAAAACCCGGCTGAGGGCTGCTTCTATTCCGTCTTTGTGCTGCCGGAGAAGCAGAAGCGCGGCGTGGGCCGCGCGCTCATTGAGACGATCGAGCGCGATCCGCTGTTTTTGCGCGCGCCGCGCGTCGTGATCCCCGCTTCCATCAACGCGCTGCATTTTTATCAGGAACTCGGTTACGCCTTCGCCCCCGGCGGCGACCGGCTGGACGAGGAACAGCTTTACTGTCTGGAAAAGTTCCCGCAGCGTTCCGTGTAAATTGCAAAGGAGGAAATGCCGTGCGTTCCGTCAAGGGCATTATCATTGGGTTTTTGCTGATCCTGCTGGGCTTTGCCGCCGCGCAGTACAGCCTGATCGCAGCCGGGATCCTGTCTGCGGGCGGGCTTGCCGCCGTCGTTGTGAGCGCGCTGCCGAAGCGGGCGGAAAAGCAGGAGCCGCAGGCGGCTCCCGCAGCTCCCGTGCCTGCCCCGGCGGAGCTTTCCGCGCCGGAGCTGCTGCCGGATATTCTGACCGACCCACCCGTGCAGCCGAAAATGCCCCCGCTGCCGCAGCCGGAGGCGGAGGCGCTGTATAAAACGCTCGCGGACGCGTATACGCGCATTGACGCGCTTTCGTGCCGCGGCCCGGCATGGATGCTGGAACGGGATATCCGGCTCTGCAAGGCCTTCTGCGCCCGCTGGGACAGCGCGAAGGCAGATGCGCAGACGGCTGCGATCCTGCGGGAAAAGGCGCGCTTTGTCGAGTATTCCAACGAATTTCTTCTGCCGGGCTTCGGCAGGCACGGCAGGATCCCCAGCCGCCGCACGTCCGGCGATCTGCTGGAGGATCTGAGCGCCGCCGTTTTAAAGCAGGCCGCGCAGCAACAGGCGGCGCTTGAGGCCGCGCTGCGGGGGCAGAAATGGTTCGAGGGCGTAAAAAAGCAGCTCCGGCCCATTCAGCCGGGACTGGCCGACGCGCCTGCGCCGGAAAAGAGGCCGGACTACACACCGCCCGACACTGCGGCGCTCACGCGGAAGACCGCGCCGGAATCTCTGGAAACATTTTACGTTCTCGCGTTCAAAACAACGGGCAAAAGCCCCTCGCGCGGCGAAATTGCGCAGCTTTCGATCCTGAAGTTCCGCCGCTTTGCGCCGGAATCCGTGCTGACCGCCTGCGTAAGCCCGGAAAATGGTCTGACAAAATACGCCCGCGAGGCGGGCGTGACGGAACGCATGACGCAGGACGCGCCGAGGCTGGCCCGGCTCCTGCCCGCCGTTGACGCGTATCTCGGTGAGAACGCGCCGCTGATCCTGTTCCGCGCGGACGAGCTGGCGTTTCTGTCCGCAGCCGGAAGCGAGGCCGTCTGCATGAAGCGTCCTGTCTATGACGTGCGGACGCTGACGGGCCGCACGTCTGAGTCGCTTGCAGACGCCTTCGGCGCGGCGTTCGAATTCGTCCCCGCCATGGCCGACGCAGAGGATGAGGCCCTCGCCTGCGGCCTGCTCTTCTGCGGCCTCGCAGACCGCGTGCTGCATCTGACGGGGAGGCGATGATCTGCTTCCGGCCCTGCCAAAGCTGTGCGTCTGCCGGAATGCCATACTGTGCGAAAGTCAAGCTGATACTCGACGCGGAACGTGCCGGTGCGGCATATCCCGCTCGCTTCATCATCAGCTTCCCGCTAATTTTCTGCAAATTCTTGACTTCCCACGCGAATCTGGGTATAATCCAATCGTAATAATAGCCAATTCCGGCTTTTAGAATTCTTGAAAGGAAGACCTGTATATGATCTATACTGCAGAAGTCAAGCATATGTGCCCGGTTGCCAAGGGCGCGTATCATGGCCCGGCTCCCATTCCCGAAGAGGGCAAGTGGGTGCAGGCAAAGGAAATCAAGGATATCTCCGGCTTTACCCATGGCGTGGGCTGGTGCGCACCGCAGCAGGGCGCATGCAAGCTGAGCCTGAATATCAAGAACGGCGTCATCGAAGAGGCTCTGGTCGAGACCATCGGCTGTTCCGGCATGACCCATTCCGCCGCAATGGCTTCCGAAATTCTCATCGGCAAGACCATTCTTGAGGCCCTCAACACCGACCTCGTCTGCGACGCTATCAACACCGCCATGCGCGAGCTGTTCCTGCAGATCGTCTATGGCCGCAGCCAGTCCGCGTTCTCCGAGGACGGCCTCGCCGTCGGCGCTTCTCTGGAAGACCTCGGCAAGGGCCTCAGAAGCCAGGTCGGCACGATGTTCGCCACGAAGGAAAAAGGCCCGCGCTACCTCGAAATGGCCGAGGGCTACTGCTCCAAGATCGCCCTCAACAAGGACGACGAGATTGTCGGCTATGAATTCATCAACTTCGGCAAGATGATGGACTTCATCAAGAAGGGCGACGAGCCTGCCGAGGCCATCAAGAAGGCCACCGGCCACTATGGTCAGTGGGACACTGCGGCGAAGTATATCGACCCGCGTCAGGAATAAGAAAAGGAGGACACGAAAATGGCTTTGTTTGAAAACTACGACAGAAGAATTGACAAGATCAACGGCGTCCTCAAGCAGTACGGCATCGAGTCCGTCGAGGCTTGCCGCGAAATGTGCCAGGCCAAGGGCTTTGACCCGTATGAGATCGTCAAGAGCATTCAGCCCATCTGCTTCGAAAACGCGTGCTGGGCATACACCGTCGGCGCTGCCATCGCCATGAAGAAGGGCGTTAAGACCGCTGCCGAAGCCGCTACCGCCATCGGCGAGGGCCTGCAGGCCTTCTGCATCGACGGCTCCGTCGCCGACGACCGCAAGGTTGGCCTCGGCCACGGCAATCTGGGCGCCATGCTCCTGTCCGAGGAATCCGAGTGCTTCTGCTTCCTCGCAGGCCACGAGTCCTTTGCGGCCGCTGAGGGCGCCATCGGCATCGTCAAGAACGCGAATAAGGCCCGTAAAAAGCCTCTGCGCGTCATCCTGAACGGCCTCGGCAAGGACGCTGCCCAGATCATCTCCCGTATCAACGGCTTCACCTATGTCCAGACCCAGTTCGACTACTACACCGGCGAGCTCAAGATCGTCCGCGAGATCCGCTACTCCGAGGGCGAGCGCGCCAACGTCCGCTGCTACGGCGCTGACGATGTCCGCGAAGGCGTTGCCATCATGCACAAGGAAGGCGTCGACGTCTCCATCACCGGTAACTCCACCAACCCCACCCGCTTCCAGCATCCGGTCGCAGGCACCTACAAGAAGGAATGCGTCCAGATGGGCAAGAAGTATTTCTCCGTCGCTTCCGGCGGCGGCACGGGCCGTACCCTGCACCCGGACAACATGGCCGCAGGCCCCGCTTCCTACGGCATGACCGACACCATGGGCCGTATGCACTCCGATGCACAGTTCGCAGGCTCCTCCTCCGTCCCGGCACACGTCGAGATGATGGGCTTCCTGGGCATGGGCAACAACCCCATGGTCGGCGCTACGGTTGCGGTTGCAGTCGCAGTTGAAGAGGCCATGAAGTAAGCCTGATTGGCAAAAACCAAGTGTTTTCAATGCCTTCAGCCGTGGTTAAAAGTGGATAAATGCAGTGAGATGATGTACACTAGTACATTATTTGTACACTATTAGTACACCACACTCGTACACCCCGCCGTAGTGATGATTTGCTACAGCGGGGTGTTTTCTATTTATCGATCAAAATTGCCTGCTCGATCAAGAATAACAAGCGTTCTGATCATGTCCTCACTCATATTTTTCCAAGCAGTTCCGGCGCTTTTACCAATGTGCGCCGAGGGAATACCGGAACGGCGTGCACGAACCGGCATGACGCCGCATCTGTAGTGCGCGAAGCATCCGGTTTTGGTGCTAACGTCCTATTATGTTTCCGTTCTGCGGAACGTTTTTGTTTTAAAACACCAAATTCCCCTTGACAGGACCGGATTTGTCCGTTAATATGTCTTTATAGGGTGCACATATTTAATTGTGCAGTCCACATTGCACGGACATATGAATTTTTGGAGAAAGGGCGGATTACAAATGAAACAGATGATGGATGCCATCGTAAAACCCACAGCCGGCCCCGGATTGGAGCTGCGGCAGGTGCCTGTTCCTGTGCCGGGCCCCGGAGAAGTTCTCATCAAGATCCACAAAACCGCGATCTGCGGCTCCGACGTCCATATCTACAAATGGAACCAGTGGGCGCAGCAGCACGTCAAGCCCCCTCAGGTCATCGGCCATGAGTATGTCGGCGAGATCGCCGAGCTTGGCGCGGGCGTCACGGGCTTCACGGTCGGCCAGCGCGTCTCCGGCGAGGGCCATATCACCTGCGGCCACTGCCGCAACTGTCACACCGGCAATATCCAGTGGTGCAAGCACCACATCGGCGTCGGCGTTGACCGTGACGGCGCGTTCGCAGAGTTCGTCTGCATCCCGGCACGCAACGTCATTGCCATCGACGAGAGCCTGCCGGAGGACGTTGTCTCCTTCTTTGACGCCTTCGGCAACGCCACGCATACCGCGCTTATGTTCCCGCTCATCGGCGAGGACGTGCTCATCACCGGCGCAGGCCCCATCGGCATCATTGCGGGCGGCATCTGCAAATACGCGGGCGCGCGCCGCGTCGTCATTACTGATGTCAACGAATACCGGCTCGACCTTGCCCGCAGGATGGGCGTTGACGCCGCCGTCAACACCGCGAAGGAGGATCTGCGCAAGGTCATGCACGAGCAGGGCCTGACCGAGGGCTTTGACGTAGGTCTTGAAATGTCCGGAAACGCCGCGGCGTTCCACCAGCTGATCTCCGTCATGCGCAGCGGCGGCAAGGTCTCTCTGCTTGGTCTCGGCGACGGCCCCATCAGCGTGGACATGAACCAGATCATTACAAACGGCCTGACGCTGCAGGGCATCTATGGCCGCAAGATGGACAACTGGCACCAGATGTCGTACATGGTGCAGGGCGGACTCGATCTGACGCCCGTGATCACGCACCGCTTCCACTACACGGACTTCCAGAAGGGCTTTGACGCGATGATGAGCGGCAAGTCCGGAAAAGTCGTACTCGATTGGACGAAGTAAAGGAGGAATTCTCATGAAAACTGCACTGAAAGCCTTTGAACAGGAGCTGGACGCGATCCGCGAAGCCGGTACCTGGCGCGAAGAGCGCATCATCACCACCCCGCAGCGCTCCTGCATCGACACCACGCAGAAATCCCATGTCGTCAACATGTGCGCCAACAACTATCTCGGCCTGTCCGACGACCCGCGGCTCATCGAGGCCGCGAAGGCCAGCTATGACCGCTGGGGCTTCGGCCTTTCGTCTGTGCGCTTCATCTGCGGCACGCAGGAGATCCACAAGGAGCTCGAGCGCCGCATCGCAAAGTTCGCAGGCACCGACGACGCCATCCTCTATTCCTCCTGCTTCGACGCCAACGGCGGTCTGTTTGAGACGCTGCTTGGGTCGGAGGACGCGGTCATTTCGGATGAGCTGAACCACGCGTCCATCATCGACGGCGTGCGCCTGTGCAAGGCCAAGCGCTACCGCTATCTGAACAACAACATGGAAGACCTCGAAGCCAAGCTCAAGGACGCGCGGGAATCCGGCTGCAAGAAAATTCTGATCGCGACCGACGGCGTGTTCTCCATGGACGGCTACATTGCGAACCTCAAGGCCATCTGCGATCTCGCCGACCGCTATGACGCGCTGACGATGGTCGACGACAGCCACGCCGTCGGCTTCATGGGCGCGCACGGCCGCGGCACGGCGGAGTTCTGCGGCGTGATCGGCCGGGTCGACATCATCACCGGCACGTTCGGCAAGGCCATGGGCGGTGCGTCCGGCGGCTATACCGCAGCGCGGCAGCCGATCGTCGACCTGCTGCGCCAGCGCTCCCGCCCGTACCTGTTCTCCAACACGCTCGCGCCCGCCATCTGCGCCGCGACGCTCCGCACGATCGACCTGCTGGAGGAATCCACGGCGCTGCGCGACAAGGTTCATGAGAACGCGCGCTATTTCCGCGCGGAGATGGAAAAGCTCGGCTTCGATCTGCTCCCCGGCGAGCACCCCATCGTCCCCGTCATGCTCTATGACCCGAAGATCGCGCAGGAGTTTGCCCGCCGGATGCTTGAAAAGGGCGTGTATGTCGTCGGCTTCTGCTATCCCGTCGTCCCGAAGGGTCGCGACCGCATCCGCACGCAGATCTCCGCCGGCCATACGAAGGAAGACCTCGATTTCGCCGTCCGCTGCTTCGGCGAGGTCAAACGGGAAATGGGCCTGTAAGTTTACATAAGTTTTATTGCAGCTGCGGCAGGTCATGTGCATGGTCTGCCGCAGTGCAGCTATGCACCGGTGCAGACGGGCAGAAGCCCGCGGCAGGCTATTGACAGCGGCAGTCCGCACGGGTATCATAAAATATAGAATTCATGCAAGGAGAAATCAAACGATGATAGATAATTACAGGTTCTCAACACTCGAATACAAGCGCCCCGATCTGGAAGCGCGGCGCGCTAAGCTTGCCGAATGGAAAAACGCGGCTGTACACGCGGAGAGCTACGCCGCGCTGCGCGCGCTGATGTTTGAGATCGACCGCGAGACCTGCGAGCTGTTCACGCAGTATTCCATCGCACACATCCGGCATACGCTCGACACGCGCGACGAATTTTATGAGACGGAGATCGCCTATCTACAGGACACGCTGCCCACGCTCAGCGGCGACGAGGTTGCGCTCAGCGAGGCTATTGCGGCCAGCCCGTTCCGTGCGGACATTGAGCGGGATCTTGGCAAGCAGTACTTTGTCTCCATGGACTTACAGAAAAAGCTGTATTGCGAGGCCAATGTTCCGCTGCGCCAGCAGGAGAGCCGTCTGACCAACGAGTATCAGAAGATCATGGCCACAGCGGAAATTCCGTTCGACGGCAAGAAGCTGAACCTTTACGGCGTGCAGAAATACTTTGAACACCCTGACCGCGCGATGCGCGCCGCTGCCGTCAAGGCATACTCCAAATTTTATGAGGACAATGAGCCGCGTCTGGAACAGATTTGGGATGAGCTGATTCGTATCCGCAACCAGATGGGCAAAAATCTTGGCTACGAAAATTACATTCCTGTCGGTTATCTGGAGCAGGGACGCACGGATTACGGCGAAAAAGAGGTCGCGTCTTTCCGCGAGCAGGTACGCACCGTTCTTGTTCCGCTGTGCAAGAAGCTCTATGACGCGCAGGCCAAGCGCCTTGGCGTTGATCACGTCATGTGGTACGACGAAAAGATGGTATTTCCGGATGGCAACGCTGAGCCTGCGGGTGACGACGCGTTCATGGTCAAGACCGCGCAGAAGATGTACCACGAGATCAGCCCGGAAACCGGCGAATTCATCGACTTCATGATCGACCATGAGCTGATGGACCTGCAGAACAAGCCCGGCAAGGCCTCCACCGGCTATATGACGAGTCTGCCCAGCCTGAAAGCACCGTTTGTGTTCTCCTGCTTTAACCATACGATTTTTGATATGCAGGTGCTGACGCACGAGCTGGGGCACGCGTTTGCGGGCTATATGGCCATGCGCAGTCAGCCGATTTCAGACTATTACAGTGAATCGACCGACATCGCGGAGATTCACTCCATGTCCATGGAGCAGTTCGCCTATCCCTATGCCGAGTGGTTCTTCGGCGATCAGGCGGACAAGTTCCGGTTTGCGCACTTGCAGGAGGCGCTGACGTTTGTGCCGTTCGGCGTGGCGGTGGATGAGTTCCAGCACATCTGCTATGCGCATCCCGAGCTGACACCCAAGGAGCGGACGTACCAGTGGCATCTGCTGGAGGAGAAGTATATGCCGTGGCGCAAGTACGAGAACAACGCGTTTATGGAGCGCGGCGGCTACTGGTATCACAAGCTGCACATCTATCTCTATCCGTTCTACTATATCAACTATACGCTCACCACGATGGGCGCAATGGAATTTAAGAAGAAGTACGCCGAGGACAAAGCCACCGCGTGGCAGAACTATCTCAAGCTCTGCAAGACCGGCGGCAGCCGCAGCTATCTCGAAACGCTGCGCTATGCAAATCTGTCCAACCCCTTCGAGGCTGGCTCTGTCGCGCGTGCCTGCGGGTACGCGGAGGAAATTCTGCTCAAGCAGATCGCGGAGCAGGCGCAGAACGTGTAAGATCCCCCCATTTGGCAGCCGATGATCCAACCAGCACAAAAGCAGCGGGAGGAACCATGAAATCCCATGGTTCCTCCCGCTTGTTTTATTTTGTTTCACTCTTTTACCGCCGCCTCGTGACGGGGCAGGCTTCTTGCTCCGTAGTTTCCCCGACGGCCTTCATGACGCTGCGGTGTACCTTCCCTTTGGGCCTCCTTATGCTCGACAAGCTCCATCTGCTTCTCAAAGGCTTCACCCTTGTGCTCTGAGCCATGTCTTCCGGCAGGCTGATAGGTCGTGACCACGCGTTCGACCTGCGCGCGGAGTTCCTCTTCGTTTCCGGCATAGGCCACCCTCATGAGCATTTGCAGCTGTCTGAGAAAAACATCCGTATCGAAACGGATCGGGCTGCCGATGTGGATCAGCTGGTTCGGCGTTGTGCGCAGGCCCTCCTCCGACATCAGCTTTTCTTCATACAGCTTCTCGCCGGGACGCAGGCCCGTATACTCGATTTTGATATCCACGTCGGGGCGCAGACCCGAGAGCTTGATCAGATTTCGCGCAAGCGTGTCGATCTTTACGGGGGAGCCCATGTCGAGCACGAAGATCTCCCCGCCCTTCGCATAGGTTCCCGCCTGCAGGACAAGCGCGGCGGCTTCCGGGATCGTCATGAAGTAGCGGATGATATCGGGGTGCGTGACCGTCACCGGGCCGCCCTTTGCGATCTGCTCCTTAAAGCGCGGCACGACAGAGCCGTTGCTGCCGAGGACATTACCGAAGCGCACGGCCACAAACTCGGTTTTCGCATTTTTGGCGGACTTCATGATCTCGCGCATACTGCCGCTCTCGTCGCTGCTGTGCACGTGAAGCGGCGGCAGCTCGTCCGCCTTGCCGTCGCGGATCTTGCGGCTGAACGACTGAATGATCATCTCGCACAGGCGCTTGGACGCGCCCATGATGTTCGTGGGGTTCACCGCCTTGTCGGTCGAGATCAGAACAAAGCGCTTGCAGCCGTTTAGGGAAGCCAGATGCGGGACCACGCATAACGCAGCTTTCCGCCGCTTTTGGCCTGCCGCACCGACATCCGATTATCCACCGTGCCATATACGCCGCCGTACAGGATATAGCGTTCCAGACGGCGCGTCGCCTCGTCGTGCGCGGCGTTCCCGAACCACACCTCGGTCAGCCGCTCCGCCTGCTTCGCAAATGTGGACAGTCCGCCGTCCGCGAGGAGCTGTTCCCGCTTGTCCCGGTCGTGCGGGACACGGTGCGTCAGCACCCAGATATCCAGGAAGGGGCGGATACCGCAGCCGCCGTTATCGACGTGCTTTGCCATATGTGCGATGTGGTAGAAATAGAACAGCTCGTCCGGCATTTCCAGCCAGTATGTCCAGCCGCTGTGCGGAATTGCGGTATCCCACACTGCCGCCAGCACCTCCGCCGCCTGATTGATCCGGTGATCCTCAATGAGGTTCCGGTGCAGCTCGATATGCTGTCCGTTTGGGGTATAGATCTGGACATCATGGTCAGAGATCTCCCCGATCCGGTACGAAAGGTTCTCCGAAAGCGCCTCCATCGCCCTGTCCAGATCTGCCTCACGGACAAATACGTCGATATCGCAGCTTGTCCGCATCCACGGCTCGGGATAGTACCGGCGGAGCACCGAGCCTTTCAGGGGAATAAAGGGGATCCGAGCCTTTTCAAGCGTTCCGCAGATTTTTTTCAGCTCATGCTCGAGCTGCTCACAGCGGAAGGCCGCACGGAACATTTCGTTGTCAAGCTCCTTGCCCTGCTCACCGCAAAGACCGTTGTTTTTCAAACCGAGCGCAAGCAGGTGCGTGAGGTCATGCCGCCGCGCAAGCGCACTCATGGTGGGCAGCATATCCGGGGCATAGCGCGCACGCTCCTGCGCGGAAAGCGGACGTCCGCTGACCGCCGAAGTGATGATAAGAAAGAAACTCTCACGCTCTCTGTTTTCCAAACCCTTGTGCTCCCTTTATTCGTTGAAGCAGCCCCGCCGCCATACAGGACGGCGGGGCTGCCGCAGGTCTTAGTTCCACTTTTCGTGCAGCAGCTCGCTGTCGAAGGTGTAAGTATGTTCGCTGGTTGCCTCAACGATGTCGTAGAAGCCCCAGAAGGTCTTGCTCACGTCGGGGAAGCGTCTGCCCGCACCGGCGTCAATGGCGTCAAAGTCGGCAAGACGGCCAAGCATAATACTCTCCTTTTCGTGCTAGTTCCACGTTTCGGGGCGGGTCAAACCGAGTTTGGCCCAGCCAGAAGCGGGGAAATGGATATGCGTGCCCGTTTGTAGGGGCCGACGGCTCTGTCGGCCCGGCAGACAGCAGCGTTATTTGTGAATTTCTACGGCACATACGCATATATCTGCTTATTTCGTTGTAGGGGAAACTGCATACGGATTCGCCGTGGATTTTTGAAAACACACTGCGTCCTGCGGGCGGACAGAGTCGTCCGCCCCTACAGGAACGCGTGTGTGCGGATTTACGCCTCCAGGCACCCGGCTTTTTGCAGGGTGGACAGAAATTCGTCGATATCCTGTTCGGCCTGTGCGTCAGATACGTCGTATTCTGCGGTGAGGGCGGCGAGGAGCGCGGGGCGGTCGGCGCCCTGTTCCAGCGCGCGCCATAGGAGCGCGCCGGATTCGTTGAGCGTCAGCATACCGTTAAAATCCACGCTGGCTGCGCCGACGGCGAGGACGGCATAGCTGCCGGCCACCTGACGCAGAACAAAGTTTTCCTTGAGTTTCATAGTCCTTCCTCCTCCGCCGCGCGGCGCATGGTTTCGAAGCTCAGGCGGGCGGCGGCTTCCTCCGGGCGGTTTTCCAGCAGGAAGACCGGAATTTCCCGCAGCAGGCTGTCCAGCGACGCGAGCAGAAGCTCCATACTGTGCGGCTGGAGCCGGTACGTGGTCTGCGCCAGAATCAGCGGCAGCGCCTCGGCGGCGGACAGGCGGCGGATGCGGTTCTCCTGCGCCTTTTCGAGAAAGCAGATGCCGCCGAGGGGCCATTTCTGGTTGAGATTGATGCCGTCCTTGCCGCACCACGGGGTGCCGTAGGCGAACCAGCGGCCGTCCAGACGGCGGAGGGCGGGCTTATCGTCATTGAAGACCTGCACGGCCTCTCCAAACGTCTGCTGCCAGAGACGCGTATGGGTCGATTTTCCGCGCCCGCAGGGGCCGGAAAAGAGGTACGCCCTCCCCCCAAGCGCCGCCGCCGACGCGTGGAGCATCAGACCGTTGTAGGGTGTACTGATAGTGACATTCTCGCGGGTATCAGCAAGCATCGTGACGACCGCTTTAGACTTGGCCGCGTCGATGGCTTTCTGGAGGGATTCGTACTTGACACCGCCAGCTTCGGCAACGTAGGTGATCTTCTTCAGCGTGCCTTCGTCCCACTTGTAGCCGGCGGGGGCTGCGACTTTGAAGGAATCGGACTTGGTGATGGTGGTGTTTTCGCCGAGCTTGATGGAGTCGTCGATCTTCAGTTCGCCGGTCACCGTGCCGCTCTCCAGCGTCAGGCCAACGGGACTCTTATTGCTGCTGCGGGAAATCTCGATGTTGCCGTTGATGACGCTGTTGCCCTTGACGGTGACGGAGACACCATTGTAGTCGGAGTAACCGCAGACGTCGAAGGCGAACGGGCCGTAGCCGTAGCCCTTTGCGCCGCCAGCGTTGATCGTGGTGTCTTCGATCACGATGTCACCGTGGTTGTTGGACATGGTGTAGACGGTTTCGTGCGCCGCCGGCGGTCAGCTCCTCGCATGGATGCGCCGCTGTGAATCCCTTTACCTTTTCCGAATACAACATCTTGGTTTCCTCTTTTTCATCGTCGGTTAGATGCTTCTAACCATCATTTATTATACCACCAGGACTGCGCAGGCACAATTGTGCGGATCACAGAATGGCGCGGAACAGTTCGTCGTTCTGGTCGTCGGCTTCGGGGTGGAACTGAACACCGAGCATCTGCTCACCGTATTCCAGCGCCTCGATGGTGCCGTCGTCCGTCCGGCCCGCGACGGTCAGCGACCGGGCTGGGTGCGTGATGCGGTAATTGTGCATCGACGCGCCCAGGATCGTCTGCTTCCCTGTCAGACGTTCGAGGCGGCTGCCGGGCGTTACATGGATGGGATGCTTGAAGCGGTCGACATTGTCCCGCGTGATATGGCCGTCCCAGTGGCCGTCCACGGGTTCGGTGAACATATAGCGCTCTTTTTTCATCTGCTCGAACAGCGCGAGCAGCGGCCCGTCCCAACCGCGGCGTTCGGCCTCTTCGGCAACGAGGAAATAGGTGTTCATCATCTGCATCCCGAGGCAGATGCCGAGCACGGGCTTGCCGGATTTCGCAGCGTACTCCATGACCTGAAAATGGTACGGATAGAACCGCGCCCCGCCGCAGAACACAAACGCGTCGCAGAGCGAAAGACTGTCCTCCGCCGCATAGCCGTCGCTGCTGAGGATCCCGACGGGCGTGCCGCCGTTTGCAAGAATCCGCTTCGGATAGCCGTTTACAAATAAATATTGATCCGCGTACAGATCCTCCGAGCCGAACAGCTTTGCGCCCGGCACGATCCCGATGATTCGCATACAGTTCTCCCTTCGGCCGGGACACACAGCGCCCGCCTTTTTTTGACCCATCTTAGCATATCCTGTGCGGAATTGCAATCTGCCGCGCGGGGTGCGGCGCTCCCCGTTCCCCAATCCCGAAAAAACAGCAGACTTCACAAAATTACAACTTATTTTTTGTTTGGCAAACAAAAAATTTGTATTGCTTAACGGATTCTAAACACGTATACTTGATACGGAGGCCAGAATAACGGTTGGCACGGGGCACTTTTCCCTTTTCGGTCCCGCCGCCTGCCACCGCGTTATGCGGCTCCGGCCATCAAATAAAAGGAGATTATTCCAAATGAAAGACCAGAGATCCCGCGCACCGGCGTCCGTCGACAACATCTATAAGCTCGACGGCAGAGTTCCGGTCGGCAAAGCCATCCCCTTCGGCCTGCAGCACGTGCTGGCCATGTTCGTGGCAAACGTCACGCCCGTCATGCTGATCGCCGGCGTCGCCGTGTATAACGGCGAGGCGTTCACCGCCATCGACACGGCGCTGCTCATTCAGGCCGCCATGCTCATCGCCGGTATCGGCACGCTCATCCAGCTCTACCCCGTCTGGCGCATCGGTTCGCGTCTGCCCGTCGTGATGGGCCTGAGCTTCACGTTCCTGTCCGCCATGATGACGCTGGCCTCCAGGGATTACGGCCTGATGATCGGCGCGGTGATCGTGGGCGGCTGCATTGAGGGACTTCTCGGTCTGACCGCAAAATACTGGCGGCGCTTCGTCAGCCCCATCGTCTCGGCCTGCGTTGTGACGACCATCGGCTTCAGCCTGCTCTCCACGGGCATTTCGTCCTTTGCAAGCTCCTCCGTCTATCCGACCGGCGCATGGCAGAACCTGCTCGTCGCGACCATTACGCTCGCGGCCTGCCTCGTCTACAATTCGCTCGCCAAGGGCTTCTGGAAGCAGCTGTACGTGCTGTTCGGCCTGATCGTGGGCTATATCGTTTCGCTGCTGTTCGGCATGGTCGATTTTGCGTCCATGAAGAGCACCGTGCAGGAGCTTGGCATCATCGCTCTGCCGAAGCTGTTCGCATTCACACCGAAGTTTGACCTCGGCGCGATCATTTCCGTCACGCTGGTCTTCCTCGTCTCCGCCGCGGAAACCATCGGCGATACCTCCGCTGTCTGCACCGGCGGTCTTGGCCGCGAGATCGCGGAGAAGGAAGTCTCCGGCTCTCTTGCCTGCGACGGCTTTATCTCCGCCGTCTCCGGCGGCGTGTTCGGCTGCCCGCCCATCACGTCCTTCAGCCAGAACGTCGGCCTTGTCGCCATGACGAAGGTCGTCAACCGCTTCACCATCATGTTCGGCGCTCTGACGCTGATCCTGGCCGGTCTGTTCCCGCCCGTGGGCGCGTTCTTCTCCACGCTTCCCGACTGCGTGCTCGGCGGCTGCACGGTCATGATGTTCGGCGCGATCATCGTCTCCGGCGTCACGATGCTCGGCGAATGCGGCTTTGACCAGCGCAACACCATCATCGCCGCGACGAGCTTTGCCATCGGCATCGGCGTCACGCAGGTCCCGGAATTCTTCTCCGGTATGCCGAAGATCGTGAGCGACATTTTCGCAGGCAACCCCGTCGCGGGCGTGTTCGTGATTTCCATGATCCTGTCTCTGACGCTGCCCAAAAAGGTCAAGATGGAGGATGTCGGCGCGCTGACCGAGGACACCATCGACAGCAAAAAGCCGGAATAAACGCTTGAAAAATTACCGCCCTCTGTCATGCAGCACATGACGGAGGGCGGTTTTGGCCGGTTACAGATCGTCCGCGTCCTGGACCGGGACGTCAAGCTCGTTCATCGGAAGGCCGGTCCAGCTGCCCTGCGGATCGGTAAGACTGGGCTGCTGGGCAAAGATCTCCGGAACGAGATCCGGACGGTCTTTTCTGTCGCGTTTTTTCATGCTGCACCTCCTCTTTTTCTTTCAGGATGTGCGGCTTTTTTCGTTTTTATCCGTGATGATGGCCGTTGTGGTCGCAGGACTCCGGGATATAATCTGCCTCTTTGGAAAAATCCAGCGTTCTCGGTGCATATGTCCGGAGTCCGGCCAGAAACGCCGCATAATCGGCCCGGTCCGTGGGGACGAGCACCATCTGCTCCCGCTCAAGCAGGCGATCCGCCGCCGTGAAGCAGAGCGCATCGGCGCGCCCGCATTTCGTCAGTACGTTGTGCATCAGGCACACGTCCCGCATCTGCGCAATTTCAAAATAAATGACCGTGCGGGAGCAGAAAATTTCAATTGCCGCCTCCGCGCCGTCCTCCGGCGGCAGGACGCGGATGGTGTCCTCGGGGATCAGAATATAGCGGTTCATTCAAACAGCCTCATTTCAGATAGATTCTTGCGCCGCCCGTGTAGGGCTGCACCGTGCCGACGCGCTGCGCGCTGGGGACTGCCGGTTTCAGGGCGGCAAACAGCGCATCCGCGTCCTCCGGGTCGCAGGCGATAAGCAGGCCGCCCGCCGTCTGCGGGTCGTAGAGCACGTCCTGCACGGCAAGCTCCGTGTCTCCCGCGTCGACCATCGGCTCGGCAAATGTGCGGTTGCGGTACATACCGGCAGGCAGGATACCCATGCGTGCAAAGTCCAGCGCTTCGCTGATCAGGTCAATTGCGGCCGTGTCGATTTCCAGCTGCACATCGCTGCCGGTCGCCATCTCGGACGCGTGGCCGAGGAAGGAGAAACCGGTCACGTCCGTGCAGGCGTGGACGCGGTACTGCACCATCACGTCGCGGGCGGACTTATTGAGCGTCGTCATCAGGCGGATGGCCAGCGCCTTGCCGTCCTCGGACAGAAGATCAGCCTTTTCCGCCGTCGTGAGAATGCCGATGCCGAGCGGCTTTGTAAGAAACAGCACGTCGCCGGGCTTCGCGCCGGAGTTCGTGAGGACTTTGTCCGGGTGGACAAAGCCGGTCACGGCCAGCCCGTATTTCGGCTCGTCGTCATAGATCGAGTGGCCGCCGGTGATAAGCGCGCCCGCCTCATAGACCTTGTCATAGCCGCCGCGCAGAATGTCATGCACGGCTTCCTTCGGCATGGACTCCGGCACGGCCATGATGTTGAGGCAGAGCTTCGGCTCACCGCCCATGGCGTAGACGTCGGACAGCGCATTCGTCGCTGCGATCTGGCCGAAGGTATACGGGTCGTCCGCGATGGGTGGGAAGAAATCGACCGTCTGCACGAGCGCAAGCTCGTCCGACACCTTATAGACCGACGCATCGTCGCTCTTGTCGAATCCGACGAGCAGATTTTCGTCCTGCCGCACACGGATATCGCCCAGCAGCTGCGCGAGAATGCCCGCGCCGACCTTCGCACCGCACCCGGCGCATTTTGCAAGCTTTGTCAGCTTGATCTCGTCCTTCATGGTTATACCCCCAGTGCATTTTTCCCCGTCGCGGCGTTCAGAACGCCTGTGTATTCCAGAATTGCCTGCAAAACGCCGCCGCCGATGGCGATAGCCTTGTCCGAGGCGGTCTGACAGTAGGAAATTTCCCCGCGCGGGTCAACGTCGCCGGACTTCATGCCCTTGAACACGGGCGTTCCGTCGGCCAGCATCCCGCGGATGACGCCGGAGATCGTGCAGATCATCGGCTTGCCGTTTACCTCGCCCGCGACATCGCCTGCCTGCACCATTGTACCGATATCCAGCAGCTGATGGAAAATGCCGTCGTCCGGGGCGCGCAGCACACGCTCACCGGTAAAGCCGCCGATAAGGCCGGGAATGTTCGTGTTCGGGATGGGTTCGCCCTCGCGGATCACGCGGCCCAGCGTGTGGCCGCGCATCGTTTCAATGACCGCGTGGCAGTCGCGCCCGGCGCAGAAGCCGGGGCCGACGCCGATGACCAGCGGCGCGTCCGTGATCTGCGTGCCGAGGTTTTTCTTGGCAAGGATCGCGTCGACCACCACGTCCGGCTTCAGCCACGCGCGGCACTCTGCCTTCGGATCGGCCAGAACCGGGATGCAGCCCTCGGCCAGAATGCAGCGCACGTCTTCCATGCTTGCGGCAAGCTCTGCCGTCACGTCCTCCACCTGATAGCTTCCGTATAAGATCGCCTGTGAAAAGCAGACCGTTCGGCGAATGGCCGTCGGCTGCGGCAGGTCTGTCATCACGACGCACAGATGCGACCGGAAAAGCCTGAGCGCAATGCCCGTCGCCAGATCGCCTGCACCTCGGATCAGCACAAGCATTCGATCCACCCCTTTTGTAATGCCGCCATGCACACCGGGCAGGAAAGTCCGGCGGCCAGCGCTCTTGCTGTCTGCTGCTCCGGCTCGTTCTCGGTCTGATTGACCAGAACGCGCGTATGCAGCGCTTCCAGATTCAAAAAATTCGCCCAAAGCTCCGGCGTTACGACCGTCTCCTCGCTTACGCCGAGCGCCTGCGCGGCGATCGGCGCGCGGTGGACGCTTTCGCGCATCGGTCTGCCGAAGCCGGATGCGCCCACGACCAGAATGGTCTGGTTCGCCTCCGGCGGGATGACTGGCTCGTGCGGGGCATGGGCCTTGAGCGGCAGGCGCTTGGAGCCGTCGGCCTCGACGATCACGTAGCTGGCAAGCGCGCAGAGCGTGCGGAACGGCAGCTCCGGCGCGGAGTATTTTCCGCTTTCTGAAACGGAGCCCACGCAGATGCAGCGCGTGCGCGCCAATTCTGCCGCTATCTCCGCCTCAGACGTCGAAACGAGGCACGGCATATTCTGTTCGGGATAGATATGCGTCGTCGTACACACGATCACGCGGGCCTGCGCAGACAGTTCTTCCGCGAGGCATTCCATGAGCGTCGTCTTTCCGCCGCCGCCGATGATCGCGGTCACGCCGGGCCGCACGTCCAGTGCCTTCGCCAGCTCCACAGGACATTCCTCCTCTATAGCGTCAGCTGACACTGTTATATAAGCATAGCATTCGCGCGCTTCCGCGTCAAGAATATCGGAATATTGTTGACAATGGCGAATACAGCGTGGTAAAATTTTGACATGGAACAAACCTTCAGACCCGTCCTGACCATTCGGATCTTCGGCGAAGAGAAGTGCTTCGGTCCCGGCGTGGCAGTTCTGCTGCGCAAGGTACGCGAGCTGCACTCTCTGCGCGCGGCAGCCATGTCCATCGGCATGGCGTACTCGAAGGCATGGACGATCCTCAAAAACGCGCAGCAGTCGCTGGGCTTCAAGCTGCTCGATTCCACAACCGGAGGAAAACACGGAGGAGGTGCTCGGCTGACCCCGGAGGGCGAAACCCTGCTTGACGCTTACGACTGCTACTGTGCAAGGCTCCGCACATACGCGCAGGAGCTGTTCAGCGAAACCTTTGACGGCATTCTGCCGCTCTGACGATTCTGATTAGGAGGTCATCTTTTGAACATTCAGTATATCCATCCCGCCGACCAGCTTGTCATGTTCATGCAGCGCATCTATGACAAGGGCCTGACCACCATGTCCGGCGGCAATCTTTCCATCCGCGACACCCAGGGCAACATCTGGATCACCCCTGCCGGGATCGACAAGGGGACGCTGACCCGCAAGGATATCATCTGCGTCCGCCCGGACGGAAGCTGCGAGGGGCCGCACAAGCCCTCGTCCGAGCTGCCGTTCCACGAATCGGTCTACCGTATGCGCCCGGATCTGAACGCCGTGCTGCACGCGCACCCGCCCGCGCTCGTGGCGTTCTCCATCGTCCGCAAGCTGCCCGATCTTGATCTGATCCCGTCCGTGCGCCATATCTGTGAGCAGATGAAGATCGCGACCTACGCCGTTCCCGGCAGCGAGGCGCTGGGTGTGGAGATCGGCAAGGTCTTTTCGCAGGGCTGCGATACGGCGCTGCTGGAAAACCACGGCGTTTGCATCGGCGCGCCGGATATGTTCACGGCGTTCCAGCGCTTTGAAACGCTCAACTATACCGCGACGCTTGAGGTGCTGGCCAGCAAGCTCGGCAAGATCCATTCCCTGCCCGAGAACGCCTACCACATGAGCGAGACGAACGCGCATACCAAGCTGGATGATTTCATCCCCCGTTCGCATACCTCGGAGGAGCTGGCCGCCCGGCGCGACATGATCACGCTCATCCACCGCTCGTATAAAATGGGCCTGTTCACCGCCACACACGGCACGTATTCCGTCCGCCTGTCCGACGGCAGCTTCCTCATTACACCCTTCGGCTTCGACCGTGCGTATCTGGAGGAGGATGATCTTGTCCGCGTCAAGGGCGGCATGAAGGAACTCGGCAAGACGCCGTCCCGCGCCGTGCTGCTGCACCAGAAAATCTATGAGCAGCATCCCGATGTGGGCGCGATTTTGCTTGCCCACCCGGTTCACGCCATGGCCTTTGCCGTGACGGACGCGGAATTCGACGCCAGAACCATTCCGGAGAGCTACATTCTCCTGCGCGATGTCAAAACGCTGCCGTATGAGGAGATCTACCGGGAGCCGGATAAAATGGCGGCGGAGTTTGACGTATCTCACCCGGTCGCCATCGTGGAAAACGACTGCGTGATCGTCACCGGCAATTCGCTCCTGCAGGCATTCGACCGGCTTGAGGTCATGGAGCTGACCGCCAACTCCATTCTCGATTCCCAGAGCCTCGGCAGCATCGTCCACATCAGCGAGGCAGAGATCGCCGAACTCAAAACCGCGTTCCATCTGGAGGGCTGACAAGTCGCCCTAAGAGGCCGTTCCATATGCGGCAGCGAAAAGCGGGCGTTCCTCGGCGAACCCGAATGCATCCGCCTACTCGTTCGTAGGGGCCGATGCCCACATCAATGTCACGAACTTAACCGATATACAAGCGAAGGAAACAGAGAAATAATAGAGCCACAGAAGGTGGTAGCGATGAAAGCAGAGACAAAATATCTGCGGGAAATCAAAAAAATCGTTGCAGAAGAAGCATTTCAGGAACGGTATACGCGCAACAAAGAAGTGGATTTTACGCGGAATCGGAAGCTGGGCTTTGCGGGGACAATGCTGACTGCGATCGGAACCTGCCGCGGGCCTGCGTATCTGGAAGCAGAACGGTTCAGCAACGCAGCCGGGTGCAAGGTCAGCGACACGGCTATCCGCAAGGCACGCGCCAAAATCGACCCGGAAGCGTTTTACGAGCTGTTTCAGCGCACCGCAGCCGTAGTTCCGCAGGAAAAGAAGTACCACGGGTACCAGCTGATTGCGGTGGACGGCATGAAGGGCGAGCTGCCTTTATTGCGGCCATTTCCTCATTGCTGAATTTATAGTTCGATGCCATTATTCATCACCCAGATACAGTATAGCATATCTGGTAAGACGGTTAAAGTGTTTTACTAGATTTTAGTATCAAACCGATACAGCGCCAAAAATAGAGGCGTTTGCGCCATGGTGATCCTGTATTTCAAGTTTTGCAGACAGCACAGTTGGGGCAAACGATCCCGGATACGATCGCTCCCTGGCTGCCGCAGCTCCGGGGAACCGGCAAGCCCACAAAAGAAACGGGGGCTGTCTCAAAATGCTCTTTTGAGACAGCTCCACTTTTCTTGTACTTGTTCATGCGCAGGCAGCTCTGCCATGTCGCGGGTTCGGCAGCATCACGCCCGGCAGCGGATTTTATGGCGCTTATTCCCCAAACAGGTATTTTTTCAGCGCCTGCAGCAGCTCCAGAGAACGGAACTTGACCGTGTACGCGCCGTTTGCGCGGGTCATGAGGCCGATCTCGGCGTCTGAGAAGCCGCCTGCCGCGGCTGCGTCGGCGAAGCCGTCCGTTGTGGCCGGGACGCAGAGGGAGGGGAAGATCACGCACCACCAGTTGCGCCCCGCGCCCTCCCCGATGGTCACGCGCAGCGACTGATACACGCCGGACGGCAGCGAAAACGTGTCATAGTCGCGCGTTGGGAACAGCTCGCGGCGGAAGCTGACGCAGGCGGTGTCCCCGCTCCCCTGCCGCCGCAGCTCCGCGTTTGCCGCCGCTTCGAGCGCGGGAATATCTGTCAGGATCGCCTGCTTCGCGTCGGACGCGCCGGAAAGCGCGCGCTGCGCTTCACGCAGCACCGCGTCGCGCACGCAGAGCTTCACGGCCTGATCCGCGTCGGAGTCGGAATTTGCCACGACGTGCAGGCGGATGATCTTTTCCGCCATGCGCTGGCTCTGCGCCTGCAAAGCGGCGCAGGCCGTCACGGTAAGTACGCTGATGCCCAACAACACAAGAGAAATGATCCGTTTTTTCATAAAAAACACCGTCCAAACTGCTTTTTACAGACAGTTTAGACGGTATTTTATTGATTTATACGGTCTTTGCCAGGAAAATCTGACTGTATTTGTCCTTGAGCATCGTGCAGGCGACGGTCGCGTATTCAAACGAATCGTAGATGCCGAACACGGCGGAGCCGGAGCCGGTCATCTGCGCACCGTACGCGCCGTAGGTGTACATCATGGAACGGATATAATTGATGTCGAAATGCTTCTGCATGACGACAGGCTCAAACACGTTGCACAGGCTGCCGCCGATGCCGAGCAGATCGCCCTTCTGGAGGTTCAGCTGCATGACCTTCTGATCCGGACGCTTTTCGATGAACGTCTCGTCGAGCGCCCGGTACAGTTCCGGCGTGGAGACGGAGAAATCCGGCTTGCAGATCACGACGAAGAACTCCGGCGCGGGCGGGAGCCGCGTCAGCAGCTCGCCCTTCCCTTCGACCAGCGCCGTGCCGCCCATGACGCAGAACGGCACGTCGGAGCCGACCTGCGCGCCAAGCTCGCAGAGCGCGGGAATGGACAGCGGGCTGTCATACGCACGGTTCAGCGCCCGCAGGACGGCCGCCGCGTCGGCGCTGCCGCCGCCGAGACCAGCCTCGAGCGGAATGCGCTTGTTGATAAAGATCTCCAGTCCCTCCGGCTTCTTGCCGATGCGGGCATAGAACGCCTCGGCGGCCTTCCACGCAAGATTTTCCCTGTCCTGCGGCAGACCGCAGGTGACAAGCTCCGGTTCGGTATTTTCGTCCGCGTTCGGCGGAAGAACCTCGCGGTAGCAGTGGATCTGCCAGCCCTCGCAGCCGACCGTGACGTGCACATCGTCGTGCAGGGAAACGGTCTGCATGATGGAGCGGAGATTATGATAGCCGTCCTCGCGCTTATCCAGAACGTCCAGCGTTAGATTGACCTTGGCAAATGCGCCCTCGGTAAGCTCCTTCATTACGCCTTGATCTTTCTGCCTTCCAGATAGTAGCGCTTCTCGCGGCTGTGGCCCATGGAGAAGGTCTTTCTCGGCAGAACGCCGTCGGCGATGACGCCGCGGAACAGCTGGCTCTTTTCCATGGCGGGCAGCAGGAAGCCGATGGCATTTTCCTGCTTCGCAAAGCCGATGAGCGCGTCGTCGTCATGGATATAGTCGATCTCGCCCGCATTTTCCTTCAGATAATCATCGAGGAAGTGCTGCAGGATGCCGACGGCCAGCTCACCCTTGTTCTTATCGAGGACGATGGTGCCGGACTCCTCGCCCGCGTACCACTTGACCGGGAAGCCCTCTGCGCCTGCGCAGGCCGCTTCGAGCGCTGCAAGCAGCTTCTTTGGCTCGGTCTTGAAGATGACGCGGTGGATAGGCTCGAAGACCTGCGCCGGGTCGTGGATGTTTTCCAGCTCGACGAGCGCATAGCGCGCCGGATGGTTCGACAGATCGACGCCGGGGTTGTTCTTTTTCAGCTCTTCGTAGCAGCTCTTCGCGGTAGCCAGAGAGTGGTTGCCGTCGCCGACGGCGAAGACCATCGGGGTGCCCTTGAGGCCGGTGTACTTCTCGCCAACGGTGGCAGTGTACTCGGTCAGCGCCTTATTGAACTCGTCAACGTCCTTGCCCTCGACGAGCCAGCCGGTGATGTGGCCGCCGTCTTCCATGAGATCGAAATCATAGAGCTTCTTGAGAGAATCCTTCTTCGCGGCAATCGGCTCGATGAGCTTCTTGTCGTGGTCGTCGCAGAGCATGAGCACGTGCGGCAGCTCGATGGGCGCGTCGCGGCGGACACGCTGACGCGGCGGAATGCGCTCCGGCACGGTGCGCTCGGTGGCGCGGATGGCACTGGTCGCGCCGGGGGTGTAGTCATACGCGTCGAGGTCGACCATGCCGACAAGGCCCTCGCGGATGGAGCCGTTTTCGAGCGTGCGCTCGACATAGACGAAGCTGTTGGGATAGACCGTGAACACGCCGTCTTCCATGTACTTTTTCATGGTGGCGTTGATCTCGGCGGTGTGCTCCGCTTCCTTCTCGGTGCCAAGCTCGGCTTCGGGGAGGATGAGGTTGATGGTGGACACAGCGCCCTCGGCGTTCTTGCGCACGCGGTCCCAGTACGCCTGATCGGACGTGAACTGGTCGCAGGCAATGACCGCCCACTTTTCCATATGGTCTGTTTTGGGCATCAGGATATCAGCGGGTAAAAATGCGTTCATCTTGAATCACCTTTCACATTAAATTTTCATATCAATCAGGCCATAGCGGCCTTGATTCCATTGAGAAGTTCGTTGTAAGTCTCAAACGCGGGCAGCTGGGGGTAATCGGCCTTGATCCTGTCCGTTGAGCGGAAGAGGAAGCCGGCCTTGCTGGCCAGGATCATTTCCAGATCGTTGTAGCTGTCGCCGGAAGCGATGGTCTCAAATCCCATGGACTGCAGCGCCCGGACGGTCGTAAGCTTGGAATGCGCGCAGCGCATTTTGATGCCGCAGAGCATCCCGTCCCTGTCGACCTCGAGCGAATTGCAGAAGATCGTCGGCCAGCCGAGCTTTTTCATGAGCGGCTGCGCAAATTCTTCAAATGTGTCGCTGACGATGATGGCCTGCGTCTGCGCGCGCAGCTCGTCCAGAAAGTCCTTTGCGCCGGGCAGCGGGTCGATCTGCGCGATCACGTCCTGAATCTGCTTCAGGCCCAGCCCGTGCTCGCGCAGGATGTCCATGCGCCAGCGCATGAGCTTGTCATAATCCGGCTCGTCGCGCGTGGTGCGGCGCAGCTCCGGGATGCCGCTGACCTCGGAGAATGCGATCCATATCTCGGGCACCAGAACGCCTTCAAGATCCAGGCAGGTAATATACATCGGTATGTCCCTCTGCTGAAAAAATTTTTGGAAGCCTAAAAAAATAAAAGGCTCTATGTTCATTATACAAAATCCTGCCGTAAAAGCAACAGGTATTTCAAGTTTTTTGCCGAGGACGTATGAAGCGGCCGATCCGTGCCATACTATCTTTGATTCTAAAATCAAGGAGATGGACGTATGGACACACTTTGTCTGATCCTCGCCATTATCGGCGCTGTCAACTGGGGGCTTGTGGGCTTTGCGCGGTTCGATCTGGTCGCGTGGATCTTCGGCGGGCAGACCGCAGGCGTCAGCCGCGTGATCTACGCGATTGTAGGCATCGCGGGGCTCTGGTGCATCACGATGCTCTTCCGGAAGCGCAGCCGCCCGGAGGCATAAGACTTCATGTATGCGTATCACACCACGAAAATCCGCAGCTGCTGATGCATGAAGCGTTTGCGCATCCTTTCCGGCTGCCCCGCAGGGGCGCAGAACTGGCACATTTCTTAATTTGCTATGCTTTTGCATAGCAAAAATACCGGACGCTGGAGACTCCTGCGTCCGGTATTTTCAGGTCCGGGGATGGCGGCAGCGTGTCCGTGTTTTTCAGGCTTCCTCTGCCAGCTTTTCCCTGGCCTTTTTCAGCGCGTTCGCGAGCTGGTCGGGACAGGAGGTTTCTTTCATGCCGCAGTGGATGCCGTCGAGGCGTTCGATCACGGTGTCGATGTCCATGCCCTCGACGAGCTTGGAAATGCCCTGCAGGTTGCCGTTGCAGCCGCCGATGAATTCAATATTCTTGACGGTCTTTCCGTCCACGTCAAATAAAATTTCCTGTGAGCAGGTGCCTTTGGTTCTGTAAGTAAAGTGCATATTTGTTTCTCCTTTTCGTTTCGTCAAATCGCAGAGCGATAAGTTTACATAACGATTTCTCCGTCCCGGATGCGGAGCACCTTGGTGAAGCTGTCCAAAAACTCCGGGGAATAATTGTGCATGGCGACGATCAGGATCTCGCAGGGCAGCTGCGCGATCTGCTTTTCCAGCTCGACGCGTGTTTTTTCGTCAAGGCCAGCCGCCGGTTCGTCCAGCATGACAAGGCTTCCCTTGCGCCAGAGCGTCCGGGCCAGGTCGAGCCTGCGCTCTTCGCCGCCGGAAAGGGCATGCTCCTCGCCGCCGATCTGCGTGTCCATGGACGCGCCGCGCTCGGCATACCATTTGGAAAGTCCGGCATCCGCAAGCGTCTTTGTCAGCGCCTCGTCCTGCTGCGCCGTACCGGAGAACATGGTGAGATTGTCGCGGATGGAGGCGCTGTAGACAAAGGTTTTCTGGGATAACAGCGTAACCTGTCTGCGGAAATCCTCATAGCGGTAATCGCGGCAGGGGCGCCCATTGATCACGTATTCCCCGTCCGCGGCGTACATGGAGGCCAGCACCTTCAGAAGCGTCGACTTCCCCGCCCCGCTCTCGCCGAGCAGCGCGACGCGGTCGCCCTTTTGGAGCGTCAGATCAACATGCTTTAAAATCTCACGATCATCCCTGCGGCAGGAGATATCGTTCAATGTGACCGTCTTGATCTGCGTCAGCGGTTCACTTCCCCAGCTGTCCGCCTCGTCCGTCGGCGCGTCCAGAAATGCGAGGACGCGCTTGCAGACCGCCGAGGCGGCGATGGTCGAGGAATAGCGTTCGCTGATGATCTGCACCGGTCCGGCGACGAAATTCATGAGGCCTGCAAAGGTAATGAGCGCCGGGAGCGTGATGACGCCGCGCGTGACGAAGAACAGACCGAGCACCCATGTGCCGAGCACGACGAGATTGCCGCAGCCGTAGGCTCCCGCGTATAAAATTCTGCGGATGCGGCGGGAGCGGAGCTTTTTCCGGTAAAGGTTTTCGTTTGCTTCATCGTGGGCGCGGTTGACGCCAGAAAAAGCGTTGAAAATTTTCAGCTGGAAGAAGCCGGATAAAATCTGGGTAATTGCCGTCAGATAGCGGGCTTTCGCCTGCTGCTCGTTCTCCTGATGCGCCTGCAGGCGCTTTTCCGTCAGCTTCGGGAACGCCGCCGTCAGCACACTGACGGCGATCATGATCAGGGTCATGACCGGCTGGATGGCAATAGCAGAGGCGACCGCCAGCAGGAAGCAGCAGATCTGAAAATAAATTTCGCCCAGAGACGTAACATAATCCTGCTGGATGGTGTCGACGTCGTTCTGCACGAGGGACAGGCAGGCGCCGTCGTCCTTCTCGCTTTTTTCCATATAGCTGAGCGCTTCTATTTTCCGCACAGCGTCGGCGCGGAGGCCGCGGCCAACGCGCTGGACGACGATATCGCGCGAATAGTCCAGCAGGAAGGCGAAAAATGTCTCAATGCAGAGGTAAAACAGCGTCACAAGCGCGATTTTCCACACGCGCGAGAGGTCGCCCTCCATGGCGCTGTCGGCAAACGTGCCAAGCAAAAAGGACATGAACACAGACGAACCGGCCGCCAGAAGGTTGGACACAAGGAACAGCGCAACAGATGAGCAGTTTTTGCGGTAATAGCGCTTCATGGCAGCCTCCTTTTCGGTTTAGTAATACTTGATCTCCGAGCGGTGCGCCTCCAGCAGATTGTCCAGGTATTGATCGACATATTTCGTCATCTGCTCCGGCGGGTTCACCTTTGTAAATTCCAGTCCATGCTGCGCGCAGTATTCCTGCCCGAGCGTATCGCGCAGTCTCTGCCGCAGCATCCTGCGGGGAAGCTGCTCCGCGACCATATCGAAATACTGTTCGGTGGTGATCCCCATTTTTGTGCACCACTCCTCGATATAGCTTCGCACTTCCTCGTATTCTTCGTAGTTTTTCCGCTGTCCGGCCATCTCTGCGTCCACCTCTTCCTGTGTGACGGAAAGGCCGCGCTGCTCCGCCTCATCGAGCATGATGAGGTTCAGCAGGATCTGATCCAGTGCGTCCGCGTCGCTGACGGTTTTGTCTCCTGTGACGTTGATCTGGTTTTCCTTTTCATACGCGACTTCGCTCTGCAAAATCTGCGTATCCTTGTAGGTTGCAACAACCGGGTCGTCCGACGTCTGCTTCTGACAGGCTGTCAGGAAAAGCAGAAGAATACACAGCACAGGTATCATTCGTGATTTCATGGCGTTCTCCTATCATCATTCGGTCAGGTCACACAGGGTTGCGTTCACATAATCCGCGAGGCGCATGGGGTCGAGCAGTACCTGGCAGCCGCGGCAGCCGGCGGAAACGCCGATCTCGTCATAGAGCTGGGCCGTCTCGTCGATGTAGGTCGGGAACGGCTTTTTCATGCCGATAGGGCTGCATCCGCCGCGGATATAGCCGGTCGCGGCCAACAGGTCTTTGACGTGGATGAGCTCGATTTTTTTGTCGTGGGCCGCCTTGGCCGCTTTTTTCAGGTCCAGCTCACAGCAGACCGGGATGCAGAACACGGCATAGCCGCCGCGCTCGCCCTTCGCGACGAGCGTTTTGAAGATCTGCTCCGGCGGCATGCCGATCCCCTCTGCTGCGTGCATGCCGTTCAGGTCGTTCTCGTCAACCTCATATTCTGCTGCGCGGTAGGGAATTTTCGCCGCGTCAAGCAGGCGCATCACGTTGGTTTTTGTCATTTGGAAGCACCTCTTTCAGGGTCATTATACCTGATTTCCGCGTTTCTGGCAAGGAGCAAAACGCGCGCGCATGATTTGTGAAAATGCGTTTAAACTATCTGTATCTCTCAAAGATCATCTGTAGGGGCCGATGCCTACATCGGCCCGGAAGAATACACCATTTTTACGGTAATCTTCGGCGAATTCGCAACTTCCCAGCGGGCCGATGTGGGCATCGGCCCCTACAGTGAAAAAGGCAAGCGCTTGCGGATTCGCCCTGAATTTCCGAAAAATCTCTGCCTGCTGCTCGGGCCGACAGAGTCGTCGGCCCCTACGGGATAGCTAATCTTACACAGACAGGAGCACATGAATATGGGTGAAGCAAAGAAGGAAGAACAGGCACGTCAGGAGCTGATCGATCTTGGCGCGTCAACGACGAAAACGGCGCGTGGGACGATCTACACGCTGACGATCATTGGACAGATCGAGGGCCATCAGGCGCTGCCGGAGAACATCAAGACGACAAAATATGAGCACGTCATTCCCCTGCTCGCGGCCGTGGAGGAAAGCGAGGAAATCGACGGGCTGCTGCTGCTGCTCAACACGGTCGGCGGGGATATCGAGGCGGGGCTTGCCATTGCGGAGCTGATCGCGGGGATGAAAAAACCCACCGTCTCTCTGGTGCTGGGCGGCGGGCATTCCATCGGCATTCCGCTGGCGGTGTCGGCCAAGAAAAGCCTCATCGTCCCGACGGCCAGCATGACCGTCCATCCGGTGCGCATGACGGGGCTTGTAGTCGGCGCGCCGCAGACGTATCAGTATTTCAATCAGATCCAGGAGCAGATCGTAAATTTCGTGACAAAGAATTCGCATATCTCCCGCGAGGACTTCCTGCGCTATATGATGGCGACAGATGAGATCGCAACGGACGTCGGTACGGTATTATACGGCGAAGAGGCCGTTTCCTCGGGGTTAATGGACGCAATCGGCTCCCTTTCCGACGCGCTGAGCCTGCTGCACCGTCAAATTGAACGGCGCAGGAAGCGTGAGAAATCCCATAATCAGTAATTCTTGCGAATTGACAGCGGCAATGTGCTGTGCTAAAATGCGGTCGGTGCGAGCGGTGGAGTCTGTCATAGGCGCCGGGAGGCGTTCTATTCGCATCGGAGCGTGCATAGCTTTCGGCAGAACCATGACCATGGTTCTGCCGTCCTGTTTTATAGGGGGAATTTCATATGAGAAAAACGAAGATCGTCTGTACCATCGGCCCGGCCAGCAGCTCGGAGGAGGTATTTGCGGAAATGTGCCGGGCGGGACTCAATGTCGCGCGCCTGAACTTTTCACACGGGACGCATGCGGAGCACCAGCAGAAATTTGATATGATCCGCAAGGTGCGGCGCGAGCTGGAGCTGCCCATCGCCATCATGCTCGACACCAAGGGGCCGGAATACCGCATCCGCACGTTCAAAAATAAGAAGATCACGCTGAAGGACGGCGATCCGTTCACCTTCACGACGCGGCAGGTCGATGGCGACGAGACGATCGTTTCCGTCAGCTACGCGGGGCTGGCCGATGATCTTTCCGTGGGCGATACAGTGCTGGTCAACAACGGACTGGTCATTTTTGAGGTGGAAGGTATTGAAGGAACGGAAATTCACTGCCGCGTCGTGACGGGCGGCGAGCTTTCGGACTGCAAGAGCATGTCGTTCCCGCATAAAGTACTCGAACAGGTCTATCTGAGCGAGCAGGACAAGGATGATCTGCTGTTCGGCATTCAGAACGGCATTGATTTTGTCGCGGCGTCGTTTATCTCACGGAAGCAGGACGTGCTGGACGTGCGGCGGTTTCTGGACGAGCACGGCGGCAGGGACGTGGAGATCATCGCCAAGATCGAGAACCAGACCGGCATTGACAACGTGGAAGAGATCTGTCAGGCGTGCTCCGGCATTATGATCGGCCGGGGCGATCTGGGCGTGGAGGTTCCGTTTGCGGAGCTGCCCGCGATCCAGAAGTATCTCATTACCAAGTGCCGTCTGCTCGGCAAGCGCGTCATTACGGCCACGGAAATGCTCGAATCCATGATCCACAATCCGCGCCCGACGCGGGCGGAGATTTCCGACGTTGCCAACGCGGTCTATGACGGCACGAGCGCCGTCATGCTCTCCGGTGAGTCGGCGGCGGGCAAATATCCGGTCAGAACCGTGCAGACCATGGCCGAGATCGTGGAGGAAACGGAAAAGCATATCGACTATGAGCCGCTGTTCCGCGCCGAGGCGTTCCAGATCAAGAACATGGTCGACGCGATCTCGCACGCGACGTGCTGCATGGCCTGCGACATCCACGCGAAGGCCATCGTCGTCAGCTCGCTTTCCGGCGCGACGGTGCGGATGGTCTCGCGCTTCCGCGTGCCAGTGGACATCATCGGCATGGCGACAAACGAGCGTGTGTGGTACCGTCTGGCACTCTCGTGGGGCGTGCAGCCGGTTCTGTGCGAGGAAACGTTTACATCGACGGACGTGCTGTTCTATAACGCGCTGCGCGCGGCAAAGAAGGCCATGCACCTGCAGCCGGGTGACAACGTCGTCATGACTGGCGGCAACACCACCGGCACGTCGGGCAATACGAATCTGATCAAGGTTGAGACGATCTGAAGCGAGCCTGAGTTCAGTCGATGGTTCACTGAAGGCTCCCCTTGTCGTGCCCCGCACGATAAGGGGAGCCTTGGGTGCTCCTGATTCAAACAGCCGGACGCGGGGAATTCCCGCGTCCGGCTGTTTTGTGCATAATTATTTATTTGATGTTGCAGCGCACGATGCACTGGTAGGTAACGCCGTTGTAGGTCGTGGAAACGTAGGCTGTGCCCTTGCCCTCGGCCTTGACGACGCCGGTGCCGTCGACCGAGCAGACGGAAAGGTCGCTCGACACCCACAGAAGGCCGGTGATCTTATTGCCGTCTGCGTCGCGCAGGGAGATCTGGAACGTCTCGCCCTTGACGCCCATGGTGACGTCGCTGTTGCTGATGGTGCACTCGCCTTCGCCGCTCCTGTCCTCAAAATTGCAGCGGACGATACAGGTCAGCTCACTGTCGTCGACGGCGGCTTTTACCGTCGCCGTACCCTTGCCCTTTGCGGTCAGGACGCCGTTTTCGGAGACGGTGACGATGGATTCATCACTGCTCTGCCACGTGATCTTTGCGCCGTCCGGCGCGCCGGTCACGGAAAGGGTGTACTGCTCGCCCGCGTTCATGAACGTCAGATCATCCTTGTTCAGTGCCAGCTCTGCCGGGTCGCCCTCCGCCGCTCCGGTTCCGACATAGGCAAAGTCGCAGGTCACGAGACACTGGGCCGTCTGTTCACCGCACTGGGCAGTGATAACGGCGGAGCCTGCGTTCACGGCGATGATCTTGCCCTGCTCGGAGACGGTCGCGACCGTCTCGTCGCTGGACGAGAACGCAACGGGCTCTGTGCAGTCAGCTGGGGTGCGCGTGAAGGTGATGTTAAAGAAGCGGCCCGCTTCCTCAAAGGTCACGGTCGGGGCGGAAAGCGTCAGGCTGGTGCAGCTTACGCTGGACTCATTCTGCTCGGGTTCGGGCGTCTGGTCGTGCTTCTGGTCCTCCTCGTTCATGTAGCGGTTCTCGTCCGGCTGTGCCGGCTCGGCGGGCTGCTGGACAGTCGCCTGCTCCGGCTCCTGCTGTGCAGGCTCGGCAGTCTTCGCGGGCGCGGTGAGCGTCGTTTCACGATACAGC
>OGNC01000082.1_pt1 | contig 87182 bp, 72 predicted proteins | sample 1573311 | NCBI WGS metagenome assembly OGNC01 (sample SAMEA2581889, study PRJEB24529) | metagenome | biome: Human gut stool | place: China | collected 2011
AAGTCGATATATTTAATGAAAGTTATTCAAGTTAGGTGAAAAACAGAAGAAAACGAGGTATAAGTATGAGAATTAAGAAACTATTAGCAGTGGTATTGGGTACTGTACTTGCCATAAGCTCATTTAGTTATACATCCTGGGCAGCTGGAGATGATAATAATAGTTCATCAGTGGAGAAATTCCAATTTGTTCCAGGGTATGTAGCAAGTGAACTTGATGGCAATACTCCTGTATATGAAGACTATGGTATGGCAAGAATGTTAAGCGAATTGCCTGCTAGCTATCCGTCAAGTGTTGAAGATATTAAAAGCAAATATTCTGACAATCGTAATCAGAATCCATATGGAACTTGTTGGGCATTCTCAAGTCTGGGACTTGCAGAATTCGATCTGATTAATGATGGAGCAGCTGATAAGAATATAGATTTAAGCGAATTGGCATTGGCATATTATACATACAATTCTGTAACTGACCCACTTGGTGGAACAGTAGGGGATACAGCTAAATATTATAATGAAAATTCAGATTATTCATATCTTAATAGAGGCGGCAATTATCAGTATTCATCAAGAAGACTGGCTCAATGGATAGGAGCAACAGAGAATACAGTTCCTTACAGCAAAGCGAACGACACAATTAAACAAGGACTAAGTGGTGAGTTCGCATATAGTTATAAAGATGCCCACCTTCACAATGTATATCAGATTAATATTAAAGAGAATACATCAGGTGTTAAAGAAGCAATTATGGAGCATGGTGCTGTAGGTGTTATGTATTATCATTCAGATTATAATATGTCATGGAGTAGAAAGAGTGACTGTTATACTTATTATGACACAGCTCGGGCAGGTGGTGGTCATGCTGTTATGATAGTTGGATGGAATGACAATTTTTCCAAAGATAATTTCGAGGGACTTAAACCTTCGAATGATGGAGCATGGCTTATAAGGAATAGCTGGGGTTCTTACTGTGATTATTTCTGGATGTCATATGATACGTTTTCTTTAGAGAATACAGCATGGGTATTTGATTTTGTTGCAAATGATGGCTTTGACAATAATTATCAGCTGGATGGAGGTATTGAGACTTATAGATCATCTAATGTATTATCTGGAGCTAATGTATTTACAACACAGAAAAAATCTGGAATTGATTATGAAGTATTAAAGGCTGTATCTGTATCAATGTCACAGGCAGCAGATGTAAAATATACTGTTGATATTTATACTAATCTGACCAATCTTAATAATCCACTTAGTGGAACTAAACAGGTTACAGCAACGACTACTGGTTATACACAATATGCTGGTATATATACAATAGAGTTGAGTAATTCAATTAAGCTTGCTCCGGGAACAACATATTCAGTTGTTGTAACGACAGATAAGGCAGCGCTTGATAGAGAAGATGCTACAAGTATGGCTACAGGAGAAAAACTCGAAACTATAATATGGGACAGGAGAGTTAGTCAGTTTGATGGAAAGAGTTTTTATAAAGAAGGAAATGTATATAAATACTCTCCTAATAATTTTTGTATAAAAGCATTTACATCTAATGCTAAAGAAGCTGATACTAATGTGCCTATTGAAAGTATACATGTTAATAAGGATACTATGTCATTAACAGAAGGGGAAAGTGCGACATTAACAGCAACAATTAGTCCTTCTAATACAACATTAGATAAGACAGTAAAGTGGAGTAGTAGTAATACAGCTGTGGCATCAATAGATAGTGCAGGAAAAGTGACAGCAAAAAAAGCAGGAACAGCAGTAATCACAGCTACCAGCAGCAATGGAAAGACAGCAAGCTGTACAGTAACAGTAAAGCAGAAGGATACATACACTGGTTTAAGAGATGTTAATGGAACGCTTACATATTTTACTAATGGACAGGCGGATAAGACATATACCGGTTTTGTAAGTTATGCAGGGAATAATTATTATGTAATAAACGGAGTAGTAGATACTTCATATACTAATGTTACATATGATGGAAAAGACTGGTTATATGTAGAAAATGGAAAAGTAAGATATGACTACACAGGTATAAGGTCAAATGAAAGTGGATTTTGGCGTATAGATAATGGTAAGGTTAATTTCGATTACTATGGAGTAGCCGAGAACGAATTTGGATGGTGGAAGATAGAAGGCGGCAAGGTCAACTTTGACTATTACGGAATAGCCGAGAATGAATTCGGTTGGTGGCGAATAGAAGGCGGCAAGGTCAACTTTGACTATTACGGAGTAGCCGAGAATGAATTCGGCTGGTGGCGAATAGAAGGCGGCAAAGTTAACTTTGACTATTACGGAATAGCCGAGAATGAATTCGGCTGGTGGCGAATAGAAGGCGGTAAAGTGAATTTTGACTTTACAGGAGTAGCCAGTAATGAGAACGGAGAATTCTATATTGAGAATGGAAAAGTAGATTTCTCAAAAAATGGCTCATATGTATACAATGGTGTAAGATATAATATTGTAAATGGACGGGCATACAGAGTATAATAATATATATATTTAAGTTCTGTATTTTTATAATATGTAAATATTAAGTCAGAGTGGATTAAATTATGCCAATATGACAATGAAACAACAGTTCTTCAAATTAATTGAGATGTGGATTTGCATTTGACATTTATAAAAAATAAATTGCTCAAATAATATAATCTAAAGATATAAGGCGAAATTTATCGGGTATTATATATGTTTATAATGCCCGATAAATTTTTAATATTTTTTAGCAGAATAATATTCAATTCAAATCAAGTGAATCTAATAGGCATATGTTTATTGGAACTGTAATAAGAGTTTTTTGTATATTATATTTTAATTTGTACTTTTGATAGGATGTAAAACATAAGAGTTATTATTTACGATTGAATAAAAAATATGCTATTATAACATAAAATGTATAAAGCTGTGCATATAATGGAGATTAATTTAGGCATGCTAAGAAAATTAAGAATTATAAAAGATGGAAAGATGCGGGGATGATAGAGTTTGTACCAGTTACGGTATTATAAAGGTATTCTTCAATGTAATAAGTTAGGAAATAACTGATAAATAAATGTCAATTGGGTTATTTAATGATAAGGAGATAATTATATGTACGATTATTTAGTAGTAGGTTCAGGATTATATGGAGCAATATTTGCACATGAAGCTAAGAAAGCAGGAAAATCAGTGCTTGTAGTAGATAAAAGACCTAATATAGCAGGTAATATCTATACAGAAAAGCAGGAAGGAATTAATGTACATATGTATGGTGCTCATATTTTCCATACTAACAATAAAAAAGTATGGGATTATATAACACAATTTGCAGAATTTAACAGATTTACTAACAGCCCTGTTGCTAACTATAAGGGTGAATTATATTCAATGCCTTTTAATATGTATACATTTAATAAAATGTGGGGAGTTGTTACTCCAGAAGAAGCTGCAGCTAAGATTGAGGAGCAGAAGAAGGAGATAACAGGTGAGCCTAAGAATCTTGAAGAGCAGGCAATATCATTAGTTGGACGTGATATATATGAAAAGCTTGTAAAAGGTTATACAGAAAAACAGTGGGGAAGAGACTGCAAAGAACTTCCTGCATTTATTATTAAGAGATTACCGGTAAGACTTACATTTGATAATAATTACTTTAATGCATTATATCAGGGAATTCCTATGGGCGGTTATACTAAGATGATTGAGAATATTCTTGATGGAATTGAGGTAAGACTTAATACAGATTATCTTGAACATAAAGAAGAACTTGATGCTATTGCAGACAAGGTTGTATATACAGGTCCGATAGATGCTTATTTTGATTATAAGTTAGGTACATTGGAGTATAGATCTGTAAGATTTGAAAATGAGACACTGGACAAGCCTAATTTTCAGGGAAATGCAGCTGTAAATTATACAGACAGAGAAACACCATGGACTCGTATTATTGAGCATAAGTGGTTTGAATTTGGTAAGGATGAGGATGGAAATGATTTACCTAAGACTATAATCAGCCGTGAATATTCATCAGAATGGAAACCAGGGGATGAACCATATTATCCGGTTAATGATGAAAAGAATGGTAAGCTATATGAAGAATATAAGAAACTTGCTGATTCAGAAGATAAGGTCATATTCGGTGGACGTCTTGGTGAGTATAAGTATTATGATATGGATACAACAATAGCTTCTGTTCTTGATAAATGTGAGAGTGTTTTTGGAAAATAGTTGACTGGTATTAGGTAAAGTGGAGAAAAGTAAAGTGAAACAGACAGACATTAGTGTAATTATACCTGCACATAATGCATCCGATTATATCGAAAGAGCTATAAAAAGTATTATTACGCAGACAGATATGTCGTGGGAGATTATTATTGTAGAGAATGGTTCAACGGATGATACATATATTAAAAGTATGAAATATGCTGAAAAATATTCTAATATAAATATCTTCCAAAGTGAAAAAGGTGTATCAAAGGCACGTAATTATGGATTGAAAAAAGCAATAGGAAAATGGATATGTTTTTTGGATGCAGATGATTATATTTATCCAGATGCTTTTAATGAGATTTATAAATATATGGAAGATGAATCGGATTTGATATTATTTGGTCATAATAGTGAGACACATATGGTAAAAGGTAAATGTGTTAAATTTGATGGCAACGAGGAATATCAGAATTTAAGATGTGAAATGATAAAAAATCCTACACAGAATATGACAGTCTGGGGAAAGCTTTTCAAACATCAGATTATTGAAAAGAATAAAATTGAATTTGATGAACAATTGGAACTGGCAGAAGATAGTGATTTTACATTTCGATATATGCAGAATGCATCGAAAGCATTAAGAATTACTTCACAATTATATCATTACTCTAAAGATAATGCATCAACAGTTAGAACATACAAAGCAGGATCGGAAGAAAAGTACATTAAGTCTTTAAATCATACGAAAGAATATACGATAAAGGATACTAAGGAAATACAAGAAGCTTATAATCAGTATATAATAGCTAATTTATTGATTATATTAGTGCATGATATATATTGTCACGAGAATCCTGAATCATCAAAACAAAGAAGAAATCATTTAAAGAAGTTAGTGCGGGAAAATATTTTTTCAGAAGCAATTAAAAATATAAAATTTAGTGATTGCAGGAACATCAGGATGATACCAGCATTATGTCTCAAACTAAAAATGTATTTCTTAACTATTATTATGATTAAAATAAGAGTGTACCAGAATACAAAATGAATAAAAGGGACTTTATGATATGACAAATAATAGAATTATAAAGCTTGATATAGCGAGAACATTTGCAATAATATGTGTTGTTCTTTGCCATTGCAGCCAGATGGTATATACACAGCAAAGTGTGCTTATAAAAGACCTTGGCTTTATGTCACGAGTATTTTTTATGGCAACATTTACTATAGGAAGGTTGGGAGTTCCGATATTTTTATATCTTTCAGGAGTTTTACTGTTGGAAAAATCAATAGAAAAAGATGAAGATATATTCCGTTTTTATAAAAATAATTTATTACCATTATTAATTGTTAATGAAGTATGGATTGTGATATACAATGTATATAATATTTTTGTCCTAAAAGGAACTTTTTTAGTGACGAATTTTATAAAGGAATTACTGCTTTTAAAAAATTCAGACATGTTAAATATGTGGTATATGCCAATGATAATTGGTGTATATATTGGAGTTCCATTTTTAGCTAAAATTGTTAAAAGTTTTTCTTTTAAATCATTTAAACCTATTATGATTGTTATGTTTATTTTCTTTTTTATTGTACCAGCATTGAATGTGTTTTCATCCATATTTGGTATTAACCAGACATTTGGTTCAGGGATGAATGTGGCATACATGGGGGGTACATACGGTTTATATCTTCTTGTGGGGTATTACATATATAATAGGAAATGTGACAGATTGAAAAATTGGATGCTGGTAGTTTTATCTTTAATTAGTTTCTTTATTATTTTATATGTTGAAGTTTATTCTTTATATAATGCATATGGATCTATATATTATGTATGGTATGATTTTCCTTTTCTGTTAATATGTACGGGGGGTTTATTTGTTCTTTTTACAAGAATTAAAGATGAATATGTAAATAAAAACATAGCCAGATTATTTACATATATAAGCAGAATAAGTATGGGGATATATTTTGTACATAGCTTGATAATATTGGCAGAGATAAAATATATAGGGCAAATGACTGGAAAATTATCATTAGATGTTTTTCTTCTTATGGCAATTACGATTATTACATCAGTGTTTATTGTGTGGATTTTTAGCAAGAATAGATGTTTGAGAAAATATATGTTTATGATAAAATAGAATAGGAGAAAAAATGGGAGAGAACATAAAATCGAAGAGAAATTCTAATATAGAATTATTAAGAATACTTGCAATGCTGATGATTATTGTATATTTTTACATTGCGTAAATTATCAGCTTACAGATTTCACAAGTGATAATTCTACATGGCAGTATTTTGTCAATACTGTATGTATAAAAAATTATTGATTTTAGCTTCAGTTTCTCCCATGTGGCAGATAGGAAATGGAATATTTATACTTATATCAGGATATTTTATGGCAAACAAAGGGAAAGATATAGATTTGACAAAGATGTCGAAGAAACTTTTAATACAAATGGGATTTACATCAATAACATTAACAGTTATGTCTATGATATATAGTTTTGTTTCACAGAGCCATCAAGCTAAAATACTGAATTTTAATATATTTAATGACATGGCATGGTTTATAGGATATTATTTTGCAGTCATTGTTTTGGTAAAAGTTTCCTTAACAATTGGATTTCTAAATGGAATCAAAAGAATTAAATGATGTTTATAATGGTTACATTTACTATGACTCAGATTGGATGAATTATTCCGTAGAATGGCAATTAAGACAAGCAGAGTGATAAATTATTTAGGAGCATCTACATTCATGGTTTATCTTATTCATGATAATCAATTCTTTTATGATATCTGGCGTAATTTGGATTGGCTTGCAATTTTACATAATAATCCAGGATTATATATAATCAAAAATATTTACTGGGTGATTATAATGTTTGCTTTAGGCGTGGCATCATATACTGCCTATATATTAATTGAAAAATTGTTTAAGCTAATTAAACCTATTGCGATAAAATAATTATAAAAGGTGTCAGGCAGCAATTATTGCCTGACACCTTTTTAACATTTAATTAGCTTGCTAACTCATTATAGATGTTGTAAAATTACAATAAATATGTCAAAAAATGATATATTGATTATGATACATAACTAACGGAGGTTATATATTATATATGTTTGAATACACTAATAAAACAAGAGACAATATACAGAATATGATATTGTTCTTTACGGATTCGCTATGTATGCTGCTTGCTTATTACATATCGGGTGTTTTGTGGCTTATAGCATACAGGAAATATAGTGTTCATGATACTTTGAGCATGTTGAGGGGTAGCTTTGTAACAGTATTGTTTGCAGTTATTATTACAGCTTTGTTTGTTAATGTAAGCTCAGATTTTGTAATAAGAGGGAAGTTTGAGGAATTAAAGTCTGTATTACAGAAGTCACTGGTATTTGCAGCGTGCGTGGCTGTATATGAATTGATTAGAAAGACATCGGAGATACCAAGAGGTGTATATATATTTACTATTATAGTTGGCGGGATTCTTATGTATCTCACCCGTTACATAGTAAAATGGTATCTTGTTGCACGTAATAAGAGCAAAATGCATGCATCAAGAGTTATTCTTGTTACGATGAAAGACAGGGCTCAGCTTGATGTCAAGCTTATTAATAAGGATGAAGACTGGGTAAGAACTGTCGCTGGTATTGTTATAGTTGATGACAATATGGTTGGAGAAGAATTTGAAGGTATTAATGTTGTAGCTAATACACATACCATGATGCGATATATCAAGAATGAAGTTGTTGATGAAGTATTTATTGATCTTGATTATAAACTCAGAGAACAGATAAAACCTATGGTTATGGAGCTTGAAGACATGGGCATTATGGTTCATTTAAGAGTTGAAGTGCTGGACAGCTTTAAGGATTTCGATACATCGCTTGGACATCTTGGAAGGATACCTGTTATTACATTTGCTAACAGAATCTTTGATTACAAGGAACTGCTTGTTAAGAGATGCATAGATATTTTTGGTGGGATAATCGGAATTGTTATTATGTTTATTGCTATGATTTTCGTAGCACCAGCATTAAAACTTGAGTCTAAGGGTCCTCTGTTTTTTAAACAGAAGAGAGTTGGAAAGAACGGAAGATATTTCTACATATATAAATTCAGGTCAATGTATGTTGATGCTGAGGACAGGCTTAAGGATTTGATGGAGCAGAATGAGATGTCAGGTCTTATGTTTAAGATGACTGATGACCCAAGAATTACCAAGGTTGGTAAATTTATAAGAAAAACAAGTATTGATGAATTACCGCAGTTCATTAACGTGTTAAAGGGTGACATGAGTCTTGTAGGAACAAGACCGCCTACGGTTAATGAGTTCAAGCAGTATGAAGGACACCATAAGAGAAGACTTTCAATGAAGCCGGGGCTGACAGGCATGTGGCAGGCATACGGAAGGAATACTGTTCAGGATTTTGAAGATGTTGTTAAAATGGATCTTGAATATATAGACAATTGGAACATAGGACTGGATTTCAGAATAATATTTAAGACAATACTTACAGTAATTACTGTTGGTGGCAAGTAAGGTTTGGATTATGAGTAGTAAAACAGCGAAAAAGCGTAAGAAGAAAAATAGTCAGGCATTGATGATATCAGGACTTGTATTATCAGCAGTACAGTTTATTGTGTCTGTAGTGATGATAGTATTTATACATTATATTGGATTGATTCCAACATCAATTAAGGTAGCAGCAGGAATTATTCTGATAGGATGTTCTCTTATCACAGCAATAACACAGAGGTGGAAAGTACTAGGTATAATAACTAAAGTATTATCTGTAATACTTTCTGTAATTATGGTTGTTGGATGTGCATACCTTGGATTCACAAGGGGATATCTTGGAAAGATGACTGGTAAAAAGACACAGACAGATATTGTTGGTGTATATGTTTTGTCAGGCGATGTAGCACAGAGTCTTGAAGAGATAAATGGATATACATGTGGCAGAATTCCTACGCTGGATTCAGACAATCTTGAGAAAATGCTTGATGATATCAGCAATAAAGATGTAGCACTTTCTTATAAAGATTATACATCTATTATGGATGCTGTGGATGCACTTTTGAATAAGGAAGTTAAATCCATAATAATCAATGAAAGTTATCTGGGCGTTTTTGAGGATATGGATGGTTATGAGAATCTTGAAAGCAGAATCAGATGTATATATAGTGAAAAGTATGTAACGCAGGTAGAAGACAGCAATTCTAAGTACATGAGTAATGAGAATGTAATAGGAATATATATAAGCGGAATAGATACTTCTGGACCTCCTAATACAACAAGCAGAAGTGATGTTAATATTCTGTTGTTTATGAATACTAAGACACATCAGATTCTTATGATTAATACACCAAGGGATTATTATGTTCCGTTAAGTATATCTAATGGTGTGAGAGATAAGCTTACACATGCCGGAATATATGGAATAGATTGTTCAAGAGAAACATTGGAAATGTTGTATGGAATTAACGTTGAATATTACCTTAAGGTTAATTTCACAGGATTTCTTAATGTAATAGATGCTTTAGGAGGAGTTGACATAACATTAGATTATGATGCAACGCTTTCACAGACTGGCAATCTTACGGTTCATAAAGGTGTTAATCATTTTAATGCACAGCAGGCACTTACTTTCTCAAGAGAAAGACATGCATATGCTGACGGAGACAGACAGCGTGGAAAGAATCAGATGATGGTTATTAACGCTGTAATCAAGAAGATGGCATCACCAAGTATGATAACTAATTACACATCAATCCTTAATACTGTATCGGACAATATGATTACTAATATGTCATACGATAAGATATCTGAACTGGCACAGTTACAGATTAGCAAGAATATTGACTGGGATATCCAGAGTTATAGTGTAAGTGGTGAAGGCGCATCTGCGACAACATTCTCTGCAGGAAAGCAGAAGCTGTATGTCATGGTACCTTATGAAGATCAGGTAAAGCAGGCAACGGCATATCTTGAGCAGATGTGCAGGGATGAGATTATAAATGTTAGTGAGTAGATGACGAGTAAATAAAAGAAGGTACATACATGAATTCAAGAAAAGAAAGTGGATTTACATATATAGTGAGAACTGCATTTTGTTATGCGTTATCTATACTGATTGCAATAGCATTTATTACGATTGTAAGCATGGGGCTGGATATGATGCAGATGGCGGGAAAAGCAAAGAGTCTGAAGGCTGATCTTGGAGAACTGACAGCGAGTATAAATGAGAAAGACTTTGAGAGAGCTGATGTGGCGACTGATAAGCTTGACAGTACCGTTGATGATATAGATGAACTGCTTGCTGGAAAGACATGGAGAACGGCAGCAAAGATGCCGGTTGTGGGTGAATATGTTGGTGCAGTAGACAGTCTGGTTGATATTGTGAAGATTGCTACAGGAAGAATGATAAAGCCAGCTCTGACTGTAATACAGGATTATCCGCTTGATTCTATAAAGGTTGGGGATGAGGGCTTTAATACATATACCATGGAAGCATACATAGGACTTCTGGAGGAACTGAATCCGGCAATTAATGATATTATAGGTTATCTGGATGATATTAATATTCCGGATAGTCTTGGTGGCAAGGTTACTGAGTATACAGATAAGATGACATTGATTACGGATGCATATGCAGTAGCAGAAGATTATCTGCCATTGCTTAAGGCATTTCTTGGTGGTGGAAGTGACAGGACATACCTTCTTGCAGCACAGAACTCAACAGAGATTCGTGCGGGTGGTGGTTTCCCTGGTTCAATAGGTACAATAACGATTGTAGATGGAGTTCTTACAATTGGTGATTTTAACAGTGTGTATGATGTGCTGCCTTATGGTACTCCGGCATCGGTTGGACCAAGTGAGTTAGAGAATACATTATTTGGAAACTGGATGCATTATCCAAGAGATGCAAGTTTTAATCCTGATTTTGAGAGAGTTGCTGAAATTTGGGCTAAAGCATACGGTAATAAGAGTAATACAACTGTTGATGGCGTAATATCGCTTACTCCAACTATAATCCAGAGACTTCTTAGCTATATGGGAGAAGTACAGTTATCTGACGGAACAGTCCTTAATGGTGAGAATGCAACACAGATGTTACAGCATGACTTGTATTACAAGTATTTTAATAATGCATCATATACAGACGGTACTAATGATGTGGTAGATTCACTCTTTGCTGAGACAGCCAAGACAACTATGAGCAGACTGGTAGATGATTTTGACCTTAACAAGATTGCAGGTTATTTGTCAGTGTTTAATGCCGGTGCAGAAGACAGAACAATTATGATGTGGATGGCAGATGAAACAGAACAGCAATATGTCAGGGATGTGGGCTGCTCAGGAGGACTTAATGATAATCCTGAGAATCCGGAAATTGGTGTATACATCAGTGGTTCAGACCCATGTAAGCTTGGATGGTATGTGAATGTCAACACGCAGATTGGAGAAGCACAGGTTAATGAAGATGGAACGAGAACATATGATGTAACAGTAACTGTTGAGAATACTATTGATAATAATACAATCAAGACAGCTGGCACTTATATCCTTGGAAGCTATGAGGGCGCATGGAGAGGCTATATACATCTTTTCGCACCAGCAGGCGGAACAATATCTGATGTAAAGGCAGACAGCAACGGTGGATTTAGAAAGTCCAAGTATGAAAATCTCGAAGTTGCTTATAATCTTAACGTTATGATATATCCACAGAAGTCAATGAATATAACTTATAAGGTTACGACAGCTGAGGGAGTTACTACTGTCCCTAAAGTCAGCATGACACCTACATTGCAGGGATACAGATAATGAATACCGAGCTCCTTACCTGCATATACTTCTATTATTCAACAATAATGGAGGTGTGCATTGTGAACAGAGTAATCAAAAAACTTAATATAACCATGATAATAGGGATTCTGGCAGTATGGGTGTCAGGATCCTTATTTCATTTTGTGTATGACTGGACTGGACATAACACATTGGTCGGGCTGTTCTTTCCAACCAATGAATCTACATGGGAGCATATGAAGCTGGCGTTTCTGCCAATGAATCTGTATGGAATATATACATGGTATGCCTTAAAGGATAGATTTGCAGCAAGCGGTTTTGCAATTCTTCTTGGCGCAAATGTGGCAACATGGGCAATTCCGTTTCTGTACTACACATATATGGGAGTTCTTGGATTTTCAAAAATGTGGCTTGATATTGCAACATTTTTTGTGGCAGTGCTAACCGGTTTTGCTGTGGAGTATCATGTGTTAAGACATGCCGGGCATGAGAGCTTTGTACTTGGAACATGGATTATGGCAATTGTTGATTTTGTGATGGCAGCAGCATTTGTTTCATGCTCGTATGGTGCGCCTGCACTTGGCATATTTGCAAAGCCTTAAAAATAACAGTTGACAATATCTAATTATAATAGTATGCTATAACTGTACTAATCAATATAGTACAGTTATTACGCAAGCTTGTAACCAGTTTAAATAAAACACAGAAAGGAATGGAACATGTTCACTATAGATGTCATGTCGCGAGTGCCAGTCTATGAACAGCTTATTAAGCAGGTGGAAGACCAGGTGCTTAAAGGAATTATGCAGGAAGGCGATAAGATGCCGTCGGTACGGTCGCTATCGATGGAGCTGTCTACTAATCCGAATACAATCCAGAAAGCATACATGGAGTTGGACAGAAGAGGAATTCTGGTGAGTGTACCGGGAAAGGGTTCTTTTATATCGGCAGAGGCGTTAAAGATTGTCGGTAATCAGTCTAAGGAAAAGCTGTCAGATCTTAAGGAGATTGTAAGAAAGCTTGCATACGCAGGGGTGAGTAAGAGTGAGATAACAGATATGATTGAGGAGGTTTATAAGAAAATATGATAGAGGTAAAAGGTGTTACTAAATCATTTGATGACTTTACAGCACTTGACAATGTTACCTGTAATATAGCGGAGGGCTGTATATATGGTATGGTTGGTTCTAACGGTGCAGGAAAGTCTACGCTGCTAAGAGTTCTGTCAGGTATATATAAGGCAGATAAGGGAGAAGCAATAATCGATGGAATTAATGTATATGAGAATACATACATGAAGAATAAGCTGGTGTTCGTTGCAGATGAATTATTCTTTCTTGCAGGTGCGAACATGAAGAGCATGGCTAAGTTCTATAGTTCAATATATGATAATTTTGATATGGACAGATTCGCAGAACTTACGAAAACATTTGGACTTGATCCATCTAAGAGTATATCAAACTTTTCAAAAGGAATGAAGAGACAGGCAGCTATAATACTTGCGCTTTCAACAAGAGCTAAGTATATGTTCTTTGATGAAACATTTGACGGACTTGATCCTGTTATGCGTAATCTTGTCAAGAAGTTAATATGTGGTGATGTTGCAGAAAATAACGCTACTGTTATAGTCACATCACATTCATTAAGAGAATTGGAAGACTTATGCGATCATTTGTCACTTCTTCATAAAGGCGGGCTGGTGCTTGACAGCGATGTATTTGAACTAAAGACGAGTCAGTTCAAGGTACAGGTAGCTTTTAAGGATGATTTTGATGAGAGTAAGTTTGAGGGCATTAGAATTACAAGATACCGTCAGGAGGGGTCAGTTGCCAACATGATAGTAAGTGGCGACAGGGAACAGACCATGGACATTATAAATGCCATGAATCCGGTAGTATTTGATGTCCTCCCACTTACGCTTGAAGAAGTATTTACTTATGAGATGGAAGCACTTGGTTATACATTTGATGTGAAGGGGGATAAGACGCATGAATAATAAGAAAGTATTCAGCTTTCATATGTTTTTACAGACATTGAAGCAGACAAGACTTGCGGGCTTTATAATGATGGCGGTAATTACACTTATATCAGTTGTACCGATTATTTCATCATTAAGCTATATTAAAGAATATAAACAGGTTAATAATGTAGGTGGAATTTCAGGAAATTATTTTCTGGTATTAGTATTCATAATTGTTGTACCTGTTATATCATTGATAGTATGGAGTTTTCTTAATAAGAGAAGCAGCAGTGATTTTTACCATTCAATTCCATATACAAGATTGTGCATATATCTTAGCAAGACAGCAGCAATACTTACATGGATTGCCGGAATACTCGTTGTGTCATATGTATCACAGGCTGTTTTATTCATGGCTAACAGGCAGTATTTTAACGTGGATTATGCAACAATGTTCAGGATGTATCTTTCGATATTTATATGCAGCCTTTTATGCATGGCAATTATAAATGTATCAATATCCATTACAGGAAACATATTAAGCAATATATGTGTTACAGGACTTATAATGTTTCTTCCAAGATTTATTATGTTAATGGTTACAGAACTGACCGTGTTTCATGGAGACGCTTACATGATAAGCAACAGTGGTGTGGGGTTACTGGATTCTTCCAGCAATATGATTGTTGGCTGGGTATTTTCTGTATTTAATATGTACAATAATGGTTCATCAGGAATAGCAGACATGGTTCTCAGCCTTACAAGTAACTTATATACACTCGTGCTTGCACTTATATATATAGCACTTGGCGCACTCCTCTTTGTAAAGAGAAAAAGTGAGACAGCGGGAAAAGCAGCTAATGGAAAGGTTCTGCCAATGATTATCAGAACACTTATCGGCTTTTCAATTGCGTTTATAGGTGTAATGATAGCATATACAAGTATAGATAGTGATGAGACAATAGCAGTTGTTGTGATGTTTATTGTAAGTGCATTGGTTGTGTTTGTTTATGAATGTATAGTAAGTAAGAAGATGAATGTTATAAAGCAGTGTATTCCATCAATTCTTCTTGGATATGTTCTTGCAGTGGTAATTGGAACAGGAGCTAATTCATTTGGCAAATATGAGGCATCGTACGAACCGGATGCTTCAAAACTTGCGTATGTATCAATCCAGTCAATGGATATGTACTATGCTTCAGATAACGGATATTTCAGTTCTATATCATCGAAGGTTCAGTTTACAGATGAAGAGATTCTCAAATATGTATCAGAGAAATTTGGGGCATATAAAGATAAATGTATATCAAATGGTGTTCATAATTATATTTATAACGGCAGAGGTGCGGTGACTAATTATAAGGTTGGTTTCAGACAGAACGGTGTTACACATTACAGAAGGATTCAGCTTACATACAGTGATGCCAATAAACTTGCAAGCCTGTTAAAGAAGGATGAGAATTTTGTTAAGGCATATATGGACCTTCCGGATAGTGACAAGATTTCTGTTAATAATATAACAGGTAATATGGAGGATTCTGACTGTAAAGATATATATGAAACAATTACAAGTGAAATTAAACAGATTGGTTTTGAGAAATGGTATCAGATAGTTACTTCAGATGCTGATACTTTCTTGATGTCAGTACGGTTTTCAAAAAATGGCGTTACTTATGATATGGTTCTTCCAATCAGTAAGAATATGCCACAATCTTATAATAAGTATATTAGTATACGGAATGAATATGCCATTAAGAATAATGAAAAAGAGCTTGGGACAATGAGCGACATTTTAAAGCAGTATTTAAATGACAGTTCCAGAACATGGGATAAATATACTAGTGGATATGAAACGCTTTCAGCAGTTCTTGTATATAATGATACAAGAACATATATTGATCTGGATTCGTATGTAAGAAAAGATGAAGAAAGAGCACAAAAAGTATTAAATGGACTTATAGAGTCCCTTGACAAGAAGAATTTTAATAAAAATATAAATGCAGATAATCCTTGCATTGTATTGAATTATGAAAAGTATAATCCTGACAACGGTAAATCTGTTCTGGCAGACGCTATTATACAGTTAGATGGTTATACAAGGACAGAAGATTATATATCTGATATCGATTATTATTAATTTTTTCTTTTGTTGAATTAATACAATATAATAAGTATAATTAATGGGATGGTGCGTGGGCATCATCCCATTATTTAAGATAGAAAAGGAACAGGATTATGTACGATTACATGGATGCTGTTGTGGCAGCAGCACTTGACTGTGCCGCAAATAATATATAATTGCAGGTGGTGGGGTGACCCATAATAAAGTCACCCCTGAAAATTGTCACTTGCCTTGCGGTCACATAACTGACTATATATATCAGGACCAAGTCCTGTCTGTAATTCTGTATAGGCTTTTCTTAACTGTTCGTCAGTCATATGCTCACGTTTTCTTTCGATTGCATTAATGCTGTCTAGAATCACTTTGTCCTGATTATCGTGAGTTTCCCAATTATACATAGTTTGCCCTTTTACGATAGATTTATTGTTGTTGTCTGTTGGAAGATTTTCTGAGTTATTCATATCTGTTCTCCTCAATTATTTTTTAGAATCTTCTAATATTATCTGCGTTAATTACGTGTCTATACTTGAAAAAGTCATCATAGCATTGTAATATTAATAAATGTGCAGACACGAGAGGGGAATTTCAATGGTTAATCTGGATGGGATGTTGTCAATAGTTATGCCAGCTTATAATGAGGAAAAGCTTATATATAACAGTATTAAAGAAACACTCAGAATTGTTGAAAAGTTTGTTCCAGAATTAGAGATAGTTGTGGTTAATGATGGCAGCAGGGATAATACGAAATCTGAAATTGAAAAAGCAGTTAAAGAGGACGACAGAGTGCGTATGATAAGTTCTACCAAGAACAGAGGCAAAGGTAATGCTATAATTGCCGGTGTTTCACAGGTGGAAGGAAAGTATGTTGCATTTGTTGATGCAGATTTAGAATTGAATCCATCACAGCTTGAAGGTTATCTTCAAAAAATGCTTGACGATAATAAAGATGTTGTAATTGGATGCAAGTTCCATAAGGATTCCAAGCTGGATTATCCATTTAAGAGAAAGGTTATAAGCATGGGTTATTACATAATGCTGCTTGTGATGTTTCATCTTAATGTCAGGGATACACAGACAGGGCTTAAGGTATTCCGAGTGGAGGCAATCAAGCCGGTGGCACATCTTGTCAGGACATCAGGATTTGCCTATGATATAGAGCTTCTGGTTGCTATACACAGAAGAGGTTTTACAATTGCACAGATGCCTGTTGAAGTTGTATATGTCAGGGATTCGGATAGCCGACGAATAGGTATGAAAGATATATGGCAGGCATTTATTGATACATGGGCAATATTTGGAAGAGTGTACTTTAAGCATTATTATGATTAAAATACATGTGGTTTAGGAGAATTAGGAGATACGATTAAGAATGAAAGGATTTATTGAAGGTTTAGCAGGTAAGTTAGCAGTAGTATGGAAGTCAGTATTTGTGGCACATGCCAAGATTTGTATTATTACAGGTGCAGTTGCGGTGTCGGGAACTGCGGCAACAGTTACAGGTGTTGAGTATGTTAAACATAATAACACTAAAAATGTTGTGCAGGCACAGGAAACTGAGCATGAGTCTGAGACTGAAACTGAAACTGAATCAGAAAGACTTGATAAACTTAATAAGATTCTTGCAGAAACTCAGGAAGAAACAGCTGAAGAAGAGAGCTCATCAGTAGAAGAGCTTGAAAGTCTCATGGAGGAAGCACTTTCAAGTGATGATACAACAAGTGAGGAACTTAATCAGATAATTGAAGCTGTTGCAGACAGTGGTGCTGGTCCTGTTGCAGTAAAGGATATAGAAGAGCTTGAGGTAGTTGAAGATAATTCATCAGAGCCATCAAGAGAGGATGCAGAGGTTTCAGATTCAGGAACTGAAGAAACATCAAGTTCTGATCAGATATATGAAGTTAATCAGCTTGTGTATGGTATAGATGTATCAAGATGGCAGGGAGATATAGACTGGTCAAAGGTTGCTGCCGATGGAATTACATTTGCAATGATTAAATGTGGTGGCGGAGATGATGGTTTATACGAAGATAGAAAATTCAAGCAGAATATTCAGGGAGCATTAGCTAACGGTATTCAGGTAGGAATATATTTTTATTCGGGTGCAACAGATGCAAAGACTGCATACGATGAAGCAAGCTTTTGTATTAATCTTATAAAAGACTATCAGATTACATATCCGGTTGCATTTGACTGGGAACTTAAAACAGGCGATTATGATGAAGTTACACAGGCGTGCGAGACATTCTGTAATGTTGTAAAGAGTTATGGATATCAGCCAATGGTATATTCTAACAGAAACAGATGGTATGATAATTTTGATGGAGAGAAACTTGCAGGAAAGTTTAAGGTATGGATGGCATGCTACTGGAGTGAATATTATTATACATCAACACGCTGGGCATATGGTGATGACCTTGCAAGCTTTAAATGGCATTATGATATGTGGCAGTATGGTGTAACAGATACTGTTGATGGTATTGATGGATATGTTGATATGAACATTGCATTTTTCGGATATGCCAACTATAAAGTTAATGGTGCACAGGATGCTGCATTGACAGTAACTAATACTAACATAACAAGATATCTGGGACATGATTCGGGAAAGCTCAATGAGGGTGTGGATTTCATGTCAGGAGTTAAAGGAGTTAATTCAATAGGCTATGAGATGGACGTGGATTATGATATAATTAATTCTTCAGGAAATTCAGTTGATGAAGAAGATGCATTATCACAGCCAGGCAGATATACAGTCAGATATTCATTTAAAGACCCGAAATCTGGTAACATAACAAAGGATGCAGTCCTTAATATCGTTGATGTTACAGCAAAACTTGTAACACCGGATATTAATGTACAGTCAGATGTCTCAGGTAGACTTCCGGCAGGTTTCAGCTTTGTAAATGGAGTGTCTGGAACCAACAGCTTATCTGAAAATGCAACACTTACACAGTATGAGGTTATCAAAAGAAATATTGCAACCGGTGAGGAAATAACTATGTCACCGGAGCAGGCACTTGCAAATGTGTACGATGTAAAGAATTATACTTATTCTGTTGTATATTATTTTGATGTGCCAAAGGATGGAACTGTAAAACAGACTGCTGTAATGACAGTTATAGTAAAGGAAACAGAAACAGAAAAAGAAACTCAGAAGGAGACAACGGAAGAGACGGTAATTAACAATAAATAATAACAACGGGTTACAAACGGCGCTATCATATGAAATGTAGCGCCGTTATTGAGATTATACAACTTTTAAAATGGAGAAAAAATGTTTTCATTAAAGAAATTATTTAAGAAAGATACAATAAGTGAACAGGAAGTTGTTTCCCAGGATAGTGAGTATGAGATATTAGAGATTACAGAACTTTCTTTTATACAGACAGCAAAGATATGGCTTCAGAATTTTTTCAGGGTAAAGAAGCATGTTATTATAACGGCTGTAAGTGGTGGTGCTGTTGTTGTGGCAGTTGCCGGAATAGTTATTACGGTGTCAGTTGTCAGTCGTATTGGGAAGCAGAAAAGTACTGATGTTGCAGCAGCAATAGAAGATACATCAACACAGATGGAAACAGCAGAAGAAATGAAAGCACCAGTTTTGTCGCTTTATCTGGAAGCGGTAGCAGATGAAAATACTATTACTGCAAGTGTGTATGGCGAAGATGGAGAGATTCTTTCAGGACATAATCTTGTATTTAACCTTTTAAGTGGAAGTAAAGAAGATAATGAAGAGAAGATTGAAAAACTGAAGTCTGCATATGCAGGACAGAATGTTGAGGATGTTGATAAGGAAGTTTATGAAGATGATGACAAGGATGGTACAGTTCTTATGCCGGATCTTGAAACGGGAACATACACTTTGGTAGTGCAGGCTGAGGAAGGGTATAAGACTCCGGATGCAGCAGAAGCGACAGTTGAGACATTTGCAGTAATGGATGACATTATGGAAAAGGTTGTGGCAGATTCAGCTGCTACACAGAAAGAGGATCCATCAAGGCACCGTTCTAATTCTTCACCTGCAGTTTCTGTACCTGAAACAACAGCTTCAGCAGGGCAAGTCAATGTTACTGCTTTGAAGAAATCGGGTGACAATATAATCTATAAGATAACAGGCAGAAGTACAATGCAGCTTACGGACGATGAAGCTGCCAGATATACAGCTGGCTCTGTTTTAATAGATGATCATAGTGTGTCTGCATATTCAGGATATATATATGAAACAGGAAAGATTCAGATAACAGGAGGACAGGCAGATGTAGTAACAAAATTCCTTGTACCTGAGCGAAATATTAGTGCTGAAAATGTTGAGATGATTAATAATACAACAGTATTTGCAGATAATCTTAAGGAAACAGCAGCAGGAACTAAAGAAACACAGAGTGAAACAAAGACAACAGGTGAGAGTACTAAATCAGAAGAAACTACTAAGGGAGAAAATACTAAACCATCTGATAATCAGAGTATGGCAGCCAGAAAAAATTATGTCCTTCTTTCATTAGAAGCTGAGACAGAGACTGTATATGCTGATGGATGGCAGAATATACAGGGGAAAACATATTATTTCAGAAATTCGCAGGCGGTAACAGGATGGAATCAGATTGACGGATTACAATATTATTTTAATGGAGACGGTTCGCTTGGCTCACATCTGGTAATAGACGTATCTACTTATAACGGAGATATTGACTGGAATCGCGTTAAGGAAGCAGGAATTGACTATGCAATTATACGCGTAGGCTACAGGGGATATGAGACTGCAAGACTGGTAAAGGATAAACGATTTGATACAAACATGAGTAATGCAACAGCAGCAGGTGTAAAAGTTGGAGCCTATATTGTTACTCAGGCGGTTAATACTAATGAAGCTGTTGAAGAGGCAAGTTTTATTATATCTGCATGTAGTGGGTATAATGTATCTCTTCCGTTGGCAATAGATGTAGAGAGTGCAGGAAATGGAAGCGGAAGAGGAGATAAAATATCGGTTGCGGAAAGAACGGCTGTTATTAATGCATTTGTACAGACGATAAGGGGTGCCGGGTATTCGGCAATGGTATATGCTAATAAAGACTGGATGACTAACAGAATCAATGCAGGAGGACTTGCTTCTGGAAGTACTGTATGGCTTGCACAGTATAGAAGCAGCTGCACTTATGGTGGAAGCTACCAGATGTGGCAGTTTACAGAGTCAGGTTCTATACCGGGCATTTCTGGAAATGTAGATATGAGTGCATGGAAATATTAAAAAGGTGACAATTCTTTAACATAGTGATATAATTATACGAAGTGTTTATTTAAATGGATAAATATATGCAGAAATGAGGAGTAATATGAGTAAGAATGATGAACAGTTAGTTAAGCTTATTAAAGATGTTGTTTCTGGTAATCAGGATAAGGAAGTATTCTGCAAGGAATTTTATAAGGAAGTATATGCACTTGTATACCCGGTATTTGGAGATAATAGCAAGAAAGTAACTAGCAGGGCATTTATTTATTTATGTAATAATATTGATAAAATTGATGTTAGTAAAAATATACACAGGCAGGTAGCAACACTTGTATCTGCATTTATGTTTGGACTGATTGACAAGAATACAATTAAAAATAATGTGACCGGATTAGAATATGAATTTAATAGGATTAAGGAAGATGCTGAATTATATAATATTATCAGAGATAATGTTAAAATGTTCAGAAATCCGGCAGATTATGATAATACCAGTGAAGCTATCAGAAGTTTATCCAGAGTACAGACAATCCTTCTTGAACTTTACGGATATGAAATGCATTCTGTTGATGAAATAGAAGAACTGCTTGATGTAGACAGTGCATTTATATGTGAATTAATTGTTAAGACAAAAGCACAGATGCTTGGTGTTGAACTTGAGACAGAAGAATCAGAATATGAAGAAGAGAATGGCTCTGATGATGAGTATGAGGCTGACAGATATGAAACGGAAGATGGTGCCCAGCCTGATGCATTGTATTATGAGTCTGAAGAAACAGACGACGACTCAGAGCCGGAAGATGATGAAAAGTCATATTTTGAAGATGATGATATAGAAGATGATAGTGATGAACATCCATTCAGAAGAACAAAGGCGGATCGTAGCGCTGCAATGAGAAGAGCAGATGCATCAAATCCTGTTGTGAGAAAGCTGGCAGGAGTTGTAGGAAAATTGTTTCCGTCATTATCGCAGGCTGCAAGAAGAATTGTGGTTTATGTAGCTGGAGGCGTTATATTATTTGCAATAGTTTTAAGTGTATTTTTATCGGCTGTATTATCAGGTGATTCTAAAACAGCTGCTAAGAAGAATAATAATTCAAACAATACAAGGGTTACAACAGCTGAAACAACAACATCTAAGGAAAAGGTAACTCAGGCTAAAGCTACGAAGAAAGCAGATGATACAACAGCAGCTGATAATGAAGCTGTAAAGGAGACTACTAAGGCTGATGAGTCCACAGAAGAAAATACTAAGAGACCAAATAAAGCAACTATAAAAGATGCTGAGGAAGAGACTGTAGAAGATTCTGCAAGTGGCATAGATGATAATAATGGTGGAGAAGAGGAAAAGGACGAAAAAGAAACAGAGCCATCAACAGAGGCAACAGAAGCCACAACAAAGGTAACAGAGGAAACTGAAGCTACAGAAGAAACAACAAAAGCAACAGAAGCAACAAAAGCAACAGACGAAACAAAGACAACAGAAGCTGTTGATAATACAACTGTTGCGGCAGATGTTAATGCTAATAATAATTAAGTAAATCAGGAGTAAATAATACAGATACATAACAGGATTAAGGAAGGAATGCTATGAAATGTGTAATTTTAGCCGGAGGTAGTGGTGATAGTTTATGGCCATTATCAAGAAGGCAGTTTCCAAAACAGTTTATGAAAATAAAAGAAGGCCGTTCCATATTACAGGAAACTGTAGTAAGGAATATGCCTTTCTGTGAGGAATTTATAATAGTTACCAATGAGAGCTATAAGAATATTGTTAATGGACAGATGAAGGCATTTCAGAGTCTTAAGTACAGAGTTATCCTTGAGGGTACACCCAAGGGAACAGGAGCAGCTGTATTGTTAGGGACTATGTTTGCCAACCCGTCAGAACTAGTTCTGGTTGTTAATTCGGACAACCTGATTGAGGGTGATGGTTATAAAGATTCAATAATTGAGGCTAAAGAATATGCAAAAGAAGGATATCTTGCTGTATTAGGCATTAAGCCGGAATCACAGTCATCCACTTATGGGTACATTCTCCGGGATAAAGAGAATGTTAAGAAGTTTATTGCAAGAATGGATTTCGATGAAGATGAGACAGAAGGTCTGCTTGGATATGATTATGATGAGGGATATCTGTGGAACAGTGGAATACTTGTATTCAGAGCAGGGGATATGACTAATGCTGCAAGACGCCTTGCATCAGAACTGTACACTACCTGTAAGACAGCTAAGAGAAAGGTGCCGGCAATCAGAAGGTCTGTCAGATTTTCGGAAACAGTTATGAAGTCTATGCCGCATGGCAGTATTGAAACACTTCTCCTTGAAAAATGTGATTCAATAAAAGTAGTTGAAGCACATTTTGAGTGGATGGATGTCGGCAATGCCAGCGATTTAGCTGAATTTGGAAACAATATCAAGTCAGAATGTGTTATCAAGAATGACTGCGATAATGTTAATATTATAAATAATGCACCGAAGAGGCTTGTTGTCGCCAATGATTTAAGAGATCTTGTAGTTGTTAATACAGATGATGCAACATATGTATCTTCTAAAAAGTCTGCTGATAATATTAAGCAGATTATGAAAGATAATATGGATACTTATGAAGCGTTTTTCGATTATAACAGGACTACTTATAAGGAATGGGGAATACAGGAGATACTTAATTATTCACAGGGATATAAAGTCAGGAAACTTACTGTTTTTCCAGGAATGTCAATGTCTCTTCACCGGCATGAAAAGAGAACTGAGCATTGGTCAATAGTTGAAGGTATTGCTACAATTACTCTTGGTAATGAAACTGCTGATTATAACAAATATGAAAGTGTGTTCATTCCAGTGGGAACGAAACACAGGATTGCTAATAAGACAGACAAGAATGTGGTAGTAATAGAGGTTGGTATTGGAGATAATATATCAGATACAGATCTTGTTAAGATATATAATAAGGATAATCCACAGGCATCTGCTAATTATGTAAGACTGGATAAAAGTCCTATTGCGAAGCTTGAACCTGCATTTAAGGATAATCTGTGGGGTGGAACCAAGATTCGTGATGTATATGGCAAGAAATGTGATTATGATGTCATCGGTGAGAGCTGGGAACTTTCAGCTCATCCTGACGGTCAGAGCCGTATAGCTGAGGGAAGATATAAAGGAATGCTCTTTAATGAGTACCTTAATATTATAGGAAAAGAAGCATTAGGCTGGAAATGTCAGGCACAGGACAGATTTCCTATCCTTATAAAATTCATAGATGCAAAGCAGGCACTTTCTATACAGATTCATCCTGATGATGAATATGCTCTTGAGAATGAGAATGAATATGGAAAGAATGAGATGTGGTATGTAGTGGACAGTGAACCGGGATCATATCTGTACTGCGGGCTTTCAAGAGACGCATCTAAGGAAGAAATTCTTGAGAGAATTAATAATAATACAATCACAGACATACTTAATAAGATAGAGGTTAAAGCAGGCGATGTTGTTATGGTTAAGGCAGGAACAATCCATGCAATAGGCGCAGGTGTATTCATATGTGAGATACAGCAGAATTCTAACTGTACCTACCGTATGTATGATTATGACAGAAGGGACAAGTTCGGTAATCCGAGAGAACTTCATGTAAAGAAAGCACTTGATGTTGTTGATAACCATAAATATGTAAAGGACAATAAGACAGAGGTTGTTATTGCAAGAAATGAACATTTCACAGAAGAAAGACTTGTCCAGTGCAAATACTTTGAAGTATATAAGTATGATGTCAATGACGAAGCAAAGATTATTGTTGATGAGGCATCCTTTGTTTCTGTACTTTTCATTAACGGGTCAGGAACTATTGAAACTGATGATTATGAAAAGACTATGGAGTTTAAAGCAGGCGACAGTTTCTTTGTAAGTGCAGGTCTTCGTTCAATAATAGTTAAGGGACAGGCAACCATGGTTGTTACCAGAGTATAAAAAAATGTTTTACTTTGTCGTATATTGATGTATAATGACGAGAGAATTCTTTTTAAAGGAGAGTATAATAATGTTATCAGTAGTAATACCAACATTTAATGAAAGCAAGAACATCAGAAATCTTGTAGCACAGATTGATGTTGCTTTGAAGGGTGTTGATTATGAAATTGTCTTTGTTGATGACAGTAAGGACAATACACCTGATGTAATTACGGAAGTTGCTAAGGAATATCCACAGGTGAGAATGGAACACAGAAAGAATGGTACAGGATTAGCAACTGCTGTTCTCGATGGTTTTAAGCTTGCAAAGGGAGAATATATGGCATGTATGGATGCTGATTTACAGCACCCGCCAATCGTTCTTAAATATATGTATAAGGCTATGGAAAGTGGTGCAGATTTCTGTATACCTAGCCGACTTATTCCGGGTGGAGATGATGGCGGACTTAACTGGTACAGAAAGTTCGTATCTGGAACAGCAAGAAAGATAGGACAGGTTATGTTGCCTTGCCTTAGAAAGATATCAGATCCTACAAGCGGACTCTTTATGTTCAGAAGAGAAGTTATTGAGAATGCTGACCTTCAGCCAATCGGATGGAAGATTATGGTTGAGGTTCTTGCAATGGGTACATACAGTAAGGTTGTAGAAATCCCATATAAATTCCAGCAGAGAACAGAAGGTGAATCAAAGCTTTCAGGAAAGGTTACATTAGAGTACTTAAAGCAGCTTAAGAATCTCAGAAAGAGATACAATAAGAGCAACAAGTACGAGGTTGAAATATGGTCAACTGAGCGTATGATGAAAGGCGACAAATAATATCGTAACACAAGACATATAATAAGCCACAGAACGACATGTTATATGAAGTTTTGTGGCTATATTAGTATAGAACATAAAGGAGATAATAATGGCAATATTAGTTACAGGCGGAGCAGGCTTTATTGGAAGCCACACAGTAGTAGAACTTCAGAATGCGGGTTATGATGTTGTAGTAGTTGATAATCTTGTAAATTCAAGCAGAAAGTCTTTAGACAGAGTTGAGAAGATTACAGGAAAGAAAGCCACATTTTATGAGGCAGACATTAATGACGCTGCAGCATTAAATGAGATATTTGAGAAAGAAAGTATCGATAGTGTTATACATTTTGCAGGACTTAAGGCAGTAGGTGAGTCAGTAGCCAAGCCGCTTGAGTATTATATGAATAATATATCCGGTTCACTTACACTTTTTGATGTTATGAGAAATCATGGTGTTAAGAATATTATATTCTCATCTTCAGCTACAGTTTATGGAGATCCTGCATTTGTTCCTATTACAGAGGAATGCCCTAAGGGCGAGATTACTAATCCTTATGGCAAAACTAAGGGAATGCTTGAGGAGATTCTTACAGATATCCAGAAGGCTGACCCGGAATGGAATGTAATTCTTTTAAGATACTTTAACCCAATTGGAGCACATGAGAGCGGAACAATAGGAGAGAATCCTAACGGAGTTCCTAATAATCTTATGCCATATATAACACAGGTTGCTGTTGGAAAGTTAAAGGAACTTGGGGTATTTGGTAATGATTATGATACTCATGATGGAACAGGTGTAAGAGATTATATCCATGTGGTTGACCTTGCACTTGGACATGTTAAGGCTATAGAAAAGCTTAATGATAATCCGGGAATTGCAATATATAATCTTGGAACAGGCAATGGATATTCAGTACTTGATATAGTAAAGAATTTTGAGGCTGCTACAGGAATACATATACCATATGTAATTAAGGCAAGAAGACCAGGTGATATCGCAACATGCTACTGTGACGCAGGTAAGGCAGAGAGAGAGCTTCACTGGAAAGCAGAGCGTGATTTAAAGACTATGTGTGCTGATTCATGGAGATGGCAGAAGAATAATCCTAACGGATATGATGATTAAGGAGTAGATTATGGGTAAGTATTTTGGAACTGACGGATTCAGAGGAGAAGCAAATGTAACTCTTACAGTTGACCATGCATTTAAGGTGGGAAGATTCTTAGGCTGGTATTATGGAAAAAACCATGAGAATGGTAAGGCAAAGATTGTTATTGGTAAGGATACAAGAAGAAGCAGTTATATGTTTGAGTATTCTTTGGTAGCCGGTCTTACAGCATCAGGAGCAGACGCGTATCTTCTTCATGTTACAACTACACCAAGTGTTTCTTATGTTGCAAGAACAGAAGATTTTGATTGCGGAATTATGATATCTGCAAGCCATAATCCTTTCTACGATAACGGAATTAAGCTTATTAATGCCGCAGGTGAGAAGATGAAAGAGGATGTTATCGCTGAAATCGAGAAGTACCTTGATGGTGAGCTTGGAGAAATTCCATACGCAACACGAGAAAACATTGGATGTACAGTTGATTACACAGCAGGTCGTAACAGATATATGGGATATCTTATGAGTCTTGCAATTTATTCATTCAAAGGAATAAGAGTAGGTCTTGATGCTTCTAATGGTAGTGCATGGACACTTGCAAAAGCTGTATTTGACGCACTTGGAGCTAAGACATATGTTATAAATGCTGCTCCGGACGGAACTAATATTAATGCAAACTGCGGTTCTACACATATTGAAGGACTTCAGGATTTAGTAAGAAGAGAGCATCTTGATGTAGGATTTGCGTTTGACGGTGATGCTGACAGATGTCTGTGTGTAGATGAGAAGGGCGAGGTCATAACAGGTGACCATATTCTCTATATCTATGGATGTTATATGAAGGACAGAGATAAGCTTGTCGGAAACAAGGTCGTAACAACAGTAATGTCTAACTTCGGACTTTACAAAGCATTTGATGCAGTAGGAATTGAGTACGAAAAGACTAAGGTTGGCGATAAGTATGTATATGAGTGTATGTCAGAGAACGGCTACCGTATAGGTGGAGAGCAGTCAGGACACATTATATTCTCTAAATATGCAACAACAGGTGATGGAATTATCACAGCCCTTAAGATGATGGAGGTTATGCTTGCAAAGAAGAAGACATTGTCAGAGCTTGCAGCACCACTTGTTATATATCCACAGGTTCTTAAGAACATCAGGGTTACAGATAAGACACAGGCACAGGATGATGCAGATGTTAAGGCTGCAGTTGAGGCAGTTGCCAATGCACTTGGCGCAGATGGAAGAATCCTCGTACGCGAAAGCGGAACAGAGCCTGTTGTCCGTGTAATGGTTGAGGCAGGAAGCACAGAAGAGTGCGAGAAGTATGTCGATCAGGTTATAGATGTCATAAAGAGCAAGGGATATGCAGTGTAAGTTTCGTGTCCATTTGTAAGGTGAACACGCACGCTCCCAGTGTCTGTCTGTGGCATTCGCTTTCAGTATTCCTGCGCTTAGCAGGAGTAAATGCCGCTATCTACAGAGTTTATTACAGTGTGTGAAAGCAAACGCACTTCGTTTGAACGAGCTTTCACACACTGAACTTATGTATATAGCGGCATTAACTCCTACACAGCTCGTCATAATTCAAGCGAATGCCACAGACAGACACTTGGAGCTGGTTGTCATCTTCCAAAGAGACATAAACAAACATCAGTATTCCTGACGGGAAGTTATGCCAAGAGTGGATAGTTGACACTATATACACAAATCAAAACTTTATATGAATATTTTAAGTACCTCCACATAAGATTAAATAGGTCTTATTGTGGGGGTGTTTTTTATGTGTGGGAAATTATGGGGAAAAATCATGACGTTTGTGTTGGCATTGCTGATAATTATGCCTGCGTGTGCCATGACAGGGTGTTCTGGCAGCAAAGAGCCAGATAATAAGACCAGTGTTGATTATACAGTGGTTGAAAATGCAGACCTGCCGGAAGAGCTTAAGAAGCTTATTGAAAGCAAAAAAGATAAAGTGATGAGGCTTACATATACGACTAAGGATTATACATATGTTGTGGCCGGTTATGGAACAAGGGAAACAAGTGGATATTCAATTAAGGTAAATGATGTATACACAGGAGATAATGCACTATATATTGATCTTAATCTGATAGGTCCGGCAGCGGGGGAAGCTGTAAATGAGGTTGAGACATATCCGGTAATAGTGCTTAAGATGGAGAGACGTGAAGAAAGCGTTGTTTTTAAAATGTAGAATGTATAGGAGGTCAGTCTGTGAGACTCAGAACAGAAAATATTCATGAATACCGTTTGAAATGTAATACAGTGGCACAGATTACGCTTGATGATGATTTTAATGTGCCGGACACAAAAGATGATATTGAACTTATAGTGAAAGAATGGGGAAATGTCCAGACCGACAGTGTAAAGGTAAATAAGGATAAAGCTGCAGTTGATGGGGAATTAAAATTTTCACTTCTTTATATAGGTGCATCATCAGACTCAGAAAGAATGCAACCGGTCAAAATGACAGGGAAAATGAGTTTTTCTGAAAATGTCAATCTTTCGGGTGACTGTACAGGTGATTATGTTACATGTCAGGCATCAATAGAAGATCTTAGTATTAAAGCAATTAATTCAAGAAAAATAAGTGTTAAGGCGATAGTTACCCTTAAACTTATATGCGAGAGTCTGCAGGATATACAGATGATAACGGGTGTGGATGAGACGGAGAATACGGACATTCAGCAGTTAAAGGAAGAATTGGAATTTGTGCAGCTTGCAGTTAATCAGCGTGATAATTTCAGAATAAGAGAAAATGTATCACTTCCGGCAGGAAAACCAGAGATACAAGAAATAATCTGGGATGATGTAGATGTAAGAAATCTGAATACAAGGCTTGCAGATGATGGACTTAAGCTTGCTGGTGATTTAGATATATTTGTAATGTATATAGGAAATGGAGAAACAGGAAATGTGCAATGGTACGAGACAACAGCATCATTTGAAGGAAGTCTGGATATAAGTGGCTGCAATGCAGATATGATTCCATATGTTAATTTTCAGATAATTGGAAAGACAGTTGAGGAGCGGCCCGACTTAGATGGTGAAAACCGCGATATTGCAGTTGAAGTGGTTCTTGATATGGATGTAAAAGCATATGAGGAGCGTAAGAAGGATGTTATAGCAGATATATACTCGCCTTCATATGATATGGAAATAGAGAATGCAGATACACAGCTGCGTTGTCTTGTTGTACGAAATAATGTATCAAGCCGTGTTTCAGGCAATCTTCAGCTCGAGAATTATGCTGACCTTATGCAGATATGTAACTGTACAGCTACGGTGCAGCTTGACGATGTGACATATAAAGAAGGAGAGCTGGTTGCGGAAGGTGTTGTAAGTGCAAATGTATTTTACATAACTTCAAGTGACAGTCAGCCGCTTGGCAGTGTGCATACAATCATTCCGTTTGCAGGTACAGTTAAGATTGACGGCGTCAGTAAGGATTCACTCGAATACAACATAAAGCCATCAGTACAGCAGCTTTCAGCCACAATAAACAGTGCAGGTGTAATAGAGGTTAAATCATCAGTCTCACTGGATGTAATTGTTTTTAGAAACTTTGAGTATAGTGGCATAAAAAGTGCTTATATGTCAGAAGAAAAATGTGATCTGTCAAATATGCCGTCAATGACCGGGTATATTGCTGATGGCACTAAAACATTATGGGATGTATCTAAAATGTATCATACAACAGCAGATTCAATAAAGGCAAGTAATCCAAAATGTGCTGATGGACTGTCGGAGTCTGTGATTATACCGCGGGGTACCAAGCTTCTTCTAGTGAAGGCTTAGACATAAAAAGAGGTACAGTCTGTAAAGTCTGTACCTCTGAAAATGTCTGATTATGAATTCTTACCGGCAAAGTAATCGTCGAATTTCTTAAGAACAGCATCTCTTGTGTTCTGGGAAATATCAGGAAGTTCCTTGCCCCATGTTTTAGTGGCTTCTTTAAAACCTTTTTCAAATGCTTCTTTCATCTTAGTCATCTTTTCTTCATCATCACCTGCGAGTGCCTGTGCAAATGAGAAGATTCTTTCAGATGTCTGTTTAACACCCCAGTAACCATTTTCAGAAATATCTTCCTTAGCCTGTGCAATAGTGTCAGCGTCTGCTGTGAAGTTACCGCCTGCAAGTGCTTTCCACATATCATCAGCAGTTCCAATAGTTATTCCCTGTTTAGAGAACATCTTAGTAACGAGGCTTTGCATCTGAGCCATGCGTGTTTCCTGGTCAGCCTTTAACTGTGCAACAATAGAAGCGTTAGAAGCCTTCTTATTAACAGCTGCTACTAAACCTTCAGACTGTGAAGCATGCTCATAAGTTGCTGCTACATCAGAATAAGCTGTAGTCTTTGAAATCTCTTTAGTTGAAACCTTTTTATCAGAACCTGAAACAGTATTTGTTTCGTAAGCCTGATAATTTGAATTAACTCCGTTTAATGACATGATATCCCTCCTTGGACTTTTATTGTAGTATTTCTATAGTGTATATCGGTAAATGTATTTGTTTAATTAACCTTCTGTTTTTTCAATTTTTATAGTAGATTTCTTCCATATTCCTGTCCAATAGAGACCATAAAGTATGGCAGCAGAAGTTCCATTACTGATAACAACAGCGTACCATACAGATTCAACCCCCATATTAAGCACATTGGCACATACCCAGAGGGTTAGCAGACGGAATATCCAGATTCTTGAAGCGTCGACAATCATGGTTATCATGGTGTGACCGCTTCCTTGAAAAAGTCCCTGGGTGACATTGTAAAATGCGTTGCTCCAGCACCAGAATGCCATAAGTGATAGGAAATCTGTTGCCAGCGGAATAACTCTTTCATCAGTTGAGAAAAATGTTACCATAGTCTGCGATATAAATCTTCTTGACAGAATCAAACCAAAGAATAACAAAAACAGTGCACCCATACGGAGTGCGTAATGGTAAGCTTTGTCAGCTCTGTCTTTCTGTCTGGCACCAATATTTTGCCCTACGATAGTTGATATGGCGGAGCCGATACCATTTGCAGGCATTGTAATGATGCTGTTTATCTTGTTTCCGATACCATAAGCGCTTGTTGCAATAAATCCGTAAGCATTAACATTTTTAGTCATAAGAAGGAAACCAAGCTGCATAGTGCTTCCGCCGATTGCTGTTGGAAGTCCGATTTTTACAATCGAACCCATCTTGCTTTTATCAAACTTAAATCCCCTGAAATTAATTCTTATAAGCTGTTCTGGTCTTGTAAGTACAATAAGTGCAATAACTGCACATGGAATTTTGGCAATGAGAGTTGCAAGGGCAGCACCACCGATACCCCATTTGAAAACCATAAGGAATAACGGGTCTAATATAAGATTAATAACAACGCCAAACATATTAAGAAGCATTGGTTTTACTGTGTCGCCCTGAGACTGTTTGACTGATGTGAAAAGGTTAATGGTAAACAGAAAAGGCAGATCAAGTACTACAATTCTTATGTATGTAAGTCCGTATTTATATATAATTCCTTCTGCACCGAGCCACTTTACAAGTCCCGGAGAGACAAGCCAGCATATAAGGGCACATAATACCGAAAATGCAAGTGAAGTAAGGCAGATGTGGTTAGCCATTGAATTAGCCTGTTTATCCTCTCTTGCACCGAGGTACTGTGATATAAGAATTGCGCCTGCAGTTGTAATGCCATTGCCAAAATTAATCAGGATATTCTGGAAAGGAGAAACAAGCGTGATGGCTGACTGATTCTCAGTACCTATTCTTCCAAGCCAGAAAGTATCTGTAAGATTGTACATTGACTGGATAAAACTATTAATCATAACCGGAATCGCAAGCATGAGAATTGCATGAAAGAGATTACCATTAAGAATCATATTTCTTTTATCTTCACTTATTGGTTTTGTCATGATAAGCCCCCTTATCTTAATAAACGTGTTGAAAATGCTTCTTTAATACAGAAAAATAATTAAAATACTGATTTTTTGTTGACATTTCAAAGTCTTTTATACATAATATAAGCATAAAAAACAGTGATTTCTACAATTAAACGAAAAAATATTGCTAATAATACAGAAAAATTACTATAATAGACGCAAATGTATTTGAGATAAGGAGAGATTATATGTTCCAGGATATGTCGAAGGATTTTGATATTAAGAGGATAAAAAGAAGTAATACCAGTTGTAGTACAGGGGTAGGGGCACATGTGCATCCGTTTAATGAGATATTTTATCTTTCGAGCGGAGAGTGCACAAGTTTTATTGACCACAACATTTATAAGTTCGGAAAGGGCGATCTTGTGATTGTTCCAAGTGGATGTCTTCACAGGACAACTTATAATGGAAAAGGAATGCATGAAAGAATTGTTATAAGCTTTAGAAATGAAGCAACTGAATGGATTCAGAACCAGACTGGTAAAGAACTTATGGAAAACTGCATGAAGCCGGGAGTTGTTAATATTCCTGAGAAGAGAAGGGATTATGTTGTTGCCCTGCTTGATAAGCTGATATTTGAAAATGATTCTCCTGATGAGCTGTCGCCGGCATTTATAAAGGTTGGGCTAATTGAACTTCTGCTGTTTATTATCCGCTGTAAGAATTATGAGGAAAATGTTATTAAGGAAATAGATGTGGATAACAGGATTATTCAGGAGGTTGCCACATATATATATGAACATTATGCAGATAATCTGTCTTTAGAGTATGTTGCAGATAAATTTAATCTTAGCAGGTCATATCTTTCAAAGAAATTTAAGACAGCAACCGGATTTGGATTTAAGGAGTACATTATTAATGTAAGAATTCAGAACGCCTGCAATCTGCTGCTTGAAACAAACAAATCAATTACTGATATTGCATTTGAATGTGGCTTTAATGACAGTAATTATTTTGGAGATGCATTCAGGAAAGCAAAGGGCATATCTCCACATAAGTATCGTAAGAATGAAACTTTTTAAAAGAGCATTTATAATATTGTACTTGATTTCATACAATATCTTTAATATAATAGTTTTGAAAATGGATTTTGTATACAAGGTTAGGTAATATATGGAAAGTATCAGATTAAAGGCAAGAGCCAAGATTAATCTTGGACTTGATGTTATTGGAAGACGCGAGAACGGATATCATGATGTAAGAATGGTAATGCAGACGGTTGGTTTGTATGACCGTATTATAATGACAAGGATTCCGGAGGAAGAGATAAGAATTAAGACTAATATAGGATTTCTACCTGTGAATGAGAATAATCTTGTTTATAAGGCAATTATGCTTATGAAGAATAAGTATAAGCTGGGTGGTGGAATTGAGGTTGATCTTAATAAATTCATTCCGGTTGCGGCAGGAATGGCTGGAGGTTCAAGTGATGCTGCATGTGCATTATTTGGAATGAATAGGCTTTTCGAACTAAATGTTCCAATGAGAGAGCTTATGAAGCTTGGTGTTGAGATTGGGGCAGATGTTCCATACTGTCTTATGAGAGGAACAGCATTAGCTGAAGGAATTGGAGAGAAGCTTACAAGGCTTCCGGATATGCCATTTTGTCATATTCTTATAGCAAAGCCTCCAGTAAATGTATCAACTAAGCTTGTGTATGAGAAACTGGATAACACAGATGTTAAGCTGCATCCAGACATAGATGGAATAATTGAGGCTATTAAGTTAAAGGATGTTGCACTTGTTGCTTCAAGAATGGGAAATGTTTTAGAGTCAGTCACAGTGCCGTTGTATCCTGTCATCGACAGCATTAAGAAAGATATGATAGAACATGGTGCAATTAATGCTATGATGAGTGGCAGCGGACCGACAGTTTTTGGAATATTTCCAGATGAACAATCAATGATAGCCTGTCAGCAGTTCTTAAGACAGAAGGGCGAGGCAAGGCAGGTGTATACAACGGAAACATTTACACCATAATATATATGGAAATAATACACATTCAGAGTAATAGAGAAAGGCAAGGTTTTATATGAAAGGTGAACTTAAGATGGATGTTAATGACTATCTCCCATTAAGAGATGTAGTTTTTAATACTTTAAGACAGGCAATTCTCCGTGGTGAGATGGAGCCAGGTGAAAGGCTTATGGAAATTCAACTCGCCGATAAGCTTGGAGTGAGCAGAACTCCTATAAGAGAGGCAATTAGAAAGCTTGAGCTGGAGGGTCTTGTTATAATGATTCCAAGAAAGGGAGCAGAGGTTGCCCATATAACCGAGAAGGACATGAGAGATGTTCTTGAGGTAAGAGCAGCACTTGAGGAGCTTGCAGCAACACTTGCATGCCGCAATGTTACTCCAGAGCGAATCGAAGAGCTTAAGATGGCAAATAAGAGATTCGAAGCAGCAATTATATCTAAGGATGTGGTTGCAATTGTAGATGCTGATGTAAATTTCCATGATATTATATATGCAATGACAGATAATCAGAGACTTATTCAGATTATTAATAATTTAAGAGAGCAGATGTACAGATACAGGTTGGAATATGTTAAGGATGCAAGAGCACATTCTATTCTTATCAGCGAACATAATGACATCATTGATAAGCTTTCTAAGAAAGACGAAGAGAATACTAAGATTGTCATAAGACAGCATATTACTAATCAGGAAAAGGGTATTATCAGACTTCTTAACAAATAATCTTCAGATTACACGGAGGCTGGCTGTATATGCCAGCCTTTGTTAGTTTGTAAATTCCTGTTTATTATAGAAATATATGGATATAATCCCAGATATGAAGATATATCAGGGGGTAAATATTATATGAACATTAAAAAGAAACTTGGAATTCTGCTTATTGTTATAATAGTTGTCAGTGGACTGGTTGGTTATTACAGAGTGTCTTATGCAGGAAATTTAGAGGCAGTTACAGAAGGCATATCTGAGAGTATTATAAGATTCCATGTGAGGGCCAACAGTGATTCTCAGGAAGACCAGGAGGTTAAGCTTAAGGTTAAGGAAGCAGTAGTTGATTACATAAGACCGGCTCTTTCAGAGTCAGATTCTCTTTCAGAGTCAAGAGCTATATTAGAGGCAGAAAGTGATAATATCAGAAATGTTGCTATTAAAACCTTGCGGGATAATGGATTTATGGAAGATGTAAGCGTGTATTTTGAGAAAAGTTATTTTCCGGTTAAATCATACGGTGATGTAACATTTCCAGCAGGATACTATGAGGCTTTCAGGGTTGATATAGGTGATGCAGAGGGAAAGAACTGGTGGTGTGTGTTGTATCCGCCATTATGTTTTGTAGATGCGGTGTATGGCGTAGTTCCAGAGGATTCTAAGGAAAAGCTTGCAGGAGTTCTTACAGACGAAGAATATAAGACAGTAACTGACAGGGGCTGTAAAGTCAGATTTAAATATTTAACATTTATAAATGAACTGCTTGGGTTATAAGCAGTCAGTGGAGGAAGGACGATTGAATAATAAGGATAAGGTCTTTATTAAGATTAAAGGATTATATACGGGAACAATGGACGAGGAAGCCTCGTGTGAAGGTGAAGAGGTTGAAGTAGTTGAGTCACAGGACGATGAGGTTGAAGTCATAAATGTTGGCACATACTCAGTTATCAACGGCAAGGAATATATACGGTATGAGGAGGTGTATGATGATTCACAGGAACGGTCAAGCAGCATAATCAAGATTGATGGTGACAGCGTAGAGGTGACAAAGAAAGGCGTTGTTTCTACGAAGATGAGGTTTATCATGGGTAGTAAAAATATGACTTATTACCAGACACCTTATGGAAATATGAGTCTGGGGATTATAACGAAAAGTCTTGAAATTGAACGAACTGAGGATACAATAAGTATATATCTTGTGTATGGAATGGAAGTGAATTGTGAACATCTTTCAGATTGTGATATGCAGATAACAATAACAACCAGAGAACTTAGAATTGATGAATAGTACATTTTTCTTTGAAAAAGGAGTAGTTATGAAGAAACAGTTTGATGAGAGAAATCTTACAATGGTAATGGATTTTTATGAACTTACAATGGCTAATGGTTATTTTAAGGATGAGGACAAGGAAAGAAAGGTTGCATTTGATGTGTTCTACAGAAAGAATCCTGATAATGCCGGATATGCTATATTTGCAGGTCTTGAACAGATTATTGAATATATTGAGAATCTGCATTTTGATGAAGATGATATTGAATACTTAAGAGGTCAGGGACTTTTTGGCGAAGAATTCCTTGCATATCTTGCTGACTTTAAGTTCAGAGGAGATATTTATTCATTCCCGGAAGGAACCATTATGTATCCTAACGAACCTGTAATTACTGTTGTTGCACCATTACTTGATGCACAGCTTGTTGAGACTGCAATCCTTCTTCAGGTTAACCACCAGTCACTTATTGCAACTAAGACAAGAAGAATTGTGCGTTCAGCTAAGGGACGTGCTGTATCAGATTTCGGTGCAAGACGTGCACATAACATGGATGCAGCAGTATATGGTGCAAGAGCAGCTTATATAGGTGGTGCAGTTGGAACAGCGACTGTCCTTGCCGGTCAGATGTTTAATATTCCAATCAGTGGAACAATGGCACACAGCTGGGTAATGTTTTATCGTGATGAATTTGAAGCATTTAAGCATTATGCAGAAAATTACCCGGATGCAACTGTGCTTCTTGTAGATACTTATGATGTTGTTAAATCAGGTATTCCTAATGCCATAAGATGTGCAAAGGAAGTGCTTGAGCCAATGGGCAAGCGTCTTAAGGGCATCCGTCTTGACAGTGGTGACCTTGCATACCTGTCTAAGAAGGTAAGAAAAATGCTTGATGATGCTGGTCTTACTGATTGTAAGATAGTTGTTTCCAACAGTCTTGATGAATGGACTATTATGTCAATCTTAGAGCAGGGCGGCTGCATTGACAGTTTTGGTGTAGGTGAGAGACTTATAACAGCAAAGTCTGATCCTGTATTTGGAGCTGTATACAAGATTGCAGCAGTAGAGGAGAATGGAGTATTCCAGCCAAGAATTAAGATTTCTGAAAATGTTGAGAAGATAACAAACCCAGGTCTTAAGAAGGTTTACAGAATATATGACGAGAATAAAAAGGCAATAGCAGACCTTATAGCAGGTGCTGATGAGGTTGTTGATCTTTCACAGCCTTACCGCTATGTAGACCCTGTAAAGCCTTGGAAGAACAGATACTTTGAAAACTGTACAGCAGTAGAGTTACAGCAGCTTGTTGTAAAGAATGGCAAGCGTGTAATGGACAGGGTATCTATTGATGAGATTAAGAAATATGTTCAGGACCAGCTCAGTGACAATATATGGGAAGAAGAGCAGAGATTTGAGAATCCTCATAACCATTATCTTGACATGAGCCCGGCATATTATGATATGAAGATGTCACTTCTTCATAAGTTGACGGACTAAGGGGAGTGGCAGACGGACGGGGGCAGGGTGTGTATATGCTGTATCGTAAGACACGCTCCCGCTCGTGGAAAGGCGTAGCGGTACTAGGCGCACTGCCTCACTTCGTGAGGTGCGTTTGCCAAGTGCCGACGCCTTTCCAACGGTCTTACGCTACAGCATATGCACACCCTGCCCCCTCACGCTGTCACTTCCCTGTCCGCCTTTGGCGGAGGCGGGGCGGCTGGGAAGCATAAGTGTGTTGTTCTTCGTAGAGGGCGCGATGGTGCCAGCGGCACTGGGCAAGAGTTTGTGGGGAGGTGGTCGGAGTGTGTTGGTATATGTTATTTTCAGACCGTTGGAAGTGCGTCGGCACTTAGTGAACACACCTCACGAAGTGAGGCAGTGAACTTAGTGTCCGCTACGCACTTTCACGAGCGGGAGCGTGTCTGGAAATGACATATACCCATATACTCCGACCCAAGTCCAACACAAAACACTTGCAATTACTGATTGTTTTGATATAATTGACTAGTATATGAAAAGTTAACGAAGGAGTAGTAAATATGCCAGTTTGGAGTATTGTTTTATTGATAGTTATTGCTGTACTTATAGCAGCACTTGTTGCACTTACTATTGTGGGTAGAAAGCTTCAGAAGAAGCAGGAAGCTAATAATGCACAGTTAGAGGCTGCAAAGCAGGTTATGTCGATGCTTGTCATTGATAAGAAGATGATGAAATTAAAAGATGCTGGACTTCCTAAGATGGTCTTAGATCAGACACCGAAGGCTCTCAGAGGTCGTAAGATGCCAATCGTTAAGGCAAAGATTGGACCAAGAGTTATGTCACTTATGTGTGATCCTAAGGTATATGACCAGATTCCAATCAAGGCAGAAGTCAAGGCAGAAGTAAGTGGTATCTACATTGTAGGTATCAAGTCTGTAAGAGGCGGAAAGATTGTAGTTCCTGAAAAGAAAAAGAAGGGACTTTTTAAGAAGAATAAGTAAGGATGAGAGGCTGCATCAGCGGATTGCTGGTGTGGTCTTTTTTTCTGCTATGAAGGTAGGGCGTGGATGTGTATATATGCCGCTTTTGGACGCGTTTTCACTCGGACGAATGCGTAGCGTGTACTAAGCGCACTTCCTCACGCTGTGAGGTGCGTTTGCCAAGTACCGACGCATTCTTACGGTCCAAAACCGGCATATATACACATCCACGCCCATCTTCCCGGTAGAAAAACGCTTATTTCCGGCATTGCCGGTAATGACGCTGTCTGTGTTCAGTGTAGTTTTGCAATGAAAATTGGGAATTACGGATGAAATGACTGATTTTATATGATTTAGTGGGCTTTTGCCAATAAGTAAACAAAAGACACCAAGCAAGCAAGGTTTCCCAAAGGGAAACCAAAGCGAATTGTAAGTTTGTGTGAAGTGTAAGGTCATGAGGCGGAAGTATGTGACAGCTTCGGACCGTAAGAATGCGTCGGTACTAAGCGCACTTTCTCACAAAGTGAGAAAGTGCGCTTAGTACACGCTACGCATTCGTCCGAGCGGGAGCGCGTCCGAAGCTGGCATATACTTTCGCCTCATGACCGTCCCCTCTCACACAAACCTACACAAGCGCCTTATTTTCCTCGTACATCTTCTCAATAAGATCCTGCACATCTTTAGCAAGAGTCTTTTTCTGCTCGCGATCCATGCTGGCGACATCGATTGGTTTGCCGAATTCAAGGACAGTGTGAGTCTTTTTAAAGAATGGAAGGTGGTCTTCTAATGCAGCAGCTGTGTTGTTCTGTACCATAGGAATAATCTTGCAGCCTGATTTTTCAGCAAGCTTAAAGCTTCCTGCATGGAAAGGGAGAACACCATCAATGCTTTTATTTCTTGTTCCTTCAGGGAATATAACAATTGAAGTTCCAGCTTTCAAGTAATCAATGCCGGTAAGGATAGTCTTTAAACCTTCTTTCATATTTTTTCTGTCAAGGAAGAGACAGTAAAGATATCTCATCCATATATTAAGAAGAGGGACTTTTTCAATCTCTTTCTTGGCAACAAAGCCAGTTCTGGGCTTCATGTATGTGTAAGAAATAATTGTGTCAAAGAAACCATGATGATTGCCTACAAAAAGTACAGCTTCTTTGTCTTTAGGGAGATTTTCAAGTCCTTTTACGGTTGTTGTAACACCAGACAGAAAAAGAACCACCTTAAAAACACCCTGCACAAAGCGGAGACTTCCGCGATCCTTAGCTTCCTGATTGAACTTGCCAATAAGCCAGAATACAGGAAGCATTATAAGGCTGGCAAAGAATATTATTATTGCAAATATAACTATTAATATGAGTCTTATCATTGTATGTTCTCCATTTCATTTTTTGATATTAAGTTAAGCCTGGTACCGCGAGATATCTCAGCTCTTTACATAGGTCTTCGCTCCACTGGAATAGTGAATTTCACCTTCATTAGTCACAAATATAGCTTCAATTCCATCAAGGCTTTCAATAAGCTTCATACCGTCTTCAAGCCCGAGGCAGAAGCAGGTTGTACTTAAGCAGTCTCCGGTGAGCGAATCCTTTGATAAAATAGTGACATCGGACAGGTCATTGTCATAAGAATAGCCTGTGGCCGGGTTAAGTATATGATGGTAAAATGTGCCGTCGTCAGCATAGAAATACCGCTCATAGTTGCCAGATGATACAACAGAGGAATCATCAACAGAAAGAGCAACCAGCACTTCATTATTGGCTGCAAATGGCTTCCTTACGCCAATTCCGAAGTTATCTGTGTTAGTTTTCTTACCAATACATAAAACATTGCCACCAAGATTGATTATAGCATGTTTTACACCATTTTCTTCAAGAAAATCTTTGATTTTGTCAGCAATATAGCCCTTAGCAACAGCTCCGAGGTCAAGGATGACATCATCGGGTTTACTTATGGAATAAGTACCATCACCGTTATCGGACACACTGACCCTGGTGTAATCGACATGTGTCAAAGCTTCGGCAATCCGTCCGCTGTCAGGAACTTTTGGCGATTCTGCAGTGAAGTCCCACAGACTTGAAACGCTTCCTATTGTTATGTCAAATGCTCCATTACTCAAAGCAGCATATTCAAGTCCGGCACTGATTAATTCATACAGTTCCTTAGATATGTCAGTTGTCTGGTTAGAATTAACCCTTGATAATTCGCTGTCTTCTTTAGTTCTTGAAAAAATGTTTTCATAGTAGTCACACAGATTGAGAGCCTCATTAAGAGTTTTTTTCGGAATACCTGAGTAAGAGTCAATCTGCACAAATGTGTTTAACTTAAAGCTGTTCACAGACTCCGGGGTAGTCAGAGTAACCGCAGGCTTCTGACATGCTGTGAGCAGAAAACCAAGAATCAGAATGACAAGAATTACATACGAAAAATATGTGATTTTATTAAGTTTTTTCATAGAATAATTACCATTGTTAAACGGTATCCTCCCAAATGTTTTAGTACATTGAGATTATAACAGTTTAATGCTGTATAAAAAAGTGAAATTAGTGTGAAATTACTTTTATTTTTATCGTAAATGTGCTATAAATATAAGGCTTGCTGTTAAGCAGCTAATGTTTATGTATATAGAAACGAGGAAGTATATGAAAAAGAAATTATTCAGTGTGTTACTTGTTGGTGCACTTGCAGCATCTTTAGTAGCATGTGATTCAAAAAAGAAGGAAGCTGATAAGACACCTTCGACAGTCAACTCAGAGATAAATGCAGATGAATATGCTGCAACAATTACAGATAATGCTGGTATATATAAGACATTTGTATCACTTTCAGATTGGAAAGGAATGTCAGTAGACCTGGCAGAATCTGATTATAAAGTAACTGATTCAGATGTTGAGGATTATATACAGAGCCTTCTGGAGGCAACTGCAACTACAGATGCCCAGACAACAGGTACTACAAAGTCAGGTGATACAATTAAGCTTGATTATAGCGGAAAGCTTGACGGAACAGCATTTTCAGGTGGAACAGCAACAGATGCTTCTTACACAATTGGTTCAGGTAAATTTATCGATGATCTTGATAAAGGACTTGTTGGACTTACAGTTGGTGTAGAGACAGATATTCCATGTACATTCCCTGAAAGCTACCAGAATTCAGACCTTGCCGGAAAGCAGGTTGTATTTACAGTAACTGTTAAGGAAATTGATGTAAAAGTAGTTCCAGAGCTTAATGATGAATGGGTAACAGCTAATGCATCAAAATTAGGTGTTTCGGATGCTGAGCTTACAAATGTTGATGATCTAAGAGCATATGTTAAGAATTACCTTGAAACACAGGCTGCGTCTAACAGATCAAGTACAGTATTTGAGACTGCTTATTCACAGATGTCAGATGGTCTTGATGTTTCAGAATATCCAAGCGAAGAGCTTGCAGACCTTTTAAAAACACTTAATAATAATATTGATTCAGAGTATCAGTCATACAGTTCATCATATTCATCAAAGGAAGATTATCTTAAGAGCGCATATAAATTTGAATCTATGGATGCATTTAACGAATATGCAGACAATTATGCAAAGCAATATCTTTTACAGAAAATGATTATTACAATGATTGCTGCTGATAATAATATTACAGTTAGTGAGGATGATATTAATTCAACAGGTGAAGAACTTGCTTCTTATTATGGATATAATGATTATCAGGAAATTCTTGATACCTATGGAAAGTCAATGAATGCAGAGATAGGATATCAGGTACTTTATCAGAAGGTTGTTGAGTTTGTATGTGATAATGTAACAATTAATGATACATCTTCAACAGAACAGTAATCTGTGACTAATTAAATATTTATATGTTTGACAGAACTAGGGTTGCACAGCTATTAATGGGTGTGCAGCCTTATTTATTCTTATTATTTTCGCATTAAAACGGGATTTACATATATCAGCAGACAGATTCTGCACTATTAAAAATATGAGAAATGTGGTAAAACCACTTAAGGGGAAAACAATGAATCAATTCGTACCAAAGCTTTTTGATGTTATGAAAGGCTATTCTAAGAAGCAGTTTGTTAATGATGTTATTGCAGGTATTATCGTTGCAATCATAGCGTTACCATTATCTATCGCACTTGCGCTTGCATCAGGAGTAGGTCCTGAGCAGGGTATCTACACAGCTATATTTGCCGGGTTTGTTATTTCATTCCTTGGCGGAAGCAGGGTTCAGATTGCCGGACCAACAGCCGCATTTGCAACTATTGTTGCAGGAATTGTGGCACAGAACGGAATGGATGGCCTTATTGTTGCAACAATTATGGCTGGTATCATTCTTATTATCATGGGATTTCTTAAATTTGGTAATCTTATCAGATTTATTCCTTATACAATTACAACCGGATTTACATTTGGTATAGCTGTTACTATTCTTGTAGGACAGATTAAGGATTTCTTAGGCCTTGATACTTCTGCGTATACAGGACCAACTATTGAGACGCTTGATAAGTTAAATGCAGTGTTTAAATGTATTAACACATTTAACTGGCAGGCGCTCGTTGTAGGTGGTGTTTCACTTGCAATTCTTATTATATGGCCTAGATTTAAGAAGTTAGAGAAGATTCCGGCATCTTTAATTGCTGTTATAGTTTCTGTAATTATGGTTAAACTTGGAATGCAGGCTAAGACTATTGGAGATTTATATACAATTTCAAGCAAGCTGCCGGGTATCAGCATACCACATGTTAATATAACAATGGTTAAGAATCTTTTGCCGGATGCATTTACAATTGCGGTACTTGCAGGTATTGAGTCACTTTTATCATGCGTTGTTTCTGATGGTATGATTGGAAGCAGACATAAGCCTAATATGGAACTCGTTGCGCAGGGTGCAGGTAACCTTGTGTCAGCTTTATTTGGTGGAATTCCGGCAACAGGCGCAATCGCGAGAACAGCAGCTAATGTTAAGAATGGTGGACGTACACCAATTGCTGGTATGGTTCATTCTGTAACACTTCTTCTTATCCTTGTTGTGCTTATGCCATATGCAGCATGGATTCCAATGCCGGCAATTGCAGCAATTCTTTTCATGGTAGCTTATAACATGAGTGGATGGAGAGAAATGATTTCTCTTTGTAAGACTTCACCTAAGAGCGATATTCTTGTACTTCTTACAACAGCAGTACTTACTATTGTATTTGACCTTGTTGTTGCTATTGAAGTTGGTGTTGTGCTTACAGCACTTCTTTTCCTTAAGAGAATGGCTGATGTTACTGAAGTTAAGAGCTGGAAATATATTGGTGATAATATAGATGAGAATAACGATCCTGACAATATTAATCTTAAGCAGGTTCCTAAGGATACGCTTGTATATGAGATTAATGGACCAATGTTTTTTGCAGCTGCGGACAAGTTTCTTGATATCCAGACAGTATCAGGTTCTAAGGCAGTTATTGTAAGAATGAGAGGTGTTCCTGCAATGGATGTTACTGCTCTCAGATCTTTAAGAAATATTCATGCGGTATGTAAAAGACATGGCGCTGTTATGATTCTTTCACATGTTAATGAACAGCCTATGTCAGTAATGGAGCATGCAGGCTTTGCAGATGAGATTGGAAGAGATAATTTCTGTGCCAATATTGATGCAGCTCTTGAGCATGCTAAAAATATTGTAGAAGGGTAATGCTAAATGAAGGAAGATACACTTTCCTATATAAGAGATAATAAAGAGATTACATTTGAACAGAAGATAAGACTTGTAATTATGCTGAGTCTGCCTACGATTATGGCACAGGTGTCATCAATTATAATGCAGTATATTGATGCATCTATGGTCGGAAGACTAGGGGCAGGCTGTTCGGCTTCAATAGGCCTTGTATCGACAACGACATGGCTGCTTGGAAGCCTTGCATCAGCGCCGTCACTTGGATTTTCAATTCAGGTGGCACAGCTTGTCGGGGCAAAGAAGTTTAATAGGGCAAGAAGAGTGTTCTTACAGTCATTTGGAATTGTTCTTCTTATATCAATTATTATTGGTGCTGCCGGAGCCATGATAAGCTGGGGACTTCCAGCATGGCTCGGTGGAGAAGAGTCGATACAGAAGGATGCGGCAATGTATTTTCTTATAACATCATTGTCTATGCCGGCATTAGGATTTAACCGTCTTGGTACGAGAATGCTGCAGAGCTGCGGTAATACGAGGACGCCGGGAATTCTTAATTCTATGAATTGTTTACTTGATGTTATATTCAATTTTATATTCATATTCAGATGGCGTGGTTTTGGCTTCGGTCTTGGAGTTATGGGTGCAGCACTCGGAACAACAGCGGCAGAGATTGTCACTACAATTATTATGTTTTATGTTCTGATGTTCAGAACACCTATGCTATCAAAAGGTTACGGAACAGATTCTGATGAGAAGGCAGGTCTTGCGACAATAAAGAAGTCATTTGTTTTATCGCTTCCTGTTACATTTGAAAATGTAGTTATGTTCGGGGCGATGATTACAATTACAAGAATTGTTGCACCATTAGGAGTTGTGGCTGTGGCTGCCAACTCATTTGCAATAACTGCGGAAAGCCTGTGTTATATGCCGGCTTACGGAATTGAGGAAGCTGCAACGGCGCTTGTCGGACAGAGTATCGGTGCAGGCAGAGGAAAGCTTGCGTTGTCTTTTGGAAGAATTTCAGTTGCCTTCGGAATGGGAATAATGGCATTCACCGGACTTCTGATGTTTATATTTGCACCATTTATGATTGGAATTCTTACACCTGATCCGGCAGTAAGAGAGCTTGGCGTAACTATACTTAGAATTGAAGCATTTGCAGAGCCACTGTATGGCGCGTCAATTGTTGTAACAGGTGTGCTTCGTGGAGCAGGAGATACTCTTGTTTCAAGCCTTATGAATTTCTTCAGCCTGTGGGCTATTCGTGTCGTCCTTTCATTCCTGCTTGTCGGCAGATATGGACTTGTTGGTGTGTGGATTGCGATGGCTGCAGAGCTTTGCTTCAGGGGCGCAATATTCCTTGTGCGCATGGAGCGGAAGAAGTGGCTGAAGAAGGTGTGAAAATAGAGTTGTTATTACTTGCATAAATAAAATATGCATGATATAATTCAATTGAAAAAGGTGCTGCCGTGAAGCAAGACGGCTGCTCTGAAATAATGGTTTACAAAAAGTAATCGTCATTCCAGTGCCAATGGGACGATTACTTTTTTGCTTTATGTATGTCTTTTCCGAGAAGATATTTATATATAATTAAATAAAATATATTTTTAAAATATTAAGACAAATTAAAATAACAGACACATATAGATGTATGTGGGGTGCCCATCAATGAAAACTATATGTGTCTGTTATTCTATTTAAATATCATTAACCAAGATACTTAGCAAGTACATCAACCTTGTCAAGCTTCTCCCAAGGAAGGTTAAGATCTGTACGTCCAAAGTGACCATAAGCAGCTGTCTGCTTGTAGATAGGTCTTCTTAAGTCGAGCATCTTAATGATTCCGTTAGGTCTTAAATCGAAGTTCTCACGGATGATTTCAACGATTTTTTCTTCATCAAGCTTTCCTGTACCAAATGTATCAACCATGATAGATGTTGGTCTTGCGACACCGATTGCATATGAAAGCTGGATTTCACATCTGTCAGCAAGTCCGGCAGCAACAATATTCTTTGCAACATATCTTGCAGCGTATGCAGCAGAACGGTCAACCTTAGTGCAGTCTTTACCAGAGAAAGCACCACCACCATGTCTTGCGGCACCACCGTAAGTATCAACGATAATCTTACGACCAGTAAGACCTGAATCTCCGTTAGGACCGCCAATTACAAAACGGCCTGTAGGATTGATGTATATCTTAGTATCAGCGTCAATCATAGCTGGGTCAACGATAGCGTCAATAACATATTTCTTAATATCCTCATGAATCTGTTCCTGAGATACTTCTGGAGCATGCTGTGATGAAACAACGATAGCATCAAGTCTTATTGGCTTTTTGTTTTCATCGTATTCAACTGTTACCTGAGTCTTTCCGTCTGGTCTTAAGTAAGAAAGAGTTCCATCCTTGCGAACCTTTGTAAGCTGCTTAGAAAGCTTCTGTGCAAGTGCAGAAGAGTAAGGCATGAATTCAGGAGTTTCGTTAGTTGCGTAACCAAACATCATACCCTGGTCGCCGGCGCCACCCTCTGAATCATCAATTTCGCCGTCTTTGGCTTCAAGAGCCTTATCAACACCCATAGCAATATCAGCTGACTGCTTGTCTAATGCAACCATAACAGCACAGGTATTACCATCAAATCCCTTATCAGAGCTGTCATAACCAATATCTGTAACTGTTTTTCTTACAATAGAAGGAATGTCTATGTTAGCCTTAGTTGTAACCTCGCCCATTACCATAATAAAACCTGTGTTAGTAAGAGTTTCGCAGGCTACTCTTGAGTATGGATCCTGCTCATAGAGAGCATCTAATACTGCATCTGAAATCTGGTCGCAGATCTTATCTGGATGTCCTTCTGTTACTGATTCTGAAGTAAATAATCTTTTTTCCATGTTATCTCCTTTTTGTTTTATCGTGAATATGTCTATCCCATACCTTATCGTGTCTATTCTCATCGCTACTAGCACTCATAGCTCATACGCCAGAATTACATTGCTATCGCTACTCGCACAAAAAAAGGTCCCCGACAAGGGACCCGATAGACTGTATCGAAATCCTCTTATTGTTCGACTAATATCGCTCAGGTTGGCACCTTCCTCAAAAGGGGTTGCCGGGTTTCATAGATCCTATGTATCTCCACCGCTCTTAATAAGGGATATAAAATATTCAATTAATATTACCGCATAAGATACTACACAATATTTAAACATTCGTCAAGAGTAATTTGACATTTTCTATATGGAAATTTATAATTAATTCATATTTAGCGTACAGATGTAAAGCACAAGGGGAAGAGTGATGAGTGAAAAAATAATTTTTATATTTGATGCGAAAGAGGGAGACCAATTATCTGAAGATGTGAATACACCAGATGGAAAGATTCTTGTAAAAAAAGGTACAATACTTGATTATGATATAATTGCAAATATTTCTAATCATCATATTCTGGAAGTCAGGATATATGATAATGATGAATTAGAGGATAATCAATCAGGGATAGACTCCAAGAGAAATACAGAGAATGAAAAATATTTTGACAAAATCAGAAAGAGCAGACAGTTCAAGAAGTTTAAAAAGACTTACGATGAGAATATAATTGATATCAAGGATGGACTTAATGAGGTAGTAACCAATAATAGTCCTATTGATACTGATAAGCTGATTGAAGGAACACAGCAGATTCTTTCTGAGAATAATAACAGTTTACAGCTTTTTGATATGCTTCACAGCATGAGACAGTTTGATGACCTTACATATGTTCATTGCGTGAATGTAGCATTGATATCGTCTATTATTGGGCAGTGGCTTAAGTATAGTAAGGAAGATATAAGGATTCTTATTATATGTGGATTGTTGCATGATATCGGAAAGTTAATGATTCCTAATGAGATTCTTACAAAGCCGGGCAGACTTACAGAGGATGAATATAAAATCATGAAGCAGCATGTTAATCTTGGCTATGAGAAGTTAAAGAACCAGAATATTGATATGCGTATTAAGGAGGCATGCCTGCTCCATCATGAAAAATGTGATGGAACAGGATATCCATTTGGCTTGAAGAGCGAGAGTATTCCGGTTTCTGCAAAGATTATTGCGATAGCAGATGTATATGATGCCATGACTGCTGCTAGAGTGTATAGAGGTGCATTGTGTCCGTTTGAGGTTATAGAAACAATGCATTGTGATGCATTCACCAAGTTTGATCCTAAATATATTCTGCCATTTCTTAAAAATGTTGCATCATCATATATTCACAATGATGTAAGACTATCAGATGGAAGAACAGGAAAGGTTATACTTATTAATGATAATGCGTTAAGCCAGCCTGTTGTACAATGTGGTGACACGTTTGTTGACTTATCAAAGGAACATGGACTTAAAGTGTCATCAATATTGTAATATTTTAAATTATCTGGCACATGCGTGGAGGTACTTTTCTTTAGTAGCCATACCTCCGCGGATGTGTCTTTCTTGTTTATTGACATCAAGAACCTTTCTGGCTTCTCTGGCTAGTTCAGGATTGATTTCCATAAGCCGTGCAGTTACATCTTTATGTGCAGTGCTTTTGCTTACATTAAATACTTTGGCTGTCTGTCTTACAGTGGCTTTATGCTCAATTATGTAATATGCCAGCTGGGTGGCACGTTCTTCTATATAGTCTCGCATGTCGGGACTCCGGAAGTTTCATTTATACAATCTATGCCACGGATTGGGGTTTTATGTTAGAATGTGTTATGACTATGACAAGGAATCATTTACATTACATTTTTAATTTCTCTGCAAACATAAGAAGTACGCTGACTGAAAGCAGTGCACTTGAAATCCAGATTGTGTGGATTCCGAACATCATTGAAAGGTTTCCACCGATACCTGCGCCGATTGCAAAGAATAATATTATACCGAAGTAATATCCGGCTTTTCTAAGAGAAGCCTTATTACCGGTACGCACAAATACTGAAAGTGCGTCTGTACCGCTTCTTAAGTTACCGATGCACATGGTGCTTGCATAGGAATAGCCATTGACTTTTCTAAATGCCTGTACCTGCATAGCACATGAGAACGATACGATTATTGTTGCAAACATGTCCATTGAGTGGGGCATGAAGCCAACTGCAATTAAGATAACAATTTCAATAAGTAATATTGCCTGCCGCCAGTGAAGTCTGGTGGCATTTTTATATCTGCCCTGAATCCGCTCTGTTACGAATACGCCAAAACCAAATGCTAAGAATGGCAGAAGATATTTTAATCCCAGATACCATTCACCCATCATAAAATGTGTACTCATAAGAACCACATTACCCGTCTGTGCGTTGGAGAAAACTTCATTTCTTGTAAAATATGTATATGCGTCCTGAAGTCCACCGGACATGGCAAGGAATACGCTGTTTATGAAGGCTTCGGACATCTGAATATCCGGCAGCTTCTTAGCGAGGGCATTATGAAGCTTTGATGCCATAAATAACCTCCTTGTGTTTTATAACTTTGGTTGTTATAGCACAAGGAGGTTTTGTTGTAAAGGGTATATAAATATTAGATATGTTGCGAATTACTTTCCAAGTGCTGTTTTCTGAGGCACTTCTGTTTCTTTTTCGTAGCATGCAAATGCGCTGTCAACAAGCTCTTTATCTGGCTTCGGTGTAAACAGGCTGACTACAGGAACGATAATCATTCCGGCAAACATTGCAAATGCACCGCAGTTGATAGGTGACTGGAGCCATGTTGGGAAGCTTGCTCTGAAGAAGATGTTCGCAAGCATAAGTACTGAGCTGAATAAAAAGCATGCCCAGCACGATGCCTTGGAAACCTTCTTAGAGTAAAGCGAGAACATAAATGGAGCAAGGAATGAACCTGCAAGTGCGCCCCATGATATTCCCATAAGCTGTGCAATAAATGTTACTGAACTCTTGTACTGGATAAGTGCAAGTATTGCAGATATCGCAATGAATACAATAACAAGAATTCTTATGTATAATACTTGTTTCTTATCACTCATGTTCTTAATGAAGTTATCTTTTAAGAAGTCAATAGTAAGTGTCGAGCTTGAAGCTATTACAAGTGATGAAAGTGTGGACATTGAGGCTGACAACACAAGAATTACAACTAATGCAATAAGCGCAGGACTTAAGTTAGAAAGCATTGTTGGAATTATTGAGTCGAAGCCGTTAGCCTTGACATCTATCTGGTCAGAGAATAATCTTCCGAAACCTCCTAGGAAATAGCATCCGCCTGAAACTATAAGCGCAAATATTGTTGATATTATAGTACCCTTCTGTATAGAAGCTTCATTATCAATGGCATAGAATTTCTGAACCATCTGAGGAAGTCCCCATGTTCCAAGTGATGTAAGGATTACAACACATAAAAGATTGAATGGGTCAGGTCCGAAAAATGAAGCAAATATACCGGGAGTATCGCTTACAGCCGGGTCAGACACATTTGCAAGACCCTGCAGTGCAGACATGAAGCCGCCCTTAGAGTGGATTACGGCAGCAATAACTGCAACAATACCGAATAACATGATAATTCCCTGAATAAAATCATTGATTGCAGTAGCCATGTAACCGCCGGCAATTACATAGATTGCGGTGAGTGTTGCCATGATTATGATACAGACGCTGTAATCAATGTTGAAAGCCATACCGAAAAGTCTTGAAAGTCCATTGTAAAGTGAAGCTGTGTATGGAATCAGAAAAATGAATATGATAACGGAAGCACCGATTTTTAATGGATTGCTGCCGAATCTCTTTCCGAAATACTGTGGCATTGTTGCTGAATCAAGGTGCTGACTCATAATTCTTGTTCTTCTGCCAAGTACGACCCATGCAAGAAGTGAACCTATAATTGCGTTGCCGATACCAGCCCAGGTTGCGGCAATGCCGTATTTCCAGCCAAACTGGCCTGCGTATCCAACGAATACAACAGCTGAGAAATAAGATGTTCCATATGCAAATGCGGTGAGCCACGGACCAACGCTTCTTCCACCGAGAACGAAACCATTAACATCAGTTGCATGCTTGCGGCAGTATAAGCCAATGCCTATCAGCACCGCAAAGTAGATAATAAGAATAACTAGTTTTAACATAAAAACCCCCATATTAAATGTATTATAGCTTACTTTACGGGTTTAAAGTGTAACGCTTTAAACCGATAAAGTAAATATAAATGAATTGTAGCATATTGGGGAGGGATTAGCAAGGAGAAAATGAGAAGAGTAAATGTGAATTATCTTATTATCGTCTGCCGCCGCCGAAGCTGCCGTTCTGACCGCCCATGCCGCCCATGTTGCCGCCAAAGCCGCCAGTCCCAGAAGCTCCCATTGTTCCAGATTCCTGAGTCCAGTCTGCAATAGAGTCTGAACCACGGTAGAGTGTGTAGCTTGTGCCGGTTACAAGAGTGTCAGAGCATATCCAGCCGTTGATAAATGAACCATCAACAGTAAAGCTTATAACTTCGTTGCCAGAAGAATTTTTAAGTGAATAGCTTCCAGAACTGAATGATACGGAACTTAATACATAAGCATTAGCAGAGTTTATAGGTGTTTCGCATACACCACCGAGGGCAACGCATGTTCCACCGGTTATCGTTACGGTACCATCTACATCAATTGATCCTGATACATTTCCAGATGAACTGCCGCCTTTAACTAATACAAATCCACCGCTCTGTACATAATTTCCATTAGAATCAATACCATTAGTATCACCAGACGCAGTTGTGATATCTATATATCCGGCTGTTACATTGACAATTGGAGAAGTCTTTCCATCACCTGTGCAGGCATTGATGCCATCATCAGTAGCATATACATATATTTTGCCACCATTTAAGTTGATAGTTATGGCTTCAAGTCCTTCGTATGAAGTTACTATATTAATATAACCGTCATTGGCATCAAGCTGCTTGTCAGCGTGCATGCCGTCATCACCAGAAGAAATTGTAATTGAACCGCCGTTGATAACAATAGTTCCTTTTCCGTCCTCACCGGTTTCAAGTACACCTGAGTCAGAGTTGGCATGGATACCATCATCTGTTGAACTTATGTTAATTGTAAAGCCTGAAATATTTATTTCGCTTTCAGCTTTAATACCCTTAGTTGAGTAGGACTGTCCAGAAGAATTACCAGATTCATTAAAGTCACCAGGCATTCCTGGACGGTCTCTGCCGGCCTTATTACCACCAGAGCTGCCGTTCATATCAGGAGCATTACCACCGTTCTTACCACCCATGCCATCCATGTTACCGCCACCAAAGCCGCCAGGTGCGTTGGCGATAGTGTCAGAAGCTGCCACATAAGAAACAGTACTGGCAGAAGCAGTCTTGTTAGCAGAACTGTTACGACTGGTAGATGTACCTGAAGAACTGCCTGATGAAGTAACTTCTTCACTATATTCAGAGTAAGTATCTGTATAGATGTTTAAGTTACCGTCACCTGATATATCTACCCCGTAGGCTGCGTCTATACCATCACAGGCTGCATATACATCAATGTTACCGCCAGTGATTGTAACGATTCCCTTCTGGTTGCCCTTGTTAGAAATACTGCTGTTAGAAGTCTTGATGCCATCACCTTTAGCGGAGATTGCAATTATATTTCCAGATACAATATCAACGGCATCGTTGCCTTTGACTGCGTTGTTCACAGCAGTAACTTTAACAATCACATTTTTAATAGAAAGGTCATCCTTGCTCTGGATACCATTATTGTAATTACCAGTTACAACTAAGGCTCCTTTGCCGACGAGTTTTAAATCGCATGTTGCATAGATTGCTGCGTTGCCAGCGTCATCAGAAGAATCTTCTGTAGCTTCGGTACGATTGTCAATTACTTCGTTAAATGAGTTCTCTTCTGATTTAATCTCGACTTTGGAAGCATTTTTAACGTATATAGGTGAACCACTTGAGCATGTGATAGATGTTCCGTTCAATACGATAGTAACCTCGTCCTCATCACCTGCGTCAACGATAAGCTGTCCTTCTGATAAAAGACCGGCTACTGTATATTCACCAGCCTTTGTGATTGTGTATACAGAACCTGACTGTGTAACTCCGTCTGATGTATCAGATGTCACAGTGAAATCACCTGTAATGGAGACTCTGTAATTCTCAGCATCATCTGCTTGTGTTACATCTGTGTCTTCTTTAGTAATGCCTGAAGTGATGGTAGTCTCACCGCCTGATGCAGTAGTAGTTGAAGTTGAATTTCTGGCACAGCCAGCAGTCATAAGACACATAGTAAGAATAACTGCGGCTACGCAATTCCTTTTGATTTTATTTAGTTTAATCATAGTCATCTCTCCATTTATTTAGTGTATGTTAATTGATTGTCTATAGTTTATTGGAGAAATTTGACTAAAATATGGTATGAGTGCGAATATTCTGTGTTCTGATTAATCATGTGGAATATCGTTAAATCTGCCGTCAAGCTCTTCGGTTTTTACCACATTTATAAATGCGTGCTTGTCAATTGAGCGAATCAATGTGATAAGTTCACGTTTCGCTTCGGAGTTGATTACGGAGTATATGAGTGTGCGCTCTTTTTCCTCGTAGCAGCCGATTCCCTTGAAAAGCGTGGCGTCGTGGTTGGTTGTATTCTTGATGGCGTGATAGATTTCTTCGGATTTGTCAGAAATGATGAATAATGTCATCTTCTGGTAGCGTTTGTACATGAACTGGATTACCTGAGTGCTACAGAACTGGTATATTATTGAGTAGAGCGCGATTGACCAGCCAAACAGTCCGCCTGCGATGAGCAGAATCACAACATTACCAAGAAGAATATAGTTCCATGCGTCTATTCCTTTAACATGAGAAAAATAAATGCTTATGAAATCAGTTCCACCTGTGGTAGTGCCGACATTGAGGCACAGGCTTATTGCAAATCCGTTGATAATTCCGCCAAATACGCTTATAAGAAGGATATCTTCTGTAAAAATGTATGGAGGAAGAACATCAACAAGCACACTGGAAAGTATAATTACAACGATTGAGTAGATGGTAAATTTCTTACCAATGTAGCGGTATGCAATGTAGGCTGGGAAAATGTTAAGTGCCACATTGAATATTGTAAATGGGATGCTGATATAAAAAAAACGTAGTCCTATTGTCTGAAATAACAGGGAGACTCCTGAAAAGCCTCCTGGCAGCAGGTCTGCGACTTTGGCAAAGCATCTTAAATTCCATGCGTACAGCACGGAAGCAATTATAACTATAATGAATCTGAATACCTGATAAAACTTAGGATATTTAACTTCTAAAGATTTGAACATATATTAGCCTCCATATTTTGTGTTAAATATAATAAGCAAATAATAATTATTTGTGTGAGTTGTCGTAGGCAGCCTGAATATCGGCGGGGAGCTTGTCTGGAAGCATTGAATGTATTCCGTCCTCGTTGCCGTCCTTGATAGCCTGCTCGTAATAGAAGCACTTGAAAGTAAGCATATCAAGAGTTTCCTGCATTTTTTCCATCTCTTTTTCAACAGCGGCTTTCTGTCTCTCAAAAAGCTGTTTTCTGAGTTCGTAAGTTCTGCTGCCTTCCTGACACCATTCCATAAACTGCTTGATGTCGCGGATTTCAAGACCTGATTTTTTGAGACATTCAATAAGCTTAAGAGCAGCAATTTCTGTGTCAGAGAACTGTCTTATTCCAGAGGCACGCTGCATAAAAGGGAATAATCCTTCTTTATCATAATATCTTAATGTTGAAACGGGAAGATTAAACATTTCTGAAACCTGTCCTATTGTGTACATAACACACCTGCTTTCTGTAAGCCTTGCTTACCTGATATTAGTTTTTTACAAATGTGATAATAAAATTCACAAAATGTTCACTATTATTGGGTTGACCTAAAGTTAGGTTTAACTCCTATACTTAAATAGTAGCACAGAGAATGTATTAATTCAATTTAAACTTGATTTAAAGTTAGTCATGTATTATTCAGCTTAAATATGAATATGGTGAAATGATGTTGGACAGAAAGCAGGTATTTTATGGAGGATAAATGTATGGAATGGAGACAGGAAAAAGACATGCCGGTATTTATGTATATTTTTCTTAATAAAATAGAGGATGCCGAGGAAGCAAGATGGACAGAGAAAGAGAAAAATGAGGGGTATAAGACATATAAAAAGTTGTTAGAACTTACATATGATGATTCATCCGATGTAATTAAAAAATGTCTCAGGATAATTAAAGAAACAAGGCATATTGTAGAGTATGAGCTTTGGAACAAGATTGTATATTTTATGACTGATTATATTAATGGTGAGACTGTGTGGGGATGAGTGAAAAGTTGTCTGATAATTTTATAATATTTGAAAAGAAAAAGAATATACTTGTAATGTCTGATGGCATGTGATAGAATGTCATTGGATACAAGTAGTGCATTCAAGCAATCTACGAAAACCCCACGAGTTAGGGCTCGTGGGGTTTTCTATTCCGTTCTGGCAGGGTGGCTTAGTCCCCAGGCTGGCTACCGTCTGTTATCTCTGTCCAGCCATTTGCAGATATAGTAAGAAGCTATATTTGCCAAGATAGAGATAATCAAGGACACTAGTGCATCCAAGCAATCCACCTCCTTTCTCTACCAGGTATGGGAGGGGCAGTACTAGGAATTATATCATAACAATATATAATAAACAAGTATATAAAAAATACGAATAATAACTATTACTATGATTTATGATTTTATAACCAACATGTATTTTACAGGAATGACACATGGGGGTATGATACATTTATCAAGGGCAAAGGAGCCGGAAGTCTTTAGGGGATTCTGGCTCTTTTTTTGCATTAGCAAGTATTTGAAGGAGGAAATATATATGGAATACGAGATTTCTAATCGTTTATCAGGTGTTCATGGTTCGATGATACGAGAACTTTTTAAGTTAGGAGCAAGCAAGGATATTATATCTTTTGGTGGTGGCAATCCGTCAGCAGAGACATTTCCATGCAAGGAGATAGAAGAGATAGCAGCAAAGGGACTTGGCGAGAATCCTGTTTCTTTATTACAGTATGGACTGAGTGAAGGTTATACACCTCTGCGTGATACTATGAAGAAATATCTTGAGAAGAAGGAAGGCTTTGATTTCGAGAATAATGAGCTTTTCATAGTGTCAGGCGGACAGCAGTGTGCGGACCTTACAACTAAGGCACTTGTTAATGAAGGAGACGTTGTGCTTACTGAAGAGCCTGCATTTGTAGGCTGCCTTAATACATTCCGTTCTTACGGTGCAAAGCTTGTAGGAATCCCAATGGAGCAGGACGGAATGAATATAAATGCGCTTGAGGAGGCTTTAAAGGCTAATCCTGATGCAAAGCTTTTATACACAATTCCATCTTTCCAGAATCCTACAGGAATTACAACTTCTCTTGAGAAGAGAAAAAAAGTGTATGAGCTTTGCTGCAAATATGATATCGCAATATTAGAGGATAATCCTTACGGCGAATTAAGATTTGCAGGTGAAAATGTGCCAACTATCAAGTCGATGGATACAGAGGGCAGGGTTATATATGCAGGAAGCTTCTCAAAGGTAATGGCACCTGCATTCCGTCTTGGTTTTCTTGTATTTAACAAGTCGCTTACAGGACCGCTTACAGTTGCAAAGCAATGCACAGATGTACATTCAACTGTCCTTTTCCAGTACATTTGTAATGAATATATTAATAACTATGATTTCGACAAACATCTTGAGGATTCAAGAAAGGTGTATGAGCACAAATGTAATCTCATGATGGAGTGCATGAAGAAGGAATTCCATCCTTCAGTAACCTTCGGTCACCCTGAGGGCGGACTTTTCGTAATGGCATTCCTGCCAGAGGGAATGGATTCTGCACCATTTGTAAGGGAGGCTATTAACAGAGGTGTTCTCTCAGTTCCGGGAGCAGCGTTCTTAGCAGATGAGAGCCAGAAGTCTAATGGATTCAGACTTAATTATTCGACACCTTCTGATGAGCAGATTGTTAAGGGAATCGAAATTCTTGGAAAACTTACATATGAGTGGATTAAGTAGGAGGAGTGAAAAGTTATGAAGATAGCAGCATTCAGCGTTCGTCAAGATGAAAAACAGTATTTTGATACATTTGCAAATGTATACAAGGTGGAATTACAGATTAATAGGAGCGGATTTACAGCAGATGATATAGAAAGTGTCAAAGGCTGTGAGGCTATGTCGGTGTGCGATGGCATGTGTGACTTGTCAGCACCTGTTCTTGAAAAGCTTGCAGCAGAGGGTGTAAAGTACATCGGTTTCAGGACAATCGGATATAACAGTGTTGACCTTGAGGCAGCAAAGCGCCTTGGAATCCGTGTTGCACACAGCGGATATTCACCATATTCAGTTGCCAATTATACAGTAATGCTTATGCTTATGTGTATCCGCAAGGCTTTGTATGTAATGATGCGTTCACACACAGCAGATTATTCACTTGGTCCTATATGTGGACGTGAAATGCAGAATATGACAGTAGGTATTATCGGAACAGGAAGAATTGGAAAGGCAGTGATTAAGAATCTTTCAGGATTTGGCTGTAAGATTATTGCGTATGACCCATACCCTGCAAAAGACCTTGAAAATGTTGAGTATGTAACTCTTGATGAATTGTATGCCAGAGCAGATATTATCTCGCTTCATACTTTCTTAAGTGATGAGACATATCATATGATTAATAAAGATTCAATTGCAAAGATGAAGGATGGCGTTATCCTTATAAATGCGGCAAGGGGCGCGCTTGTTGATACAAAGGATCTGATTGAGGCTGTTGAGAGTGGCAAGATTGGTTCAGTTGGAACTGACTGCTGTGAGGGTGAGGATGAATTTATCCGTACAGACCGTAAGTATGATGACCTTGTTGTTAATCACGATTACATCATACTTAAGTCTTTCCAGAATACTATTGTCACACCTCATGTTGCATTTTTCACAGATCAGGCTGTGTCTGATATGGTTGAGTCTTCAGTTAAGAGTGTTGTGCAGTTTGCAGCCGGTGAAGACACACCATTAGAGGTGCATTAATTATTCAAATTTTTGAAATATTCTTCAAGCTGGTGCTCGAAGATTCGCTGATTTTCTGAGCAGAATGAGCCAAGCGGCTGATAATAAATGCTTCTGAAATGTGGACAGTCATCTATATGCAGCAGACTTATGTTTTCAGGAAGGCTGCTGCTTGTCCATGTTACAGAGGCAACAAATGATACTCCAAGACCGAGACTTATGAGTTTGCCCTGTAATATGTAATCATTGCATGAGTAGGCTATCTGAGGAGTTTTCTTACATTTACTGAATATTGAATTGAACACTCCGGCATAAGATGGAGTATCTGCAAGGTCAATGAATTTCTCGTCCATCATCTGTTCTACTGATATGTGTCCGGTATGGGCAAGTGGATGTGATGATGAAACGGCAAGGCAGATTTCTTCTGTCATAAGAAGATGTGCATTGTCTGGAATATCATAAGCTGATGAGACAGAGTCAATCAGCAGGTCACACCCTTTTGGTTCAGAAGATATTGAAAAGCTGACATGAGGGTGCTCATGGATAAAATCTTTAAGTACATTGCTGACAAGAACTGCACTTGAGCGGAGACAGAGCCTTATTTCGCCTGCATCGCCAAGACTTTCACTGACAGCACGCGCAGCATCTTCTGAAAGAGCCAGTATTCTGTCTGCATATTCAAGCAGAATTTCTCCCTGACGGGTACATTCGAGCCCTTTTTTATTACGGATAAAAAGCTGTGCGCCAAATTCTTCTTCAAGCTTATGGATTGTCTTGCTTAATGCCGGCTGTGCTATGCACAGTTCACTGGCAGCACGGGTCATATTCTTGTGTCTGGCGGCAGCCTGAAACTGCCTGAGCTGATATAATTCCATGTTCGCACCTCTCTTGTATGTAGTATTTTATAAAAATTACAATTAACATAATATAGAAATCAGGATATTTACGATTATGATAACACAAATATTATTAACGCAGACATTTATAATGTTTATTCTTATGATTCTGGGACTGATTCTGTCTAAAACAGGTCTGCTTACAGAACATGGCAGTAAGGATATGGCCAATATTCTGCTGTATGCGGTTATTCCGTGTGTAATTATAAGAAGCTATATAACAGATTTCACGATGGAGAAGCTGTATGGACTTCTTATGTCGGCGGTACTGGCTGTAGCTGCATTTGCAGTGGCGATAGCTGTATCATATATAATATACGGAATGCGAAAGCCGATAGACAACTTTGGAACTGCTTTCTGTAACGCAGGATTTATCGGAATTCCACTTGTAACTGCGGTATTTGGAAATGAAGCGGCATTCTATGTTGCATCATTTGCAAGTATTCTTAATCTGTTGCAGTGGACATACGGAATTGTGATAATAACCCGCCGCAAGGATATGATAAATATAAAAAAGGTATTCGTCAATCCTGTGACAATATCACTTGTTATAGGACTGTTTCTTTTTATTACGGGAATTAAACTGCCAGGTGTAATAAACAGCACGATGGCTGGAGTTGCGGCACTTAATACACCTGCAGCCATGATAGTACTGGGATATTATCTGTCATGTGTCAGGATCCGTGACTTACTGCTTAATCCGTCCCTGTATCTGGCATCGTTTGTCAGGCTTATAATAATTCCGCTGCTTACACTGCTTGTGCTTTATATTATACCGGCGGGACACGGTCAGATTGGAATGATTACACTGATTGCTGCGGCAACACCGGTTGGAACGAGTACGGCAATATTTGCACAGAAATTCGGGCAGGATTATGAGCGGGCAGTATGTATGGTCTGCCTGTCAACGCTGTTTTCAATTATTACAATGCCAGTTGTGATGTATCTGGCACAGATGTGGATTATGTAGTTTAACTATTATTTCTGGTTATGGTTTTATAACCAACATGTATTTTACAGGAATAACACAATGGTATATTATACAGACATCAAAGGCAAAGGAGCCATGACCCGGAAGGGGTAATGGTTTCTTTGCCTTTTTTGCGTATAAGATATCTTTGCAGGAAAATGTATAGCGAATACGGCTATTCATAATATGAGGAAGAAAGGAACTAAAGCTATGGGAAATAACGGAATTGAATTGGAAAGAGATGGCTTTAAGAGCCGTACAGGTTTTATTCTTGCCTGTATCGGTTCGGCAGTAGGAATGGGAAATATATGGCGTTTTCCATATATGGTATCTGCATGGGGTGGTATGACATTTTTAATACCTTATGTATTATTTGTAATATTAATAGGTTCAACAGGTGTTATCGAGGAGATGGCACTTGGCCGTGCGACTAAGGGCGGACCTATTAAAGCATTTGGCGACTGTATGCAGATGCGTACCGGAAAGAGAAAAGCAGGTGAGGCAATTGGGTTTATTCCTGTGCTTGGCTCACTGGCTCTTGCAATGGGATACACTGTAGTTGTTGGCTGGATATTCAAATATACTTATCTTGCATTTTCTGGAAAGCTTTCATCAATGGGCAATGATATGTCAGCTATTGGTGGTATGTTTGGAAGTACAGCAAGCACATTTGGCAACAATATGTGGCTTATAATCGCGATGGTTGTAACTGCTGTAATTATGGCACTTGGTATTGCAGGCGGAATTGAGAAAGCAAACAAGGTCATGATGCCTTTGCTTTTCATCATGTTTGTAGGACTTGGAATATATATCTTCACACTTCCTGGTTCAAGTGCAGGTTATAAATACATTTTTACTCTTAATCCTAAGGGACTTCTTGATATAAAGCTCTGGATATATGCATTTGGTCAGGCATTCTTCTCACTGTCTATCGCAGGTAACGGAACTGTTATCTATGGTTCATATCTTAGTGATAAGGAAAATATTGTTTCTTCTGCAAGAAATGTTGCAGTATTTGATACTATTGCTGCTTTATTAGCTGCATTTGTTATTATTCCGGGTATGGCAGCAGGCGGTGCCGAGTTATCTTCAGGTGGTCCCGGACTTATGTTTATCTATCTTGTAAATGTATTTAATGGTATGCCGGGTGGCAAGATTGTAGGAATTGTATTCTATGTATGTGTTCTGTTTGCAGGTATGAGCTCACTTGTTAATCTGTATGAAGCTCCGGTTGCAACTATTCAGGAGAAGCTTAAGCTTAACCGTGTTGCATCTGTTGGAATTATCGCAGTGGCTGGCTGTGTTGTGTCACTTGTAATACAGGGTATTGTATCAGGCTGGATGGACGCAGTATCTATCTATATCTGCCCACTTGGCGCAATGCTCGCAGCAATTATGTTCTTCTGGGTTGCAGGAAAGAAGTTTGCTGTTGATGCTGTTAATGCAGGTGCAGATAAGCCTATTGGAAAGTGGTTTGTACCACTTGGCAAATATGTCCTTGTTCCACTTTCACTTGTTGCACTTATTGCAGGTGCTTTACTTGGTGGAATTGGCTGATGGAGGATTGAACTGGTTGATTAGAATTGGCGGATTGCGACTGGCGGATTGCTTTGCAATCCGCCTTTTTTGCGTGGTGGAGAGCGGGAGCGTGGCGGAATGGACTTTGAGGCGGAGGGGAGGCACGCGGAAGTCCAAAAGGAGTGAGAAAGAGTGGAGGATTGGACTTTGAGGCGGAGGGGAGGCACGAGGAAGTCCAAAAGGAGTGAGAAAGAGCGGAGAATTGGACTTTGAAGTGGAGGGGAGGCAGGAGAAAGTCCAAAAGGAGTGAGAAAGAGCGGAGGATTGGACTTTGAAGTGGAGAGGAGGCAGGAGGAAGTCCAAAAGGAGCGAGAAAGAGCTGCGGATTGGACTTTGAGGTAGCGGGGAGATGCGAGGAAGTCCAAAAGGAGCGAGCAAGAGTGGCAGATTGGACTTTGAAGCGGAGGGGAGGCAGGAGGAAGTCCAAAAGGAGCGAGAAAGAGCTGAGGATTGGACTTTGAAGTGGAGGGGAGGCAGGAGGAAGTCCAAAAGGAGCGAGCAAGAGTGGCAGATTGGACTTTGAAGTGGAGGGGAGGCAGGAGAAAGTCCAAAAGGAGCGAGAAAGAGTGGGGGATTGGACTTTGAAGTGGAGAGAAGGCAGGAGAAAGTCCAAAACGCAAGTCGGCGCACAAGAGCGTAAGACCAGACATCACATGACCAGACATCACATTTGTGCAAAAAATTATATAAAATCTCATAAACCGCTTGCCCTAAAGCTAACTTCAAGTCGTATCATACAGGTATCAAATAATTTACATTTTTATGAAAGAAGAGGTGTTATTATCATGAAATTTATGGATAAGGATGATTTTGAAAAGCAGAATGTTTTCGGAACAGGTCAGGCAAATACAGCATATGCTAAGTATTTTATTGGTGATTCTTTCCTGAATCCGCTGACAGATCCTAAGTGCGGGCTTTTTCTTGCAAATGTGACTTTTGAGCCGGGATGCCGTAATAACTGGCATATCCATCATGCAACAAAGGGCGGCGGACAGATGCTTATATGTACAGCTGGAGAGGGCTGGTATCAGGAAGAGGGCAAGGAGCCTGTAAGCCTTGAGCCGGGAACTGTAATCGCAATTCCACCAGAAGTTAAGCACTGGCATGGAGCTAAGAAGGACAGCTGGTTTTCACATATTGCTGCAGAGATTCCGGGAGAGAATACAAGTAATGAATGGTGTGAGCCTGTAACTGATGAAGAATATAACAGATTAGGATAGTGTCTTATATGGCAGGAATGGAGGATTACAATGGCTAAGATTGTACAGACAGCAGGAAAAAATGCGTTGGGAGAGTTTGCACCGGAGTTTGCACATTTTAACGATGATGTGCTTTTCGGGGAGAACTGGAACAACGAAGATATTGATTTAAAGACAAGATGCATAATCACAGTAGTTGCGCTGATGTCATCAGGCGTGACAGATTCATCACTTAAGTATCATCTTGAAAATGCTAAGAATAACGGAGTTACAGCAAAGGAGATTGCTGCTGTTATCACTCATGTAGCATTTTATGCGGGATGGCCAAAGGCATGGGCTGTATTCAACATGGCTAAGGAAGTATGGAAAGAAGATTAATTGAAAAGTTTAGGTAAGAACTGATGAGTGTTTTGAGCAAAAATTATACATTGAGCAAGGGCTGCTGTTGCAGCGGGATACCGTCATATTGATACAGCGCAGGCATATGGCAATGAGCGCGTTGTCGGCGGACCGAAAATCAATACCGCATTTTTAGAGGCGGGACTTCTCGATGAAATCAGCTTGCTGGTCGGAGCCGGAATCGACGGCAGAGGCAGTATGCTGGCTGTGTTTGACGGACTTGCGATGCAGCATGATGTGACAAAGTTAAAATGGATTGATGTAAAGAAATTCGACAGTGATGCGGTGTGGATACGGTATCAGTGTTAAAAGTCGAGGTGGCAAATCATCAACAATATGTTGAGATGACTTGCCGCCTTTTTTCTGAATAAATTCCCGCTTCACATTATCAAACATTTTTTGACGATAATCTTCGGATACATTTGTAAGTTTCTGCCATGCTGTACCCTTGCCAGTAACATCCATACCTGCAACACCGTTTGCATTCAGTAAATCTCCGTCCGAATCAAACTGTTAATATTCATTGACATATAAAAGCCTCCCTGCAAATAAATTCAAAATCTGTTTAGAATGTGCGCATAATCATAAAAAATAGGGTTATAATACTTGCGTATAATCAAAAAATAAATTACAATGTGCGTATAATCATAAAAATTAGAACTAACATATATGCGCATAATCTGGAGGAACGATGATATTAAAAAGAAAAATATATAAAAAACTACTGGAATGGAAAAATGAATGTCAGGGGAAAAAAGCTTTACTGATAGAAGGCGCCAGACGTATTGGAAAGTCTACCATCTGCGAAGAATTTGGAAAAAACGAATACGAAAGTTATCTTCTGATTGACTTTGCTAAAAAAGATAAGGAAGTCGAAATGTATTTTGAGCGATATCTGAATGATCTGGATACATTTTTTATGCTGTTACAGACACATTTTGGAACAAAACTGACAGAGAGAAACTCTCTTATTATTTTTGATGAGGTACAGATGTTTCCACAGGCAAGAGCTGCGATAAAATATTTGGTTGCAGATGGAAGATATGATTATATCGAAACTGGCTCATTGATATCTATCAGAGAAAATGTAAAGAATATTGTCATACCGTCAGAAGAAAGAAATATCAATATGTATCCATTGGATTTCGAAGAATTTGCAATAGCATTAGAAGAAGATTTGCTGGTTGAATATATAAAAAAATGCTTTGAAAAAAGAGAACCTTTGGAAAGAAGTATGCATAATCAGGCAATGCTTTTGTTTCATCAGTATATGCTTGTTGGTGGGATGCCTATGCCTGTAGTGGCATTTATTGAAAGTAAAAAAGATTTTACAGAAGCGGATAAAGAAAAAAGGGACATTCTTAAATTGTATCGGGAAGATATTATGAAGATAGATATGAGATATAGAAGCAAAGTTCTTGCAATCTATGACCAGATTCCGGGATTTCTTTCACAGCATGAAAAAAGAGTTGTATTCAAAAAGCTACAAGATGGTAGTTATGCAGACCAGTATGAAGAAACTTTTTTCTGGCTGTCGGATTCTATGATATCCAATGAGTGCTTTTTGTGTAATGATCCGAATGTTGGCTTATCATTGAATGAGACAAGAAGCTATGTAAAGTGCTATATGGGTGACACCGGACTTTTGGTAAGCCATGCTTTTGATGAGAATGAATTACTTGAAGATGAAGTGTATAAACAGATATTGGCAGGCAAATTACAGATTAATGAAGGGATGCTTTATGAAAATGCAATAGCTCAGATGCTGGTGGCGAATGGACATAAGTTATATTTTTATACACACTATAATGAAAATAAGCACCGAAATGATATGGAAATTGATTTTATCATTTCAAATAATAGCAGATTAAAATATAAGATGTTTCCGATTGAAGTAAAGTCTGGAAAGCAATATAAAACAACCTCATTAAATAATTTCAGAGAAAAATACAAGGAGCGCATAGGGGAAAGTTATATTATTCATCCAAGAAATTTAATTGTAAAAGATGGAATTATATGCATTCCCCCATATATGACGATGAATATATAAAAATCTGACATACACACTTGACAATATGCTTCTAATCGCGGTGTCGGTGAAGGAGTGCGTACCTGTGGTGTTCCAATAGAGCAGCTTTTAAAATAATTGTTATAATGATATTATAAAGAAATGCCAAAAACAAAGGAGAGATTTATGTACCACAAGAAATTAGAATCAGATATCAGATGTCCATTGGAATACGGCCTGGAAGTATTTGGAGGCAAATGGAAATCAAGAGTTATATGTGTTCTGGCGGATAAGAAGACATTAAGATATAGTGAGTTAAGGACAGAACTGGTGAATATTACAGATGCAGTTCTTTCAACAACATTAAAAGCACTGATTGCGGATGATATTGTATCAAGGAAATCATATGATGAGATTCCGCCAAGAGTTGAATATTCACTTACGGAAAAGGGCTTATCTGTAATGCCGATATTGCAAAGTATATGCGACTGGTCATGTGCATTTTACAAGAAAGAAACTGACAAAGAATCGAGCCAGTGCATGAAGTGCGACCATAAGTAATGGATGAAGGGAAGGTTATTGTGTGAAAAAAATAACCTTCCTTTTCAAATTAACATATATTGTGTAAAATGTTACATGGAACTGCCTAGCGGTATACTGGCAAGCAGCAATACGACATACGCAATATGCAGAAATGGAGCGGGAATTGAGCAGATTAACGATTATTACTAAGGATAAGGCTCAGGTTACAATGGAGTCTTTATATCAGGATTTAGAGAGAAGAATAGTAGCAAGTCCACCGGGATTGTGTACTATTGACCTTACGAGGTCATTTATAAAAATGTGTCTTGCACAGTCATGTGGCAAATGTGTCCCATGCCGTGTGGGACTTAGACAGCTTGCGAGACTTTTTGATGATGTGCTTGATGGTAACGCAACAGAGGAAACTCTTGATGTTATCAGGCTTACAGCAGAGGGAATCTATTATTCCGCTGACTGTGCAATCGGATATGAGGCAGCAAAGCTTGTACTAAAATGTATTGATGGCTGCGAGGATGATTTCAGGTCACATATTGAGAGAGGATTTTGTTCATGTAACAGTAACCAGCCGGTTGCATGCGTGAAATCATGTCCTGCAGGAGTAGATATTCCGGGATACATAGCACTTGTGCATGAAGGCAGATATGCAGATGCGGTTCGTCTTATAAGAAGAGACAATCCAATGCCTACAACATGCGCATACATTTGTGAGCATCCATGTGAAAACAGATGTAAGAGAACACTTATTGACGCGCCAGTCAACATCAGGGGACTTAAGAAAATGGCAGTTGATAATGCCGGTGATGTTCCGGTTCCGGCATGTAATGAGCCAACAGGTAAGAAGGTTGCAATAATCGGTGGTGGTCCGGGAGGACTCAGTGCCGCATATTATCTGGCTCTTATGGGACATAAGGTTACTATATTTGAGCAGAGAAAGCAGCTTGGTGGAATGTTAAGATATGGAATTCCTAACTACAGACTTCCAAGAAAAAAGCTGGATGCGGAGATTAACGCTATATTGTCTACAGGAATAGAAGTTAAGAAAAATATAAGCGTAGGAACAGACATTACGCTTGAGGATATTAATAAAGAATATAATGCAGTATACATTTCTATCGGAGCACATGCAGACAAGAAGATTGGAATTGATGGTGAGGATGCTACAACAGGCGTAACATCAGCAGTAGAAATGCTTCGTGCAATTGGTGATGATGAAATGCCTGACTATACCGGCAAGCGAGTGGTTGTTATTGGCGGTGGAAATGTAGCAATGGATGTTGCCCGTTCTTCTGTAAGATTAGGTGCTGAGAAAGTAAGCATTGTATATAGAAGAAGAAAAGCCGACATGACGGCACTTCCGGAAGAGGTTGAAGGTGCAGAGGCAGAGGGCTGCGATGTTCTTGAACTTATGTCACCAGTTAGAATAGAGAAAGATGAAAATGACGCAGCAGTTGGTTTATGGGTTCAGCCACAGATGATAAGCAGGATAAAAGGTGGCAGACCATCACCTAAGACTGCAGCTAAGGACGAGGTTCTTATTCCTTGCGACCTTATTGTAGTTGCCATCGGACAGGGTATCGAAACAAGATATTTTGAGGAGCATGGCGTTACAGTCAAGAGAGGAACAATTGAGGCACTTGATACAAGTGAGATTAAAGAACGTAAAGGAATATTTGCAGGAGGAGACTGCGTAACAGGACCTGCAACAGTAATCAGGGCTATAGCAGCCGGAAAGGTTGCGGCAGCCAACATTGATGAATATCTTGGCTACCATCACGAGATAACTTCAGATGTAGAGATACCTTATGCCGGATATGAGGACAAGGTACCTTGCGGACGAGTTGAGGTTGCACTGCGTGATGCCGCAGACAGAAAGAAAGACTTTGAACCTATTGAATATGGATTTTCATGCGAGGAAGCATGTCAGGAATCTGGACGCTGCTTAAGATGTGATCATTTTGGATTTGGTTCATTCAGAGGAGGCAGAGAGAAACAATGGTAAATTTAACAATTAACGGTAAAGCTGTATCAGTAAAAGAAGGAACTACCATTCTTGAAGCTGCCAAAACAATAGGAGAGACAATACCTACACTCTGCTATCTCAAAGAAGTCAACGCAATTGGTGCATGTCGTGTATGTGTAGTTGAAGTAGAGGGTACTGACAGATGTGTTACAGCATGTAATAACTTCGTAGAAGAAGGCATGGTTGTCTACACTAATTCAAGAAAAGTGCGTACAACCAGAAAGACTAATGTCAAGCTCATACTTTCACAGCATGATTACAAATGTGGTACATGTATAAGAAGTGGTAACTGTGCGTTACAGTCAATTGCAAATGAACTTAATATATCAGAGATGCCATATGATTCAATCTTAGAAAAAGATAATTGGGATAAAACATTTCCACTTATCAGAGATGCCCAGAAATGTATCAAATGTATGCGTTGTGTGCAAGTGTGTGATAATATTCAGGGAATGCACATATGGGATGTTGTAAATACAGGTTCGCGTACAACTGTAAATGTGCGTGCAAACAAGAACATTGCGGAGACTGCATGTACACTTTGTGGTCAGTGTGTAAGCAACTGCCCTGTAGGTGCACTTACAGAAAGAGACGATGTCGGAATCGTGCTTGATGCAATTGAAAATGAGGATATCATTACAGTAGTACAGATTGCACCAGCAGTAAGAACAGCATGGGGCGAAGATTTTGGTATGTCTAAGGAATATGCGACAGCACAAAGACTTGTTGCAGGGCTTAGAAGAATAGGATTTGATTATATATTTGACACAACATTTGCAGCAGACATGACAATTATGGAGGAGGGAAGCGAGTTTCTTGAAAGGCTTCCAGAAATCAAGGAGTCAGGACTTCCAATGTTCACATCATGCTGTCCAGGATGGGTGAAATTCGTAAAGAGCGAGTTCCCTGAGATGGCAGGCAGACTTTCAACAGCAAAGTCACCACAGCAGATGTTTGGTGCAATAACAAAGTCGTATTATGCAGAAAAGCTTGGGGTTGACCCGGAGAAGATATTCTGTGTGTCAATCATGCCTTGTCTTGCAAAAAAGGATGAGTGTACATGGGACGGAGGCAAAGATGTTGACGCAGTTCTTACAACAAGAGAAGTTGAAAGAATGTTCAAAGCATTTTTCATAAAGCCGGAAGAACTTGATGAGGACGAGTTCGACAATCCTTTAGGTGAAGGAACAGGTGCTGGCGTTATATTCGGTGCAACAGGCGGTGTTATGGAGGCGGCACTCAGAAGTGCTTACTATCTTGTGACAGGAAATAATCCTGATGCGGATGCGTTCCAGTCAGTGAGAGGTCTTGAAGGCTGGAAGGAAGCTTCATTTGACCTTAATGGGACAACTGTAAATGTGGCTGTTGCCAGCGGACTTGGCAACACAAGACGTTTGGTGAATGCTATTAAGAAGGGCGAGGTTCACTATGATTTCGTTGAAATCATGTCCTGTCCGGGCGGCTGTATCAACGGCGGCGGACAGCCTTACAAGGAAGACGCTGTGATGGTTGAGGAGCGACGTCATGTGCTGTACGGGCTTGATAAGCGCGATAATCTTAGATTCTCACATGAGAATCCATCGGTTAAGCAGTGCTATGAGGAGTATTTTGAGAAACCGTTGTCACATAGGGCTCATGAGATATTGCATGTGAAATAGAATCATTTTTCGATAAGGTATGTGTAGACCGGTCTGCGGCTGGGGCAGAGCAGGGTGTACACCTTCGGACTGTCTTCGCTTAGCAGTAGTAAATGCCGCCATCTGCAGAGTTTTTTACAGGGTGCGAAAGCAAACGCGCTTCGCTTGAACGAGCTTTCGCACCCTGAACTTTTGCAGATGGCGGCATTAACTTCTGCACAGCTTGCCAGACTCAGGCGTACACCCTGCACTGTCCCAGCCGCAGCGGCTATATATGCTGGATTGGAAATATGATTTTATTCACGGTGCGTGTTCGGGGCAGGTGTGGCAGACGGACGCACCTGGTCGTTGCACTTCAGGTGCTGGGCTGGCTGTGATGTGTTTATTTGATTTAGGAGGCTTTTTATGAAGTTAAATGAATTGTCACCTAGTGAGGTGTTTTCTTATTTTGAAAAAATATGCTCTATTCCGCATGGTTCTGGGAATACAGGGATGATTGCGGATTATTGTCTGGAGTTTGCTAAGTTGCATGGGCTTAAGGCAAGGAAGGATACGTCTGATAATGTTGTTATATTTAAGGCTGGTTCTTCTGGATATGAGGACTGTGAGCCTGTGATTTTGCAGGGACATCTTGATATGGTGTGTGAGAAAGAGCCGGACTGCGATATTGACATGAGTGTACAGAGCATTAAGGCCTGCACCGATGGTAAGATGGTATGGGCTGATGGCACGACGCTTGGCGCTGATGATGGAATTGCAGTTGCATTTATACTGGCAGTGCTTGCTTCGGATACGATTACGCATCCTCCTATACAGGCAGTGCTTACGAGCGATGAAGAGATTGGAATGCTTGGCGCAAGAGACCTCGACACTTCTGACCTTACAGCAAAGAGACTTATTAATATTGATTCTGAAAGTGAGGGAATATTGTATGTAAGCTGTGCCGGTGGTGTAAGGGCTGAGTGCGATATTCCGGTTGTGTATGAGGATGCTGCGGGCTGGGTGGCAGATGGTGCAATTGATGTGCAGAATGGTTCGGTATGCTTCGAAGTTAAGATAAGCGGGCTTGCCGGCGGTCATTCCGGCGTTGAGATTCACAAACAGCACACTAATGCTATAAGATTGCTTGCTTCATTACTTTCACATGCTAGCGGGGCAGCAGATTTCCGTCTTGTGTCGCTTTCAGGTGGCGGCAAGGAAAATGCAATTCCAAAAGAAGCAAAGGCAGTTGTAAGCGTCAGAAGTTGCGATGCCACAACATTTGAACAAAGCATCAAAGAGAGTGAGGCTGTGTGGATGCAGGAAATCAGAGCGACAGAGCCATATGCTAAGATTGAGCTTGAAAAGACAGATGTTGCAGCAGACAAAGTTCTCAATTCTCATAGCACTGAAAATGTAATATATGCCCTCTTGTTAAGTCCTGATGGTGTGTACAAAATGAGTCAGGAGATTAAGGGCATGGTGCAGACCTCTCTCAATCTTGGAACTGCTTATCTCGACGCAGACAAGCTTGTGTACAAATATCTTATAAGAAGCAATACAGCGGCTGGAAAGAAATTATTGCTTGAGAGAGTCACCACATTTGCAAAACATTTGTCAGGAAAAGTAGTCACAATGTCGGACTATCCTGCGTGGGAATACAAGAGTGATTCGCAATTAAGAAGGATATGCGTTGAGAGCTTTACAAATGTGTACGGCCACGAACCGGAAGTGACATCAATCCACGCCGGACTCGAATGCGGCATACTTGCCGGGAAAATGCCGGGAGTAGATATGATATCATTTGGACCGACACTTGAAAGTGTGCATACGCCTGATGAGTGTATGAATGTGGCTTCAGTGGAGCGGACCTGGGAATATCTGATGGAGATACTTAAAAGTTTATAACTAAATTTGCGGGAGTAAGTGTGTGACGGCAGATTGCATCACATTTACTTCCGCAAATTTAGTTATATACTACAGAAAAATGGGTAGAATATGCTATATATTAACCATAAGGAGAATTAATACATGATAAAAGATGGATTTTTATACCTTGCGGCACTTATATTTGCAGCCGCAGTATTAGTAAATCTGCCTAAGATTTTTAAAGGGAAAAAGGCACAGGTGTTCTTTAATTTTGCACCGCCGATTGTACTAATATACCTGGGGCTTATGCTGCTTTGCACAATGAAAGTGTGGGACCTTAGTGCAACAAGCGCTGTGTACAAATCAGTCAAGAACCCGATATTATATGCGATGCTTTTCATAATGCTGCTTCGCTGTGACTTGAAGAAAATCATCAAGCTTGGACCTAAAATACTTATCGGTTTCTTCGCAGCAACTTTGTCAATCGGACTTGGATTCTTTGTTTCATATGCAATATTCCACCAGCTCTTAGGCGCAGGTTCATGGAAAGCACTCGGCGCACTGTGCGGAAGCTGGATGGGCGGCGGCGGCAATATGCTCGCAATCCAGGCAGCACTTGATGTTGACGAAGCAACAATGGCTTACGCCCTTGTTATGGATTCAATCTGCGCGACTCTTTATGTAATGTTCCTTCTATGGGCAATCGGAAATCACGAGAAGTTCAACAAATGGACAAAGGCAGACACAAGCATAATCGACGGCGTTGGAGCTGCACTCGAAGAGGAAGCAAAAGCCAACACAAAGCCTCTCGTATGGCAGAACATCATTCTTCTGCTCGGTTCAGGACTCTTAGTATCGGCAGTTTCAATGGAACTTGGCAGCATGATTAATGCACATTTATCATTCTTTGACAGCACAACATGGACAGTCCTTATCGTATCAGTGCTTGGTATTGTATTCGCCCTGACACCATTTGGCAAGATTAAGGGAACTGAGGAGATTTCAAATGTAATGCTTTATATAGTCATTGCCTTAATCGCTTCAAGAGCAGACCTTGGAGCAGTCGGAAATGCACCAATATGGCTTCTCGCAGGATTCGTAATCCTCCTTATCCATGTGGCAATAATGATTGCACTTGCGAAAATATTGAAACTCGACATCTTCACATGTTGCGTTGCTTCCCTCGCCAACATCGGTGGAACAGCAACAGCACCGGTCCTCGCCGGCGCATACTCAAATGCCCTCGTACCAGTTGGTATCATGATGGCGCTGCTCGGCTATGTCATCGGAACCGGCGGCGGTCTGGTTGTGGCCAATCTGATGAGTATATTTGGGTAGATTTTAATGGAATAATTGATGGAGTGGATAGCACTTCGGCAGTGGATGGGTACTGCCGGGGTGCTGTTTTTTTATATGTTGTAGAAGTGGTGAAAATAAAAAAGAAACGAGCATCCTTTTCCAGTCGAGAGACTTTACTCAGTCATATTAAATTCTTAAAGAATAATCAAGAAAAAATATAATTTTACAAATTATTGCAAATAACATTCATTGTCGACATAATTTGACAAATTTTGTATATGAGGAGTAGTAGTATAAGTATATATACAAGATTGGAGGATAAAAATATGGATGAAAGGGATATTGTTTTAAATAGTGTTTTAGAAGAACTTAAGAATAAAAAGCTGATAACAGAATTAGAAAAAGATATAATATCTGCTATTAAAGTGTTTATAAAAAAGCCTTTTAATAGAAGAGATGTCGAGTTGAAAATATTAGAAATTGAAAGTAAATATAATTATTTAATAAACTTTGCTAACTTAGTGCAGAATCCTGTTAAATGTTCCATAGACTCATTAAATGATAGTGAATTAAGAAATAACTTATATTCTAGAATTATTAAATTGCTGAGTATAACAGGAAAACAAAATAACAACAATTTTAATTTAAACATTCATTGCAACTAACCATAATAAATAATATAATTAGTATAATAATTGTCAGTGGAAATGGAGTACCAGTATGGATAAAAGGGATGAATTGCGATTAGGATTTGAGACAGCGTATATAGACGGTTCGGTTGCATCAAACAGCTTCTATAGCCCACAGTTTGTATCTAATAATTATAAGGACGGGAAGAAGGTTTTATCTTCTATAGAGGATGAACTATTAAGATGCGATAAGTTTCAGATTAGTGTTGCGTTCATTACTTTGGGTGGAATTACGCCATTACTTCAGACGTTGAAAGTATTAGAAAAGAAAAATATTCCAGGCGAAATTCTTACTACTAATTATTTGAATTTTAGTGAACCTAAAGCTTTAGAGAAGCTTAATGGATTATCAAATATTACTTTGAAAATGTATGATGTACAAGAAGCAGGAGAAGGCTTTCATACAAAGGGATATATTTTTAAAACTGATGAAGTGTATCGTATTATCATTGGAAGTTCGAATATAACAAGTGCGGCACTTACTAGAAATCAGGAGTGGAATACTAAGCTTGTCTCAACCGAGCAGGGAGAGATGGCAAAGGAGATAGTTGCTGAGTTTAATAGATTGTGGAATTCCCAGTATGCTTTAGAGTTTAATGAATTCTATGAGAATTATAAAGAACAATATAAAATTATTAAACATCAGAGAGATATAGCAAAGAAAGATCAGATCGTTTCCATTGAAAAATACAGATTAAAACCAAATAGCATGCAGGTTGGATTTATTACAAATCTTAAGAAGATTCTTGAAGCAGGAGAAGACAGGGCTCTTCTTATATCTGCGACTGGAACAGGTAAAACTTATGCTTCCGCATTTGCAATGAGAGAACTTGGATTTAAGAGAGTGTTATTTTTAGTTCATAGGGGACAGCTTGCAAGACAGACTAAGAAATCTTACGAAAAGGTGTTTGCAAAATCTGTTTCTATGGGTTTAGTTGGTGCTGGATATCATGAATATGATGCGGATTATGTATTTGCTACGGTCCAGACATTAAATCGAGATGAGCATTTGCTTCAATATGATAAGGATGCATTTGATTGTATTGTGTTGGACGAGGCACATCATGTAACTGCTGACACATATCAGAAGATTATGAAACATTTTTCGCCTAAGCTTTGGCTTGGAATGACAGCAACTCCTGATAAGAGAGATGACAATGTTGCAGGCAGAAATGTTTATGAGTTATTTAATTATCAGATTGCTTACGAGATACGTTTGCAGCAGGCCATGGAAGAAAATCTGTTATGTCCGTTTCATTACTTTGGAATTACTGATTTGTCTATAGTTGGAGATGATAAAGATAATCGTGATTTTAGTATGTTAACAAGTGATGAACGTGTGAAACATATAATCCAGCAGGCAAATTACTATGGATATAGTGGAGAAAAGGTTAAAGGACTTATATTCTGTAGCAGCATTAAAGAGACACAGGAATTATCATATAAGTTTAACAATATAGTTAATCCGGATACAGGGGAATATTTTAGGACAATAGCATTGAATGGTGATGCTAATGAACAGGAAAGACAGGATGCATTTGAAAGACTTGCAATGAATGAGAGTGAGGCAAATGTCCATAAGCAGCCATTAGACTATATATTTTCTGTAGAAATATTGAATGAGGGTGTTGATATTGTGGAGGTTAATCAGGTTATTATGCTCAGACCAACACAATCACCAATAGTATTTATTCAGCAGTTGGGACGAGGGCTAAGAAAGGCTGATGGTAAAGAATATGTTGTAATTCTTGATTTTATTGGTAATTACAATAATAATTTCATGATTCCAATAGCATTATCTGGGGATAGAACTTACAATAAAGACAATATTCGTAGATATATAATGGAAGGCGGAAGAATTATTCCAGGCGCATCTACAGTGCATTTTGATGAAATAAGCAAAAAGAGAATATTTGCATCTGTTGATAATGCTAATTTTAGTGATATTAAGCTGATAAAAGAAAATTATACAAATCTTAAGAATAAATTGGGGAGAATACCGGCACTTAAGGATTTTGATGATTATGGGGAGATGGATGTTATACGAATTTTTGATAATAACAGCCTCGGTTCGTATTATAAATTCTTAGTGAAATATGAGAAGGATTATAAGATTCGTTTGTCACAGGAAGAAGAAAAGATAGTTGAATTTATTTCAAAGAAACTGGCAAATGGTAAGAGAATACAGGAATTACAATTATTAAAGAGAACACTTCTATATGCAAATGGATTATCAAAATGTGGATTATTTACAGGACTATCACAGGATCTGTTGACATATGGTAAATCCATCAGTAAGGAACAGCAAGAAAATATCATAAATGTTATGACAAATGAATTCCCTGCGGGTTCAGGTAAAAAGACATATTCCCAGTGTGTCTTTATAGAAAAGGAAGGCAATGATTATAAACCAACGAAGACATTTCTTGAAATGTTATCAGATAGAGATTTTTATAATGTTATTAAGGAACTTGTTGATTTTGGTATAAGCAGGTATGAAAGAGATTATAAGCAAAGTTATGATGTAACAGATTTTGTCCTTTATCAGAAATATACATATGAGGACGTGTGTCGTTTGCTTAATTGGGAACAGAACGAAGTGCCATTAAATATTGGTGGTTATAAATATGATAAGAAGACAAAAACATTTCCTGTATTTATTAATTATGATAAATCGGAAGATATTAGTGATACGACAAAATATGAGGATCATTTTGTGCCAGGTTTTAGAGACCGTCTGATAGCAATATCGAAATCCGGAAGAAGTTTGCAATCTGAAGATGTACAGAATTTTCTTAAGGCAAAAGAGCGGGGAATCAGAGTAGAGCTTTTTGTTCGTAAGAATAAAGATGATAAGATTTCTAAGGAGTTTTATTATCTGGGACATATGACAGCTAGTGGGAATACTAAAGAATTTACAATGCCCAATACACAGAAAACAGCGGTTGAAATAGAATGGATTCTTGATGTTCCTGTGAGAGAAGATATCTATGAGTATATTGTAAATTCATAAATACATACAAAATTCTGTGTATATGCAAAGAATTTTGTTACAGAAAAGAGGAAAATACATGAAAACAGTTAGGGTAGTTGCAGCAGTAATAAAGGCAGTTAATGATAAGAAAGAACCAATTATTTTTGCAACCCAGCGAGGATATGGAGAATTCAAAGATGGCTGGGAATTTCCAGGCGGAAAAATAGAAGCAGGAGAAACACCACAGGAAGCGTTAAAACGTGAGATTATGGAAGAATTAGATACAGAAGTTAAAGTTGGAGCTTTAATCGACACAATTGAATATGATTATCCTAATTTTCATCTTTCAATGGATTGCTTCTGGTGTGAGATATTAAGCGGAGATCTGGTGTTAAAAGAGCATGAGAACGCAAAATGGCTGACTAAACAACATCTTGGAGAGGTTGAATGGCTGCCAGCGGATGTTACTTTGATTGAGAAGATAAGAGAGGATATGTAGAAATATTTATACGAAAGAAGGCGTGTTATGCAGTTACCATATTCAGATGAACTCAATATAGGCTATTTAAGTAAGTTGTTCGAGAACACATCAAATTGTTATAAGTTTTTCTGGTTTCAGGCAATTCTTGAGAAGGTAGATAGTGCTAAGTGTAGATTTACATTTGATGAATTGATTAATGAAATGATTGCTGATGCATGGTATATGGTAACCGAATATCACCTTAGACTAGGTCCGTTAGGAGTTACCGATAATCTTGAAGAAGTAGTTAAATATATTCATAAAAATTATGGATTAATATCAAATACGAAACGAGAGAATATTATAAAATTTCTTGAAGATTCAGAGGATAAAAGAATAGCAAAATATAAATCAGATTTGACATTAAATGTTCCATATAGATTGCAAGTACCATTTTATGATGAAATTAATATTAAGCAAAGTATGTGGAATGGCTCAAAAAAGAATTTGACAGATGAAATTAACAGACAGAAAAGACTTATATATTATTTTACGTTGATAGCTGGTCTTAAGACAGAGATTGAAATTGACAGTCTATGGTCGGATTATCTTGTAAGAAATAAGGCTATTCTTAAAGGTTGGGCACAGCTTAAGTTAATTCAGTATTTACAGAACAAAAATCCGAGCGTACCGGGAATTGCAGATAAGATTGAAGCACCTTCTTCAAGAAACATAGAGCGAGTTAGAAAATACTGGAATTTGATAATTCAAATTGATCCATCTCTTAGGGATATATATGGTGATGTTGATTTGGCAGATGAAAACATTTCTGTAGATCATTTTGTACCATGGCAGTATGTAGCACATGATGAATTATGGAATTTACACCCTACAACTAAATGTATAAACAGTAGTAAAAGCAATTTGCTTCCATCATGGGAATTATATTTCAATTCTTTAGGCAGTTTGTAATATAGAGCATATGAACTTAAGAATGAGAATGAAGCAGTTGCACACGAATTTCAGAAAATTGCGCCATATCATCTTAATAATGAGGAGATTCGTAATCAATTGTATGCAGATGGTTTGGACAAGAATACATTTATTGAAAGATTGGAACATGTGATTAAACCAGTTTATGAATCAGCCCATATGTCGGGATTTAAGGAGTGGAGTTACAATGGCGGTAAAAATATACAATAAACTTGTAAGAGATAAAATTCCAGAAATTATTGAAGCAGATGGAAAAACATGTAAAACAGAGATACTTTCTGATGAAGAATATTTAAAAATGCTGGATGCCAAGCTTGACGAAGAACTTGCAGAGTATCATAAGAATCAGAACATCGAGGAGCTTGCTGACTTGATGGAAGTTATATATGCGGCAGTAGAAGCAAGAGGGTATTCAGTTGATGAACTGGAGAAAGTAAGAGTAAAGAAGGTTGAGGAAAGAGGTGGATTTGGGGAGAAGGTGCTTTTGAGGGAAGTGGAACAATAGTGTATTTTAAATGAAATTTAGTAAAAAATACGAGGAGGAATATATAAATGTCAGAAACAATATTACAAATTGATAAGCAAATTTTACTTACGGACAAGGTTATTTGTAGACATATAAGTGATTTAAAAAATTATACAAGAGGTCAAATTTCACAGGATATATTATCTCAATTAAGACATTTTGTTGAGCATATATTATTAAAAATATATGCGAATGGAGAAGATATAGAGGATACTCAGGAAAATTTAAAAAAAGCTGTAAAGTATGCTAAAGGTAATGATTCATTGAGGGATATAACACGCTTTCATCATTTTTTACAAGTAGCAGTAGCCCATAGAACGTTAGAAGAAGAGAACTCTGAAAGATTAATGTTAAAGTATTATGAGTATCTTTTAAAAATAAGAAAATTATTACATGAAAAATATTTAATGAACGTTTTAAGTAATTTAGAAGACTTCCCAATAGAAACAGATGATAATTTAAATGATTATTATTCTAAAATTGCCGAAAAAGTAGATGGATATAAAAATGTATCAATGAATGGATATAAATATGATAGATTTTACATACAAAGTGTAAAACCTTTTTTTTACAATTGTAAAATTTATTATGAAGTTGCATTTATTCCAGCAAATGATAAAGTAAAACTGATAGAATAATTGCATTTACGGAAAAGGAAGTAACAGATTATTATGCTGTGAAATTAGCCATTGAGGATGATTATATAGAATTATTTAATAAACAAATGCCAATTAGAATTATTTTGGATTGGGAGGTAAGTATCAGACCCTGTGAGTTTAAGAATTTTAATAAAATAATTTATAACGAAGATAGGGGAATTGGCAAAGCAGAGGAACAAAAACTTGTTAAGTATTTAACAGACACGGGCAGAAGTTTATCAGAGATAATTGTATACCCTGAAGAAAAGTATAGGAGCTTAAAAAATAGAATAGTGCCAAATACAGAAAATTATCATTTTTTTGATACTTTAGATTATTGCAGAGAAATTATTCAAAATAAAAAATCAGGGGGTAATGTTTTAAGATATTTACTCCTCCATATGAATAATAGAGTTATTAAAGAACAATATAATGAAAATTATAAGAAAAATTATTATACAGATAAATGGGAGTATGTAGGTGCAAATAATTTGTTATCAAATTTGTATTTATCGAATGAGTGTATACCATTTGATATAATGCCTTTTTGTACAGCTCTCAAAAAACATGTCCCTAATTTATATGATTTGTTAATGGCGATGGATTTAAAGGGACGAGAGCATGAGTTAATGGCAAGAACTATAAAAAATAATACAGAGCAAAAAGGAATTTTATTTACGCCATTAAAACGTGATGGCGATAAGTATAAACTTGGTGATTACAAAGATGTAGAAAAGTTAAAAAACGAATACAATTCAAAATTATATAAGAGCAAAAAACAACAGAATAGAAAATTGATTATAGAGAAGGATCATATATTTATAGAAGGGTATAAGGATGATACATTGTTTATTATTAAATCAATAAAACAATTGACTTTAAAAGGAGTAGATAATTACATAAATTCTGCAAGACACTGGATTTATAATAATAGTTATAATATATCAGAAGAAAAGAAAAAATCATTAGAGTATTTGTTCGATAAATCACAGGTTGCTGTAATTTATGGCGCCGCAGGTACAGGAAAGACAACTTTTATAAATTATATATCATCGTTTTTAAATGAAAATATGGGATTGTCCATGTTATATTTAGCACATACTAATCCAGCAGTAAATAATCTTAAAAGAAAAAATGGGAAAATGAACAGTAGTTTTATGACTCTTTCAAAATTTAATAATACTAAGGCAGAAAATATAAAAAGGGAATATGATGTTGTATTTATAGATGAATGCAGTACAGTTAGTAATAAGGAAATGAGAGAGTTTTTAGAATTGTCTAAGTTTAAACTGTTAGTATTGGTAGGCGATACATATCAAATAGAGTCAATCGAATTTGGAAATTGGTTTGATGCTATACGAAGTTTCTTACCGGAATCTGCGGTATGCGAGTTGCTTAATCCATATAGGAGTGATAGTAAACAGTTATTAGAATTGTGGGATAATGTAAGGAAGATGCAAGATGACATTTTGGATCGTTTACAAGCAGGAGAGTATTCTGCACCGCTTGATCCGTCAGTTTTGAAACCTGCAGAAGATAATGAAATTATTTTATGTTTAAATTATGGAGGATTGTATGGAATAAATAATATTAATCATTTTATGCAAGAAAATAATAATGAAAAAGAAATAAGAAGAGGAATACAAAGATATAAAGTAGGAGATCCCATATTATTTAATGATTCAGCTGATTTATTTTTTATAACGGATAAAAGTCAAATACCAATTATTCATAATAATATGAAAGGAAAGATAGTTGATTTTTTACTCTTGGATTCTGGTGAAATTACAGAAAGAATACAATTTGATATTGCAATCGATAGACCCCTAATGAATATAGATAATGAAAAAGTGAATTTTGAAGTGATTGATTATACAGAGAAAGGAAATTCTATCATTAGATTTGAAGTTTTTAAAAATCGAAGTACAGATGAAGATGATGAAAATATATCAAAATCTTTAGTGCCATTTCAGATAGCATACGCAGTTTCAATTCATAAAGCACAGGGGTTAGAGTATGATTCAGTTAAAATAATTATAACAGATGATATAGATGAGTTAATAACACATAGTATTTTTTATACAGCTATAACAAGAGCAAGAAAAAAATTGAAAATATATTGGTCGCAGGCTGTAGAGAAAAAGGTATTAGAAAGAATAAAACCACAAAATAATAAGCAAGATATAAAGTTACTGGAAACATGGTTATAGAAATATAATACTGTTTATAAATGTGAAGTACAATATAAATATGCTGATATCACTTGAATATTATTATATATACATTTGAATTAAATATATTGGTATGAAAATAATGCATTAAAAAGATAGATTAATGGTAATAATAGGCTGAAAAATAATTAATGTTTAGGATGGAGAAAAATATATGACGGAGACATTATGGGGAGTTATAATAGGAGGAGTAATAAGTACAATTAATACAGCAATTACTTTAGGTGTGAATGCTGGTGTTCAATTTAGAAAAAGAAAAAGTGAAAATCAACAAGAACAGTTTAAAGTAAAGCGTAGTAATTTGCAAAGCATATATACGCAATTGATTAATATTGTTAATTTATTTCCAAATCAATCACCTAATGATATTTTGAGAAATATAGAGTATGGACCGCATTTTTTAATGGAATCATTTGATTCTATTATAACGAGTTTGAATTATCAAATTGAAAATTATCATCATCTTTCAGATATAGTTGTAAATAATGATGAACAAAAGAGCAAAAATCAATTGGAAATTGAAAAAAGAGAATATGTAAAAAACGAAATTATAAAAATAAAGAGTCAGTATTTTGAAGCACGTGAAGAGTATAGATTATTTTGTCATTCTAGTAAAAACATGTTTGATTTATATGCTGGACAAAATGTCAAAAATTGTTTGGTTGAGTTTGAAGTTGTAATAAAAAATGTATTTGTGTCTGGAAAAAATTCAGAAGATTCATCGGATCCATATAATAATTTGATTGAAAATACGAGATTAAAACTTATTTCATGTATGAGATCTGATATAGGCATATAATAAATATTTATTATATGCAATAGGAAATATGTGCGAAAAATACTTTAATTGTAGTTATTGTTAGCCTTGGGGGACACATTTGCACGAATTGAACTTATATAGTGACAATAAGCTGCTGGTATTTCCTATAAAAGATTTGACCAAAACCAATCCAGTATACATACTTACGAATAAGGATAAAGGGTATGTTGAAGGAACAGATGAGTTAAGAATTTGTTGAAAAATGCGGTGGAAGACATTGAAGGTTCTGACATGTAAGGAGGATTTTCATGAGCAATATTATTGTTTTGTCAGGCAGTCCGCGTAAGGGTGGCAATACTGACCTGTTGGTTGATGCATTTGTTAAAGGTGCGGAAAAGAATAATAATGTAGAAGTTGTTTCGGTGGCGGATTATAAGGTCAACCCATGCATTGGCTGTAATTCGTGCTTTGACAGGGCTGGGCATGAATGTTTTCAGCAGGACGACATGCGGACAGTTTATGATAAGTTAAAATGTGCTGATGTGATTGTCGTTGCATCGCCAGTGTATTTTTATGGAGTTAGTGCGCAGCTCAAAGCAATTATTGACAGGTTACATACTCCTATGAGAAATGATTTCAAAGTCAAGAAGCTGGCACTGATACTGGTAGGGGCAGCAGTTTTGCCGGAATTATTTGATTCTATTAAGATACAGTATCAGCTTGTGCTTAATTTCTTCAAGCTTGAAGATGCGGGAATGGTGCTGGTCAGAGGTGCTAAGGATAAAGGAGATGTCAGGAACACTGATGGGCTGGATGAGGCTTATCGGCTGGGATTGGCGATGGAGTGAATTTTGTTTTGAATTAAAGAGTTGAGGAATTGACTTACAGTATCAGTAGGTGTTACACTTCGTGTAACACCTACTGATACTGTATAAATAATGGAGTAATAGACATAAAAATTGTACAAAGGTTAATTCCGTTGAAATTGAAGTTTGTGTGAGTGATACCAAATGCAAATGGAGGGAAATTTGAATAACAGGAATAGAAGATAATTGTGATTTTAAAAAGGCAAATTTCTTGACAGTACTGCAAAAAGATGTACAATAATCGTAACAGAACCCACCACGCCTCTGGTTTTTCATGCGTAACCCGGTGGGATTTTTTATTTATAGAGCGTTTTTTATCTATCAATATCCTAAACAAATATTAACAATAGAACAACAGGCTCAATCATATATTGATGCTGGTATGATAATTACTACTCGGTCAGATGTAGAAAATGCGTTGAATTCAGTTGGATTCTATCGTTTACGAGGATATTGTTTTCATTTATATGATAATGCTGCCAAAAAGTATGTTCCGGTGACAAGGTTTGAAGATGTCCTGAAACTGTATTATTTTGACCGGGAATTATCCTGCTTAATTTTTTCTATGATTTCTAAGATTGAGGTATCTTTGAGAGTGCGATTAGTGGAATCGTTACTTATACATAGAGAACCACTTGTTTTGCAAGATTCGTCAATTTTTAAGGATAAAAAACTGTATTGGCAGAATATGTCTAACATAGCATCTGAGATTGCTCAATCTAATGATGTGTTCATTAAACATAATTTTAATAATCATGATGGAGAAGTGCCTGTATGGGCGATTGTTGAGGTTTTATCTTTTGGCATTTTGTCAAAGATAATTAAGAATTTGAAAACAGGAACGGGAAGTTCACACTCAGTATTGGCGGCTAATTATCAGTATAAATCGCAAAAGGGAAACTTGGTAAATCCATCTAAGAAAATGTTCACTTCATGGATACAGGGAGTTTCAATATTACGTAATATGTGTGCCCACAATTCGAGAATATACAATCGAACAATACATACTACACCAGAAATCCTTGATGTAGATAAAATTACACCTATGCCTGTACATAACGGATTATATCAAATCTTATTGGCAATGAAATATCTAAGATCGTCAGAGGAAGAGTGGAAAGAGTTTGTATATGAATTTGATAAGTTGATTGAAAAAAATAATAGCATAATCAATATCGCATCAATGAATCTTCCAACAGATTGGAAGTCGCATTTGAGTGTTTAAAACATGTTTTATTGCATAAAATAATAAGGTAGACCTAACCAAGCATTTTATGCTCAAACCGGTTAGGCTTTTGGCGGAGTGTTACGATAAGCACTTCGCTTTTTTGATTTATGCGCAGCTTAAAGCAATTATCGACAGGCTACATACTCCTATGAGAAATGATTTCAAAGTAAAAAACTGGTATGGATACTGGTTGGACAACAGTTTTGCTGGGATTGGCGATGGGATGAAATGCCAATGTATCTGCAATTTTATAATTTACATATACATTGACTTTTGAATTAATATTTATAAATGACAGTGAAAACTAAGCAGCATAATAATTGTGGATTTTATTTCCTACATAGTTTAACAATCCAAGTAAAATATGTTCACATACAATTGTCTGATGTAACTGAGATGCCGTATCAGATTTGTGTGATAGAAATGCATCTATAAGAAATCCTTCAATATCAGAAGGCAGATAAATGCCATATAATGGATTGAATTTGTATTTATTACATGTATTGCACACTTTTTCTGCCAAATTATTTATTTCTGAATTATTAAATAATCCTTTATCAGGATAAAATAAATCATTAGCCAATAACTTCAATTGTAATTCATAATCAAAGCACGAATAATTAATTCTATAATGTAACTGATTAAGCCATTCTTTAGAATTAAGAAGAAAGACTAATCTGGAATAAATATTGGTTATTTCCAAAGATAAGTTTAGAAAATCCTTGAGCATACTGTCATTATACTTAATAAAAGTATGTCTATAAATATCGTGAATAACATTTTGGAAAGACAATATATTGATTGATATTAATACTTCATTTTTTATAAGCTTAAAGTCTATAGCGCCTGACTGACCTATTGGAAATTCAGGCATTTTTTCATTGTCTTCAAGCAGATTATGAGGAAAAACCTCAAAATAATTGGCTAATTTAAGAATAGCTTTAGTGGTTGGCATAGAGCTTTCCCAACGGCGGATAGTTCTTACATCAACATTTAGATCTTCGGCTAATTTTTCTTGTGTAATGTTTTTTCTTTTACAAAATTCTCTTATTTTCATTATGTTATACCTCGCTTTAAATAAAATAAAAAGATATCTTTTTTCAAAGAAATAATAATATGTTTCGTATATAAAAAACAGGACATTTTCTATAAAAATTGTCTTATTTATTAAAAAGTTGAATTTTAAAACTTGAATTGTTATAGAAAAATATATTAGGTTAATAATAGGCAGGTCATCAGGAAGAATATTTTACTGCCTGGATGCCAATATTATTTTGAAAGCAAGATGAATATTTTTGACATTTTTGTCAAAAATATTCAATGATAAATTGATTAATAAAAGCTATAAGTTGTAATTTCGTTATATTTTAGTGTTGATAAGAAATATATGCTGGATATCAAAAATGGTACTAAGCCGATTCTATTTGGTGATTTTTCTTATTACTGGATTTTGGGAAGAAAACCTGTGTAGGTAAGAATGTTTCAAATTGCAGTAGGAAGACGGGAAGAGATACAGTTCCATTCATACTATCTATGGAGTGTTGCGACCAGCCTTTCAGATGGTGCTGGATGATGATATTATCATAAAGAATCCATCAGGATTCCAACTTGCCGGGGGTATTGGTAAACGACACAGTCACAAGAGAGGTAATCGCATAGGATATGGCACAGATGTTTTAGGCAATCATCGAGGCCAGAAAAGCACCAAAAGTGGAGAAATCCATAGACGGATATAGCGGATTTCTATTTTACGATGATAATGGAATTCCACTTGCTGCATTGCACTGGTAGTACCGATTCAATCACATGGTTGGCAGATAAAATGATATTTACCAGGTGTAGATGCCAAACATTACACCGCATGTATGCCGACACACCTATTGTTCAAATATGGCAAAATTAGGAATGAATCCAAAGACATTGCAGTAACTCATGGGGCATTCGGATATAAGTGTAACAATGAATGTGTATACACATATCTGATTTGATGATGCAGAGGAAGAATTGAAGCGGATGGAAGAGTTTAGGAAGGCACAGGCGGAGGTTGAACAGAAGAAAGAGAAACCGATGTCGCAGAAAATGTTTAAGCTAATTTAATATGGAACGGGGATGACGCTCTGGCTAAGGCTGGGGCGTTATTTTTGTGGAAAAGAAGTGAAAATGACGATATAATATAAAAAGATATAAAAAGAAGGAA